>Ga0187869_10001482_pt1 | contig 21047 bp, 20 predicted proteins | sample June2016WEW_13_1_2_FD_132972 | JGI IMG/M metagenome (GOLD analysis project Ga0187869, IMG submission 132972) | Peatland microbial communities from SPRUCE experiment site at the Marcell Experimental Forest, Minnesota, USA - June2016WEW_13_100 | ecosystem: Environmental > Terrestrial > Soil >...
AACCTCAGCGGCCGGGGACGCAAGCGCCAGATCGCCCTGGCGGCGGCCTACGGCATCAGCCGCTATCCAGCCCCTGCCGGAGGCTGCTTGCTGACCGACCCGGGTTATGCCCTGCGCATCAAGGAACTCCTGAGGCAGGCCGGTCAGGCGGGCCGCCGGGACCTGGAACTGCTCAGGTGGGGCCGCCATTTCCGCCTGTCCGGGGGAGCCAAGGCGGTGGTGGGGCGCACCCAGCGGGAGAATGAAGCCCTGGCCGGACTGGCAGGGCCGGGGGACCTCAGGCTAACGGTGGAGGATCATCCCGGCCCCCTGGTCCTGGTGATCGGCCCGGCCCTGGATGGGGAATTGCAGGAGGCTGCCGGCCTGGCCGCGGCTTACAGCGACGCTCCCTTGGCCGCGGCGGTGCGGGTCAGCGTGGCCGGCCCCGGCCTGGCCTCGGTCCTCCACCTCGCTACTCCGCCCAAGGACCGTTTTCAGGATTTGCTAATCTGACGGGATATCAGCAGGGTGGCCCAGCGGGCCGCGCCTGCCCCTTACAGGATCGGCGGCGCTAGGGATTAGTAGTAGGGTGCGTCTTACGCACCATCTTCCCATGTGGGGGGCACAGTGGCACAGGCTTCCAGCCTGTGACGGGGGCCCTCCCCGGTGGGGGACAGCGGGTCCGCCCCGGCCGTAGGGTGCGTCTTACGCACCATCTTCCAGCGGGGAGAGGTTTTACGCGGGCAGGGCTTCCACATTCTATGGATAGTGAGCAGTGAGCAGTAAATGATTAAAAAAGGAGCCTAAGGATTTTTTTCAAATAAATCTCCCCAACTCGATTTTTTTAGCCGTATAATTAAAAATAGACGGGACCGTGAATTTTCGGCCCGTTATCACCCCGATCTCATTGACCTTATCGGACTCAGGATCATGACCAGACCCTCAGGCGGCCAGACCCCCGGTAGATTGGAGACCGGCATCATCCTCGCTGAGCAAGACCCAGGTTGCGACCGGGAGCTGCAAAAACTGAGCGGGGTCAAACTCAACCGCTGCCTGCATTGCCGCTCCTGCGCCAACGGCTGCCCCTTCACGGCGGCCATGGACTACCCACCGCACGCCATCCTGCGGCTGCTGCAATTGGGTCTGCTCCAGGAGGCCCTGGAGTCCCATACCATCTGGATCTGCGCCGGCTGCCACACCTGCTCGGTGCAGTGTCCCATGGAGATCAGCCTGGCCGCCGTCATGAACTCCTTGCGGCAACTGGCTCTTAAAGAGGGAGTCAAGGTGGCCGAACCCGACATCCTCGATTTTCACCGGGCCGTCAACGCCTCCATCCGGCGTTTCGGGCGCACCCACGAATTGGGGGTGATGATGCGCTATAAGGCCCGGATGCGCCGCTGGTTCACCGACCTGGACCTGGGCCTCAAGATGCTGGCCCGGGGGAAGATGGAACTGAGAGCCCACCGGGTCAAGGCGTTGCAAGAGATCAGGCGGCTTTTCCATTCCCGGCGGCCAGGATGAGTGACATGGCGCAGTTGCTGGATGTTTCCTATTTTCCCGGTTGCTCCCTGGAGAGCAGCGCCCGGGAATCGAATCTCGCCCTGCTGGAGTCCGCCAAACTCCTGGGGCTGAACCTCATCGAGCTGGAAGACTGGAACTGCTGCGGCGCCTCCTCGGTCAAAGTCCTCGATAAAGATACCGCCTTTTCCCTGGCGAGCCGCAACCTGTCCCTGGCGCCTCCGGACCGGCCCCTGACGGCCACGTGCCCCGTTTGTCTCAGCCGCCTGCGGGAAGCCCTGCTGCGCCTCAAAGAAGACCCGGAGGCTCGCAAGCTTGAGGAGCGCCACTGGCGGCGGCAGATGCCCCTGGACCTGGAGATTCTCAGTTTTCTGGAGCTCCTGGACCGCCTGGGTTTGGAGCGCCTGCAAGCGAAGCTGGCGCGTCCCCTCAAGGGCCTGAAGGCAGTGCCTTATTACGGCTGCACCACCTTCGGCCCGCCGGAGCTCAACCGGGGCCGGTACTTCCTGGGGGAGCTGGAGGGTCTCCTGGCGGCGCTGGGGGCCGAACCGCTGACCAAGGCCTTGACCCACCGCTGCTGCGGCGGCTATCTCACCGTAGCCCGGGCGGACGCGGTGACGCCCCTGGTGAACGAGATCATGGAGAGCGCCGTGGCCGCGGGCGCCGAGTGCCTGGTCACCAGTTGCCCCATGTGCCAGCTCAACCTGGAGTCCAGGTGCACCCTCCCGGATAAGCTTCCCGTCCTGCACTTCTCCGAGGTCCTGGCGTTGGCCCTGGGCGCTCAGGATTATGACGGCTGGTTTGCGCGCCACCTGATCGACCCCCGGCCCCTGCTCAAGGCCAATGGGCTCATTTCCTAATTTCCCCGGATTTCACTTGGGATCAAGGCAGACCGCAGGGCCTGCCTTTTTTTGGCTTTTACCCTGGAAATGCAAATCCCCCTAAATCCCCCTTTTTCCAAGGGGGACTTTGAACCCCCCTTTGACAAAGGGGGGCAGGGGGGATTTCTCATCGGGGCGGGTGAGGCAGCAGTTTTTCAAGCATGGTTAATCTGCTGGACCGGCCATCCTTGCCGCTAAAGAAGATTGCCAGAGTTGCCCGTTAAGACCGCGGTGCATTTATGCTGCTGGCGCCAAACGCAAGCAATTGTCCGTTCCCGTTGGCATTAGTCTCTCCAAGCAGATGGTGGAGAAAATCGAAACCCCACAGGGACGAAGGATCTGTCCCCAACGCCTGGCCATTGCTGAGCCCGTTTTCGCCAACATTCGGGATAACAAGCGACTGGACCGATTCACTTTAAGGACGAAGATCAAGGTGAATATCCAATGGCTGCTGTATTGCCTCATTCACAATATAGAGAAGATCCTAAACTATGGGCTGGCATATGCATAAATCGGGGTGAGGGCGAGAGCCTGAGAAGCCGCCGGTCATAGGAAAAGACAAGAATTACCAAGACCCCAAGGCGCCTTAGCCCAGCATTCCTAAAAAGCAGATCACCATGAGCTCATAGAGGTTTTTTCGACAGCTTCGCTAGATCTCCGCACTACACCCCTCGGATTTTGGCGTGCTGATATGCTCATCGTAGATGGTTCCCCTTGCTATTGACATATTTCATAATTATCTTGACAACACCACCCGGTTTGCTCTAAGAAATATGCTATTCGTAGATGGGAACCGCTGGACCGCAAGGATTGGCGGCGGGGTAAAGGCAAGGCAGGGCGCCAGGATAAAACAGAGCCACTGCCACCAGCAACCATTCAAGCACGCTAAGTGCAGCAGCTATCTGCCCAGCATCTTTTCACAAGGAGGATAAAATGAAAGGTAATCTCATTTTCAAGCTAGGGGCACTCTCCACCATCTTGAGCTTTCTGTTGGTGGCCCCCGTCCTGGGTCAGACGGATGAGGAACTGGGGAAACAGCTCAAGGAATATAAAGCGCAGACTTACGAGCAATTGAAATTTGCCCCCGATAAACAAAAGTCGCTTTTAGCGGTAGAAGACAAGTATTCGACAATGCGCGGAGAAATCGTCGATAACTCGAAGAAGGCTTGGGATGAGTTGCAGGCCGCGGTAGCCGCGCCCAAGCCTGACGAGGCGAAGGTCAAGGAGCTGGTAAGCGCCTACCTGGCCTCTCAGGCTAAGTTGTATTCTTCTTTCAGGAGTGAGATGGACGAGGAATTGGCCCAAATGAGTCCTATCCAGCAAGGCCAGTATCTGGTTGCCATGGAGCGCTGGCGCCAGAAATGTATGCCAAAAGTATGTGTGCCAACTAGTAAATAGTTAGGAACTCTATCCAAGGACCAGAAGGACTCAATTAATTAACCTTCGGAGACGCCTGTCTGCCGAGATCGAGGCAGTGAGAGGAAGCCATGGCTCGAAATCTCAAAGGTATTGAAGCTAAGAGTGAGGTCCTCCGTGAAATTCTGGAGGAAATCCGACAGGAAAAGAAGAAACGGGTAGCATTCCCGTTCTGGGGCAACTGGCGCAACTGGCGCAACTGGCACAACTGGCACAACTGGATGAACTGGTGGACCTGAGATTAGGACCTATTGCAAAACCTGTCTTGGGCTGTAAATGCGTTCTCAGCCACTAAAAGGTTAAGATGCGGATATTGGAAGCGCCCCTTTGCTAAAGGGGGGTTTAAGGGGATTGTCTAGCGATTATCTAATCCCCCTATAACTCCCTTTAGCAAAGGGGATAATTATTTATATGATTAAACTTCCCTGGATGATTCAAGTTGACGTCGAAATTCGGTTTTGAAATAATTTCTAATCATTCAGTATTTTGATCACGCAAATCAGCTGGCATTAGACTTTCCAAAACTGTAGAATACGTCCAGTGCCTCACATTCCTTTTCATCCCCATGGTGGAAACTCTCTCTCTCATACAACCATACGGTCCCGAATGTGAAAAACAGCTACCGGTGGTGCCCCAGATCCAGGTAACCCGGAACTGCAACCTGGCGTGTGAGTATTGCTTCCAGGAGCATTCCGGCGGTATTATCGGCCTCTCCACCGTTGAGACGATTCTGCGCCGCGTCATCGCCCATAATCTAAGCGTTGATCCTCTCACCAAGGTAATGCAGATCTACTGGCACGGCGGCGAGCCCCTGCTGGCAGGCCTCGATTTTTTCCGCGCCATCATCCGCCTGGAGGCTCAGTATCCCGAGCTTTCTTTTGAAAACCGGATTCAGACCAACGGGACCCTCATGAGCGATGATATGGCGCGATTGCTCGCCGAATATCAATTTCAGGTGGGCTTCAGCCTCGATGGGCCCAAGGATATTCACGATCGTTACCGGTGTTTTCACGGGTCGCGTTCCGGATCTTTTGATGCTGCCCGGCGCGGCATTGAATGTTACCGCGGTTGGGCCGCGGCAGACCGCGTGGCAGTGATTGCCGTGGTTACCCGGGCGGGCATCGACCGCGCCTTCGACCTGTTTGAATTCTTCAAGGAATTGAGAGCAGAGGTGCAACTAGATATTTATGATATGCGCTGGCTGGACCTGATCTCGGGGGCAGGCAAGGTTTCAGGGTTGTCAGACCTCGCCCCTCTGCCGGAAGAAGTGGGACGCTTTCTAATAGAATTGTTTGATCTCTGGTTTTGGGATCAGGAGAGGCAGGTGGATTTCAAAGAGTTGCGGCAAGAAGTCAAGATGGTCCTGCAGCCGGAAATCGATCTGGGCGACCCATTCCATAAGAAACGGTGCGATTTCCGGCGCCTTATTTTCGCCCCCGATGGCAGGGTGTTCAGCTGTGACCAGTGGGTGAATGATGAGAAAACTGCGCTGGGAGATATTCACCAGGATTCCCTGGCGACCATTTTGGCGAACAAGGCCGTCTTGTGGGAAAAGATCAAGCTGCGGATCCGGCGGTCCGGGAAACAAATGGCCTGTGGAGGCTGTGAATGGGGCCGGCAGTGTGGCGGCGGGTGTTTAACCTGCATGAAATATAACGCTCTGCTGTTGCGCGCCCGGTTAGAGGGACTGCCTGACAGCCGCTGGGCCGATGCCGTCCTCCCCCCTATCTGGGATGACGTCTGCGGGGAGACTTACTTCTGTAAAGGGCTGAGAGCTTTCCGGAACCACCTGCGGGAAGCCGTCCGGCGGGAGCTCCCCAATGCCGGTTGATGCCAACGACGCCTTCACCCTAATCCTGGAGCCGGTAAAGCGCTGCAATCTAAAGTGCCTATATTGCTATTCGGACGGTTCCGGGGCTGCGGTCATGAGCCGGCAGACGTTGCGGACGACCTTGGAAAAAACTGCCCGCTATGCCGAATGGTATGGTTTCAGGGAAATTAATATCCTCTGGCACGGGGGAGAACCCCTCCTGGCGGGCCTGGGGTTCTTCAAGGCCGCGCTGCAAATTCTGGAAGGGCTTTCCTCGGACCTGAAATTCCATCATTACCTCCAGACCAACGGCCTGCTCCTCGATCATGACTTTTGTGCCTTATTCCAGGACCACGCCTTCCAGATTGGTATTAGCCTTGACGGCCCCCAAGTCCTGCACGACTCGATGCGAATCGGCGCAGAGGGGCAGGGCAGTCACAAGGCGATTTTGGGGAAAGTTCGCCTTCTTAAAGAACAGGGAGTTTCAGCGGGGTTTAATGCTGTCGTTACCCGGCGGAGCCTGGGCCAGGAGAAGGCAATCTATCAATTCTTTCAGGGCCTAGGGAGCGGTTTCCGCGTTAACCCGGTGATTCCCAAGCTCAATCCGGAGACCTCTGAGCCATATTTGCTTCAGCCAGGGGAATATGGCTCGTTTCTTTGCCGCTTATTCGACGAATGGGCCAGTACGGAACGCCAGCGCGTCACGGTTTCGCCGCTGGACCTGTACCTGGAGGCAATTGTGGGCGGTGCGCCTTACGAATGCCAGCAGCAAAAAACCTGTGCCGGGTCGCATTTGGGAGTGAAGCCTTCTGGGGATGCGGTGCTGTGCAGCCGTTTTGAGACCCACCTCTTAGGTAATATCCACGACAGTGAAATTCAGGAATTGCTAGCTTCACCTTTTTGTGAAGATCTTCGGCGGCGAGCAGAGGCGCTTTCAGGATGCCACAACTGCAGGCACTGGTCAATCTGCCACGGCGGCTGCCCCCTCAACGCCCTGGTGTTTTGTCATGACCATATGGCCAAGGATCCTTTCTGCCAAGATTATCAGCTGATATTTACAAAAATCCATCGAGCCCTGGCCAACCTTAAAAGAAAGTCCCACACCTACCCAGAGCCATGAGATCCTGGATTACTGGCACCATCTCAAGCTATCGCTGGCCTTTGGCGTTGCTAATTATCCTGCAGCTCGCCTGCGGGTTGCTCGTCGCGCTGCAGCCGCGTTACTATCAACAGCTGGTAAGCCTTGCCATAAATGGCCAATATGCCAATCTTTGGGCCTCTGGGCTGCCCTTGCTCAAGCAACTGGCCCTTATCTTTCTTGCCATCGCCTTGCTCCAAGGGATTAGCGGGTATACTGGCACCGCCTTTTCTTTCAACCTGCTGAAGCAGCTTCAGACCGATTTTTTCGATAAGGCCAGCCACCTGCCCTTGCCCTATTTCCAGACGCAATCTGCCGGCGAATTTTTCACCAAGTTCACCAACGATATTGGGCAAGCCCAGCGGTTTTTCGCCGATATTCTTCCAGGTGTCGGGCGTGAACTCATCACCGCGGTGGCGGTGATGGTCATCCTCTTCTATTCCTGCCCAGCCTCGCTGACCATCGCGGCCCTTGGCATCGTGGTCCTCACCGCTATGATAGTGACCGTCCTCAACCGAATTATGGGTGTTTACGCGAGGGCTCAGCGGGACGCTTGGAGCGAAATACAGCGGGTCTTCGACGAAACCATTCAAGGGATCGACACAGTCAAGGTACTGGCTGCCGAGAGGCAGCAGGCAGCACAATTCCAGAGGTACACCACCGGACTAAAGAAGCTTTCTGTACGAGCCGGGGTGGTGCTCTCGGTGTTTTCCCCTGGGATTGAGCTTCTTACCCAACTGGGCGGCTTAGGGTTGGTGGTCATGGCCTATTACCTGATCGCCAATGGGAAGATGCGACTCGAGCCTTTTTTGCTTTTTTTCTTTTATGCCACCCTATTGGAGATGTCGGTCACCCAACTTACCAGGTTGCTGGCCACCGTGCAGACCGAATTCACCGGGATTCGACATCTGGCTGGATTTCTAGCTGAAGCCCCTGAGGCGGAAGATAGCCACCCCACGGTAAATCTGCCAAGCCAATCCGTCGCCATCGAGTTATCCAATCTGACATTCGGTTATCCTGGAGGGCGGCGGCTCTACAACCGGGTGCACCTCCTTATTCCTGCCAATTCCGTCACCATCATTGGTGGCGAAAGTGGAAGCGGCAAATCGACTCTCATCAATTTGCTTCTACGCCTTTATGCACCCCAGGAAGGACTCATCTCCATCGGCGGCATCGACATCCGGCGGATTTCACGCACTGAGCTTCGGAGGAAAGTTGGGGTTGTCACCCAGAATCACTTTATTTTCCAGGAGACGCTGAGAGCCAACCTTCTCATGGCTCAGCCAGACGCGAGTGACCGGCAGGTTTTGCAGGCCCTTGAAGGCGCCCAGCTAAAGGACTTTTTGGCGCGTTTGCCTAAGGGCCTTGAAACAGTAATGGACCCGCGCGGCCTAGGTGCCAGCACCGGTGAGAAGCAGCGAATCTGCATTGCCAGGGTGCTGTTGAGAGAGGCGCCGATCATGATCCTGGATGAACCCTGGTCAAACCTCGACGACAGGGCCCGCAAACTTCTTGCCGAGGTCATCAACGCCTGCAAAAGTACCGCAACCATTTTAATTCTAACCCATGAGCGCCATCCGGCACTCGCCGTTGATCGGCTGTACCATCTAGATGGGACCCAAGGGGTCTTACTCCAAGAGGACCCTGCTGCAACCTAAATAAGCTTCTTAGTGATAATTTACCCTCTACCAGATAGCTGACCTGCCCCCCCAAAACTGATCCACAAGTTGTGTCAGGGTATTGGATCGAAGGTGGGCAGGGGGGATTTTTCATCGGCGCGGGTGAGGAAGCAGTTGTTCATGGACGGTTAATCTGCTGGACAGGCTATCCCCGGCCGCCCCTAAAGAAGGCGGGCAAGGTTGAAGTGAAGAGAAAGGGGCCTCCGAGGATTAAATTTCTGGTGAGAGGTTCATATTTTCTACTAGTTAGGGCCGATTCGGATTCCCATCCCAAAGTCCATCTTCATTGAACAATAGCGATTTTGGGTATCCCATTGCGTTCCATAAAGCGTCGAAGGCGGGCCGTACCGCTCGGTGGTGATCGATTTCAGTACCATATTCTTCCAACACGCATTCAGGGAGTGCCAGAACCGGTTCGGGTAGGGGAGGTTCGTCGCCCCAGTCCGAAAAGAGATAATGAGCACCAAACACACCTTCAAAGGTGAACATAATTATTAGAGGTGGCGGCACACCAACGTCCCGGAGACCAATAATATACGATGAAAACCGCACAAAAATCTGTCTTTCTAAGGGCAACGCCGAAATAATACAATACCCATCACGTTCGCGCAGAATGCCTGCCTTAGTTGCCTCAACAGAGCCGTTGCGAAATATCTGGGTGTAACCGTCGTTTTTATCTCCGCCTCTTTCATTAACGAAACCATAATAGTTAAATTTTGGTATCATTCCTGAGGTACCAAGCGGCCTGAAGGCATCGTTTTTTGCATAGGCTTGTTCTATGTCAAGATGCACCATGCCTGAGAAGGCCGATAGTGGCACAATATGAAGGAAGAGTCGCCCGCCCCCCTGAAGAGGACGTTGATATCGCCCTTCGGTAACCAATCGTACCCTTTCATCCCTGAAAAGACGTGCTTGCTCCAAAGCTGATGCAGACTGATTAAACAAGGCGCGTAACTCCTGTATGCTAGGCTCATGTACACCGGCAGAATGGCGAATGTAAAAGCGATTTGTCCCTTGTGCTGTGACGCGGTGGGGCGGATTCCAGCTTCGGGGAACACGTACAAGCAAGACTTTTTTCCCCGTAGCTAAAGGAATTGGCCTAATTCTAATTCCGGAGATAGGCGGTTCCAAGCCATTTCTCGTAATCAGTTCAATTCGCAGCATTTCAGCGTCCGCATCTAAGTCTAGCCCAAGCAGCTCCTTGGCAATCCCTTTGGTTTCTTTAACTCCTATCACCAGATGCCCGCCATGTGAATTTGCAAGTGCAGAGATATCCTTAAGTAGTTCTCGTTTTTCCGAGTCGGACTTTCCATACCCAGTAAGTTTGAAGTCAAGACGTAAACCCTCAGATACCTGAGCCTCTACAAGTTCCTGTAGGTCTTGTTCCGTGATAGAATCGAAATCCGATCGTTCAATTGTCATGACCAACCTCAACGATAGAATAAGTTTTCAACATCCTCATCCCAGGTCTGCGGCCAGGCGCGGCGTTAGGTGGTCGAAGTCGCCGTTGGACATGATCAGCACCAGGTCGCCGGGCTTGAGCAGGTCCAGCAGCCCCTTGAGGAGTTGGTCGGTGTCCGGAAAATAGAAGGCGGTCTGGCTCCGGCGCCTTAGGTCGGATACCAGTTGCCGGGAGGAAAACTGCTCCTCCGGCTCCACCTTCCACAGGTCCGGCGGTTCCCGCACCAGGACCAGGTCCGCGTCTTTAAAGGCCGCGGCGTAGGGCTCCTGAAAGACGCGGCGCCGGGAGGTGTTGGTGCGGGGCTCGAAGACCGCCAGCAGGCGGCGTCCCGGATACCCCTGGCGCACCGCCGCCAGCGTCACCGCCACCGCGGTGGGATGGTGGGCGAAATCCTGCACGATCAGCACTCCCTGAAATTCCCCCACCACTTCCTGGCGCTTGTGCACCCCCTGAAAGCCAGCCAGGGCAGGCCGCAAGTCGCCGGGCTCGCCTCCCACCGCCGCCAGGGCCGCCAGGGCGGCCAGTCCGTTTAAGGCGTTGTGGGTCCCCAGCATGGGCAGGAAAAATTCACCCCAGGCCTTCCCTTCCCGGAGGACGGTGAAATTCATGCCGCCGTCCCGGGGCGCCAGGTCCGCCAGCCGCCAGTGGCAGTGGGGACCCTGGCCGTAAAAGGCGACGGGCGCGGCCGCGCCCCCGCAGACCTGCCGCACCAGGGGCGCATCCCCCCAGGCCAGGACCCGGCCGTCTGCGGGCATCTGCGCAAGAAAGGACTCGAAGGCCCGGATGACCTGATCCAGGTCGGCGTAGATATCGGCGTGGTCGAACTCAATGGAGGTGAGCACCGCCACCTGGGGCCGGAAATGCACGAATTTGGGGCGCTTGTCGAAAAAGGCGGTGTCGTATTCATCGCCTTCCAGGACCACGTAAGGGCCCCGGCCCACCCGGTAGTTGGCCTCAAAATTCCGGGTCAGGCCACCCACCATGAAGCCGGGGTCCAGCCCCAGGGCGTAGAGCAGCCAGGCGATCAGGGCGGTGGTGGTGGTCTTGCCGTGGGTGCCGGCCACCACCAGGCTCCGGCGCTCGCCTACCAGGAAGCGGTTCAGGGCCTCGGGCAAAGAGAGACGGGGGATGTCGCTCTCAAGCAGGGCCTGGGCCTCGGGGTTGTCCCGGCGGATGACGTTGCCCACCACCGCCAGGTCGGGCCGGGGCGCCAGGTTCTCTGGCGCGTAGCCGTTTTGCACCACAATCCCCAGCCCGGCCAGATAGGTGCTCATGGGTGGGTAGGCGTGTTCGTCGGAGCCGCTGACCCGGTGGCCCTGCTCCTTGAGGATGCCGGCCAGGGCTGCCATGCCGGTGCCGCAGATGCCCAGGAGGTGGATGTGCATTGGAGTTTCGAGTTGTAGGGGCGACCCGCTGGGTCGCCCAGTTTCGAGTTTTTAGTGGCACAGGCCTCCGGCCTGTGGAAAATGGTTATTTACTCTCGTTCCCAGGCTTCGGTTTGGGAACCGGAACTGAAATGAAATGGTGGGCAGTGCCCACCCTACAATTTTTCTTCCGGGATCCTTTTCCCCTTTTGTCCTTTTTCCCTTTTACCCCCTGCTTCACCCCACCCGGATTTAGCGGGCCCGGCCAAACCCCAGGGCCAGGGAGGCCGCTTCGTGGAAGCGGGGCCGGAAGGCCTGGATGAGGGCCTTGGCGTCCCGGCCCAGATGCACCCGGTTGGTGAGTAAGACTACCATCTGCCCCAGCTCCAGGTCCAGCCAAAAAGAGACGCCGGTGAAGCCCAGGTGGCCAACCGCGGCGGGCGAGAAAAAGCGTCCCGCGGCGCGCCGGCTGGGGTCCGAGTCGGGGGTGTCGAACCCCAAGGCCCGGGCTCCCCGGGCCATCGGGGTCAGGAAGCGGCGCACCCAGGCGGGGGAGAAGGGCAAGCTGCCGGTCTCTCCCAGATAAGCCCGGTAGAGCGCGGCCACCAGCCGAAAAACCTCGATTCCCCGGCCGAAGAGGCCGGCGTGCCCGGCGACGCCCCCCGCGGCCCAGGCGTTCTCGTCATGCACCTCGCCGGAGGTGTGGCGGCCGGCAATGAGGCCGGTTTCGGTGGCGGCGTAAGAGCGGTTTTCGGTTTCCGGTTTTCGGTTTTCGGTTGTAATATCTGTCTGCTCCGGGATAGGCAAGGGGTTAAAGCCCAAGATTTCCAGCCTCAAAGGACGGTAAATTCTTTCTTCGCAGAAACGGTCCAGTGTCACACCGGAGACAGTTTCCACCACAGCCTGCAGGAGCATGAACCCCAGGTCGCTGTAAAGGGTGGCGGTGTCCGGGGGCTGGACCAGCGGTACGCCCGCGGCCAGGCGAGGCAGGAGGCCGCGGCGGGCCTGCGGGGCTTTCTTCAGAATTTCCTGATAAAAAGGCTCCCAGGCCGGCAGTCCGGCCCGGTGGGCCAGGAGGCTCCCGAGGCTCAAGGAGCGCTTGTCCGGCGGCAGCCAGGCCCCGGGCAGAAACTCCCCCAGGGTGGAGGCAATCGTGAGCCTGCCTTCGTCCATCAGCAGCAGCAGCGCCAGGGCAGTGGCCAGGGGTTTGGTGAGGGAAGCCAGATCGAAGACGGTGGCCGGGCTGGCAGCCTGGGCCCCAGGGTCCCGGGAGACCCGGCCCACCGCGGCCTGCCAGCGGAGCTCGCCACCCACCCCAATAAGGGCCACCGCGGCGGTGTAAACGCCTCTGCTTAAGCCATCTTCCAGAAGCCGGGTCAGCGGGGTGAAAGGCTCAGACATGGTAGTGAGCAGTAAGCGGTGAGCAGTAGGCAGTGGGCGGTGAGCCGTGACCGCTCAGTGATAAAATCGCTTCAGATGCGAAACCTAACTGGCGAACTACCTCCCAGACTCTCATTCTGACGGAACGCAGCGACCGAAGAATCATAATCTGACAAAAAAGGGTTTTAGAAAGGCTTCCAATTAATTTCCCTTGCATGTGACCCTGACTAATTTTCTCTAACTAAACTGTTCACTGCTTACTGACTACTGCTCACCGCTCACTGCTTACTTCTCCTCCAGCGCCAGGGTGATGAGACGGTCCAGGAGAGCCGGAAAGTCCAGGCCCGCGGCCCTGGCGGCCTGGGGAAAGAGGCTGGTGGCGGTCATACCCGGGATGGTGTTGGTCTCCAGGACGAAAATTTCCCCCTCCCGGACGATCATGTCGGTGCGGGAATAGCCCCGGCAGCCCAAGGCGGCGTGCGCCGCCAGGGCGCACTGCTGCACCTGGGTGGCGAGCCCCGGTTCCAGCCTGGCCGGGCAGATTTCCCGGCTGGCCCCGGGCTGATACTTGGCCTCGTAGTCGAAAAAGCGGTAATCGCTTGAGGGGATGATCTCCACCAGGGGCAGAGGCACAGGGTCCCGGTTGCCGAGGACGCCGCCGGTGACCTCGACGCCCTGGACGAACTCCTCCACCAGCACCCGGGAATCGTAGGAAAATGCCGCGGTCAGGCCTGCTTCCAGTTCCGACAGGCTGCGGGCCAGGGTGATGCCGATGCTGGAGCCTTCGTTGGCCGGCTTGATGACCACCGGCAACCCCAGCTTCCCTTCGATTTCCCGGGGGCTGGGGGCCTGCTCCCGGGGAAAGACCAGGGCCGCGGGGACCTTCAGTCCGGCCCGTTGATAGAGGGCCTTGCTCAACTCCTTGTTCATGGCCAGGGCCGAGCTCAGGACTCCGGAGCCCTGGTAGGGGATCTCCAGGAGATCCAGCAGCCCCTGCATGGAGCCGTCTTCTCCGCCCCGGCCGTGCATGATGATCAGGGCCGCCTGCAGCTCCGGGGCGTCCGCCACCAGCCGCCCCAGGTCGGTGAGAGGATCGTAGCGCCGGATATCATATTTACGCTTATCCAGGGCCTCGAAGACCTGGGCGCCGCTCTTTAAGGAGACTTCCCGCTCTGAAGATTTACCCCCGGCGATCAGGGCCAGCCGCATTTTTGCCATGCTTCCCTCCGGCGCCTAATGGCTGTCAACTACTCCAAAGACGATACCACTCCCACCCGGTGTCACCCCCTCGCAGGGGGAGGAAATTTTGCGGTTTTTGCAGGGTGTGGAGATGCAAAAGGATCTTTGTCGTCATGTATAATATCGAGAAGATCTGCAGGGTTGTACGGCAGAGACGCAAACAATTTCTCTTCCACGGCCTGGCTTTTGACCTCCATGGCATTGATGCGAACCAGGGCCTCCGGGGTGCGCCCGTAACGTTCCTTCAGGTCGGCGAAGCGGTCTGCCAGGCTCACTACTTGGTTGTGGAGCACTCGCTTGTCGGCATAGTTGACCACTTCGGCCTCCCGCAGCGGCCGCGGGTCCTCAACCAGATCCTCCGCCAGACGCACGTGCTCCCGCACCACCTGTGCCAGTTCCGGGTAACCCAGGGCGGACAGAACCTCGGCGCCCCATTGGGCATGGTTCTGGACGGTTCCCAGGCAAGGGGTCTTCCCCAGGTCGTGGAGCAAGGCCCCGGTGCTGATCAGAGGCAGGTGCAGCTCCAGACCCGCGGCTGTTAGGGCCTGCCCCAAAAAATCGGCTACCTGCATTACCCGGTAACTATGCTCCCGGACGTTGGGCAGCATACCGTGGGCCGCCATCAGGGCCAGGCAGTCGTCGTAGGTGGGGAGGGATATGGTAGCGCTAGGCGAATTCCGAGAGACCAGGTCAGTTTTCACTTAGATACCTTGTGGCGCCAGGAAAGAAAGGCGGCGTCCACCCTAGAGTTTTTTCACCAGGACCACGGCATAGGCAGCGATCCCTTCCCCCCGCCCGGTGAAGCCCATCTTTTCGGTGGTGGTGGCCTTGAGGTTGAGGTCCTCCGGGTCCAGGCCCAGGATGGGCGCCAGCCTGGCGATCATCTCCTGGAAATGCGGCCCCAGGCGGGGGGCCTCACACACCACCACGGCGTCCAGGTTCACCGGCTGGTAGCCTCGCTGCCTGACGATTTCCATGATCTTCTGAAGCAGCAGCAGGCTGGAGATATCCTTAAAGGCCGGGTCATGGTCCGGGAAGTGGCAGCCCAGGTCACCGGCCCCCACGGCGCCCAGGAAGGCGTCGCCGATGGCGTGGCTCAGGACGTCGGCGTCGGAGTGTCCCGCGAGGCCCAGATGATAGGGAATCGCCACTCCTCCCAGGATCAGGGGGCGTCCCGCCGCAAAGCGGTGGGCGTCATAACCCAGACCGATTTTCACGCCGCCGCCTCCTGTGCATCTGGTGCAGAATTGCCTCCGCCAGGGCCAGATCTTCGGGGGTGGTGATCTTCAGGTTTAGGGGCGAGCCGGCCACCACCACCACCGGCTGCAGGAGCGCCTCCACCAGGGAGGACTCGTCGGTGCCGTAAAAATTGCGGCTGTAGGCCTCGGTAAAGGCCCGCCACAGCAGGGCCGCCTGGAATGCCTGGGGTGTTTGTATCTGCCAGATATCCTTGCGCTCCAGCGTATGGTGAATATCCCCCGCGGCATTGACGGTCTTCAAGGTATCATGGGCCGGCAATCCCAGGACTGCGCCGCCGTGGCTCCGGGCCGCCTGGATCACCTTCAGGACCTGATCCGGAGTGACGAATGGCCGCACCCCGTCGTGCACCAGGACGATTTCCAAATCCTCTTCATTTTGCAAGGCCTTGAGGGCATTGTAAACGCTGTCCTGGCGTTCCTTGCCCCCCGGCACCAGGCGCAGGACCTTCTTAAAGCCATAAGGGGAGATCACCTTTTCCTGGCAATAGTCCAGTTCATCGGGGTGCACCACCAGGGTGACCTCCCGGATTTCCCGGATCTGCTCGAAGACCCCCAGGGTATGGGCCAGGATAGGTTTGCCTCCCAGCAGCAGATAGGGTTTGGGGACCTTGTGGCCCATGCGTTCCCCGACCCCGGCGGCGGCCACGATGGCGGCAATCATAAGAGGCCCTCCCCCCGGCTCTGGCAGGATACGGAGCCGGCCCGCCCGGGCAAGCGGCAACTGGCCACCCGGGCCACCGGAATCTGGCTCCGGTCTCTAAGGAGTTCCTGGGCCCAATCCCCCAGGAGGCAGAAGGCCACCCCTTGCTGGCGGCAACTCCGCAAGAGGCCGGCGAATTCCTCGAGGAAGGGCCCGCCTTCCAGCTCGGCGTGGATGGTGAGCACCTGGGGGTTCTCCGGGTTAAGGCGGGACAGCACCAGCTCAGAAAAATCCCGGGGACGGCAGCCGTCCAGTCCCAGAAGCTCATCCAGGGTGGGCAAAGTTGTGGGGATCTCCAGGACCGGGGTGACGGTCTCTGCGAACCTGGGAAAATAAGGTGTAAAGCCCCGGGTGTCGCTGGCATAAAGGAAATCTTGGGCGTACAAAGCCGCCCGGCTGGCCGGGCTGCATTGCCAGCCCGGGGCCGCGAAGGATTTAGCCGGCCGCCGCACCAGGGAAACCAGGGTTTGCTGGGCCGCGGCAATCTCCTGGGAGATTTCGGCGAGGGTGAGCCGGAAAAGCTGGTCGTGCCAGCGCACATGGTCATAGCCGTGCAGCCCCAGCTCATGGCCGGCCGCAATAATCAGGCCGGGGATCTCCGGGGCCGCGGCATGGATCAGGGGCGCGGGCAGCAGGGTACCGTAGCACATGGTCTTGAGGCCATAAATCGCCGGAGCCCGGGTGCGCAGCATCTTCTGGAAAAATCCCCGTTGCCGGAAAACCCGAAAGATAGCACGGCCGGAGTTGTCCGGCCCCAAGGCCAGAAAGAAGCTGGCCCTGACCCCCTCCTCCTCCAGGACCTTAAGCAGGGCGGGCACCCCGGTTCGATAGCCTTCCAGGGTGTCGACATCCACCTTGAGGTACAGGCGCGGTGGAGAAGCGGTCTTGGGTTTGCGCTTTCCGGTTTGGGGCGATGATGTGGTGGCCATATCTCAATCGTTGCTGTTGCCAGCACCTGCCAAAGCCGGGGCCTTGGTTAACCTAGTGGTCTTTCCCGCAATTGATTATCTATTTAAAATGACTGATTTTTAACCCCCCCCTTGGAAAAGGGGGGTAGGGGGGATTTAGCATAACCTCTTGAAATCCCCCTAAGTCCCCCTTTTTCAAAGTGGGACTTTAATACCCTTGGAACTTAGGTTTTCTTGATTCAATGCCATGCTGTTTGCGAAGCCCAACACTAGTCGATTTTTGCTGCTAACTGCGTATCCCCCCGGGCCTCCTCCAGGAAGGCGTCCAGAGTGATCTTCAAGGAGACGTCGAGGTCGGTCTGCGGTTCCCAGCCCAGAAGCTGGCGCGCCTTGGCGATGGAGGGCTTGCGGCTGGTGATGTCCTGGTAGCCCTGGCCATAATAGTCCTCGTGGCGAGTTTCGACGATCTCCGAATAGACCCCGTCATCCTTATGGTCCGGGTGCTGCCGGAAGAGGTCGCGCAAGAGGTGGGCCAACTCTTTAACCGAAGCCTCATTATGAGGATTGCCCAGGTTGAAGATCTGTCCGTCGGCAACCCCGCCGGGGTTCTCGATGATGGTCATCAAGGCGTCGATGCCGTCTTCCACGTAAGTGAAGCAGCGCTTTTGATGGCCGCCGTCCACCAGCAGGATGGGTTCCCGCTGCAGCAGGTTGAGGATGAATTGAGTCACCACCCGGGAACTCCCCTCCTTGGCGGCATAAAGGTCATCCAGCTTGGGGCCGATCCAGTTGAAGGGGCGAATCATGGAAAACTGCAATTGTCCCGCCTGGCCGTAAGCCCAGATGACCCGGTCCAGGAGCTGCTTGGAGCAACTGTAAATCCAGCGCTGCTTGTGGATGGGCCCCAACACCAGACTGCTTTCGTCCTCTGAGAACTCCGGGTCCGGGCACATCCCGTAAACTTCCGAGGTGGAGGGGAAGATGATGCGGCTGTGGTACTTGACACATTGGCGTACGATCCGCAGGTTTTCTTCGAAATCGAGTTCGAAGACCCGCAGGGGGTTTTTCACGTAGGTCATCGGGGTGGCAATGGCCACCAGGGGCAGGACCACCTCGCATTTCTTGATGTGGTATTCGATCCATTCCTTGTTGATGGCGATGTCGCCTTCCAGGAAGTGGAAGCGGGGGTGGTTCAGGGCCTGGTCCAACTTGTTGGAGTAGAGGTCCATACCGTAGACCTCCCAGTCCCGCTCTGTGAGGATGCGCTTGGTCAGGGCATTGCCGATGAAGCCGTTGACTCCCAGGATCAGTATCTTCATTATTTATCCGCTAGGTTTTGATCAATCGTTGTCGAGAGGTGTAGGGTGGGCACTGCCCACCTTCCTCAAAATGGCTTTATTTCTGCCATCATCAGCCCAAAACATCCCCCACCAGATAATCCCAGGTGGCGAGGACGGGCCCCAGGAACTCAGGCTCCCCCTCCCATTGGGCCCGGGTGATAAGGAAGTTTCCCTGGCCGGCGGTCACCAGCAGCCCCTCTCCCGGCACCTGGGCCGCCACCAGCCCCGGCCTTCTGGGACTGGCGCCTGCGGCCTGGGGGTCCGCCGGCTCCGCCAGCGCTTTGCCGGCCCAGATGTAAAGTTTCCGGCTTTTTTCCCCCTTCCGGTGGTGGGTGAAAGCCCCGGGATAGGGGTGGGTGACGGCCCGCACCAGATTATATACCGCCACCGCCTCTTTGTCCCAGGAAATGAGACCGTCTTCGGGCCCGCGGCCGCCGAAATAGGAGGCCTGGCTCTGGTCCTGGGGGGACCTCGGGGCGGCCCCGGCCCGCAACCGCGGGTAGGCCTCCCGCATCAAGGCGCCGGCGGCCGCGGTCATCCTGGCAAACAGCGTCATGGCGGTGTCCTCCGGGTCGATGCCCAGGGGAATCTGGGCGACGATGTCGCCCCGGTCCGGTCTTTCCTCCATGTAATGCAAGGTGACGCCGGTTTCACTCTCCCCGTTGACCAGGACCCAATTCAGCGGACAGCGGCCCCGGTAGCGAGGCAGCAGGCTGCCGTGCAGGTTCAGAGCGCCTCGGCCGGGCGCCTCCAGCAGCGGCCTTTTTAACATAAGGCGGTAGTAGCAGGAAAAGAGAAAATCGGGCTTCAGGGCCCGCATGGCCGCCACAAATTCGGGGTCGTTGGGGTCCCGGGGCTGGTAGAGCGGCAGGTAATTTGCAAAGGCCAGGTCCCGCACCGAGGCGAACCAGCGATCCTCGTTGGGGTCGTCCGCATGGGTGACCACCGCCACGATCTCGTCGCCGAGTTGGCGGCAGAGGTCGATGAGCACCTGCAGGCAGGCGTAGCCGATGTTATGATATCCCATGAAGATGAGGCGCATTTATTCCTGTACCTTAACCCAATATGATTTCCCCAGATGTCTGATTAGTCCTATGTCTCGGAGAATCTGCAATTGTTGCCGAATCTTAGCCTTGATATTTTTGTTTTCTGGATAGATATCAGAAAATCCTTGTTCATGTTCATATATTTGATTGGTACTAAATTTCTTATCAGGTAAATATTCGAAAACTAACTTGGTCCATCCTATCAAATCTTTTAATGCTGGATTAGGATGTCGTAATGTCTTAGGTTTATCTTGAAAGGATTTTAATAGAATTCGCCTATTTTGATTTTTATTATATTCTGCCCTGTGCTTTTTCTCAGAATTACATAAATCAGAATAGATGTTTAAAAATTCATCATCTGGAACGACTCGTTTAGGGTGAAACTTCAATCTATTATAGGTAACATAGCTATCCAATATTATATCTTGGTTTGTGTCAGCTTCGATTACGAAATTAGCCTCAATATTATTCTTAAGACCTCCTCCGGTTAAGTTGGATGAACCTACAATAGCGATAACTTTTGTATCATCACTGTTTTTCAGAAGATATATTTTGGGATGATAGATTGAAGATGGTTCTAATGAGGCATAACAATATAATGTTAAATTATGATTAATTTTGGATTGATTATATAAAAATTGTAAAGCTTCTGGTTCGCTTGTCTGCATATCAAGGCCAACTAAAAATTCAAAACTTGCTCCTTGATTTAAAGCATACTCAATAGAATCATAGATTAAGTTAATCCCAGCTTGTGATAAAAAAGCGACAGCAATCCTAATGTCTTTTGATTGGACGATTCCTTGACGCAAGACGTTGTTTAGATTTTTTAGATTATTATCTACAAGTTCAATCTTCACTAATAAAGTTTTCCTCTGAACTGTTACATAGTCAATTATTTCTGTAACTCCTCCGGACCCAGGGTCTCCCGGATGACGTAGCGCGGCCGGCAGCGGACCTCCCGGTAGATGCGGCCCACGTTTCTGCAGTTCCGGGAGAAAGCGTTCCTCACACTTCCCCAAGGTCCGCTTTTAGCAGAAAATTATCTATTATTTTAATAAATTGTTCTGCTTGTTTCTGTAAATCCACCACTTCGGTTTCCGAAAAGGCAGTCAAAAATTCGTAGTCGCTGATTTGCCGCTTTTCGAAGGCCCGATGCAACCAGCGATGCATTTCCTTGGGGAGCAGTCCGGATTTGATAAAGTGTTCGCCGAAGGCGGCTATTGCTACCCGATGGCTCGAAAAGGTCTTCCCTTGGGTCAGCAATAGGGCCTCGGCGCCATAAAACATAGCATAATAAAGGCGGGAGACGGCGGAATCAAAATCTCCAGCCTGAGACAATAATTTGGCGGAGGCCAGATAACGTCTGGCCTTGCCCAGCATCCCCTTAATTTCTTCTGCCAGGGTCACAGGCGAATCCCTTCCTGACGCACATTTTCAAAGAGGGGACTTTTTCTCTGCTTCAGCCACTCTTCAGGCACGGGAAAAGTGGCAATGAGCACATTGTGGTCCAAGCAAATGTCGGCAACTACATCGCCTATTAGATCAATTTCCTGGGTGGGGTTAACCTTTCCTTTCAAGGCAATGAGGACATCTATGTCTGAACCCGGGTGAAAATCCCCTCGGGCATAGGAACCGTAAAGGTAAATGCCGCCCAGACGCTCCCCATAAATCTCTGCCAAATATTCCTGCAACTCCTTTAAAGCGAGACGCACGGCTTGTGGAATTTTTCGGCAAGACATGGGCTTATCCATCCTCATGGTAAAGAGCGGTTCTCTTTTTCCGGTTTCTTGGAAAATCGGCTAATTACCTTTTCTCTTCTTGCCCCAGGGTCTCCCGGATGATGTAGCGCGGCCGGCACCGGACCTCCCGGTAGATGCGGCCCACGTATTCCCCGATGAGGGCCAGCCCCAGGGTGTTGAGGCCCACAA
>Ga0187869_10001503_pt1 | contig 20848 bp, 22 predicted proteins | sample June2016WEW_13_1_2_FD_132972 | JGI IMG/M metagenome (GOLD analysis project Ga0187869, IMG submission 132972) | Peatland microbial communities from SPRUCE experiment site at the Marcell Experimental Forest, Minnesota, USA - June2016WEW_13_100 | ecosystem: Environmental > Terrestrial > Soil >...
CAACTTAATAACCTGAATATACCGCGACAATCTGCGGAACATCTGGAAAAGATGGCACAATTCTTGTCAGATGTCCCGGCTGCATGGATGGCAGCAACACAAGAACAAAGAAACAAACTGGCACTATGTTTATTTAGTGAAGTCTGGCTGAAAGATAAAAACGTGATTGCAGTAAAGCCCATTCCCCAACTGGAGCCGTTCTTCCGTCTCAACTACGAAGATTTCTGCAAACAAAATATTGAAGGTCTAAGTTCGACTAGAATCTAACTGCACGGGAAACACGAAATATCCCAATTTGGGCGAATAATTGCTTTGAAGCAAAACCACTTGAGCAGATTTATTGTAAATAGGTCGGATTTCTTGATCCCCCTTCACAGTGGATATCCGATCTTTTCAAAAATAAACTTTCCAACAATTAAGATCCAAAAGAGTCACTGTCATATTTTTCTCCGATCCCTGGCGCGTATACATTTCACGTATACACGGTGATTACAAATATCATGCCTTACCACGTCACAAAAGGATATTCCGATCATCGATATGGAGGTTCCATCAGACCGTATAAAAATTGCCGCCGGAACAAAACAACTCTGGATGCGAATGGAAATCTTTAATTCGGCCTCCACCGCATTCGCTACATTAGATCGCGATATCGTTAGTTCTGAAAGTATTGGTGAAACGACACTCACCGAATTACGGACCATGATATGGCGCAAATATCCGGTAAAAGCGCGACAATGGTTACAGAATTATTTCAACACCGTACATGTTATCCACACGTTTAACATATTTCCCGACCGGATGAACAAAGATGACTGGGTATTGTTGGGTGGAGTTCAGAATATTTTAAAATATTCTTTACGCGGTATTAAGCAAGTCGATAAGGAAGGGTTTTACAATGAATCCGGCGATTACATCCTGTATCAAATGTACGAAAATGCAAACGGCAGCAATGTGGTTGTGGTTACTATTCTGACAAAATTACACAAAAAAGCTCAAGGTGGCGCTCTCGTGAAGCCTCATTTCTGAATCTGCTAGCTTCACCCACAGACAGCAAACAACTCACTAACTTCCACTCAAATATCTCCTATTGTCTCAAAATGTTGTAGCGTCTTTTGTTGCGTTTTTGTTTCCCGAATATCTCCAAAAATAGTTTCAAATTATTGACTTTTTTTAACTATGTCATTTTAGTAAATCCGGTGACTGAGGTTGCTTTGGCAAAACAATTCAGGATTTATTATGATGTTATCTGGGGACGAAATTCTAAATAAGAAAAGGTGTATTCAGAAGTCGTGGAAAAGAAGGAAAAACGAAAGAGGAATGAGGGATCTAAAGCTGCCCAAACGACAGCTATTTCATTGGCATTCATTTTTGTCTTCGTTTGCGTTATTTTGGTTACAGGAGAACTCTCTAAGCTTAATGGCTTTGGATTGTTGGCTCGACATGAGAAGACGGTAATCAACTCCGAGTTTGCCGTTTTTTCTATCTTCCTCGTTGAATTCATCGGCAGAGCCATCATTCAAGCTTTCAAGAGACGCGGCAATGAGCCGGCCGGACACAACATCCGGTCTATCTTGAGAGGCGTAGTCTATATTATTCTAGCAATAGGCATTGTTTCTTCTTTATCTTCAGACCCCGGATTAGCTATTGGCATAGGCGCAGTAACCGGTGTTGTTATTGCATTTGCCACTCAAAACTTGGTGGGTAATATCGTCGCTGGTGTGATGCTCGCGATTGTCCGTCCCGTGAGAATTGGGGACGACATTACGGTTATGGCTCAAACCGGTCAGGTTAAAGAAATAGATCTGCTATACACTGTATTAGAAGATGGGGAAAATTGGTATTATGTTCCAAGTATGGTAATGTTTTCAAACGTCATTAAAAGGAAAAAAATTCCGTTGTACAAACCTCCGTAGAAATACTCGCCAATATATTTTCTAGATCAGGTTAAGATCCTTTCACAATTTATGCGTTCAACGCACTAATCTTGAGGAAAGAGGAACGAGGCACAAGCCCTCTGTTCCTTCCGCCGCACAAGCGAATTAATGCAACATCTATTGCAAACCGCCGCAAACATTTGAATCCATCGATTCGTCAAATTCAACCATTTTATGGTCGTGGCTCGCCAATAGACTTTTCGTTCGTACCGCAATCGATTTGTTCTGCACTAAAAATCTTTCCTGAGTCAGGATAAACCCAATTTTTTCTTTATTTCCGGAATTACCAATCGTGTCGCCGCGGCGCCTGCTTCGATGCATTCTTTAGCGTGGTGGAAATCCGTAAAAGAGATGCCGATTACATCCGGTTCGATTACGGCATCAGCGGCGCTCATCGATGTCTCTACCAACATGGAATCAAGCAAGTAAAAAGATTTTAACATGATGGAAACGATATTGGATTCAAGGTTATTGCTTGCTGCTTTACGCGGGAGGACATTAACGGAAATCACATAATCTGCGCCCATATCTCGGACGGTTTTAGTCGGTATAGGGTTTAACAGTAATCCATCGACCAGGTTCCGTCCGCGCCATTCCATCGGGGTAATGATCACCGGTATGGATGAACTGGCCCTGATGGCTTCCCACACTTTCCCGTCCGTGATCACCACTTCTTCCCCTTTATCGATGTCAACAGCGACACATGATAGAGGGATTTGCAGGTCTTTGAATTCTGTATTGTACCCGACTAATGATTGAAGTTCCGCTTCAATGTGACGGCCCTTAATGATGCCCCTCCATGGGATAGCTAAATCCGAAAAATATTTAAATTTTTGCAGTCTCAAAGCTTTTGCCACCGGTCTCACTGCATTAGCGTGGGGGATGGCGAAATCAGTAAAATAACGCATCCTCCGCAAACCAAAGGCGATCGCCAGCGGTCTCATGGATTTTGCATTTTTTGTTTTGGCATAAACGGCGCCTATGATCGCGCCGGAACTTGTGCCGGCAATCATATCGATGGGTATTCCTTCTTTCTCCAGCACTTCGAGCACGCCTATGTGAGCCAATCCGCGGGCGGCCCCGCTGCCCAAGGCTAACCCTACTTTTAGACGGCTCATTCAGATAATTCCTCGGCATACACGTCGCAATTTGTCAATAATTTAACCGGAGTGACGGCATGTTTATTGGAAGGTGAAACATTCATGAAAAACCTCCTGCAGAAACCAGCCAAATTAACATGGATTTGATGATTTAAAAGTACCAGAATTATAACACAAGCAATAAATATTCAAGAAACAAGAATCAACAACAGAGTTGGCAGCCATCTAGAGGGTGCGTTATCCGAACTGTTCACGGGCTTCGTCTTGCGAGAAGGCGCCAATCCAGCAGGTACCAAGCCCCTCATCCACTGCAGCTACAGTCATGTAATCTGCTGAAATTGCAAGATCGACACCATACTCGGGCACTTCGCAGATCATTACCATTTTGGGGTTGGTGGCTACCGCCGCAATAACCATAGTTTCTGTTGTCTCTTGCTGCCTCTCACCACGATAAACTTCCATGGCTGACTATTACCACCTGATGGAGCCAACGAACTACTTCCAGAACCCTCAACAACTTGTCTTCCGGAATGGGTTTATCTTCATAATACCTGACACTTTTCCTCTTCTCGATTGCTTCCTTCAGTTCCATTTTAACTCTCCCTCATTTTCAGGCTTGATAACTTTCAACCCGAGAATTATAATATACTTCTTATTATGTTAAATGATCCGGTTGCCATTTGGCCATTGTCCCTCTCGAGTGTACGCTTGAAAAAGATATCCCCTCAAGATTGCTCTAGTTCCATCGGTATTGTAGACTGTAGATTAGATGCTAACACCCACGGTGATGGTTGCCCCACTAATCGAAAGTGCGATATGGTTAATTTGTTTAATCTTGAGAAGAAATATGCAGATGATATGGTTGCTCATGCTCGTACAGAAGCTCCTAACGAGTGTTGCGGAATTTTAGCAGGTAAGGACGAGAGGGTAATAAAGCTCTATCGCACCACAAATACTGAACACAGCCCTTACCGTTACAAAATCGATCCTGTGCAGATGCTCGCCATTTATGAAGAGATTCAAAAGAACAAATGGAAGCTGCTAGGGGTCTATCATTCCCATACTCATACGGAAGCATATCCTTCGGCCACAGATATTAAGTCGATCGTTTTTCCTGAATCCATATACTTTATCGTATCTCTTAGCAATCCGGATCAAGCAATCATTAGAGGATTCCATATCACCGAAGATAATATAAGCGAGGTCGAATTGAGGATCATAGAAACTCAGCGTTAAATATCAATTTTCAACCGCCCCGGTGATTATAGAATGGAACTGGCGCTGTTGCCGACTATTTTTCACAGTCATGGTTCCCGTTCTCAGGTTTTACTTTAAATGATTTATATTTTTTGTATTCTGAATTCAGGCACATTTCGGTTCGTCGTAAATTTGTTTCTATGCAACGCGGGACTTGACGATGATATCAACAAGTCCTAAAATACCACTTGGAAACACCAGTATTTTAATTATAAAAGGGAGGATTATTTTGAGATGGAAATGAAAGACCTCGTTCAGACTGGGTTAGAGAATGTAAAAAGGACACTTGATAGAACACTGGACGGCCTGACGGCGGAAGAATTGAAGTGGCACCCGAAGCCGGACGCCAATTCCATCGGGCTGATTCTTTTCCACATGATTCGCAATGAGGATTCGATGGTCCACCGTATACAGGGCAAACCTCAAATCTGGGAGACAGAGAAATGGTACCAGAAGTTTAACAAAGCAATTGAAGATGGTGGAGCCCATTATACGGCGGAACAGGTTGCTTCCTTTGTGGTTCCAGATATAAAGGATTTGCTAGGCTATAGTGAGACAGTTAGAAAAAATACTCTCGAATATCTTAAAGGATTAAAACCAAAAGATTTAGATAAAAAAGTCAACTTGCCTCCTCCGCCTGCTTCGATGGCAATGCCTGCTGGAAATGCTCCGCCGCGGCGTCCTCCTTTTGAACCCATCGTTGGCTCAATGTTAATGCATGAAGTGACGGAACTTGCCGGACACGCGGGAGAAATATCATATTTACGTGGTCTGCAACGGGGAATGGATAAATAAACATCTTCCCGAATTGAATTGTTATTCAGTCAATCCTTCAAACAGGTCCTTTTCCAGGTGCCGAGTTGGAGGCGGGTATCCCTGCATGAAGTAATCTTGTTGCCTGCTAAGCATCGCAGTTATTCTAAAAAGCAACGGCCCTTGTGGCGCTGCCCGCCACCCTGGCTGGCATGACATGCTGCGGCCCTGACACGAATCTCAGTGGCGCGTTTGGTCGGACGCATGACCGTACGAACAGGATATTCTACACTAGTCATTTTCGTGAGGCTCAATATAATATATGGTCCGGATACTAACAAGATCAGGATTCTTTTAAGTGATCTTAATATTTTCCTCATTTTGATTCCGAGCCTACTGGTGTTTTAGAAAACCTTAGTAAGGGAAAAAAATTTGGCGGCTCTATTAACCCCTTTGCGTTGGCGTATTGCAGAGTGCTTATGACAGTGCTGCATGCACAGCCGCAGGCTTCTGCAATCCGTGTGTTGTTGATCCCAAGGCTTTGTAACCGCAGGATCTCTTTGTAATTGGTCATTTCCGACCTCCTATTATGTATTCGCACCTTGCGGTGCTGAACCCATTATGTGGAGGTGTCGGACCTTACGGCGGGGGTGTCGGTTTTCAGCCGGAATATTCAGGTCGGTTAGTTTTCATTATCTTAAATCCAATCTTGCTGTTTTCTGTTGCTATTGCTTGGGCTTTTAGCATTTTATTGATATGCAAAGACGGTTTTATCAGGTACGATATAGGTAAGCTCTCGGATTATCTTCGGTTGAACTGGACACGTCTGCCAGTGAGCTGATCGCTTATTTTTATGCGAATAGTGATTTGATTCAGTCCTAAATGGGGAGACAATGTAGGTGACCCAAGTCATCAGATACAGGTCTCATTAGAGTAGTAAGTAAAAATTTATCAGAAAATCTTAGAATGGAACTAACAGGAAATTAATGAGTAAGAAGCATGAAGACCAATTGGGGATAGTCTTTCTAGAAATAGACGGACTCGCGGGCAAAGTACTTAAGGATGCCATGAATCTGGGTAAGGCTCCAAACATGAAACGTTGGTTTGATTGCGGAAGCCACAACCTGATTTTCTGGGATTCTGATCTATCGTCCCAGACTAGCGCGGCTCAAGCAGGAATACTTCATGGAAACAACTTCGGTATACCTGCATTCAGATGGTATGACAAGGAAAAACGAGATATCGTAGTTTCGAGTTCGATTAAAGATGTTTCGCAATTGGAGAAGCAAGTTTCCGATGGCAAAGGTTTACTGAGCAATGGCGGAACAGCTAGAGCAAGCCTCTTATCTGGCGATGCGAGTCAAGTCTCGATGACGGCCAGCAGGGTCTTTGATGTAACCCCGGATGACATCAAGTCATATTACCTCTACTTCCTTAACCCATATAACATGTTAAGACTCTCTTCACTTATGGCATGGGACTGGGTTTTGGAAAAGAAAGCAGCATGGAGCCAGAGACTGAGAAATGAGGAACCGCGTATAAATCGAGGAGGAATTTATTTCATATTGAGGTCACTGATGACAATCTTCCTGAGGGATTTTAGCCTATTTGCCCTGAAAAGAGACATGCACTCGGGGGTGCCTTATATCTACGTTACTCTTGCTGGTTATGACGAGGTTTCCCATCATTCAGGAGTAGAACGGCCTGACACTCTAGAAGTACTGCGCAAATTGGATCGGGAATTCGGTAATTTGGAAAAAGTCGCAAGAAACGCTGCAAGAAAATATGAGTTCGTTGTGCTATCTGACCATGGACATACTCAGGGTGCCACATTCAAAGACCGCTATGGGGAAGGTCTTGAAGATGTCGTCCGTCGCTTCGTCAATGGCTCCGAAAATAAATATCATGTAGCGGGATATGGAACAAAACATGAGAGTGCTTATTATATTGATGCCGCTTTCGGAAATTATAAATTCTCCAATTCAATTTTAGGCCAACGGATCAGGAATCAACTCAACAACAATCAACAGTATATTGTGGGCAAAGAAGAAGAAAATAACATCGTAGTTCTAGCCTCGGGTAATCTAGGCCTTATTTCTTTTACGACCATAGAGCACAGATTAACCCTTGAAGAAATAATGGATGGATTTCCAGGCCTCCTTGCCGGTTTGGTGGAGCATCCAGGTGTAGGTTTTGTCATGATTAACTCAAGCCTAAAGGGGGCCGTAGCTCTGGGGAAAAAGGGTAAAATTTATCTCTCTACCGGTGCAGTAGAAGGGGCAAACCCACTTGGGGATTACAGCCCTGTTACCAGGCAAAATTTGATCAGGACAAATACGTTCCCCAATGCTCCCGATATCTTGGTAGTTAGCACTTATTGGAAGGATCTTGATGAGGTAGCTGCGTTCGAACAGCAGGTAGCCAGTCACGGAGGGGTGGGAGGAGAGCAATCTAAACCATTTATATTATATCCCAGGGAATTTCAGCTGGAAACAGAAAGAATTATTGGGGCTGAGGCTGTATACAAAGTTTTTAAGAACTGGACCGCGAGGTGCAAAGAACTTGAAATCAAATGAATTCAGCATCACATTTTTGGGCGTTTCTGCTGCCTCAATTAATCCATTTTCTACTACATCTACCTGTTTAGTCGAAGCAGGCAATACCAAAATAATGGTAGATGTGGGCATCGGGGCGCTAAGACAACTCCATAAAATGCATGTCAACCCTGGAGAGATTGATGCCGTATTGATTACTCACTGGCATTTTGACCACTATGCCGGATTACCGTCCCTTTTGAAATCTAGAAAGAGGAACTCATTATTATCTGTGTATGGGCCTAAACTGTCTATCGCTGCTCGGATATATCTTGTTGGGCTACTCCACTCTAAACATGCCTGTTTTGAACTTGTTCAAGGAAACTTTTGTAAAGATTGCGGAGATATTCATCTGGAAACGGTACCAACTGTTCATGGCATTGTTTCTTTCGGATGGGTGCTTGCTGAGAGATTTCCCAGAGAAAAGCAAGGAAGGAGGCGGATTGTGGTTAGTGGGGACACGAGACCGGCACAAACGATTATCGATGCCGCTAAAAAAGCAGACTTGCTGGTTCACGAAGCTACTTATTCCGAGAAGCATGCCAATGAAGCATATAATCATGAACATAGCACGGTTGCGGAAGCAGCAACTTTAGCTTCAGGCGCCTGCGTAGGAGCATTAGCGCTAGTCCACATTGCCCACCAGAATTCCAAATTGGGTGCTTTGAAAGAAGCCGAGAAGATATTCCCACAAGTTCTGGCCCCTTCTCCACTCGATAGAATAGATATTGACGCTCTTCCTGCTGATACTAACAAGGAAAATGGTGGCTGGGGGCAGGTAAGGATGGTGAAATACCCGATTCGTAAAAAATGTGAGATTGTAAATCATCATCCGGGTTTATGGTGCCATAGAAAGTGACCGATGTAATTAGGCATCACTTCCCCAATCTTGTTCTTATGAATTGTATTGAAAAACAAATTTATTGTTGTTTGACCAGGCGATAAAACACTCGCTTGGTGAATTCTGCCGCAAAAATATAAAGAATTACAATTCCGATGATTATCAGAATAATGGAAGCCGGTAGTTGGCTGAACCCAAGTACGTGATCTAAGGGTGTGTAGGGCAGAATGAGCGTTACCAAAACGATCAACAAAGTAGTGATAAATAGATACTTGCCCGGACGACTATGCAATATCGATCTCCGGCTACGGATAACCAGCACGATCAAGGAGGCTGAGATGACCGATTCCACGAACCAGGCAGTCCGAAATTGGATTTGAGAAGCATGTAAGATGTACAGCAGAGCGCCGAATGTGAGGTAGTCAAAAACGGAACTCAGTATCCCAAATGTCACCATAAATTTCTGGATGAACTTTATATCCCAACGCCGGGGTTGGGTTAACATCTCGGAATCAACGTTATCCGATGCTATGCACGTTTCCGGAAAATCAGTCATCAGATTTGTTAACAGAATCTGGCTTGGCAATAATGGCAAGAATGACAGAAAGAGAGATGCGCCTGCCATGCTGAACATATTGCCAAAATTGGCGCTGGTGGCCATAAAAACGTACTTTATCGTATTGGCAAAGGTTCTTCTTCCTTCTTGGACGCCCCGCTCGAGCACACCCAGATCCTTTTCTAGCAGTACAATATCTGCCGCTTCTTTGGCCACATCCGCGGCGCTGTTCACGGAAATACCCACATCAGCGGCATGCAGCGCCGGAGCATCATTTATTCCGTCACCGATGTAACCAACCACATTACCTGCCTTCTTGAGAGCAATAATTATACGCTGTTTTTGATTGGGCTCAATCTCCGCAAAAAGGCTCACTTCGTTCGCTCGCTGAACCAAGGCGGCATCCGAAATATTAAGAAGGTCTGCCCCAGTTATGATCTGTGTAGCTGTTAACCCGACCTGCTCCCCAATATGTGCCGTCACCAGTTTGTTATCGCCAGAAATAACTTTTAAGGAAATGCCCTGCTGTTTCAATTTCTTAATCGTGTCGGCGACACCCGGTTTAATCGGATCATCAAGAATGATGAATCCGAGGAAAGTAAAACCTTTTTCATCCTCTTTAGTGATGGTATTACCGGTGCCATATGGCCGGTAAGCGATTCCCAATACACGAAATCCCTGGCGGTTGAAGTCCTCAAATTGGGCCTGTACCTTTCCCTGGACGCTGGCAACATCTACAATGCCACCGGCTGTCTCGGCTGTTGAACAGATGGTAAACAGACTGGGTAACGTGCCTTTGCTGATTACCAGGTTGCCATCTTTGGTTGAAACTAAAATACTCAATCTTTTCCGAATGAAATCATAGGGCACCTCATCCAATTTATGATAGGCAGATATATCCAGAGGACTATGAACCCGGATGGCCGCATCGATAGGATTATTGTATCCGGTTTCATAGGAGGAGTTGAGATAGGCGTACAATAATACTTTCTCATTTTCATTACCTTCGGCGCCAACAAAGGAATGCAAATTCATGATGCCCTGAGTCAAGGTACCCGTTTTGTCAGAACACAGTACGTTCATGCTGCCGAAGTTTTCAATGGACTCCAGACGTTTGATGATGACCTTTTGTTCCGCCATACGTTTGGCTCCATGGGAAAGGTTGATGCTGATAATAACCGGCAACAACTGCGGGGTTAAACCTACTGCCAGCGCCAGAGAGAAAAGGATCGAGTCTAGCACAGGCCTTTTGAAATAGATGTTGATAGCCAAGATTGCCAAAACGAGAATCAACGTGACAATCATGAGAAAATAGCCGAAGTTTTTTATTCCGTGCTCAAATTCGGTCTCGGGTGGTCGGAACCGCAAACGGTCTGCAATCCTGCCAAATTCGGTGCTCGTCCCGGTGTTCACTACCACAGCTTTGGCACTACCACTAATAACATGGGTTCCCATAAAAACCGAATTCGTCCGGTGACTGATGGGGGTTTCCTTCGACAATAACCCTACCATCTTTTCGGCCGGGTAAGTCTCACCGGTAAGGGTAGCTTCATCCACGAAAAGGTCTTTAGACTCAAGGATCAGGCAATCGGCTGGTACAACATCGCCTGCGGAAAGCGAAATAATATCTCCGGGAACAATTTCTTCAGTCGGGACATCAATGGGATTCCTTCCGCGTATTACAGATACTTTTAATTGAATGATGGCCATCAATTTTTGGACAGCATTAGTGGAACCTCTCTCTTGCCAGAATCCTAACAGGCCGCTGGCGACCACGATGATCAGTATAATGGCTGCATTTACCGGATCTCCCAGAAAAAAAGACAATATAGCCGCAAATATAAGAATTAAAACAAGGGGACTCCTGAATTGGTTTATTAAGAGAGTTATTGTGTCGGTTTTCCTCTTAGGTTTCAGGAGATTGGCGCCAAAACTTAAGAGCCTTTTCTGTACTTCGTCTTGGGTCAACCCATCCTTGGTCGTCCCGAGCTGACTTAAAGCATCAGCGGAAGAGAGCGCCCAAAATGAATTATTTTGTTGGCTGGATGAACTTGTCATGTCTTATCTCTATTTGTAAGCCAGTTTCTTGCATCCGCGATCGGATAAGGAAAGGTCCTACGCTGGCATCACATGAGGGAGCCATCGGTGAGGCTTTTAAAATCTAGATATAACCACTGACAAATTTAGCATTCAGCGCATTTAGAAGTTATAAAATTATTAGTGGACATGTTACGAAACTATGTAATTTCCATAATGGTTAATTGATTAACTAAATATGAGTGATTATTTTGGCTAGCTCTAATTCGGCCCTTGAAATGCACTTTAAAGTTTTTCGGATAAGGTTGGTTTGATTACAACTTTCTTTTGCAGGAGCCGCTCGTAAAATGGCAAACTTATAAAGAAGGGAATGAAATCAGAAACAACCCGGAAAAGAATGGCCACCAATGCGGCCTGGGCGAAAGACATTCCCAATAATGCGTATATTCCCGCCATCGAGGCTTCCTGTACACCCAGTCCACCAGGGATGAAAGATAGATTGCCCGCGGATAGGCCGATGCCAAACCCGGACAAAAGCACACCTACGTTTGGAGTTTTGCCAAGAGCACCAAAGCAAAACCAAAGTGCAACCGCCTCGAATGCCCATTCACCAGCCATTAACGCCAACAGTAGAGTCAATTCCCACTGGCGATTCTTTAAGGTAATCAAACCGCGTGTCAACGCATGATCGAAATCCTTGAGAAATGGCGCTATATCGTGGTGAGTAAAAAAGTGCCAGATAGTTTCGATAAGGTGGAATAATCTGGACTTGAACTGAGGAACAAAAATTATTGCGGTGCTGGCAACCAGCGAAACAATCAGGACAGCTGCAATCAGCCAAAGTCCTACAGCACTGCCCCCGTACACCGTACGACTAACCAGCAGGGCAATTAGACCCAGGGCCAGCATCACCAGCAACATCACATTATTGAGGTACGAATGAAAAATCGAGCTGGCCAGAACCTCGCCGGCATCAATTTCCGGCCCTTTGATTAATTCCACACGCAGGGAATGCCCGGCGGTTCCCATAAAACCCAGGATATTATTTAATGTCGTCGAAACGACACCTACCTCAAATACTTTCCACCACCCCATTTTTATGCCAAATACCCTGGTAACTAACACATACCCAAAACTCAAACAGCAATAAGAAATAATGATAAATAAGAGCGCCACAAGCGCTAACGGCCAGTGTGCCTTGCCCATAATTTGGTGAATCTGGTTCCAGTCCAGGAAAACGATCAATGCGGCCAATAGAACAAATACGATAACGCTAATGGCGATAATTTTGCGCTGCCGGGATTCGGTTATTTCGATTGGGATGCTTGTTTTTGCCATTACCCGAGATTCCCCTATTTGTCATTTGGATTTAAAATTTGCTACTATTGTGCGAAAATATTCCTGAAACCAATCTAAAACTATGTTAAATTCCATTTTTATCTGGTCTTGTGCGTAAAGTTAGCTAAACCCTCCGGTACGCGTGCTATCTCGCAAATACCTGAATATGCCCAAAATAGTCATAGTCAGAGGTAGGACAATAATAAACCCCAGAATTCCGGCAAAATATGCCCCAAGAACAGTGAGCATTATGATAAACGCCGGATGGATCTTCATTTGCGAGCCCTGGATTTTCAGACCAATCAGATTGCTCGCCAGCAGTTGAATAGTCAAATACCCGATACCCACCCAGATAAATTTTTCCGGGGCTGTCGCCAGGGTTACCAGGACAGCAAGCCCACCGGCTAGTACCGGTCCAATCGTAGGTACGAGATCCATAACCGCCGCAAACACAGCGAGAGGCAAAGCAAAATCAATTCTCAAAATTGTCAACAAGATATAAACGAAGACTCCGACAATCAGTCCCAAGATTAATTTGGCGCGAAGATAACGGATTACTGAATTTTGAAGAATCGAAAAAATACTCTCCGTATGTTTACGCGACCATTGCGGTAGAGCGGCATAAAACTTGTCACGCAGACTGTCCCAGTCTTTAAGAATTAAGAAGACGAAAACAGGCATAATGATAAATCCTAAAATCATGGTCGCCGAATTCTGGACAAACTTCACGCTATGCGTCAAAAAGCCACTCAGAACATTAGGAAGAGCCGCCTCAGCTTTCGTGATATACGTATTAATATCATTTTGAACTGATGGTTTAGACAACAACGGGATAGATTTCAACCATTGGACTATCGCAGCCAATCCGTTCGGGATAATCTTGGAAGTGTCCTGTGTTAGTGTCCCAAAAGTATTACTTACGACGATCACGATATAGAAAATTACACCGCCAATGATAATCAGGGACAAAAGATAGACCAGGACGATGATCGAAATCCGTCTTAGCTGTTTAAGTTTCTGGTTCCTATGGGTACTAATAAGGTGTTTCTCAACCCACCGGATAAGCGGCAAAACCAAATAAGCGAGAATAAATCCAACGATAAAAGGCAAAAGAACGTTTCGCAACGCCCAAATTAACCAGAAAACGACAATCAGCACCAATATGAAAACTAAAAGCCGCCAGTACTTTCTTGTTAACCCGGTGACTGAGTTCAAATTTACCCCTCACTGCATTGACCCGGATTTTGATACCATAAAATACCTGACTTAAGGTATAGCCTTAACATATCGCGTGCCGACAGCCTGTTGTCGCCAACACGCTTCTATAATTCCCTACCAGGGTATAGGCAACATGATTTATAAAGTTAGGGAACCGGCCAATTGCTTTTTAACTCTTGAGTGCTTGAACTACGCCGGCGGTCTTTTCCTTGACTGCATCCACCACTGCAGTCGCTTCCTCCCTTTTGCCTTGGATTGCATCCGCAACTCCTGCCGCCTTATCCTTTATCATTTGCCGGGTCTCTTTTCCACTTTGAGGGGCAAAGAGTAAAGCAATAACTCCACCTATTACTACTCCGGTGAGCAGACCGACACCAAACCCCATTGCATGATCCTTATTCATTATTTTTCCCTCCTTCATTATTTCCTTTTTTGAATATATTACTGATGCCTCCCAACCCTCCGCAGATACCCTGAACCAGTGCCAATATCGGAAGCAGCGGCTTGATAAACTCTTGCACCAGACTAACGGTAGCATAAGCACTTTTCACCGTTGATTCCGCCAGCTTCAATACGGACTCCGCCTTCCTGTAAAGAAGAAAAGCCAATATTGCTACGAAAACGATCACCAAAGTGGTCACAAAACACAGGATGGTTATACTTAAATCACGAAACCATTCAATACCCAATAATTACCTCCTTCTTGTTTTGCTCAAAACCATTTGTCACCTCTTATTTCCCTGTTTAAGTTGCAGAGTAAATCAATTATTCATCCTCGGACCCTATCATAATTTGAAATGGAGTTGTTGCTGCAGATTTAGGAATTTCTGCAGTTACTCCCCTATTTATTGTTTATTTCTTAACCCATTAACATTAACAGACAAGTCAGGCAGCTAAGGAAACATTTTGTTATTTGCTCAAACCGGAAGCCTTCGTGACATTCGGTTCATCGACCCAGTATCCCTCGAAATTATAATGGCGATGCAATTCGGCCTCATATTCGCGATTTAGCGGAGACCCCTCAATATATTCCGGTGACTGCTTGATGGTCGCGCGGTTAAGATTAACGAAGACCGCTGATTCTTTCCAACTAATACTCTTGATCCATCGCGGTGAAACCAGAACCATTTTCCCTGCCCACCAGCTGCGAGTATCAACGATCAGGTAACGAATTGCCCATGTCTCATCATCGATGATAAAATCCTCGACATGACCGATCTCGCCATCCTTTGCCTGAATGTCATAGCCAGTCACGGCGCGGGTGTTACGTAAATGGGGATCCCACTTCTTCCCGCTCAAATTGGATTTAGGCAGTTCTTCAGAATTGCGCATCACGTAAGGATACGGATAAGGATAATACCCCCACATGTATGGGCCGGACCAATAGTAAGGCCAGGCATAATAATCATAGTAGGTCTCTTCAAACTGTTGCGAGACGGGTTCGTCACTGCTGATGGATGGACTGTCCCGGATCTGTTTTTTAGTCAAATTGACGTTAATGTTTTGCGCATCTTTATTAACCCCGGTCAGCGCATGCGGAGAGATCAACACCTGCCTGTTTGTCAGCCAGTTTCCTGTGTCCGCGACCAGGTAACGAATCGCCCAATACTGATCATCGAAATAGAATTCTTTGATCTTCCCTATTTCCCCATCGAGGCTATTTAATTTATAACCCTTGATTGTTTTTGCTTGGTCTAACACGTTGTCACTCCTTGCATTTTATTCATTAACTTCCATCGATTTAAGGTTGCCGGCGGTTTGCTAGCTTTCCGCCACTGATTACACCTAACCAATTTAGTTTGCTTCAACAAGGATCCTAATTAATAACCGGTTCATAGACCCAATATCGTTGGGAATTATAATGTTACTGCAACCGTTGGACTTGGGAAAATCACTCTGATAATTTCCTCTTGATAACTACAGTCATGCTACCAGCTTGTTAAAAGATGGAAGTTTAGGTTCTTCTAAATACTGCTCGAATCAGCCAGATAACGATTAAAATAACCGCAACAACCAGTGCGATGTAGATAATTGCACCCCAACTAAAAACGAAGAGACCCAACGCCCATAAAATTAACAGAACGATACCAATGCCTAATATAAGTCCCATATTTCCTCCATTATTTTGCTCAGATGATATTAAAACCCAAAGGTAAATATTTGATAATCAAACCTATCAGCTTTCACGATTCGGATATCACGGAGTCTTAGCTATTGTTATTATCAATTAATCTTTGACTAAATGACTCTTGCCGATGCGGAAAATCTTGGTACCACAAGTCGAACAGACATCCTGAGTTGTGGCCTGCCATTTTTCATGACGATCTCCTTGGGATTTTTCATTTCCCTTTTGGTCTTACATTTAACACAATAAGACTGCAATTTGATCCCTCCAGTTTTAATATTTAATATTTGTAGCTAAAGTGTTAAAATCCCGATTCCCATCTTCCGAGTTTTGGAGCACAATTAGGCGTTTCTTTCTTTGGGAGATACGCAAATCCACTTTGTCTGATCTACCTGTGGAGATACTGAATAATGGCCAAAATCCCTATAATAATGAGATAGATACCGACTAAATAATTGAGTATCTTGGGGAAAATCATGACAATAACGCCGAAAACGAGACTTGCTATCCCAATCCATAAACCAACAATCGGTACTGTGACAGTCATTTGATCCCACCTCCTTCCAAAATATATTTAAAATCTTATGTTGCCGTAACTTATACTGCCGGAAGATTTACCTTCATCCTAATAAACCTTACTTACATCCAGGTTTGCTTTAGAAGGCCTTCGATTTGAGTGAATTAATGCCTCCTATTTCACCGTAACCGATTTCGCCAGATTGCGGGGTTTGTCCGGATCCAATCCTCGGGCGATCGCGGAGTAGTACGCAAAAAGTTGCAGTGGGATAGTAGTCACCAGCGGGTACAGAATTTCCTCACACGAGGAGATCTTAATCGCATCATCGAACATCTTGGTTTGCGAGTTCGAGACGCCAATGACATGTGCCCCCCGCGCTTTCGCTTCCATGATATTCGCCAGTGAGTCTTCGTAAGTGTAATCCAAGGGACAGATGGCAATCACCGGAGTTCCACTTTCAATCAGGGCCAGGGTTCCATGTTTCAGCTCACCGGCCGCCATCCCTTCCGCGTGGACGTAAGCAATTTCTTTTAGTTTCAAAGCGCCTTCATCGGCAACCGCGAAGTTGACACCCCGGGCCAAGAAGTAAAACTCTTTTTTGTTTCGCATCTTGTGCGCTAAGGCCGGCAAGGAGGTGGAATATGAGTCCAAATCTGATCCGACAGTAAGCGAGAGGTCCAATAATTTGGATCTTCCTGCCTGGAGATTATTATCCAGTGCATAGGCGAGCTGATAGAGAATACAGAGTTGGGCGGTAAATGATTTGGTGGCCGCGACGGCAATTTCCGGCCCACTATTTAAATAGAGCGCCTGATCGCTCAATCTTGCCAGCGAGGACCCCACCACATTGACGATAGAAAACACGGTTGCCCCATTGGCCTTGGCCTGTCTGACGCCACTCAGGACGTCAGCGGTTTCGCCACTTTGAGAAATGGCGATCACGACAGTGCCCCGGTCAATCGAATCAGAAAAGTAGGCGAACTCGGAGCCCATCACCACCTCACTGAAAATCCGCCCTATTTTCGAGAAAGCATACCGGCCGATAAGCGCGGCATGCCGTGAGGTGCCGCAGGCTACAAAAACCACTTGCCGCGCCCGTAAAATTGCCATCGCCATGTTCATCAGGACTTTGTCATCTTGAATCAGTGCCTGGCGTATTACCCGGGGCTGCTCTTGAATCTCCTTGATCATGAAGTAGTCGTAGTCACCTTTATTCCCTTCTTTCCATTTCCAATTCACCAATTCAGTTTTCTTGGTTACCTTATGGTGGTCAAAGTCGTAGATTATTACCTTGTCGCTGGTCAGCACCGCACTTTCACCGTCATCAAGATAAATTACCCTGTTGGTGTGCGGTAAAAACGATAAGACATCACTCCCAATGAAATTCGCATCCTCCCCAAGGCCAATGACCAGCGGCGCATCTCTTCTTGCCGCCAGGATCTTGTCCGGTTCCGCGGCAAAAGTGGCGAGAATCGCGTAAGACCCTGTCAGTTCCTGAGTCATTGCGAAAAAAGCGTCTTCGAACGATCGGCCCGCATCCATATGATGGCGGATAAGGTGAGGGATAACCTCGGTATCAGTCTCAGACCGGAAGGTATATTGGGTCAATAGCTGTGATTTTAGTTCTTCATAGTTGGCGATGATGCCGTTATGCACCACGGCAATTTTCTGCTGGCTGTCGCAGTGAGGATGGGCATTTTCCCGGGTCGCACCACCGTGGGTTGCCCACCTGACATGACCTATCCCGATCTTTCCCGGGAGCATTGTTTCATTGCATTGCGGAGCAATGTCCCCCAGTTGCCCTTTCTCTTTAACTAAATGAATTCGGCCGTCGTCAATCGTTGCGATGCCGGCCGAATCATACCCACGATATTCAAGTCTAGTTAGTGCTCCGTATAGAATTGGTGCCGCTGGATCTTTCCCGGTGTAACCGATGATACCGCACATTATAAAAGTTTCTCCTTATTTTAGAAGTGGCCTTTGGAGTTATCTATAAAACACAGATTTACCGGGTGAAGAACACGATGACAGCCAATATCGTCATGATGATTAGACAAATGCCCAATAACCTCCTTAGCGGGCTTAAGACATTTAGCCTCTTGTCTGGTTTTATGGTTTGGTTGCGCATCGTTTTGCCCCCTCCCCGGCCGCGTTAAGGATATTTTTGATTTGGTTTATCAACAGAGTTGGTCTCAATTTACCATCCAGTGTTAGAAAAAACCTCCCTAATTCTAATATCCGAATCATGTAGAAGTCATAAAAACCTGAAGATCAATATGACAATTTCATGACAAATTACTATTGGAGGACTCCACCGATTACTAACAATTAAATGTAAGTATGTACCCAGCTTACCAACACCACAAACCTCCAAAGGAGATAAAGAACAGCTGTTTAGCTCTAATTGTCTAATCAAATGGATGGTAATTGCCGGTGCTTGACAAGTGGGGATACAAGGGGAATACTATGGTACTATGAAGATACCCTAAAGTGGTAAATAAAGGTACACTAAAATGCACCAGGGAGGTATATCACAATGGCAGTCGAGCGACTTGAATCTGAGAATTTGGGAGTCCTCACTGTTGGCTTTAGTCCGGTGGTCCGTGCGGGTCTACAGTCTATACTATCCAAAGATGAAACGATTAAAGTGATCGGTGATGCTCCGAATGGGGAGAAAGCTATTCAGGTCATTCTGCAAACACGCGACCGCGGACAAACTGTCAATGTGGTATTAACCGAGACGCGGAATGGCAAAGCAGATGGAGTTCAAGCCACGCGGCTCGTCAAAGATACATTCCCTGAGATTGCCGTAATTGTGTTGACTGAGAACATTAATGATTCTTATGTTATTGACGCCATCCATGCCGGTGCCGGGGGTTACATGTTCCTAAAGGACATGACTCCGGAGGAATTACTGCAGAGTATACATCGCGTGGTCGGGGGTGTCATGCAGGTGAAGGCTGAATTACTGCACACTGCGGTGGAAAATCTGATTCAAAATGGTCGGAAGACACTTGCCGAACGCACGGCCGAAGCGGCTCATCTCACGGAGAGGGAAGTCGATATCCTGAGGCTTCTGGGTAACGGAGACTCGAATAAGAAGATGGCCGAAACTTTGGGTATCACCCTGGATACGGTTAAAAAACACGTGAGAAACGTTATCGACAAGCTGCAAGCGCGCAGCCGCACCCATGCGGCTATTATCGCGGCGCAGGCAGGCATCGTGGGTAATCCCGTCACTGTCCTTAAATCCGAATCTGAAGTGATACCAATTAGTTAGCCGTATTATTTCCTCAATCAAAGCACGAAAGTTTTTAGCAGCTTGGCCCTAAGTTAGCCTCAAATTAGCACATAATTTGCAGAAATCAGTGCAATTATTTTCACGCTCAGTGAGTCAATTATTAAATTTGGGCGATAAAAGCGAATTTTCACAATCAGGTACTGGCAATGTTTGAAACAGGCAAATCCAAACTGGAAAAAGTGAAATTGGGTAGAAAGAAGATAGGACTAGCTCTTGGCGGTGGTTATGCCTGGGGTTTGGCTCATATTGGGGTGCTGCGAGTTCTGAAAGATGAAGGCATTCCTATTGATATGATAGCAGGGACCAGCATCGGGGCATTTATCGGCGCATTTTATGCTGCAAGAGGAAATATCACACGAATCGAAAAGGTTGCAAATAATTTGACCAGGGCTCGTTTGCTTTCTCTGGTGGATTTAACGTTTCCCAAGACAGGACTCATTGGCGGTTACAGGTTAAAATCTTGGGGAAAATCAATATTCGGTCGCGATATTAAATTTAAGGATCTGCAGATACCATTTGCTTGCGTTGCAACCGACATAGTGACTGGTCGGGAGGTAGTTATCAAAGAGGGCTCAGTGATGGAAGCTGTTAGAGCCAGTTTTTCAGTTCCCGGTCTTTTTTCGGTGGTGAAACGGGAAGGCAAATACCTGGTTGATGGCAGTCTGGTAAATCCAGTGCCGGTCAGTACGCTAAAAGATATGGGAGCGGAATTTATTATTGCTGTGAATGTTTTTCCCAATGTTGGTGCTAAGGACAAGACTTACTGGACAGGGAAGAAAGGCAGGGGCGGTTTGAAGGGCCCAAATCTCATTGAGGTATTGATCCAAACCACATTTGTTGGATCAAACTCAATGGTTAAAACTGCCCTGGAAAGCGCTGACTTGGTTATCGAACCGCAACTAGCAACTATTGGCCCTGTCGACTTTCACCGTGGACGAGAATGCATTCTTCAAGGCGAACTGGCCGCCGAGGACCGCATCGCAAATTTGAAACGTCAACTATTGCTGCCCTAGAAATCTAGCCGAAAAGTGGCATACCTGAGCCTATCCTGATATATTAAGGAAAAGGATTGAGGATGGGGCAGATATGTTAGGATTACGTACCGATCAACGAGGGATGTTCGAGGCTGACCATTTATATTTAGATTATGTGGGCCGAAGTTCATTTTATGGATTTCTGGCTTGCCAGCGAGGCCAGCTCTTTAATGATGAAGAGTTTGCTGAGTTCTATTGCTTAAACAATGGTCGTGATAGTGTGCCTCCCAGTATGCTAGC
>Ga0187869_10001517_pt1 | contig 20647 bp, 15 predicted proteins | sample June2016WEW_13_1_2_FD_132972 | JGI IMG/M metagenome (GOLD analysis project Ga0187869, IMG submission 132972) | Peatland microbial communities from SPRUCE experiment site at the Marcell Experimental Forest, Minnesota, USA - June2016WEW_13_100 | ecosystem: Environmental > Terrestrial > Soil >...
CGACGGCTGGAATCGTATTCCTCTAATCCGGATGACGAATGTCAATCTGGAACCCGGAGCGTGGACATTGGATCAGATGATCGCGGATACGGAGGAGGGGCTTTTCTTAACGACCAACCGAAGTTGGTCGATTGACGATAAGAGGATAAACTTCCAATTCGGAACGGAGATCGGCTGGGAGATCAAAAACGGTAAACTTGGTGAGATGGTCAAGAATCCGACCTACACCGGAATTACTCCAAAATTCTGGAATTCTTGTGACGCGATCGGAAATGGAGATCACTGGCAGCTGTGGGGGACGCCCAATTGCGGCAAGGGAGAGCCTGGCCAGGTGGCGCACGTGGGACACGGCACAGCGCCTGCCAGATTCAGGAACGTTCAAGTAGGAGTGATGAAAGAATAATAAAAATGACTAAAATGAGCTAAAGTGACTGAAGTGAACTAGAGTGACTAAAGTGAGCTAAAGTCAAGAATAATGGACAACAAAGAATTTGCAAAGCTACTTGAGAGGAGAACAGGCGATTTTGGTGTCAGGATTATCCGGTTGTCGGTGAATTATTGGCAATCTTTAACTTTAGTCACTTTCTTTTTTGGTGACGTCGATGGCATATCCTTCGCGAAAACCTTCCACGACCTTCTCCACAACTTTCTGGGCGGCCTGAAAGATCTTTTTCAGCCCTTCCTTAAACAGTTCTTTCGCTTCTTCGATTTCTTCGTCGTCTTGTTTCATCGTCTGTTAAATCCGCATAGCGCACAGCGCATAGAGCATAGCGTAAAATTCTTTGTATTTTTCCCTTATTCAGAAATAAGTATTCCGTAATCCGCAATCCGGAGTCCTATTTGGCCGGTAGCTGCATCGTTTTCATTTTCTCGATCTGGGCCCTTATCCGTTGGGCTCTTTCGCTGTTCGGATCCACTTTCAGGTATTCTTCCCATGCCCTGATCGCCCCTTTCAGATCGTGTTTGTCGTGAAGGAGGACGAGGCCAATATTGTAACGGCTGTTCGCATGCTTTGGATCGTTTTGGGCTGCCTTTCTGAACTCTTCGAGGGCTCTATCAAATTGCCCCAGTTTTCTATACATAATCCCCATATCTGTTCTGACATCCGGGTTATCAGGTTTGGCGGCAAGATAATGGCTGTACGCCTCTATGGCCTCTTTCGGCTGGTCAGAATCGAAATAAAGGTCCCCTAACTCTTTCCAGGTTGGAAGGTTTTTAGGGTCTTTCTTGATGATCTCTTCCAGGGTTTTGATCTGAGCAGCGACTTCCATCGAATTCCGGGCGGGAGATGCCGGCGCTGGAGCCCCTGGGGGAGCCATCTGGGGTTTTTGGACCATGGCGGTCTTTTCGGCCCCTTTGATCATCCAGAGAATTCCCGCTACGGCTCCGCCGACGAATCCAACGACAAGAGCGATGACCACATACAAGATTACCGTTTCTTTTTTCATTTAAGGTTCTCCTTTATTCCTCTATTCCTCAAAATTTTATCTTAAACGGACGGATTAGGCAAACGTAAAATGATTTTCAAGTCAGGTTTTCTGTGGCAGGGGAAGGAAAGATCGTGAGAGATGGTCGGAAAGCGAAGCGTTCAAGATTTCTTTGATCGGGTCAATGATGTAAGGTTTTTCTACGTAAGCCCAGGCCCCTTTCTCTTTGGCCGTCCTTGCCGTCTCTTCATTTCCCCTGGCCGTGATGACAATGACCCGAGGCGGAGGCTGAGCCTGTATCGCCGTTTCCAATACCTCCCATCCATCAGATTCCGGCATAATCAAGTCAGTGATGATGAAGTCAAAGTGCTGCGCTGTGGCTGCCTCGATGGCTTTCCTCCCGTTCTCAACCGAAACAACCTCGTAGCCCTCCTGGCATAGGGCCTGAGTCAGGGACCAGCGGATCAAATATTCATCATCGGCGACTAAAATCTTACAAGATTGAATGGCGGCACTCCCTTAAAAAACCTTTGTCACAGTCCGACACCCGGCCGGAGGTCCTTGAGTGAGGATGTAGCTTCGGTTGTCAGAAAGTCCTCGTGCTTCATCCCGAAGGCTTCAACCACTAAATCTGAAAGTGCCCTTGCGTCCGTAATCCCGCCCAGATGGGTCTGAACAATCTGAGGAGGACGATCCCCCTCGATCCTGACGGCAATAAAAAATGGGATTCTTACCTCTCCCAAAGCCTGGTGAATCTTGAAATCCTCGTCGGGGAAGATGGGAAAAGGGACATTATAGTTTTCCTTAAAGACCTCTATCTCTAAGGGACTATTCCCTGTCCCGATACCGATTAATTTCAGTTTGCCTTTTAGGTCTGGATTGTTTTCAATTTGACGATATATTTCACCCATGGTCGCTACTGTACTTTGGCAGATAGGGCAATAGAGGTTGAAAATCTTAATCAGGACACCTTTTGATTTGATTTGGGGAATTTTAAAAAAGCCATCTCCTGAAAGTCCTAAATATTTTTTTTCGTTCGAATCTTTAGGAATGGGAAGACGGATACCGGGGAGGCTTCCGCCTTTGACGGGAAATGAACCTTCAGCAAAGGCGGGAGCGTGAAGCCCCCAAGACAAAAAGACAATCATAACGGAATGAACTAACATCTTAATCGCCACGGATTCTCTCCTTCGTATTCTTTCTATTCCCCAAGGTCCTTGCCCCGGTCGGCAACAAGGCCGATGCCCTTCACTGCAAAATTGGGGACGCCGCGATTTCGAGGACACCAGGATGCGGCATTAGGTTATTAGCAAAATGTGTACCTTGGACAACCCTTCCCTTATAAATATTCTCAAATTGCTTAAGCCTTTGATATGAATCACTGTTTTTATTTCTTGCTGCTCCAGAGAATCCGGTAGAAAATGTTATTTGCTCAGATTAGGTTATTTCCCGCAGAAGGATGAGAGAATTTGCGCAATCCAGATTGCCTATTTCATATAACACTGGAAGAATTGTCGCTAATCCATGCGGCTCAAAAAAGTTGTAAGTCTTGACAGAGCGCCATGGTCGGGTCAAAATTATGGGGTAAGAAGGAGAGAAAAGATGAAAAAAGCGATATGGATTTTGACTCCTGCATTGGTTTTTGCCATCGTGTCACCCGGCTTTTCGACGTCGTTTAAGGTTTATCCGGGAGCCAAGCTGGAGGCTGTTTACGAGGCAAAACAATCAGGAACCGGGCCCACAGCGACAAGGTCCCCCAAGGTGATCGTATTTACGACCAACGATTTGTTTGAAAACGTCGTCGCTTTTTACCGCGGTATTGCCCGAGAGTACAGGGTGCCAGGGATGGGAAGAAATCCCGTGAAACTCCCTTCGGGCCAGGAGCTTAAAGAAGCCTATTTTATCCTGGACGGCGCAAGCGACCTGAGCACCTCGGAGCATTGGATAAAGATTCAGCGGCCTTACTTGGACCAGGGCAACCCGGGAGGTCCTTTTTACGGAAAAAATGAGAAAGCCCGCGATGTCACTGCAATTATCGAAGAAGACAAAAGAACTTATCACTAAGGGTGCCCCCGTTTCCTTGGCTCGCCGTAGACTTTGTTGATCTCTTCACCATCCTGAGAACTCCGGCACGAACATAATTGCACGTAATCCTTGGTCAAATCGGAGGCACGGGCTTCAGTCTGCGTGAGCCTCTCCGGAAATTCCAACAGGGCGTCAAACCCGCCGGAATTATTCACCCTTGTTAGATTCTTTGATTACGAATTGTAGACTACATTTTTCCATTGCTTTTTTTTGCGGTATAGAATAAAGTTAAGCAGTGTCGGGGGTGACATGGCAAGCTTCTGGGACGGTAAGATACCTTGCTGGGATATCTTTGGTTGTTCGAAGCATGTCTATCCCGACTGTACAGCCTATCTCAATCCTGAGAGACCCTGCTGGGAAACTGTCTATACGCAAAACGAAATTTTGCTGGGCATAAAGAGGGATTGTCCAAGTTGCAAGGTTTTTAAGCTTTACTCCGAGTCGAACTCTGTCCATTCGGGCATCCCCCCAACGAAAAAGTCTCCGTGAGAAAGAGCAGAAACTTTCCTTCACGCACCGATATCCAGGGCTTTCTATTTCCCGTTGCCCACCCGTAATCCGTAACCAAAATCGTAGGCCCCGTTAGAAATTCCAGCCATCGCGAGGTGGGATTTCTAACGTAACCGTCGTTCCCGCCCCGTATCAAGTACGGGGTAGACTCCAGTCCCGCCTTTGGCGGGATTGAAAATACTGGATTCCGGATCAAGTCCGGAATGACAAGCAAAGTAAACGGACTTTTGGCACACTGACTCACAGCCTGAAGGCTGCGGCTACGGTTTCTGGGAATCTATCGACCTCTCCAAATTGGTGAAACCGTAACTCGCCGCCTTAGGCATTGTTATTGCGCTTGTGATGCCTGGTTAGATTCTTTGATTACGGATTATGGCCGGTCAACCCTGGTTGATTTTTTGTAGATAAAAGGCTATACAACGTATAACAGTGATAGTATCCCCTCTAAGCAATTCGGCCGTTTTAAAAAGAGATTAAGGCTTTTTTGGAGAACCGATGCGGTTTATCCCCGGGCAGACTTCCCTATTCTTTAAGGTGATCTTTATCACCAGTCTGATCCTGATTTTTGCCATTTCGTTTAATGTTTGGTGGAACACGAGTCTTCACGGAGCCAGCATAGAAAAATTAACTCAAGACAAAACAAAGATTATTTCAGAGTTCATCGAAGAGAATGTCATCCGGGCGATGGAGAAGGGAAGACACTTCGATATGCACCGCATTTTGAGGACCTTCGCCGTTTACAGGGATGTCCGGAAGATTTCCCTCTTCGATTTCGAGGGGACGATAAAAGCTTCAACGCAGGAGGACGAATTAAATAAGCAGGTTGGAGATGTCGAGGCTTATTTGAAAAACCGTTATTTTATTCGGGAAGAAAAGGTTCGGCTCAAAGATGGAAAAATAGAGAGGGAAAGAGTCTACTATTTCAATACCCCTATTTTGAACCGGCCAGAGTGTTTTCAATGCCATGCCCAAGAAAGGAAGATCATTGGAGTCCTGACCGTGGCCAATTCCTTGAAAGAAATGGATACGATGCTTTGGAAGATTGAGATCCATTCGGTTATCCTTGCCGTCATTACGATCGGGTTCTTGTCTTTCGTGTTGGGACTCCTCTCTCTAAAATTCATCAATATTCCGATCAAGAAGCTGACCGAAACGATGAAAAAAGCGGCGAAGGGTGATTTAACCGTACGAGTAAACGTGAAAGGCAGAGACGAGATGGGGAGCCTGGCTGAGAATCTCAACATCATGATCGAGAAACTTGGTTTGGCAAAACAGGAGGCAGAACAATACCATCAGGAACTGATCCAGAGGGCTGATCGAATGGCCTCGATCGGCGAATTGGCCTCCGGGATTGCCCATGAAATTAGGAACCCGTTGGCCGGCATTCAAGGGGCTGTCCAAATCCTGGCAGAGAAATTTCCGAAAGAGGATCCCCGAACACAAGTCACTGAAGAGATTCAAAAACAGATCTATAAACTGGAACGGCTGGTGAGGGACCTCTTGAACTATGCCAAGCCCGTCCCGGCAAATTACTTGCCTACGGACATCAATGGATTGGTCGATAAAGTCCTCTCTTTCTTTGTCAGGCAACGAGGAATGCCAGCGGATTACAGAATTGAAAAGAAATTATTTTCGTCCCTTCCCAAGACGATGATCGATCCCAGTTCCATGGAGCAGGCTTTTCTGAATATCATTCTCAACGCCCAGAAGGCAATGCCCAAGGGGGGGACGTTTACCGTGTCGACGGTTGCCCTCCCCCAGAGGAAAGACGATGGGAAAGAGGTCCGTGAGGTCCAAATCATATTCGAGGATACCGGAGTTGGAATCCCGGGAGAGAACTTGAACAAGATTTTCAATCCCTTCTTCTCAACCCGTTCGGACGGGACGGGTTTGGGGTTAGCCATTACCAAGAATATCGTGGAGCAGCATGGGGGAAGAATAGACGTGCAGAGCCGAGTCAATGTGGGAACAAAATTTATCATTACCCTTCCGGCCGTCAACTAGCGCAGAGCGCTTAGCGCATAGCGCAAGTTCGAGATGATGATAACATCTAGATTCCAAAACTTGAAAATTTGGCAGTTAAGAATTGAGAACACGAATAAAAGTCTTCGGCGCTATGCGCCATGCGCTTTGCGTCTTTATCGGTGAAACGATGGCTGAGGCAAGAATCTTAGTCGTTGACGATGAGTATCTCATCCGGTGGACCCTTCAGCAAAACCTGGAAAGGGAGGGCTACGAAGTGCTCCTGGCAGAGACGGGTGAAGAGGCTCTGGAAAAAGTGAAGGAAGAAGCCCCGGATATAGCTCTTCTCGATATCAAACTGCCGGGAATGGACGGCTATGAAGTCCTCGAAAAGGCGTTGAAGATAGACGAGGGGATCGTTCCCATCATGATCACGGCTTTCGACGAGGTAGATAAGGTGGTCAAAGCCATGAGGCTGGGGGCCTTTGACTACATCAGCAAGCCTTTCGACTTTAGTAAAGTTTACTTGTCCATCCAGAAGGCCTTGGAAGCTTCGCAGCTTAAGAGGGAGGTCAGGCATCTCAGGAGGGAACAGAGAAGCTGGTATAGTTTCGATAACTTGATCGCCGTGAGCCAGGAGATGGGAAGGGTTCTTCAGATTTCTGAGAAGATTGCGCAAAGCGAGACTGCCACGGTACTGATTCAAGGGGAGAGCGGAACGGGGAAAGAGGTGATCGCTCACCTTATTCATGAGCGGAGTAAAAGACAGAATACCCCCTTTATTACCGTCAATTGTGCCAACTTTCCGGAACAGATGCTGGAGAATGAACTTTGCGGTCACGAAAAAGGAGCCTTCACCGATGCCAAGGAGGTGAAGAAGGGCCTGCTTGAGGTAGCGGATAGAGGGACTCTGTTTTTGGACGAGATCGGGGACATGAGCCTGAACCTTCAAGGGAAAATTCTAAGACTGGTTGAGCAGAAGACGTTCCGTAGAATCGGTGGACTAAAGGATATCCAGGTGGATGTGAGAATCGTCACAGCGACCAATAAGGACCTTCTAAAGCTGAAAGAGGAAGGCAAGTTCAGAGAAGATCTTTTTTATAGGATCAATGTCGCTTCCATTAGAATTCCGCCCCTTCGTGAGAGACCGAGTGACATCCTTCCATTGGCGAAATATTTCATGCAGAGATACAACGAGGAATTCCATAAGAATGTCCAAAAAATTTCAAAAGGAGTAGAGGACTTCCTTGGAAATTATAACTGGCCCGGGAATGTACGGGAGTTGAAAAACGTGATCGAGAGGGCGATGATTCTTGTCGAAGGAGATACGCTCCTCATGGAGCATCTGCCGATCGAGATTCTTGGACAGGCTTCGAAACAGGGAGGGGTCATCGAAGGAATCCGAATTCCACCGGAAGGAATTTCGATGGAAAAGGTAGAAGAGGCCCTGGTGAAGCAAGCCCTTAAGATGACGAACGGCAACCAAACCAGGGCAGCGAAACTGCTGGATATCAGTCGAGACGCCCTCCGGTACCGAATGCAGAAGTTCGGCATCCTCGAGTCGTAACCGCTGGAACCGCATGGCGTAGAGCGCAAAGCGCATTGCGTCAATCCCTCAATCCCTCAATTCCTTGATTCTTGAACCCTCAATTCTCATCTGGATTATACGATTTCCCCTATTTTGAAATCTTTTAATGAATTTGCCTTGACGCTATGCGCCATGCGCCATGCCGGACAGTTGAGACTGTGGGAGAATCCACAGGGGTGCGGGATATCTCGCTAATAAGTATTGGTTTTCACAAAAAGCAAGAACTGGTAAAATTATGCCCTTTTTTTGCCTCCGGTAATACATTGAATTAAAAGCTTTTTTCGTCGAAATGCCAAAGGAAGTCCATTGCCTAAGCTTGAAGGGACTTGGCACGGGGGTTGCTCTATAAAGAGCCATGCCCATGCGATACAGGAAGAAACAATTATTGATCATCATAGCGATTGTCCTTTTGGTCTTGCCGGCGGCAACTGCAAAGGCGCAACCCGTGAAGGGGACTTACCTTTATAACCTCTCCAGCTTCACCGGAACGATCTCCTTCAGCTGGCCCAGGATCTTCGTCGACCAGGAAAGAAACGAGGTTTATGTCGTCTATCAAAACATTATCAGAGTGTTTAATGCGACGGGCATGGAGGTTTACAGTTTTGGCGACGACTTAGATCTCGGAACGATCGTTGACCTCACACTCGATCAGGATGGGAACATCCTGCTGCTTTCGTACAAATGGTCAGAAACGATCGACACCGGTTACGAGATTACCCGCTGCAATTACAGAGGAGAGCCAAAATCAATAATCGCAGTCAAGAATCTTCCACCCCAATATTCCAAGTTTTTACCGAATCGCATGGTTTACCGGGAAGGAAATCTTTATCTGGCGAGCTTGGTGACCATGGTCGTGGTGGTGACGGATAGCGATGGTGTTTTCAAAGAGGTCTATGACATCCTTCCGATGCTCGAATTAGAAGAGAAGGAGAAGCAGGATGCGATGATGGATGCCTTCAGTATCGATAAGGATGGAGATTTTCTTTTTACGATTCCACCTCTTTTCAGGGCATACAAGATCACTCCGGACCGCAAAGTCTCCTATTTTGGCAAATCCGGTTCGACACCCGGGAAATTCAATATTGTGGCGGGTATTGCATCGGATGAGAGAGGAAACATTTTCGTCGTTGACAAGCTGAAATGCGCGGTGATGGTTTACGACAAAAACTTCAATTTTCTAAACCAGTTTAGCTCAAGGGGCTGGAGACCCGGCTTTCTGATCGCGCCCGAGGACGTTGTCGTTGACAGGGAGGACAGGGTTTACGTCACCCAGGCCGGGAACAAGGGAATCAGTGTCTTTAAGGTGACGTATAACTGAGTTGCTCCATTTTTGAACTTTACCTCGGCTCCTGTTGAAGATGAGTTTGGGGTGAAGAAAATCCCTCCTGTTCCATGTAGTGTGAGGGGGGCGGAGGCGATTAGACATTAATTCAATAGCAAAGGGGGTGGTAAAGGGCAATCGAAAACAGAAATAAAAGTTAGCAGTAAGCAGTAAGAAGTAATAAGTAATAAGTGAAAACAAAAAATCAAAACAATAATTAGGAGGATGGAATGAAAGCACTGAAATTAAGTTTGGTTATCCTGGCTGCGGCCTTGTTAACCATCGGTTTAAGCGGGATGGCTTATGCCTTCCATTCAGGCGGTGTTGCGGACTGTGACGGATGCCATTCTATGCATGCTCCGAAAACAGGTGGCACAGCTCTTTTGCAAGGAACAGACTATAGTTCAACCTGTTTGAACTGCCATGCCAATGCGGCAACGGGTAGCTACCACGTCATGACTTACCCATTTCCAGGTGCCGGAGCAGCTCCCATAGACTATAATGTGGGCGGGGATTTCGCATGGCTGCAGAAGACCTACACTTATGCAGGGCATCCAAGCAGTGTTACTGAAAATGGTCAAGATCATGGCCACAATGTGATTGCTGCCGATTTCGGTTTGACAGTAGACAGCAATTATACACAGTCTCCCGGTGGAACATTTCCTTCGGCAAAACTGGCTTGCAACAGCTGCCATGATCCACATGGAAAATACAGAAGGATTGGCGGAGATACCACCTATACCATCGCAACGTCAGGTGCTCCGATTATAGCTTCTGGTTCTTCTAACACCAGTCCTGTTCCCACGGCGACCCAAGCAGTTGGCTCTTACAGACTATTGGCGGGCCTGAATTATAGTCAGGATGCTGGAACAACAGCCATTTCTTATCCTGGTGTTCCGCTAGCGAGTGCGCCTGGCTATGGTATAGCAGAAGCCGCAGCTATCGCGACGAGAGTTGCTTATGGGGTTGGTACTGTCAGTGGTTCAACAACCTGGGGTCATTGGTGTGGGGCTTGCCATGCTACTTTTCACAGCACAGGCAATTACGTTCACCCTATTGATCAAGCTATGAGCTCAACCATCATTAATAATTACGGAAGCTACGTCTCTTCGGGTATCATGACCGGTACAGCTGCCAGCTCATACCTCTCGCTTGTGCCCTTCGCAACAAACAGCGGTGACTATGCTGTTCTCAAGCCTCTTGCTAAACAAGGCGCACCAACTGCTGGTCCTAATAGCGGTGACCAGGTAATGTGCCTGTCATGTCATAGAGGACATGCTTCTGGATTCCAGTCCATGTTACGGTGGGGTATGAATTACGAGTTTATCACTATAGCAGATGGTTCTGGAAATGCCGAATACCCGGGCACCGACAACGGTGCAGCAGCTTCCGCTGCTCAAGGTCGTACTTCTGCTGAATGGCAAGCTGCATATTATGGCCGTCCGGCAAGTGCGTTTGGCGCAAGCGGCTATCAGCGTGTTCTCTGCAACAAGTGCCACGCGCAGGATTAACATAGAGAGATCGCATAGCGCATAGCAAAGCCTAAGATGGCATAGCGCATAGGGTAAGCAGTAAATCAGAACCAAATCGAGATGCCCTGAGGGCTGGCAGGAATGCCAGCCCTTTTTTTTAGTTGAATTCGGGGATGCTTGGTGGTTAAATTACTCGGAGAATGGGGGTTTCGTCCATCGGGAACGGTAACGATGTTCGTATCGTCCAACGGTTAGATTCCTCCTCTTTAGAACCTGACGTAACCGTCTGACGCTAAACGAAACGGACCTCATAGCCGTAGCCTTACTCCTGGACTGTTTTCAGTGCATCGATCTCGATTTTCAGGTACATGATTTTTCCCTGGAAAATACTGGCCTTACCCCATTTACTTCAGGAGCCGTTTTAGAGTTTATAGAAGTATAAGTCTGACGCAATCGCTATGCCTTTTCCTCTTTCCCTCAGAAAGGAGGCCCCGTTGAAAAAGACTATAGCTTTTCTATTCATCTGCTTCTTACCGTTGTTGGGCTGTCAGGCCGCGCTCACCAAGTTTCTACCTCCTCTTGACGAAGAAGGGGAGGTTTACCTTTATTTGGAGCCTTTCCCTCAAGAAGCAGAAAGACTCAGGTTCACCATCGAAGCGGTCTTTGCGGTCAGTTCTGACGGGAGAGAGTTCCCTCTCACCGGTCCCCTCCATGAGCTTAAGGCCTCAAGCATTCAGAGGCAAAGGCTTCTTGCGTCCGGGCGATTGCCTCCCGGCTCCTATACCGGGTTCTCGTTCAAGGTGAGTAAAGCCACTTTAATGACCGAAGAAGGGGAGGCGAACTTGCTTGTGCCTGAAACGCCTGCTCAGAATGATTTTCCGTTCACCGTCGTGAGGAGACGAGCTTACGTCATCTCGGCCACGTTCAGATATAGAGAATCCGTCACGCGCGGTTTTAGCTTTAGCCCTGCATTTTCCATGCGGATTCCCGCGAGGCCCATCCCCAGTCTTACGGGGTACGTGACGAATTCGGGTTCAAATAATATCATGGTCTTCGATAAGAAGGTAAATAAGATCCTCTCCGTCATCGTGACAGGAAGGGGGCCCGCGGGGATGGCCCTTGACCAGAGGCAGGGAAGGGCCTATGTGGCGCTCTCAGGAGAAGACGCGATCGAACTCATCGATGTCTTATCGGGCGAGCCGATCAACCGATTGAGGCTTAATACGGGCGACCGGCCCCAGGAAGTGGCGCTGACGCCGGACGGAAAAACCTTGTTGGTCGCCAACCGGGGTACGAACACGGTCAGTTTCGTCGACGCCGGATCCCTTGTACAGTTAAACAGGATTGACGTAGGAAGGGAACCGAATTCCATTTTGATACATCCTAACGGGATAAGGGCCTTTGTTTTCAACACCTTTTCCAATTCCGTCTCGGTCATCGACATTCCAAACAAGGCTGTCATCACTGCCATTACCACGGACCCGGCGCCCCTGAGAGGACAATTCAATCGCGCGGGTAACATGCTTTACATCATCCAGGAATGGTCCGCCTATCTGACGGCCATCGATCCTTCCGCCCTTTCTGTTTTGAAGAGGTATCCTGTGAGGATCGGAATCGTCTCGATCAAGGTCGATCGCCAGACGGACCTGGTCTATATGGGAAAGCGGCGTGATACGACCGTCGAAGTTTATGACCCCTTCTTATTCGCCGTCGTCGATTCCATCAACGCAGGAGCAAGCATTACCTACATGACGATTGACGGCGATGAGAACAATCTGTATATGGTGAACCCTGATATGAAGTCTCTGATGGTCTCAAGATTGGTCAGAAAAGGGGTATTTGCGGAGATGGATGTGGGGCAGGCCCCGTATTGGGTCACGATGATGGGGGAACGGTAAAAAAATGCATAGCGCATAGTGAACAATATTGAAATAAAATGGAGTAGTCCAACTTGGCTCGGCAGCGAAGCTCTGGTGATGATACGCTTGACCGATAAATCATGGGTCCAAAGGTTTTTCGGATGAAACACGCTCTGCGCTTTGCGCTCTGCGCTCTGCTGTTATTTTCTTTGTTGCCGTGCGTGGCAAATGCGCAGGGTATCTTCCAGGGTTTCAGCGGATTGCTGGAATTCGATTACACTGTTTTCTCCTCGAAAACGACAGAGGGAGGAACGACGACTAAATTCAGCACGAACACCTATGACCCTCGGGTGACCCTTTCGGTAAACACCGATATCTTTCCCAAGCTAAATTTGAATGCGGGCGCTCAGTTTGAGAAGAATATATCGATACTCAGCAGTGAAGGGGAAAAGACGAACACGACACTCACCCGATGGACACCGTATATCTATCTTACCCTGAAGGACCCTCTCTATGAAATCGGTATCGGGTACAATAGAAAGGAAGATTCGACGAAAGTGACGGAAACACCCCGTTTCACGCTGATCAATGACGACTATTTTATTACTTTAAAATGGAGGCCTGACGGATTTCCATCCACAGAAGCTCAGCTGGAGAGAACAAACACGTATGACGACAGTCGTACGATTCAAAACACGACCAAGGACTACGTTTCCCTTCTTTCGAGATATCAGTACGGCGGGCTGGATGTCAGGTACCAGGGCACCTATACGGATACGAATGATAAACTGGGGCAAATAGACACCAAAGACTTGCTTAACAGCGCCTGGGTGACTTATTCGAACTCTTTTTTCGACAGGCGTGTCTCCGTGAGTTCAACGTATAACGTCAATTATGAGGTGATAAAAACCTCCAGCTCGGCCGCCGGGGGAACCGTCGGCATCCAGCTTTTTCCTTTGGCCGGGCTTTCGATCAACAGTAATACGGTGACTCCCTTAACGCTGAACACCAATCCCGCTCTGATCGACGGCAATCTCGCCGCAAGCGCCGGCATCAACCTCGGGCTTCCCCCTCTCGGAGGAGATACCACGGCGAGAAACATGGGCCTCGATTTCTTCCTTCCGACGGAGGTGAATCAACTCCTCCTGTGGATCGACCGAGACCTCTCCTCAGCCTCTGCGATCGTCAGTTTCTTCACTTCCAACATCAAGGTCTTTTCAAGTTCCGACAATTTGAACTGGACTGCTGTTCCATTGGCCCTCCCTCCGATCACCTTTGGGCCTTTCCAAAATCGTTTTGTCATCAACTTCACAAATGTCACCACAAGATTCATAAAGATAGTGACCCCGCCCCTCAATGGGTCGGTTTTAGGGGCTTCCTCGTTTCCAAATATATTTGTCACGGAGCTTCAGGCTTTTTTGACGCAACCGGTTGGAGGCACTCCGGGGAAAAGGAGCCTGACCACTACCCGGACGACAAACAACTATTATTTGGACTCGAGAACGAGAATCCTGGATATCCCCACGCTTTTTTATGATCTGGATTTTTACTACACAAGAATAGACCCCGGCGCCCAGCTCATGTCCGTTCTATCCAACGGGTTTTCCGGGGATTACAGGTTCAGCCAAGTCCTCTCGGGAAGGGCAAGGGTGGCCTACGAGACCGGAGAGGAGGAAAAGGAGCACAGGTCTGCTTGGGTCTACGATGCCGCGCTGGAGGCGACTCCTTTGAAGACGCTGACAGACCGTCTTGTCTTCAGCGGAAGGGACGAGACAATCGGAGGAAAGCGAGATAGTACCAACTCGGTCATATTGTACAACATTGCCCAGTTATATAAGGGTTTCGACGTGAATCTCAATATAGGACAGAATTTTACGAGGGATCAGTCAGGGTTGAAGACAAATCAAACGGATTTTGAGATTCTGGCCTCAATTATCCCTCATCCCACGCTGAACCTGACCCTCGACTACAAATATTCAATTATCAGCCAATCGGGAGGAACCAACTCAAGCGGTTCGGGCAACATGCAGACGGGGGAGTTTATCGTTTCATACCGTCCCTTTACGACGCTCTTCGCCGTCGCCACGATCGACCTGTCCACGACGACGGAGGGGAAGACATTGGTGACGCAAAACTACGGATTTAACTGGTCGCCTTTTCCTGACGGGGCCCTCCAGTTTCGATTTTTTTATAATGAGAACTTGACTACCGGGGGTATCAAGGAGAGGATTATCAATCCGGGCGTGAGATGGAATATCACAAAGCGCTCGTACCTGGACCTTTCTTATCAGAGAAATCTCAATACCTCCCCGGGTCAAAAAGTGGATGAAAGCATCATCAGCCTCCAGGCGAAAATATTCTTGTGAGTATTGAAAAATGGTATTGACAAGGGAGGGGGAGAACGTCTTATAAATAAAAAGGATTTTCTGACAAGAATCGGCATTTCCCGGCAGCCGATCCGGTTCGGTTCGGGGGGACCAGACAATGGGGAGAATTTCAATCTTGAGGATGGCGTTATTTTGTCTTGCTTTCGTTTTTTTTACGGCGTGTGCCGGTACCAGAGAGGTTTACCGCGACCCGAACATGGATTTCGGGGCTATCCGCAGTGTCGCGGTGATGCCTTTTTTGAGCCTCGCGAGAGACAATATCGCAGCCGAAAGGGTGAGGGATGTTTTTATCAACGACCTGTTAGCGACCGGCGCAGTTTATGTGGTCCCCGTGGGAGAGGTTGCGAGAGGGGCGGCAAGAGCGGAAGTTGTAACCCCTGCAACCCCTTCTCCGGAAGAAGTGATCAAGCTGGCGAGTATTATCAAGGTGCAGGCCGTGATCACCGGCGTTCTTAAAGAGTACGGCGAGGTCCGGTCGGGCACGACTTCCGCAAATATCATCTCCGTCAGCCTTCAGATGATGGAGGCTCAGACGGGCAAGATCGTGTGGTCGGCTTCCACGACGAAGGGCGGGATTAACATATGGGACCGCCTTTTCGGAGGGGGAGGCCAGCCCATGGATAAAATTACGCAGGACGCGGTACGGGATCTCATCAACAAGCTTTTTAAATAAATAATGATTCATACCGGGGATACGTCGAACGCACAAAATGGACAATCGCTCTTCAGTCTCTTCGATTAACGGAAAGATCGGCCGGGTCAGCGCAGCCATCTTCTCAGTGTGCATCCTCCTTTCAGCGGTCTTTTGGGCGGCAGAGGGCGCGGGCAGTAATGCTGGTCCTCCTGAGCAAGGATTTTCCATTGCTGTCCTTCCCGTCGAGAATTTGAGCGGAACCAAGGCGCCCGTCAAGGACATCCGGGCCCTTTTGATCAGGCGATTGAAGGCACAGGGGTTTCAAATCCTCGATGACGAGAGCCTTGAGAAGTTCATGTTACGGAACCGCCTCCGTTATACGGGCGGGATAAACAAAGCCGTGGCCCAGGCGTTCAAGACTGAGACGGGGGTGGGAAGCGTTCTGATCACGTCCCTTGAGCTTTACAGCGAAGTGAATCCCCCCAAGATCGCTTTGACCTGCAGACTGGTTTCGACGGGAGAGAACCCGGTCATTTTGTGGATGGACGGAGCGGGGTTAGCCGGGGATGACTCTCCGGGAATCCTGGGACTGGGTCTGATTGAAGATCCCATGGCCCTTCTGGAAAAAGCGGTTGGGAGGGTTGAAGGATCACTCGGAAGGTATCTGAACAGGAAGCCGGCAGGGGAAAATGTCCAGAGCGTGAAAAGAAAATTCAAACCGGAAACGTTCTATCGTTCCGACGTCCTGGTTTCGAACGCCAGGTACTCCGTGGCGGTCGCCCCTTTTCTCAACTTCAGCGGAAGAAGGAATGCGGCGGAGATCCTGGAGCTTCAATTCATTAGAAGTCTGAAAAAATCCGATCAGTTTGATGTCATTGAGCCGGGGGTGGTCAGACAGCAGCTCCTGGCCTTAAGGATCATCATCCCGGAGGGCATCTCTCTCTCCGACGCGGGCGCCCTTTTTACCCTCTTGAATGCCGACCTGATCCTGACAGCAAACGTCGTCCAATACGAAGATTATACAGGCTCCTTCGGGAAGGCGAAAGTGGATTTTTTTACCCAGCTGATCGACCGGAAGAGCCGAAGCGTCGTCTGGAGTTCGGTCAGCCATAATGAAGGAGATGACGGTGTTTTCTTTTTCGACCGGGGAAGAGTGAATACCGCTTATGCCATGGCATCGCAAATGACCCGATGGGTCGGAAAAATGATGCTGGCGCAGGGGAAAAGGGCCGAAGAGGCCGGGGAACAGGGCGGGGAAAATAAGATGATCGAGAAAGGTAAGCAGTGAAATGAGACATTATTCCCGGGCATTGAGGATGTTTTTGATAATCGGTTTGTCTGCTGCAATGGTTGGAATCGCTTCCGGCAAAGATTTGCCCGTCATCAAAGGCAAGAAGACAGCAGCCACCGTGAATGGCGATCCCATTACGCTGGAAGAGCTGGATCGGGACGTGGCACGAGCGCCGGGGGCAAGTAGATCGGAGGTGCTCAGGCGCCTGATCAATGTAAGTCTGATTGTGCAAGAAGCGAAAAGGATCGGGCTAAACGAGCAGCCGGAGATCAGAAAGATGGTGGAATCCTTCGCGAGCGTAACCCTGAGAGAGGGGTTGATGGAGAGGCAGGTCCAGGGCATAAAAGTTGATGAGAAGGAGGTTGAAAAGCTTTATAAAGACTCTATCAAAGAGTGGAAGATCAGCTCTTTGCTGTTTAAGAAAGAAGATGCCGCAAAGAAGATGGTTGAAGAGATCAACGCAGGCAAGAATTTTGAAAAGCTGTCGAAGCAATACGTGGCAGAGGGAAAAGCCAAGGGAAGCGACCGGGGGGAGTGGATAAAAGCCAGAGAGATCGGTCCGCAAATTGCCGACGTCATCTCCAAAATGAAGGTTGGGTCTGTCAGTCCGGTCATTCCCACCGGATCGGAATTTGTCATCGTGAGGCTTGAAGATGTTCGTTATACCGAAAGTGCCGAAGCGATGAAGCAAGCGAAAGAGGAAGCCCTCAAGCGCAAGAAAGTGGAGGCATTGAAAGATTATAGCCAGGCGTTGATCAAAAAATACGCGAGAGTGAATCAGGACGTCCTTAAGCACATTGATTACGAATCAAAGGCTCCCGGATTTGAGGCGTATCTGAAGGATAAAAGGGCGGTGGCCGAAATCTCGGGCGAAGCGCCCATTACGGTCGCGGACCTTACGCAACACTTGAGAATGCAATTGTTTCACGGTGTCGAGAGGGCCATCGAGAGCAAGAAGCTGGATTCGAAAAAGGTTGCTGCCGGCCTTGACGAGTTGATCTACAGAAGGGTCTTCAGAAAGGAGGCGCTCCGATTAGGCATCGATCAGACGGAGGACTATAAGAACAAAGTAAAGGAGTATGAAAATTCAGTGCTCTTCGGGGCGTTTATAAATAAGGTGATTGCCCCTGACATCAAACTGAAAGAAGAGGAGATGAAAGCCTACTACCGCAAGCACATCAAGGATTATACGATGTCGGAGATGATCAGGATCAACAGCCTTGTGTTTGCAAAAAGAGAGGATGCGGAGGCGGCGTTGGGGAGGCTTAGAAAAGGGACAGAGTTTCAATGGCTTGCCGCCAACGCCGATGGGCAGGTGGACAAGAATGCCAAAGGGATTTTGAATTTTGGGGAAAGACCGATTATGACAACCGACCTTCCGGAAGGAGTGCAAAAAGCGGTCCACGGGGCCAAGGCCGGTGATTTCAGGTTGTATGCAAGCCCGGAAGGCTATTTCTACGTTTTGGCTGTCCAGCAGGTTGTCCCTTCAAAGCCGCAGCCCTATGAGGAGGCAAGAGAAGCGGTCGCAAAGAGATTGTTCGATGAGAAGGTGAAAAAGGAGATGGAGAATTACGCGGATAAACTGAAGGCTGCCTCGGAGGTGAAGATTTACTTCAAACAAAACTCATAGGCATGGAGCGAAGGGCATAGGGCAAAGCGCTTTCATCATGCTGTGCTCTATTCTCTCTGCCCTCTGCTTTCAATAAAATGGAGCGGACATGGCACGGTTCGATTTAAGACATAAAGCCATTATTCTGGGAATCCTTCTTTTCGTAGGAATGATCCTTTTGTACGCCTGCGCCGAAACGCCGCAGAAAAGGACGCTGGGGGGGACGTCGGCGGGAGGAAGAGGGTTTGTAAGCAAGGGGTGCCTCGACTGCCATAAGAAATTTGCTGAGCAGTATATGGGGATGAAAGACGTCCATGCCCCCGTCAAAGAGAAGAAATGCGAGGACTGCCATCTCCGGCACGGTCTCATACCCAAATTGATCCTGAAAAAAGAAGGGAATGAAATCTGCTATTCCTGCCACAGCAAAGAAAAGATCGGGATGAACAAACCGAATGTGCATACGGCCCTGAGGAGAGGGAAATGCACTCAATGCCATAATCCGCACGCTTCCCAGTTCAACCACCTGTTGAAGGCGGAAGGGAACGCAGCCTGTTTTCAATGTCACAAAAAAGGGGATTTTGAAAAGAAGGTCGTTCATCAAGTGGGGCAGAAAGGTTGCACGACCTGCCACTTCGCACACAGTTCCGACCAAAAGGACCTCCTTGTCAAGGCCGAGACGCCCCTTTGCCTCGACTGCCATGATAGCACCAAAGCTTCTTTCAAAAAGGCCCACGGCGGTTATCCCGTGGACAGAACCCGATGCACGACTTGTCACAATCCCCATTCCTCGTTGCAAGCAAAGCTTCTGAAGACGAGTGCTCATGAACCTGTCACTTCCGTGCAGTGCGATGCCTGTCATAAGCCCGCCTCTTCCGAGAAGCCCTTTGAGACCACTGAAACGGGAAGCAAGCTCTGCTATAACTGCCATGACGCGTCGAAGTTAAAGGCGGGTGGAAATATCGAACATGGGCCCTTTAAGGGAGGAGAGTGCGTCTCCTGCCATCAACCTCATGCCTCGGAGAACCCGAAGCTGATTCTCAAGCCAGTCAACGCCCTCTGCTCTGACTGCCACAAGGGAGAAGGCGAGGCTGTAGCGTTCAATCATGCCCCGGTGGTCAGTAAAGAAGGATGCCTTTCCTGCCATGCCCCTCATGCCGCCAAGTACAAAGATCTTCTCAATTTGAAGCCTGGCGAATTATGCTTCAGCTGCCATACCAAGACGAAAGAAGCTCAAAAAGTTAAGTTCCCTCATGCTCCTTTTGCCGAGCAGGAATGCGACGCATGCCACAATCCTCATGGCTCGAATATCAAGAATCTGATCAAGGGAAGGATGGACAGGGTTTGTTACACCTGCCATACCGGCGCCGAGGGGAAGTTCTTAAAGTCCTATACGCATCAACCCGTCCTGGACGGGACCTGTGATGCCTGCCATCGCTCCCATGGGTCGGATGAGAAGAATCTGCTGAGATACAGCGGCTCGAAGTTGTGCGCCCAGTGTCACGGGGATCTCATGAAAGCGGAGACGAGTGGCACGAACCATGCCCCTTTTGCGGACGGGGAGTGTCTCACATGCCATGATGCCCATGCGACGAACGTGGCGGGAGTGATCGTGAGCAAACAGGGGCCTCTTTGTTTTTCCTGCCACGAAGACCTGAATAAGGGATTGATGTCCGGGAAAAGCAAACATGCGCCGGTCGTGGCCGGTGAATGTACGAAGTGCCACAGCCCGCACAAGGCAAAGCTGGGCAATCTCCTTTTGGCGAAGAGTCCGGACCTCTGCCTCACCTGTCATAAGGACCTGAAGACAAAGATGGAGAAGGAAAAGGTTCATCAACCAGCCGCCGCCGATTGCGAAAGATGCCATAAGCCCCATTTCTCAGCGGAGCTCGCTCTGATCAACCAAGCGATTCAGCCGCTGTGCGGGGGGTGCCACGACCTGAAAGGGGCCTCTTTTGCCAAGGATCACCTCAATATCGATCCGGGGGTGATGGACTGTAGAACCTGCCACGACCCCCATGTTTCACAAGACCCGATGTTCTTCAAAGGGGTCGTCCATCCCCCGTTTGCCGGGAGGTCGTGTGAGGACTGCCACATCGTTACTAAATAAAAACGCAGAGGGCATAGAGCATAGCGCATAGCGCAAAGAGTAAAGTGAAGGGACTATCCATGAAATTAAGGTTGAAGTGGCTTTTCTTAGCAATTTTGGTCATGTCTCTTTTGACATTTTCACATTCTTATGGTCAGAATAAATTCAAACTCAAGCCCGGCGCACAGGGACAGCTGTGCTTGAACTGCCATGATACGTTTAAGGAAAAACTGAAAAATCCATTTGTGCATACCCCGGTGAAAACAGGAGATTGCACAGGATGTCATAATCCTCATACCTCTTCCCACGGGAAGCTGCTGGCCGAAAACCCGAACAAAATCTGCGTCAAGTGCCATGAAGGGATCGTGCCCCAAAACCCAAAAAGCGTCCATCCTGTGGTGATGGAGGGCAATTGC
>Ga0187869_10001550_pt1 | contig 20346 bp, 17 predicted proteins | sample June2016WEW_13_1_2_FD_132972 | JGI IMG/M metagenome (GOLD analysis project Ga0187869, IMG submission 132972) | Peatland microbial communities from SPRUCE experiment site at the Marcell Experimental Forest, Minnesota, USA - June2016WEW_13_100 | ecosystem: Environmental > Terrestrial > Soil >...
GTCACCGAGCGCAAGCGCGCGGAGGAGGCGCTGCGAGAAAGCGAGGCTCGTCTCCAGGTCCAAATCAACCGTATGCCCATCGGGTGCATTGTTTGGGATCGCGAATTCCGTGTTTTATCGTGGTATCCTGCGGCGGAAAGAATTTTTGGTTTCGCCGCAGAAGAGGCACTTGGCAGACATCCGTATAACTTCATTGTGCCGAAAGCCGCGCAACCCCCAATAGATGCTATTTGGCGACGTTTACTTAATGGGGATACCACTGCCCACAGCCTAAATGAGAATATCACCAAAGATGGCCGCATCATCATTTGCGACTGGTCTAACACACCTTTGAAAGACGGCAATGGAAACGTTATGGGCGTTCTTTCTATGGTTCAAGACATCACTGACCGCAAGCGTGCAGAGGAGGCACTGCGTCGGAGTGAGGAAAGATACCGAAACATTATTGACAACATCCAGGACGGGTATTTGGAGGTCGACCTTGCTGGTAATTTTACCTTCGTTAATGATGCGGAGTGCGTAAATCTCGGATACACCAGAGAGGAATTGACCGGAATGAACAACCGGCAGTATATGGATAAAGAGAACGCAAAGAAAGTGTTTCAAGCTTTTAATAGTGTCTACAGAACGGGGGACCCGGTTAAGGGAGTAGATTTGGAAGTTATCAAAAAGGGCGGGACGAAAGCGTTTGATGAGTTTTCAGTATCTCTTATAAGGGACTCGGAAGGGAGACCGACCGGATTTCGGGGTATTTCTCGGGACGTCACAGAGCGCAAACGTGCAGAGGAGGCATTGCGCCTGAGTGAGGAGAGATACCGAAACATCCTTAAAAGCATCGAAGAGGGTTATTACGAAGTAGACCTTGCCGGTAACTTCACTTTTGTCAACGACTCCATGTGCCAAATCTTCGGGTACCCCAGAGAAGAATTGATGGACATGAATGACCGGCAGTATACGGATCAAGAGACCACGAGGAAACTGTTTCAAGCCTTTAATGAAGTTTACAGAACGGGGAAACCCGGCAGAGTATTCGATTACGAGATCGTAAGAAAAGATGGGGCTAAAAGGCATGTTGAGACCTCTATATCCTTACGAAAAGATGCATCCGGTAACGCGGTGGGGTTTAGAGGGATTATACGGGATGTCACCGAGCGCAAAGGCGCAGAGGAAGCGTTGCGCCAGAGTGAGGAGAAATATCGAACCATTCTCGAGACCATCGAAGAGGGTTATTACGAAGTAGACCTTGCCGGTAGCTTCACTTTTTTCAACGATTCCATTTGCCAAATCCTTGGGTATTCCAGAGAGGAATTGATGGGCATGAACAACCGGCAGTACTCGGATCAAGAGAACGCAAAGAGAGTGTATCAGGCTTTTAATAGGGTCTACCGAACAGGGGAACCCTGTAGAGAACACGATTGGGAGATCATAAGAAAAGACGGGACGAAGAGATACATCGAAGCCTCTGCATCGTTACGAAAAGATGCCTGGGACAAACCGATAGGGTTTAGAGGAATCATACGAGACATCACCGATAAGAAAAGGATCGAGGAGCAATTGTTCCAAGCCGAGAAGCTCCGGGCGGTCGGAGAGATGGCGAGCGGGGTTGCCCACGATTTCAACAATGCCTTAGCGGCTATCCTTGGAAATACTCAACTTTTACTTTATACCGTTCGAGATGAAGAGTTAAAGGAGACGTTGAAGATCATCGAAAAGGTGGCCAAGGATAGCAGTCAGACCGTACGAAGACTTCAGGAGTTCACGAGGAAACGGATCCCTCAGGAACTTTTCAAGGTCGACGTCAACGCTATCGTTAAAGATTCAATTGAAATTACCAAACCCAAATGGAAAGACGAGGCCCAGAGCAGAGGCATCCAGATTGAAATGGTTTCTAATCTCGAAGACATCCCTCTTGCTTCGGGGAGTGCCTCTGAGTTAAGGGAAGTCATCACCAACATGATTTTCAATGCGATTGAGGCAATGCATGATGGGGGGAAAATCGAAATTCGTACGTCCAGGGAAGGAAAGGATGTCTTTATCCAGATTTCAGATACAGGAGTTGGGATCGCGGAAGAGACGAAAGAGAGAATCTTTGAGCCCTTTTTTACAACGAAGCCATTTACCAACACAGGGTTAGGGTTAAGTATGTCTTATGGAATCGTCAAAAGATTTGGAGGAGAAATCGAAGTTGAAAGCAAAGTCGGGCAAGGAACCGCCTTCACCATCACCCTGCCCATTGGCGAGGATGAAAAAGAAGAAGCCGTCGATTCGCAACCTATCAAAAAGGGAAGAAGAGCCCGGATCCTGGTGATCGACGACGATGAATTCGTCCGAAGTGTCCTTTCTCGGACTCTGGCTCAAGCTGACCATCAGGTGACCCTGGCAGAGAATGGAGGAAAGGGTGTTCAGCTCTTTAAGGAGGGAGAATTCGATGTTGTCCTCACCGATTTAGGAATGCCTGGCATGTCGGGTTGGGAGGTATGCAGGATGATTAAGGAGATCAGCCCTCACACACCTGTAGGAATGATTACGGGATGGGGGAATGAAAGGAATCGAAGCAAAATGGAGGAATGTGGTCTCGATTTTTTTATCTCCAAACCCTTCGATTTCGCTCAAATTCTGAATGTGGTCGCTGAGACCATGGAATCCGGAAAGGAATGATTCTTCTCTTGACGCTTCGACAGCGTCCAAGACCCCAAAATGAATGCGGGGTAGTCAACGACGTTTCAACTTTTTCTGCTTTCCTTTGACCTTCCTTATTCCCACACGCGCCTGAAACTCTTGCCTGCTAATATTTCGTTGACAAGTATTCCCACTTTATTTTAAAAATTTCGGTTATAATCAAAGGGAGATAAAATGAAGATAGCAAAGCTGGCAAGAAAGGGGATCTTTAATATCATTTCCTATATTCCCGGGAAATCGATTGAGGAGGTTCAAGACGAGTTCGAAGCGAAACGGTGGACGAAACTTGCCTCAAACGAGAATCTACTCGGTCCTTCTCCAAAGGCGTTGATCGCCATCCGGAAGGAACTTCCTAAAATCAATCTTTATCCGGAAGGCGCTTGTACCGTTTTAAGAAGGGCCCTGGCCGACAAGTTTGCGATTCCAGAAAGAATGATCGTCATCTCCAACGGCGCCGATAATGTGATTCTCATGATTGCGAACGCCTTTGTGAACGAAGGGGATGAGGTGCTGATGGCCGATCCCACTTTTTCAGTCTATGCCAATGTGACCCAGATCATGGGCGGAAAGCCGGTCAAAGTAAAGCTGAAAGACTTTACCCACGATCTGGATGCCATGTTGAAGAAGGTCAATCGAAAGACCAAATTGGTCTTTATCTGCAACCCGAATAATCCAACGGGGACCACCATCTCCCTCGAGGCGTTCAACTATTTCATCTCCCATCTTCCAGGGAGTGCTGTCGTGGTGTTGGATGAAGCGTACGGGGATTTTGTAGAAAATGCATTTTACCCGGCTGGCTTAGACTATGTCAAAGAAGGGGAACAAGTCATCGTTCTTCGAACCTTTTCAAAAGTTTATGGACTGGCAGGGTTGAGGATTGGTTATGCCTTAGGCAGGGAAGACTTGGTGGATTGTCTTTATCAGGTGAGGGACCCTTTTCCCGTCCATCGGCTGGCCCAGGTAGCTGCGGTGGCTGCATTAGAAGATGAGGATCACGCCGTCAGGTCGATTCAATCGGTGTACCAAGGCAAGAGGTATCTCTACAAAGAACTGGACAGGATGGGACTCTCCTATGTTCCCAGCCAGGCCAACTTCATCTTGGTCGATTTTGAAAAAGACTCGGAAGAGGTTTTTCGGGGTTTTCTAAGGGAAGGGATCATCATTCGACCGGGAAAGATATGGGGCTATCCCACGTTTGCCAGGGTGACCATTGGGAGGATGGAGGACAACCGCAGATTCATCAGAGCCCTCAAGAAAATAATCAAATGAAGTCCTATTATTCCGTCTCCCCTGTCCTTTTCTTCCAAGGAGCCCATTTCTCGCAGAGGGCGCCGTCGCAGGGGGACCTCCATCGTCGCGTTAACGTTTGGTGACTCGCGACGGAGAGACCATTGCCAAGAGAATGAATAGAGGGGCCGAGGTTCCATTCCCTTTTCATTCAGTGAGGATTTCTAAATCTTCTGAAAAGTTCCGCCATCGAGGAGGGATATGTCAAAGTCCTGCAGTCTTATCGGTGCATTCCTTTTTCTTATTTTCGTCGTTTCTCCGGCCGTGGGTCAAGAAAACCTGCCCGCTCTAATAAAAAGAGTGGAACCCTCCATCGTCGTCATTGTGACCTACGATCAGGAGGGGAATATGATCGGTCAAGGGAGTGGTTTTTTTATCGATAAAGAAGGAGATGTCATCACAAACTCTCATGTCCTGGAGGAGACCAATCAGGCATCCATTCGGACGACCGATGGGAAAGAATACCCTATTAAAAAGGTTCTGGCCGAGGACAAGGAAGGCGATTTAATCCGAGTTTCCTTGGATATTTCAAAAGAAACGGTACGGCCTTTACCCGTCACCACCAAACTCCCTGAGGTGGGAGAGAGAGTCATCGTCATCGGAACACCCCTCGGATTTGATAAAACGGTCTCGGATGGAATTGTCTCTGCCGTGAGAGAGATCCCCGGATTTGGGAAAATCGTTCAGCTGACGGCTCCCATATCTCCTGGGTCCAGTGGCAGCCCGGTGCTGAACATGAAAGGAGAGGTGGTCGGAATTGCAACTTTTTTTGTGGTCGCGGGGCAGAACCTCAACTTCGCCATTCCCGGTGAGAGAATAGCGAGATTGACCATGGGGAAGGAGGAAACCCTTTCAGAGCGCGAAGAGGCGAGAGCAAAAGACAGGCTCGCCTCGGCAGAAAAACTCTATGCCACGGGACTCCATTATGTCTGGGCAGAAGATTACGGCAAGGCTCTCTCCTATTTTGCTGAGACGATCAAGAGAAACCCGGAGCATGCCCAGGCCTATTTCCAGGCCGGGTATTGTTTGGCCAGAACCGGGCAGTACAGAGAGGCCATCGGGCCTTACCAACAAGCCATTCGCATCAACCCCAAGGATGCGGACTTTCATAATAATTTGTGCGTCGCTTATGGAATGGTCGGTCGCTACGATGATGCGATTGAATCGTGCAAATGGTCCATCCGGCTCAAACCCGATCTCGCCGAATCTCATAACAATCTGGGATGGTCTTATCAAAGACTGGGGCGGTATCAGGAGGCTATCCAATCCTGTAAGGAGGCCATCCGCCTCAGACCTGACTTTGCTGTGGCTCATTATAATCTTGGAAGTAGCTACGCGGCTCTGAAAAAATATGAAGAAGCCGTCGATTCCTACAAAGAGGCGATTCGCATCAAATTTGATCATGCAGAAGCACATTTAGATTTGGGGGCAGCCTATTTTCACACAGGCCGAGTGGAAGAGGCGATCGTATCTTATAAGCAAGCGATCCGATTGAAGCCTTCTCTGGCTGAAGCCCATCTCAACTTGGGGATGTCTTACTTGAGGCTTGGGGACAGGGGATCCGCCATCGAGGAATATAAAATTCTTAGAGTCCTGAATCAGGAGCTGGCTAACAAACTTTTTGATCTCATCTATGAGTGAAGGTCTCGAGCGCGATACCGTGTGCCGGGAATGATTGAAGATGGACAGGCATGCGGCAGAAGTCGAACGGCGGGACCGCTATCGTACGCTCTCCCTTAAAATCGACGGAAAAGTCAAAGAACCTTCCCGATAGAAACGTTTGCAGCGGGGAAAGATGCTCCTCCCCGCTGCAACAATTCATCATGGGGATTTGGATATCTACAACCTGTAGATATCCAAATCCTTTCATTGCGAAAGGTCCTCAACGAAACTCATTTGCGTCAAGCTGAAGCTAATTATTTCTTCGGTGGAACGATCGCTTCCTTGCAAGCCTTTGCGACACGCATCTTCACCACGGTCTTGGCCGGGATATTAATCGCCTCACCCGTCGCCGGATTTCTCCCCACGCGTGCCTTCCGCTTCACAAGGACAAGCTTGCCGATCCCAGGAAAGGTGAAAGCTCCAACCCTTTTGGTCTCGGCGATCGCTAACGATGCCATCCTATCAATGACGGCAGCAGCAGCCTTTTTGGTAAACTTCTCAACGCTTGCAAACTCCTCCGCAAACTTCGAAATGACCTGACCCTTCGTAAGTGGTTTCTTGCCTGCCATACTCTTTCCTCCTCCTTGTGGAATGGTTTAAATACTAAGTATACAAAAAAGTTTCTAAAAAGCAAGCACAAAATCACGCAAAAAAATTGGAGCGGGCAACGGGGATCGAACCCGCGACCCTCGGCTTGGGAAGCCGATGCTCTACCAGCTGAGCTATGCCCGCACGATGACGGGTCGAATGATCAATGATTCATGTTCAAAATATAAGAAACCCCTGGCCGTTGTCAAGAGATTTTTAAATCACCTTCATCTCGGTAGGAAGATAGGTTAATGTTTCTGCCCCATGAGCGGTCACGAGGACCATATCTTCGATTCGAACTCCTCCTCGATCGGGTAGATAAATGCCGGGTTCTATCGTGAAAACCATCCCTTCCTGAACCGGTCCCTTGTTTTCACTATTGATGGCAGGGTCCTCATGGACAGCGAGGCCTATACCGTGGCCTGTCCCGTGACCAAAATATTCCCCGTATCCCTTGCTTCGAATGTGATCCCTTGCCGCTCCATCCACTTCGCCAGCGGGGATGCCTGGCCGAACCTTCTCAATCGCCTTATCGTGAGCTTCTTTGACGATCTGATAGACCTTTTGCTGTTCTGAGGAGGGGCTGCCACAGATCACCGTGCGTGTCTGGTCGGAATGGTAGCCCTGAAATCCCGAGCCAAAATCGATCAGGATGAAATCTCCTTTTTCGATTCGTTTACCGCTCGCCTTTCCATGAGGCAGTGCGGATCGTTTTCCAGAGGCAATGATGATATCAAAGCCAAGGGCATCCGCGCCAGTTCGTTTCATGAAGCATTCCATCTCCAGAGCAACCTCTCGCTCCACAACACCTTCTTTTAGTATCTCCGTGACATGGAAAAAGGCGTTCGAGGAGATGTCAATGGCCTTCCGGATGAGAGTAAGTTCATGGGCGTCTTTTACTGCCCGAAGGTTTTTTATTTCGTCTTCCAGCGGGACGAGCTTCGCCCCGGCGCCCAACTTTTCCGACAGGAATTGAAAGGCTGAAAAAGAGAGGGCGGCAGATTCAAACCCTATCCTCTTCAATCTTAAGTCAGATAAAAGGGAAAAAATCCCTTCCATTTTCTTCTTATAGTGGACGATCTGGGAGCCCTTCACCTCTTCATCTGCCTGTGTCCAGTATCGGGAATCCGTCAAAAAGAAGGATTCTTTTCGAGTGAGGACCAAGGCGCCATCGCTTCCGGTAAAACCGCAAAGGTAGCGAATATTTTCGAGACTGACGAAGAGGATCCCGTCCAAATGATGGGAATCCAAAATCTTCCGGGAAATTTCCTGCCGGTTCTCATAAAACGAACGGTCTGTCAATTTTGTCTCCGTTTCCGAATATTGGCCAGCCATTTTTCGAGATGGCGTATCTTTTCTTCTCTGGAAAGAGGATAGGGGAAGCCAGGAGGAGGGGAGGGGTTCAATGCCTCGCTCAATTCTTCTATCCTCCTCTGTATGCCCGGGTCAAATGGATCTTTTTCGGCAAGGGTCTTATAAATTTCGTAGGCCTCCTGGAGATGACCCTGTTTGAGATAAATCTCAGCCAATGTTTTTGTCACCAGTTGATCCATTTGGCATACCTGCTTGAAGTGCCTTACCAAAAATTAGGAAATAATCTCGCAAAAGTCAACCCCTTTGACCTTTTAACAGGAAGCTGAAAAAGTGATTTAGTGGGCTTCGGCCTGCGAGCTCGCTGCCTGAAGGGTGCGGCTGCGGTTTTTGGGGATCTCACGGGTTCCCCGAATGGCTGAAACCGTGAGACTCCGTTTTATAAATTGTTGTTATGACGATCATAACTCGATTGCTGATTGGAAAAAGCAGGGCATATTGACATAGGGATAAATATAAAATAATATTATAAGGTTTTTCTCATTTGAAGGAGCTTGCTATGGAAAAGAAATATTTATTCTCGCCGGGACCGACCATGCTTCCGCCGGAGGTCCTTTTGAAGATGGCAGAGCCGATCATGCACCACCGGGAGCCGGAGTTCGAGAGGCTCCTTGCTGAAATCAGGGAGGGGTTGAAGTATCTTTTTCAGACGAAAAATGAGGTTTTGGTCTTTACCTCCTCCGGGACGGGTGCCATGGAAGGAGCGGTCTCTAACATCCTCTCCAAAGGGGATAAGGCGCTGGTGGTCCGGGGGGGAAAGTTTGGCGAAAGATGGGGAGAGATATGCAAGGCGTACGGAATTGAGTTTGTTCCCATCGACGTCGAATGGGGAAAGGCGGTCGATCCAAAGCAGGTTCAAAAGGCATTGGCATCGAACCCCTCGATCCGAGGGGTCTACACCCAGGCAAGCGAAACCTCGACGGGCGCGAGACATCCTATCCGCGAGATCGCGGAGATCGTAAAAAAATATGAGGAGACCGTGCTCGTCGTCGACGCCATTACGGGAATCGGTGTCTTTGATCTCCCGATGGACGCGTGGGGGATCGATGTGCTGATCAGCGGCTCTCAAAAGGCGTTGATGCTTCCTCCCGGGCTTTCCTTCGCTGCTCTAAGCGATAGGGCATGGAAGTTTGTGGAACGATCAAACTTGCCCAAGTTTTATTTCGATTTCAAGAAAGAGTTGAAATCCGCCCAGAAGAATCAGAATTCTTTCACCCCGGCCATCTCTTTGTTCGTGGGATTGAAGGAGTCGCTCCATCTGATTCGAAAGGAGGGTTTAGAGGCAGTATTTCGACGCCACGAAAAATTGGCAGAGGCGACCCGTGCCGCGGCAAAGGCAATAGGCCTTGAGCTCTATGCCCCTGATTCACCGAGCAATGCGGTCACGGCCGTCAAAGTTCCGGAGGGCATACAGGGTGGCAAATTGAAGAATCTGTTTTTCGACAAGTTCGGAATTACCGTGGCGGGAGGTCAGGATCAAGCCAAGGGCAAGATTATTCGAATTGCCCATCTGGGATATTACGAGCGGCTGGACATGGTGATGGTCATTTCAGCCCTGGAGATGCTTTTGAAGGAGATGGGTTATCCATTTGAACTCGGGACAGGCGTGAAGGCCGCGGAAGAGATCTTGATGAAATAAAGAGGGATCGGGCGACCTGAGGGGATATGAGATGGAGGAAATAAAAAGAGTTTTAGTCAGCGACCCTTTATCGAGCAAAGGGTTGGAGATATTAGGAAGCGCGAAGAACCTGAAATATGATCTTAAGCCGGGCCTTTCTCCGGAAGAGTTGATAAAAATTATGCCGGAGTATGATGCGATTATTATCCGAAGCGAGACAAAACTAAAGGCGGATCTGATCGAGGCGGGGAGACGGTTGAAAGTGATCGGAAGGGCAGGGATTGGATTGGACAATGTCGATCTCCCCGCGGCAACGAAGAAGGGCGTCGTGGTGATGAATACTCCCCAGGAAAATGCCATTGCCGCGGCGGAGCACACGATCGCCATGATCCTTTCCATTTCGAGGAAGATTCCCCAGGCGACGGCCTCGATGAAGGCGGGTAAGTGGGAGAAGAAAAAGTTCATGGGAGTGGAGCTCTATACCAAGACCCTCGGCCTGATCGGCATCGGGGTCATCGGGACGATTGTCGCCGATCGTGCCAGGGGTTTGAAGATGAAGGTCATCGGTTACGACCCCTATCTTTCAAAAGAGGTGGCGGAGAAGAAAGGGGTTGACATGGTATCGCTCGATGAACTTCTGGAACGTTCTGACTTCATCAGCATCCACACGCCGTTGACCGATGAAACACGGAATCTCATCGACAAGAAAGCTTTTTCAAAAATGAAGAAAGGTGTGATTCTGGTCAATTGTGCCCGGGGAGGAATCATCAACGAGAAGGACCTACACGAGGCCCTTCAGGAGGGGAAGGTGGCGGGAGCCGCCTTAGATGTTTTTGAGAAGGAACCCTCCATCGGGAACCCTCTGCTGGAATTGGAAGGGGTGATCAGTACCCCCCACTTGGGAGCTGCCACCGAGGAGGCCCAGGAGAATGTGTCCATTGCCATTGCGCAGCAGGTCGTCGATTTTTTGACTTCGGGCGAAGCGAGGAATGCGGTGAATATGCCCGCTGTTAGTCCGGATATTCTTCCTTTCTTGAGGCCCTATCTCCGGCTCGGGGAGCAGTTGGGAAGCTTTCTGGGACAAATTTCAAATTACGCCATCGAGGAGGTTCTGATCGAATATTACGGCGAGGTCGTGGAGTACGGGACGAAACCGATCACCATCTCGGTCCTGAAGGGCCTCCTGACGCCTTTTGTGGGCGAAACGGTCAACTTTGTCAACGCGCCGGTCATGGCCAAGGAAAGAGGGATAAAAGTCACGGAGTCCACCCGGGCTGTGACAGAAGATTATGCGAGTCTCATTGCCATCACGGCCCGGTCGAAGATGGAGCCAAACTATATTGCAGGGACCCTCTTCGGAAGGAAAGAACTGCGCATCGTCAAGCTGAACGATTTTTTCATCGAAGCCATTCCGGAGGGGCATATCCTGCTGGTGAACAATTATGACAAACCCGGGGTGATCGGGAATATCGGGAATGCCCTGGGAAGCCGGAACATCAATATTGCGACGATGCAATTTGGACGGGATCAAATGGGCGGCAAGGCGATCTCACTGCTCCACCTGGACGTCCCTCTGCCAGCGGGAATGGTGGGCGATATTTTGAGGCTGCCGAACATTATCTCGGTTCGTCAAATTCAGCTCTAATTTGAGGCTATAATTAAGAAAGCATAATTATCCTGCTATGGCAAATCCCCATCCCCCTCCTAACTCCCCCTTGAAGGGGGAGGAGGATAGTAATTTTCCCCCATCAGGAGGAGGGATAGAACAGCTTCCGTCCCCTTCAGGGGGAGGGAAAGGGTGGGGGTGGGTTAATCCGATGTCTATTCAATTATGGGTCGAGTATTAACTAAGCGGAGGGTTCATTCAGAATGGCCAACATCGTTATTGTCGGAGCTCAATGGGGAGATGAAGGAAAAGGGAAGATTGTCGATTTGTTGACCCGGTATGCCGACCTCGTCGTGAGGTTCCAGGGGGGGAGCAATGCGGGGCATACGATCGTTTTAAAGGGAGAGAAGTTTGTCTTTCATCTCGTCCCTTCCGGTATCCTTTATAAAAATAAAAAATGCATTATCGGCAGCGGGGTGGTGTTGGACCCGGCCGTATTGATTCAGGAGATGGATGAGATAAAGAAGAGAGGCTATCTAAAGAATGACTCTCAATTGATGATCAGCGAAGAAACGCACCTGATCCTTCCGTATCATCGGAGGATCGATGCCGCCAGAGAGAAGACATTCAAAATTGGCACCACCGGACGGGGAATCGGTCCTGCGTACGAGGATAAGGTGGCCCGCTGCGGGATCCGGGCGGTTGATCTCCTGGATGAAAGGGTATTCCGGGAAAAGTTAGAAGCAAACCTGATCCGGAAAAATGCCTACTTAACTCAGGTATTGAATGAGAAAGGCTTCGAGTTCTCGGAAATTTTCGATGAATATCTTCAGTATAAGAATCGGCTTGAAAAGTATGTGAAGAATACCTCCCTCATCCTTCACGAAGAAATAAAAAAAGGGAAACATGTCCTCTTCGAAGGGGCGCAGGGAGCCTTGTTGGACGTGGATCATGGGACCTATCCGTATGTCACGGCCTCGAATACGCTGGCAGGGAACGCCTGTCTGGGTTCGGGGATCGGTCCTACAATGATCAAGTCTGTGATCGGGGTGGCCAAAGCGTATACCACCCGGGTCGGTGAGGGCCCGTTTCCCACGGAGCTTCAAGATGAGCTGGGAGAGAAGATTCGCCAAAAAGGCGGGGAATATGGGGCAACCACGGGGAGACCGAGGAGATGTGGCTGGTTCGACGCCGTCGTGGTCAACCATTCCATCCGGTTGAACGGAATCCGTGAGATGGTCATCACCAAGTTGGATGTCTTGAACGATTTCGATACGATTAAGATCTGTGTGGGGTATCGCGCGGACGGAAAGGTTTTTCACCACGTCCCTGCCAACCTCGAACTATTGAAACGCGCTGAGCCCGTCTATGAAGAGTTGAAGGGCTGGAAGACCGAAATCAAGGGGGCGAGAGACGCTAAGGACCTTCCTCCTGACGCGAGGCGGTATCTCAAGAGAATTGAGAAATTGATCGGCACAAGACTGGCGATGATTTCCGTCGGCTCGGAGAGAAGTGAAACGGTAAGGGTGAGAAACCCCTTCTAAAGAGAGCTTTGGGAAACAACCTTTCGCTCTCCTGGTTACACAGATTTCCAATAAGGATTGCACAGATTTTCATATGTATGTCTAATCGGTGTAATCGTTTTATAATCCCTGCCTACCGGCAGGACAGGCGTGTAATCAGAGATTTCTGGTTTTTTCAGAAATCTCTTTAAATTTTGCTTGACAGCTCAGCAGGTTTTTCTTACCTTGAAACAAGAGGGGCCGTTAACTCAGGAGGTAGAGTATCTGCCTTTTAAGCAGAGAGTCGTGGGTTCGAGTCCCGCACGGCCCACCATCTCATCGCTATGCGCAGAGCGCTAAGCGCTTAGCGTTTTTTGTTGAAGGGTCCCCATCGTCTAGTCGGCCAAGGACACCGGCCTTTCACGTCGGCAACGGGGGTTCGAATCCCCCTGGGGACTCCAGATAACAAAATCAATTACTTACATTATCGAATAAGTTCTTTATTTTTTCTTTTTTTTTGGTTTTATTCCCAACACTACTCCCAACATCCAAATCCTAATTCTCCTCCTCCCAGTCCTTTTAAATTAATTTCATCACGATTTGGTCACATCCAATGCCTCCCATCCTCCCTCCCTCCCTCTCTATAACGCCTTCCTATATACCCAATGGCGGTGCCAAGCATCAATAGACCTATTCATCAGGGTGGTTTTCATTTGAGGAGAGTGGAAAGTGACCTAATGTAAACAGATAATCATTTTGGATAGTAAGAATTTTGCCGCCTTAAATTCGTTGATTCCTCCGTAAAAATTTAGTAGACTCTCAAAGAGGTTTTTTTCTATGAAGCGTTGTTCGTTGACTGAACGAGACTACTACTATTGTTATCGTTTTATCATGAAGACGCCGAGTAAAAAGGATGCACACGCGAGTGCCGCGACTTGGGTGGCGACGACGGCATTCTTCTACTTCCTCGGATTATTTGGAATCTCCGCTCCCGTGGTGCGCATTCCCCCGTTAATCCGGGGAGCTTTGGCGATAATTTTTATCTCAGTCATTTTTATCTTGTTTGGCGGAGCATATTATTACTACATTTCGAAGAAAAACGGTGAAAGAATCGTTAAGGAGTGTTCAGGAAGATCCGGAGAAAGGACAAGCATTGTCATCGGCGGCTTGATCGCCGTGGAAACATTTGCCTTTCCAGCTATGTGTGTGGTACTTGCCGCTTATTTTCATCGATGAAGAGAAGAAGAGTCGGTGAAGGGGCGATGGATAAGGAGATCAACGCGTACGTCCTCTAACAGGTGCCTCCGGATTGAACCCCAGGCACCTTCCTGACACGCTCGAGCTGAGACGTATGGTTGCCAGCGCCTTGAGATTCGTCGTCCGGCTCATGCGCAAGAAGTCCATGATGCTCGTCAGGTCATGGCTGGCACGGCAAAGAACACACCCAAAAACAGCAGAGCCAGAAATCCCCTCATAATTTCTTCATCTTACGTTACCTTCTTGTTTGGATTTTTTGTTCTTCATCAAAATCCCGTTATGGGTTTATCCATACCGTCAGTTGGTTTCCGATAACAGGATACATGTAAAGGGTCTCCGTTGAGGTGTCCGTCTGGAAGATCCTCTCCCAATATGGCGCCCCGGCCGCCTTGTACAGATATATCTCCGACGTCACTTGATTCGGATTGGAGGAGGAAGTCGAGAGGTAGAGGACGAGCACCGTGTTCGTGTATCCCTGGTAATACAGGACAACCGGGTAGCTATCCTCAGTGTAGCTGTATATTGCCCCATGAGAGAACGTCCCCAGATTCCTTGCCCCTTTAACCGGCTGCGAAAAAGAAACGGAAAACAGGATCATCACCAGAAACAAACCCAAGATTATCTTCTTCATTCTCTCACCTCCTTACGGCTGAAGTATTATCAATAGCTTGCTCGGAGCAGATGGAGTCTCTCCCGGTGGCGGCGGCACCGGAGCTGGCGTGTAGACGTAGCTTGCCGTGTTGCTATCGGCGCTCTCGGTGCCGGCGCTGTCCATGGCGGTTACAACAAACGTCATCGTGCAACTTGCGGTCGGTGCCTCAGTGAACAAGTAGGGAGATGACGACGTCCCGCTTGTTGCTGGAATGAGGGACGTGTTGATTTTAGTGCGCGTGCCGTCGGTCCTATACAGGTTAAAACCCGCAAGGTCAGTCAACTGCGACCCGTCCGTGTTCGTGGTCGGGTTCGTCCAGGTCGTCTTCAGATTGATGGTTGCACCGAGGCCGACGGTTGAAAGAAAAACCAGAGCCGCAGCCAACAAAGCAAAAGCGATCTTTTTCATGGTTCATCCCCCTTTGATGATGTTTTGCCCAGCTTGTAGCTGGGAGATAAGGTTGTTCTGCCAATCCCCAAAAATTTTGCTGTCTTTTCGTCCGACCTCAGAAAATTTCTTGCGATTCTAATGGCTTCGTTTCTGAGTGACTGCATACGGGGCATCGGAAGCTCATTAAGGAACCTCATGAACCCAAAGCTTTGATTCTCCACATTACTGATCTTCCCTATCATCACCACGTCGATCTGATCCCTTCCGGAGTCTGGCAAGGAATTGAATATCTGCTGCAGGATTTTTTGGTCCTGTACGATCTTAACGCCCTCGTCCTTTTTTTCTATGTCGCCCATGTCCGTTGAGCTTGGGCATGGAAATATAAGGAGTGACCGTATTCTGGGAAACGGTCAGCTTATTGCCTTCAATTTTTGAGACAGTGCCTTTGACCTGTTCAGCTCCCTTCTTTCAGAAGGGCAACTGCTCGGTGGTGAGAAGGGCAAATGGCGTGCCAGACCGAGGCGGAGTTTAGAAACGGTTTGATATTTAAAGAGAAATTATTAATTAGTGCTTTGGCGGGTTTCCTTTAAAAGGAATCTTTCTGTATAGATTATCATATACTGAAGATATCGCGAAGTGTATAGAATTTCCAATACCAAGTGCGGATATGGTCTAGGATTACTTTTCTTTATCGAAGTTTTTAAAATCCTCCGGTTTGAGGTTATGTTTTTTGACAAGACCGTAAAAATCGGCCCGGTATTTTCCTGCCAGTTCCGCTGCCTTACTTACATTGCCTTTAGTGAATTCAAGGAGGCGAACAACATATCCCCTTTTAAACTCTTCCACTGCTTCTTTAAAGGGTTTTAACGATTTCCTAGGTAGATCCTTTGTGGAGAGAACAATCTCTTCACTGATGACATCATGCTGGGTTATGGCCACTGCGTGCTCAATGGTATTCTCAAGTTCCCGCACATTTCCAGGCCAGTCATAAAGCATGAGTTTCTGCATAGCCATGGCCGAGATGCCTTTCATGTCTTTTTTCATCCTCTGGCTGATTTTGCTCAAAAAATGCTCCGCCAGAAGGGGGATATCTTCTTTCCTTTCCTTTAAAGGTGGAAGGTCGATCGGGACGACATGGATCCTGTAGAAGAGGTCTTCACGGAAGGAACCATTTTTCACCTTGGCTTCCAGGTCCCTATTGGTGGCCACAATCACCCTCACATCCACCTCCACTGGCTTTCCACTCCCTAATGGATAGAATTTCTTTTCTTGGAGTACCCTGAGGAGTTTTGCCTGAATGGAGAGGGACATGTCTCCGATCTCATCCAGGAAGATGGTTCCCTGATGGGACCGGGCAAATAGCCCTTGGTAGCTCCTTTTGGCATCGGTAAATGCCCCCCTTTCGTGGCCGAAGAGTTCACTCTCCAAGAGGGTTTCGGGGATAGCAGCACAATTGATATCCACAAAGGGTCTATCTCTTCTTTCACTGGCAAGATGGATTGCCTTTGCGATCACCTCCTTGCCCGTGCCGCTTTCTCCGGAGATGTAAATGGTGGAGTCCGTCCTAGCAATACGGGATACCAACTCTAACACCTTACGCATCTTTTCACTTCTTGCAATAATGTTCTGGAAATCATATCTTTCTTTTAAGAGCCCGCTGAGCCTTTTTACCTCAGAGATAAGCCTCTGATTCTCCATTGCCTTTTCTACTTGTAATAGCAGCTCCTCAGGATCAAAGGGCTTGTTAAGAAAGTTAAAAGCCCCCTTCTTCGTAGCCTCCACAGCGCTTTCAATACTACCGTGGGCAGTCAGGATGATGATGGGCATATAGGGATTGATGGATTGCATCTCTTCCATCAGAGAGATTCCATCTCTATGGACGAGCTTGAGGTCAATAATAGAAAGGGCGAACGTCTCATCCCTGGCTTTGGCTATTGCTTCGTCTTCGTTCATGACGGTGGCCACCTCATAGGCTGCCAGCTCAAGCCTCATCCTGATCAGCTTTAAAAAGTTACCATCATCGTCCACCACCAATATCTTTCTTGAAGACAGCGTCGTCATTTTGAAAGCTCCTTCTTTTTTTCGTCTATCTCTATGTCCACTTGCTTCGATTTATTTATAGTTTTGTTCAACTCTTCAATTTCTCTCTTTAATCTTTCATTCTCCTGAAGTATCCCTATCCATATTTTAGCCTGCCCAGCAAAAGGGCTCTGAGGAAAGACCTTCACCAATCTTTTGAAGTGATCAAGGGATTTCTGATAGTCCCTTTTGGGATACCCAGGATGGGCGTAAATGAGCCCTGCATTAAAAAGGGCCTCATCTCCGGGAGAAGCGTTATCATACAACGATAAAACTTTCTGGTTTTCTTTCAAAGATCCCTCGTAATCCCCCTGGTCGACGAGTTTCTGTGCCGTGATGAGGTACTTACGGGTCTCCCTTTTCGCCTCCATTTCTTTCAACGTAGCACAGCCAGCAAGGGATATGAGGATCATGCAGGCAATACAAAAATAAAGGTGCTTCCATGTCCTATTTCGCTCTCTACCCAAACCTTACCTCCATGAGCATTTATGATATGTTTAACGATAGCCAAACCTAAGCCTGTTCCTCTGATCTTATTATAGCTTGTCATGGTGGCCTGCTGAAACTTATCAAAGATCGCGTTCAAATCTCCTTTTGATATGCCGGGCCCTGTGTCTGCCACGGACACCCTCACCCCCTTTTCCATGGATAGGGCAGATATCGTTATATGGCCACCCCCGGGTGTAAATTTTACAGCATTCCCGATCAAATTCCTGAGGGCTTGAAGAATCCTTTCCCCATCCATCTTAACAGAAGGCAAATCCTGCGGTATTTCCGTTTTGAGACCTACATTCTTAGCCATTGCCAGAGGTTCCATTCCAGAAACAGCTTTATTGATAAGGGAGCTGATATCCAATTCCTCAAGGTTGAGGGCGATCATTCCCGTCTCCATTTTTGACAGGTCCAGCAAGGAATTGACCAGGTCAATCAGATGGTTGCTCTCCTCGGCTATAATTGTGAGAACCTCTTTCCGCTTCTCTTTAAACTCCTCTCCTAGACCTTTTAATAACAGATTGGTTCCCTCTTTAATAGAGGCAAGGGGCATGCGTAGCTCATGGGCCATCAATGAGAAGAAGTCAGACTTCATTTTATCCATTTCCTTCAACCTGTTACACATAAGGTTAAAATCATGAGCTAGATCTCGTATCTCAGGCGGAGAGGAGAGGACCAAATTCCCATCGAAATCCCCTCTGGCGACCTGCCTCGTCTTTTTCTTCAAAAAGGAAAGGGGTCCCGTGATGCTTCTGGTGATGAAAATGGAGATAACGATTCCCGAAAGGATAAAACCTGCACCCATCAGTACCGCGACCTTATTTGCCCCTGCCCCCGATTCTCCAAACTGTTTTATCTTTTCATAGGTATCTTGCTCTGCGTAAAGCTTCAAATTTCTGAGCTCCCACAGGATTTCGTCTACCGCTTTTTCCTTTTCCTCTCTATAACTCTCCTGAAGATAGGTTTGATTTTTGTTGATCAATTCCACTTCTTGAGCAAAGAGAGTCTTATAACGTTCGTAGGAATCCTTTGCCCTGATTAATATCTCCCTTTTGCGTACGGTATCTGCTATGGATATTGCCTCATCGATACGTTTACTGACGCCCCTTTCGGCGAGCATAAACTGATGATAGAGTTCCTTGTCCTTTGTGAGGATATATTTTTTTTCGTAGCGTGTTTGTGCGAGAATGGAATCGGCAAGTTTTTGCTGAAGGTCCCCCATGCGATTGTCAATCTGTAAAATGCCACCTGTGACTTTGCGGAAGAGGGCAAGCTGCGAGAACGCATAGGCACTCACTGCCACTACGGGAATGAATATGGCAAGATAGCCAATAACCATGCGGACAAAAATAGTTGGTCTCACCCGGTACACCTCATCTTTCGAAGAAGGGAATGGGTCCGATATTACCAAAGGTGGGACAATACATCCACTCGTTGGCTATTTTTGAGGTCCTTCTTGCTTGCAGACTCGAATCTTCTTTGGGTCAGCGGTAAGCCTGCTCTTGACTCTTTTCATAACGTCACCTGTATGTGCAACTCATTTTCACATAAACGAAGCATCTATTCAAGACCCATACTTCCATCCAGTCACGACCATTACAGAACAATCTATGTGGGGTTGGTGGGGTGGTAAAATGGATCCAACGAGTACAAAATATTCTCCACAACCGATAAATCTTTGGGAAAGAAATAATCAGCATATTGACGCGAAAATCTCCAGCATTTGTCAATGAAGACCGAATAGTTCTTTCATGCCGGACCAACCTCCTGGTGAAGACCAATTCCTCAGCCCAATAATCTTCCCCACCAGCGCCCCTATTTTATCGATTACTGTTTGGAATGTTGCATCGAGGCAAGAGATCAAAAAATCACGATTGGGAGGAAGTACTCTTGAAATTAAGGGCTTCCCCTATTCTCCTATATCTCTAATTTTGGCCGGGAATCTGGTCGGGGCTTAGCCCTTCCAAACTGGGTTAAACCGTAGTATAAGGGCCTATGCTACCGAAGGTGACACTGAAGGAGCAGAAATCCATCTCTATGAATGACATATCGGCGAACAAGCCTACCAGAGTGGACTATATTGACTGGCTTCGGGTAGTCGCCACCCTCTGTGTATTCGTTTTTCATTCAGCCAGGTTCTTTGATCGCTTTAGTGACTGGCATGTAAAAAATGCCACCTCCTGGATAGGTGCCAATATCATCGTCGGATTCATGAGCCAGTGGATCATGCCCATGTTTATGGTGCTGGCAGGGGCCAGCACCTATTACTCGCTGCAATCGAGAAGTGCTTGGCAATACGTCCGGGAAAGAATTCTGCGCTTGTTGGTGCCCTTCCTTTTTGGTGTGTTTGTTATTGTCGTACCACAAGCTTATTATGAACTGCTTTCCCGCGGCAAATCGCCGTGCGCCAATTTGTTGGGCTATTTCCCCCTCTATCTCTTGAACCTGCCAGAGCGGTTTGCTCATTTCAGCTTCTATCATTTGTGGTTCCTGGCCGTGCTTTTCATCTTCTCTCTTATCTGTCTACCACTGTTCCTGGACCTGTTGGGGAAGGGGAAAAGCCCGTTGTCCGCCCTGGCGTCCAGGATTAATTCTCCCTGGAGATTGATGCTGTTGCTTGTCCTTCCGTTGGGTCTGATCGACATCTTTATTTATCCGGGCACCTTTTGGGGTAACAGGTATTCCTTCGGCGGCTGGTGCCTTGTCGCCCATCTGTTATTTTTTATTTCGGGATATGTGCTGTTTGTTAATCCAGGCATGGCTGAACAGGTGAGGAAGCTGAGATGGTTTGTAGGTATCGGTGCTATTGCCGCTGCCATAGCGCTTAGGCCACTGATCGGCCCCCTGCTCAATTGGGGAAAAAACTTCGGATCGGCCAATTACGCAGCAGCCCAGGTAGTTCAAGTCCTGCTGACATGGTGCCTGCTCATCCTTTTTATCAATTTGGGGCGGCTGGTCTTCACCTTTAGAAACAAGCTCCTTACATATGCCAGCGAGGCTGTACTGCCTTTCTATATCCTGCACCAGACGGTGATCATCGTTGTCGGCTATTATGTCGTTGAGGTTGTAGAAAAAGTCTTAAAAGCGTGATAATATCGCCATATCAGTAACAGAAAAAAGAGCGGAGACCGGTTAGTAAGAGAAGGAGAGATATGGCGAGATA
>Ga0187869_10001551_pt1 | contig 20339 bp, 17 predicted proteins | sample June2016WEW_13_1_2_FD_132972 | JGI IMG/M metagenome (GOLD analysis project Ga0187869, IMG submission 132972) | Peatland microbial communities from SPRUCE experiment site at the Marcell Experimental Forest, Minnesota, USA - June2016WEW_13_100 | ecosystem: Environmental > Terrestrial > Soil >...
CTTCAGCTTGAAGATGATTTCTTGAAACGATTGCATCCGCTAACTCGACACTTCTTCAAACAGCGCCGCCGTCACCAAGCGCCGTTCGATGTGCGACTCGATCTGCCGCACCAGGAAGCGGCGTAGATCCGCCGCGGTTCCCTGGTCCCAATCCGTCTTCGAAAGCTGCGCCACCGGGGCCCGCAGCATCTCCAGGGCAATCGCCCTGGATCCCGAACTCAATTTCGGGGCGCTTCCTATTTCGGGCATCCATCCGGAGAGCCGGAGCGCCCACAACGAAAAGTACGTCACCGCCCGCCACACCTGGCTTTTCGGCTGAAGGTCGTCCAGCACGGCCAGCAAGAGGCGGAAGAACCTCTCATTCGGCTCCGCGGCGGGGAGCAACTGCTCGGAAACCTCCGCGAAGTAGTCCAGCGCCACACCTGCCCAGTAATCGGAAACCAGACCGAATTGGGAACGGATCAATTCGCAAGAATCCAGGTTTACCAGCTCGCGGGTTTCGCGCTGGAAGTACGCCATCCGCACGTGCGATAACCGCTCCAGCCCCGCGCCGAACGGATTCTTCGGACGACGCGCCCGCTTGGCGACGCCCCGCAACATCCCCTGGTCCCTGGTGAGAAAGCTGACGACGAGGTCGGCTTCTTTCAGCGGGTAAGTACGCAGAACGAGAGCTTCGCTGACACGCGCTGGCACACGTGGAAATCTCAGAGTAACACAGATGAAAAGTTAGTCGTGCGCGCAGGGGCGCCGACCGAACCCGTGGTCATGGCTCTTTAAACATCAGCAGACCGGGGACCGGCTTCCCCGGGCCGGAGAAGCACCCCAGCCGGGTGACGCATCTGTCCGGGTGTGTGGAGTTGTTAATCGTGACGTTGTAAGATCCTCTTTTTCAATGGGTTGCGGTGGTGGCTTGAGATTTTGTGACGCATCTGGAGGGCTTTTTTGGCAAGATGCGTCACACGGATGGCCACGGAGATTGATGATCCGGGTGGCTTCACGTAAGTGATTTATTTTCAATGCGATACGGCTGCCGAAGAGGGCCGGGATGGGGCTGGGCGAGCAAGTGGCGGCCACCGCCGCATCCGATGCGACGCTAAGGGGCGAGGCCCGGAAAGCGGCATTCTTGAGCCGGAGAGCAAATGACCCGGCGGCAATCGCGGGCCGGCACTGGCCGCGTTGCCAGGATGACGGAACAAAGCCAAAATGCGCCGATTGGCGGCTGGGGACGCCGGGACAGCGGAAACGGGCAGTTGGCGGCTGCTCCACGTGATATACGGAACGAAGCCAATTTCGGACAGTGCTCAAAGCGGATTCCCCCCTGTCCACAGTGTACTATGCCGTGGCAGAGTCAAATACGTAAGTGATTGATTCTGCTGAGACAATATGTTGTGAAAAAGGTTTACGCGGTTCGGCGGCTCCGGGGACCTGGAGAGCAATCCCACCGCCGACTCCGTTGCGCCGCAATCGTCGTGACGAAGTACACTCTGGCACTCGTCACTGCCGCGAAGCGGCTTCGTCCAAGGGCGTATCACGGGATCTATACGGCTGCCGAACGGGCGGTCATCCGGCGCTCGGAGACCGTGCATCGGAGAACTGCTTGATGCGCACGGAGCCCTCCGGGAAGCGGGCGCGGATTTCCAGTGTGCCTCCCATGGCCTCGACAAACTTGGCTAGGGTGCTGACGTACATGTCGGATTGCCGCTCAATCTTCGAGACGGTGGCTTGCTTGATGCCCAGGGTTTCCGCCAGACGCTCTTGGGTCAATTCACGGGCGGTGCGTAGTTCATCGAGAGCCATGTCATGCAGGGTGACTTTGACGCGGGCCTCGACGCGGGCGAGCGATTCCGCCGGTAGTCGATTTCGGAGTTCGCTAAAGTTTTTTGCTTTTGCCATGGTCGTCACTCTCTTCCAGTTCGATCAGGTGCCGTTCGTAGAGGCGGTCTGCCAGGGGCACGGAAGTTTCACACCACTTTTCGTTTCCTGTCTTGTCGCCGCCGATCAGCAGCACGGCATTCCGCTGGGGGTCGAAGGGATACAGGACCCGGTAGGGCCGGCCCTGGCGCCGATGCGCAACTCGCGCATGAGGGCGTAGCGGCTTCCGAAGATGCCGGAAGAGTGGGGAAACTTCAACTCGATACCAAACCGCGCAAGCAGATCCACGGAATACGTCACACTCTCCTGCTCTTCGATGCTCAAGCTATTCCACCAGGACTCGAATTCGTCGGTGAAGAGCACCGAACATTCCATATTATGAATATAGATGAAAATGAATATGGCGGTCAAGGGGAGCTGCGAGGTGGCAAACTTCCCCCAACGGGACTTCGTGGGCGTTTGCGCTGGTGAGAAGGCGATTCGCAACAGGAATCGGGTGCGGCTGTCAGCTATACGGTTTGGGTTTTACGGACAGGTGGCGGCTGCGACGTGCATCAGCAGATTGAAACCGAAAGGACTTCTTGAGGCCCATTTCGGCAGAGGGCGCCTGCCACGAGGGAACCTCGATCCGTGAGAACTCCCAAGCCGGGGACTGAGCCGGTCGACGAGCGACGCCTCCGCTCCAGGCAGCTTCGGCTGCTTGAACCGCATCACGCAGTCGGTTAGGATGGGGTTCGGTCATAGGAGCTGCGTGATGAAGACCAGCGACGATGCATTTGCGGCGTATATGAAACTGAAAGCGGAGTTCTGCGCGTTCGACCTCCCTGGGCAAACGGAAGCCGACACAAGAGCTCGGGTGATCTCTCGAATGCTGCATGAGGTGCTCGACTGGCCCCACGCGAATGTAAAGCGGGAAGAGTACGCCAACCCCGGCTTTATGGACTACGTGCTGCTCACGAACAGGCCGCTCGTTGTGATCGAAGCCAAGAAGTCCGGCGACACGTTTCGCCTTCCACGGGATATTTCGGTCGCCAGAGCCTTTACTCTGGGTGGTGTGCTGAGAACAGTAAAGAACCTTCAAAGCTATGTCGACCAGGTTTGCGGATATTGTTGGCGCAACGGAATCGAATACGCCGTTATCACTAATGGACTCCAATGGGTCATCTTCCGCGCGTTTACGGATGGCATCCAATTGGGAAACAGTCGAACCATAGTTTTTAATGGCTTTGACGACATCGAACACCGCTTTGTCGACTTTTGGACACTCCTAGCGAAGCATCAGGTTGATAACAATTCTATCGCCCGTGCTTTTCAGCCATTCGACTCACAGCTGTTCCAATCCGAGAGGATCACTGACCAAGTCCGCAGCCAAAAAGAGACTGTTTCCCGGAATTTACTCAGCGTTGACCTCGAACCGCTGCTCACGGAGTATATGGGCGAGATCGTAACCGATCCTTCAGGCGAAAAATTGCGTCAATTGTTCGTAACTAGCGCGCCACTCAAGAAGGTGCTCGAAACAGTCGAGCATAGGCTTAGTGTCAGTCTTTCGGCAACACTCCTGGACAGCGGACGCGTCGTCGAGCACGCCGAACTTAGTAAAGTTTCAGCTGGTATCGAGACACGTCTAAGGAGGCACCTCGCCCTCCCGCCCCACGGCGAGGTCCTACTGCTATTGGGGCGCGTCGGTTCCGGCAAGACGACTTTCGTGCATCATTTTCTGCGAGTCGACTTGAAGGGCCTTCTCAAGCAACATATGTTCGTTCCGCTGGACTTCCGCTTACTTGAACCTGGCTCAGCCGTTCGCGAGTTCTTCTATCATCACCTCCACAAGGCCCTTACCGGAAATACGGTTTATTCGAGTCTGACCGCACCTGAGCTTCGAAAGGTCTACGCGTATGAGATCAAGGAGCTCACACTGGGCCCTTTAGCGGTGCTTCAGAAGCAGAACAAGAAGCGATACGAGGAGAGGATCGCCGACTTTTTGCTGGAGCGGTACAACGAGCGCGAGCAGCATCTGACGCGCACCATTCGGCACCTCTCGGACAAGCGCGGGGTCCGCTGCGTGTTCCTCTTCGACAACGTCGATCAGCTGGACTTTCAGTTGCAGCAGGAGATATTTGCCTTTGCGCATTCGATATCGGAACGATGCAATGCATTCTCAATTCTCTCGATGTGGGAGGAGACCTACTTTCGGTCCTCCCGTAAGGGAACGTTGGCCACGTATCAGCGTGATGCTCACACCTTGCCCTCGGTGAGTGTCGTCGAGATTCTTAGCCGGCGTCTCGAGTTCATTGCGTCTCAGATTTCGCAAAGCGGCCCGGCACGCCATTTGCTAACGGACGAGTCGCAGGTTAAGGACATTGTGGACTTCCTCACACTGGTTCGGGCGTCGATTATGCATCAGGGGAGGCGCGTACGATTCTTCCTGGAGTCGCTCGCAATGGGGAACCTCCGAAAGGCCATGGAAATGTTCCAGCAGTTCATGCTGTCTGGACACACCGACGCGAGCAAGATCCTCTCCATTGCGCGCGAACAGTCGTACTACACGATACCCGTGCACGAGTTCATCAAGTCCATAGGACTCGGTGATCTCCGCTACTACCATAGCGACCTCAGCCCCATCCTTAATCTCTACTCAATTTCGGATGAGGTCAGGCCGTCTCATTTCACGAAACTTCGTCTGCTGGAGTTTCTGTTCTTCAATCGGAATCGAACGAGCACCTATGGGCAGGGCTTCGTTGGTGTGGATTCGATAGAACGAGAGTTCGCGCGGATTGGAACGAGCTCAACAGACCTCACTGAATCGCTGAAAGCGTTGGCGGCCTTCTCAACCGTTGAGAACGAACTCTATGATTCCGGCGTCATCGGCAGGGCTTACCGCATTACCCCGGCCGGCCGCTACTACGCGCGCGATCTCGCTGCGCGGTTCGCTTATTTGGACCTGATGCTCGAGGACACCCCGATAGCAGATCCGACCCTCTTTGCGAACATTCTGAACCTCGTACACCGGACGGATTTGGAGGATAGGTTCACGCGTGTTCAGACCTTCCTCCAGTACCTCATCGAAGAGGAGTCCCGTGAGTACACAGCTATTCTGCATACGAGTAATTCACTACCGTTGCGGCGAAGAATCAGCGCGGCAATCTCCCGCGCCTTTGAGGAGGACAAAGTGTTCATTCAAACGCGCCTTAAGCGTCGGCGCGGCTTTGCTGGATCACACACTCGTACGCCATACGTAACTGAAGTAGGGCCGAGGACATGATGCTCGTTCGTAACCGCCAGCGATGAAGGGCGAGCCAGTTCGCTCTCGGCGGTCAGGAAAGGGCGTCCTGAGACTGCTCCTTGTGGAGTCTCCTCCACTGAAATAGGTCCCCGCACGCGCTTGCGACCGTTTACGGCTTCCACATGGCCGCATAGTCGACCCGCAGAACTGCCCGGTCGCGGCGAACTCCCCAGATACGGCGTTGTGGGAGATCACTCCTGATATGTCCCGGTCACGGCAGGAGCGATGCATCCTGGCCAAGAGGCCTGCAGCTCGCACTTCAACTCGGGCGAACCGCCCGCGCCGCCGCGGCCGACGACCGGTTCCCGTCCACGGCCCGCGCCGTCAGCGCCGGAACGGGTACGCGCCGGGCGACCGCGCCTCCTCCTCGCTCCAGCCCAAGAGCTTGCGGAGGTCCGCGGGGAGCGCCTCTCCTCCCGGCGTTCCCGGAAGCGCCTGGAGCAGCTCGTACCGGCCGAGGTCCGGGCCCTGGAAGATCGACCGCGGAGTCCGATCGAGCTGCCGTCCACTGGCCTCGAACGCCGGCACCAGCTTGCGGAACTCGTCGAGCGACCCAAGCCTGGAGACACAGTTGTCGGTGGGCGCGGGGCTCCACACGATGAGAGGCGATGGCGTGGCAGCCGCGCCCGGTACGGTAGCGCGCACGTAGACGTTGCCATCGACCTCTTTCGCCTGCGGGCGCGGGAGCCTGGCGCAGAGCGGCGCCGGTTGCTCGAACCGCAGCAGCGGCCCGCGGTACGCCTGGCTCGCAACCAGCAGGTTGTTCACGAACACGTGGCCCTCGCGTTGGTCCACGTCCGGACCCGTGGCGGGGTGCCAGCCGAAGCGGTCGCCCGTCGCGCTCCGCCCGTTGCGCTCGAAGGACGCCGGCGTGTCCACAAAGGTGTTGTTGTACACGCGCGCGTCCGCAGAGTTCAGCACGAAGATGCCCCTGTCGCAGCGGACGAAGACATTGCCCGCCACGGCCGCCCCTCGTGAGATCTCGAAGAAGAAGCCGTTGATGGCCCCCTCGATCCAGTTGTTCACGAACACACCGTCGTGGTTGCCGACGTCGTACCAGACGCCGTTCGAGTAGGGCTGTTCGATCACCAGGTTGTCGCGGAACGTGACGCGGCGCGTCTGGTTGAAGATCTTGACGGCGGCCGGGTAGTAGCCGGTGAGCTGCTTGATGTTGTTCCGCCGGAAGATGTTCCTCTCCAGGAGGACGTCGGAGGAACCGATGACGTAGATCCCTTCCGTGCTGGTGTCGCTGACGAGCGAGTTCCGGATGACGAGGCCGTCCCCGCGGAAGTAGCCGGCCACGCGCGAGCAGTAGGTGATGCTCACGTTCTCCAGCACCGTGCCCACTACCTCCTTGCCGAACGTGGCAGGATCGGACAGGCCCACGGGCTCGTCAGTGGGCTCGTCGGCGGCGGTGAAGTGCTTCTTGCCCTCCACCTCGAGCGCGCGGTAGGCGTACTGGGTGAACGTGATCCCGCGGATTACCGGGCCCCTGCGATCCGACGTCTTGCCGTGGGCCGGACCACTGGTTCGAACCAGCGCGCTGTCGAAGGCGGTGATCTCCACCAGCCGATTGGCGGGATCGACGCCGATATACACGTGGCCGCCCGTGTAGTCGATGTAGAACGAATGGGCGTCGATCTCTCCTTCCCAACCTGCCGACTTCAGCAACTCGCCGTCCACGAACACCATGTCGTTGTTGAACCGGTGCAGCGGTGTCCGCATGCCCTCGCGGTCGCGCTGCCACCAGCCCAGGGGCGCGGCCGGGAAAAGCCGCGTCCACGAGGTCCTCCAGACGTTGTTGCGCAGAGCCTCCCACTTTGTGGCGACCTCGGTGCCTTTGAGAACCGGCCGTTCGCCGGCGTACGGCTGCAGCGTGATGCTCTGGTTGAGGCTCAGGCCGCCCGTGCGGTAGACGCCCCCGCGCATCACAATCGCGTCGCCCGTGACGACGCGCTCGATGGCCGCCTCCAGCGTCGTCGGTTGTTCGAGCGTCGTCCCCGGGGAGTCGGCCTCTCCGCCGGGGGCGACGTAATAGACGTGCGCGGCCTTCGGGATCTCGTAGCGCTGATCGATCGGACCATAGGGCCCGCCGGACGGCTGCGCGTACCCCGGCGCGGCCGCGAAGAGAAGAGAAGAGAGGAAGAGACAGTAACGAAAGCACTCCACCGTTTGTCGAACCAGATGCATCTAGTGTCCTTTCGAGGCGAGTCAGCTCATCAACAAGATCGTCGGAATTCGCACCATACATCGAGCGTTCATTGACTATAGACAGTCTACAACAGGCAACGGCAACACATTCCGAGAGTGGGGATCAAGAATCGTACTCAGAACACGATCGTGGCGCGTGGGTCCATAGGACACTCTCCCCAAACGGCGTTCTGGGAGGTCGCTCCCGTGCAGTGGGATCGGCTCGAGTGTCGCGGCGCCGGAATCACAAGGCCTCCCACGGATTGAGGACCGACACTTGCGCGGCCGCGAAGTCGCAGACGTTACGCGAGACCAAGGTCAGGTTGTGATGAAGGGCGGTCGCGGCCAGCAACCCATCGACGATGGGCAGGGGCGCTCCGTTGCGCCTGGCTTGGGCGGCGAGCAATCCCCAACGATCCGCCACCGCCGCATCGACAGGCAGAATCCTGCCGGAGAAACGGCCGCGCAGGTCAACCTCCAGCCAGGCCTCCAACCGCGCCCGCCGCCGGCCTTGGGGAAGAGCGGCCAGGCCCTTGCGGATCTCCCCCAGCGTCAGGACACTCAGATAGAGCAGGCTTTCATCGGCGACTTCCATCCACTCCAGCACACGCGGCTCAGGCTTGACGCGGACCAACTCGGAGACGCAATTGGCGTCCAGCAAGAAGCCGCTCACAACTCGACGTCCCGCCCGGTGTCCTGGTCCCGCTCGAAATCCAGTTCGAGGCCAACCAGAGGAGATTCCCGGAAAAACTGCACCAGGCTCGTGGGCTGGCGCGCCCGGACCGCCAGTTGATCGAATTGCTCGACAGGCATCATGACCACGCCCTCCTTGCCCTGCCGCGTGATGAGTTGCGGCCCCTCGGTTCGGGCCTTCCGGAACACTTCGCTAAACCGCGCCTTGGCGGTTTGCAGTTGCCAGGGCGGGCCGGCTGTTTTCAGATGGCGGAAAGACTTGGGCACGCGATCTCTTTCTAGTCAGACTAGTCTGACTACTTACAGTATGGCAATTCTACCGCTCTCTTACGTTCGCGGCTGGGTGCTTAACCGTTTTGGGGCACACGGCGACAATGGGGCGCATTCTGTCGAGCAAACCGGGGACAGACAACGAATTTCCGGCAAACTGCGCCGGAAATCCATGTCTGGCCCCAGTTTGCGGCGCATTCCTGGCCAGCCTTCCCCCAAAACGGTTAAGCACCCTTCGCGGCTCCGAATCGGCGTTCATCCACTTCTGCGACGCACACCCTGGGGTATAGTGGGCATGATGGGCCGCATTCGCATTCTTCCCGACCAGGTGGCCAACAAGATCGCCGCCGGAGAAGTGGTCGAGCGGCCGGCGTCGGTGGTCAAGGAACTTCTGGAGAACTCCCTGGACGCCGGCGCGACGGATCTGCGGGTGGAGGTGGAATCAGGCGGCCGGCGGCTCATGCGCGTGGTGGACGACGGCTGCGGCATGCTGCGCGACGACGCGCTGCTGGCCTTCGAGCGCCATGCCACCAGCAAGCTGCGCGATGTGAAGGACCTGCTTTCGATTGCCACGCTGGGGTTCCGCGGCGAGGCGCTGCCATCGATCGCATCCGTCTCCCGACTGCTGCTCGAAACCCGCTCCGCGGAGGAGACCACCGGCACGCGCATCGAGATCGCCGGGGGCAAGATGCTGCGATGCGAAGAAGCCGCGCTCGGCGTCGGCACGACCATCACCGTGCGAGACCTCTTCTATAACGTGCCCGCCCGCAGAAAATTCCTGCGCACGGAGCCGACCGAGCTGGCGCACATCGCTTCTCTGGTGACCCACTACAGCCTGGCGCACCCGGACCGGACCTTTCGCCTCACCAGCGGCCCCACCGAACTGCTGCACGTGACGCCGGTGGCCACGCTGAAGGAGCGGGTGTACCAGGTTTTCGGCAGCCAGGTGCTGGAGGAACTGGTGGATATCGGCGTGCGCGAGAAAGAGATATTCCTGCCGCCGCCCAGCGTGCCGCCCTCCGAAGCCATTGCGGAATACCGCCGGGAACCGGGCCCGGACGACGACCCGCCCCTGCACACGTTCCGGCTGACGGGCTTCTTCTCGCGGCCGCAGGTGCAGAAGGCCAACCGGAATTCGATTTTCATTTTCGTGAACCGCCGCCTCATCCGCGACCGCACGTTGCTGCACGCGCTCTCTTCGGCCTATCACAACCTGATGCCGGCGTCGGCGTACCCTTTCGCGCTGCTGTTTCTGGAATGCGACCCCGGCGAGGTGGATGTGAACGTGCACCCCTCGAAGACGGAGGTACGTTTCCGGCACGGGTCGTTCGTGCACGATTTCGTGCGCGATACCATACGCGACCGGCTGATGGAGAGCCGGCCGGCGCCGGCGTTTTCTCCGGCAGTGCAGCCCTTGGCAGCCGGGCAGCCGGTGGCGCGGCTTCCCTACTCCGAATTCAGCCAGATGATGGAGAACGAAGCGCCGGCGGCAGTGAGCCTGGCCGAGCCCGAGCCGGCGCCGGCGCTGCCCGAATTCGCCTTGCGGCCCACCGCGGGGCCCGCGCCGCGCCTGGATTTCAGCGCGCCGCCGCTCGAAGTCACTCCCGGCCCACCGCCTTCGGGCAAGCTGCAGCGCACCCTCGATGCGCACGGCGAATTCCCGCCCGAAGCCATCCCGCCGCCCGAGATGTCGCTTTCGGTGCTCTCGGACCTGCGCCCGCTGGGCCAGATCCACGAGAGTTTCATCATCGCCGCCGGCCGCGACGGCCTGTGGATCATCGACCAGCACGTGGCGCACGAGCGCATCTTGTTCGAGCAGGTCATGAAGCAGCGCGCCGCCGGCCGCGTGGAGATGCAGCGCCTGCTGATGCCGCTGATTCTGCAACTCACGCCCGAGCAGCAGATCGACTATGCCCGCATCGCCGACGAGCTGCACGCCTCGGGCTTCGAAACCGAGCCGTTCGGCAACCGGACCATCGCGGTGAAGGCCGCGCCCGCGGCGGTGGGCGCGGCGGATCTGGAGAAGATCCTGTTCGAGGTTCTGGAAATCGCCGAAGGCGAGCTGCGCGGCGCCTCGATGGACGACGTGCGCCGCGGCATCTGCGCCTCCATCGCGTGCCGCGCGGCCATCAAGATCAACACCCGCCTGGACGCCGCCAAGATGGAGTGGCTGCTACGCGCCCTGGCGGCGACGGATTGCCCCATGAGCTGCCCCCACGGCCGGCCGATTGCCATGCACTACTCCACGCGGGAGATTCTGAAGGCATTCCACAGGATATAGCGGGGTCTTACGCGGCAGTCTACCAGAGGCCCCAGTGGCCGCTGATGAGAACCCAGGCGGCCAGCAACGCATTGGTGACGGCATGCGCCGCCACGGCATCGCCGATTCGACCGCGCCAGCGGAGCGCGGCGGCGTAGAGCACGCCGGCAATCGTCCCCGCCAGCCAGCGGCCGCCGTGCAAGAGGCCGAAAGCGACCGAAGAAATCAGCACCGGGAAAAACGCCCACCGCCGCCAGTCGACCGACTCGAAATCCGCCGATACCAGGCGTCGCATCAGGAAGCCGCGGAACGCCAGCTCCTCGGCGATGGGGACCGTGACCACGGCTGCCAGGGTCCGAAAGGTAAGCCAGCCGGCGCGGGCGGGAGCGGGCAGGCCGGACAGGCCCGAGGCGATTCCGGCGTCCACGCCGCCGCCCCGGGCCCAGTCCAACCCGATCCACATCGCAAAAACCAGAGCGCCGGTGGCGGCCGCATTCCAGCCGAATTTCCAGTCGAGGGCTGCATATTTCCGGCGGTAAAACCATAGGACCCCTGCCGCCGCGAAGAAGCGCAGCGGGTAAAGCCATTCAAATCCATTGGAGGCGGCGCGCGAGATCATGGCGGCCGCGAGGATCGTCAGGAAAGGCACGAGGTACGGGGCGGTGGGATTCTGGGTGGAACGCGCCGGCCGAGCGGCCGTGCGGTCTGGGACGGTTACCCACGGCAGGCGCTGCGCGGTCAGAGCGAAGGCGGCCGCCACGGCATTGAACGCGATCCACCCGGCCTGCGAGTGAAATCCTCCCAGGGCCACGCCCGGCGCGCCGGCGGCGCCGATCAGGATGAGCGCGGCAATGCGCAGGGCGTTCATCAGAAAAATCACGACTACGCTGGCGGGGATCAGCAGCAGGGCGTGGGGGAAGCGGAATTCGCGCCGGAACAGCCACAGCCACGTGGCGCCAAAGACGAGAATCAGCCCGATGCCCTCAAGTCCGGAGCACGCCGCCGCGATCTCCACGTAGAACCCCCGGCTGCCGATAATGTAAGTCGCCGGATCGGCGGTGACACCGGAGACGAAAGCATGCAGAATCGTCCTCACCATAAGGAAGGTGAGGTGCGCCGCGGGAGCCCACATCAGCCGGCTGGCGGCCCCCAGCAAACAGGCCAAAAGACCCCCGGCTGACGCATAAATCCAGGCGTTACCGGTCGCGCGGGCAGCCTCCATCCACAGCTTGGGAGGCGCGAACGCAAAGCCGGCCAGAAGGCTCCACGAGATGGGAGTTTCGCGGAGCAGCGTGGAGATGGACTGAAACGAGTTTCTGGCTTTCGGATAGCCGAAGATCAGGAAGAAGACGGCGAATACGACGACGAAACGCGCGGTCCACGCTCCCCATCGGCCAATCAGCCAGGCCAGCCCCGCGGCGCGGCTGAGGGAGGCATTATCCAGCCAGACGGACAACGCCAGCAGCTCCAGAATGAGAAGCAGGGCCAGCAGCGAAGCACGCCGGATCACTGCAGGCGAGAACCAATCGGGATAAACGCCAGAAGTTTGGGCCAAGGGAAGAAATGAAAAAGACACACGCCACTCTTGGCGAACGGCGTGGGTCTGTTATGCAGTTTCGCCAGACGCCTAGCTTTTGCGCCGGCCCCGAATGATCAGTGCCGCGCCCGCTAACAGAGCCAACGCGCTGGTGGCCGATCCCGGATCGATCTCGGGAGTTGGTGCGAGTGCAAGGGCGGTCGCCGCGGCCGCGATCGTGATCAGCGCCATTCCGATGATTCTTCGCATGTTTGTACCTCGGTCCGTCCCCGGCAGTTGTACAACGAACCGTCCGTTCCTCCGAGCATACACACAGGGGGAGTGCAATGCAAGCATACGGAAACGATAGGGCGCGCACGGCCACTGGAATTTGTGCGACGATTCTCTTGGAGGAAACGAAATATGAGCAGACGGGCTATCGTGGTGGCCATTGCCGGTCTGGTGGGCGCCGCCGCTATTTACGCCGCGAGCAAGCCAGTGACGGTGCCGCTACAGGACGCGAAAGGACAGAGTGTCGGAACCGCCACGGTGACCGAGGGCAAGGGCGGATCCGGCGTGACCATCAAGCTGAACCTCAAGAACCTGCCGCCCGGCGAGCATGCCATACACATCCACTCGGCGGCCAAGTGCGAAGGTCCTGCATTCACGTCGGCGGGGGGGCACTTCAATCCCGACCAGAAGCACCATGGCCTGGATAACCCGCAGGGACCGCATGCCGGCGACATGCCCAACTTCACGGTCACGGCCAACGGCACGGCGAAAGTAACTGTGGCCGACCCGAGGGTGAACCTGGGCGCCGGCGACCATTCCCTGTTTGTCAATGGCGGGACAGCGCTGGTGATCCATGCCAAGGCCGACGACATGAAGTCGGACCCTTCGGGTAACGCGGGCGACCGCATCGCTTGCGGCGCGATCACGAAGTAGGGCTCAGCGATAGCGGCGTCACGAGGGGCAATGGCGTGGTCTGTTGCAGCACCACCGTGGTCTGTCCGGACAACGTATCGAATATCTCCATCGTCGGCAGTATCGAGCAGTATGCGGACACGGGCGTGCCCGGCGTGAGCATCGGGGACGGAGTGACGAAAGCGGCGCGAACGGCGCCGCGAATCTCGCTGCGGCCCGCGAGACTGTCGACCTCCGTCCGTAGCATATCGAAATGGACCGCAGCCCCCTGCGCCACCGTGGCTGTGCCGGTCTTCACGATCTTGCCCGTGGCGTCATAGAAGTCGAATGTGACTTGGCAGGATGCGCCCGAAATCAGCGGGCCTCCCAAAGGAAGGGCGAAGGCATTCAAGCGGGCTGTCTGCCCTGTGTTTAGGCCCACCATTCCGAACGTCATGAATTGGGGACTGGCGACGATGATGGCCGGTTGAGCGCCCGCACGGACAGCCGTGAACGCCGCGCAGGCCAGCATCAACGCGCAACCAGCTACCAGCAGCTTCTTCATTGGGAAACCTCCTTGAATCTCTACAAACCCGGCGGCCGGACGGTTGTTGCGCTTTGCTCGGCCAGTTCGATCTGCATGCAAAGGTTCATGGCGGGAGTCACCTCGCGGAACACCGCCAGCATCGATTCGACCAGGTCCAGGCCCGTCGAGCCGCGCACTTCGCTCTCCCGCATCGGGTAAAAGATCTGGAACCCCGCCCAGCCGCTCTTAGGCGCGGATTCGAGCACCTTCCGAATTTTCAGAACGCCTGGATACCCGGCGCGCGCGAAGTACACGGGCTGCTCCTCCCAGCCGCCCGCGTGCAGCATGAACCCTTCGTGGAGCACCAACCGTTCCAGCTCCCGTTCCATGGCGCTTCCGGGCTTGAGCGCCTTGATCAGCCGATGCCAATCCCAATCCGAGCGCAACTGGCAATAGCGAGACTCGGGTGGGGCTTTCACGTACCCGCGTTCCACCTGCAAGCCGCACTTGAAGAGCTGCTCGCCGGTATCCACCGTGAGGAAGAACTTCGCGCAGCCGAAGCTGACATCGGCGGAGATGGGCTTGGCCGTGCGATTGGCGCGCGGCAAGTAGCCGATCCACTGCCAATAGACGCCGCGCCCCCAGCGCTCGGTGACGAATGGCTGCCCGTAGCGGGCCTCCAGCGCCAGTTTCAGGATGCGCGTGATGCGTTCGTTCTCTTCGAGATTCCCCACGTGAATTCCGCGCTCGAAATCCAGGAACTCAGGGCGGAATCCGACGGCCACACCCAACCCTGGGAGGACCACTGGCGGATTGCCATGCCGGCTGGTGGTGCTGATCTTTTGAGCCATTTGCGACCATCTTAAACCAGGGCGGCGGCAGCCAGGGCGGGCGCGAGTGGAGACGGGTGCTTATTCGGCGGGGACCGCGGTGCCGCCGAGAAGGAGCAAAGCGCAGGTTCCGAGTAGCGGCAGCAGCGCGCCCGCGACCAGAATCGGCGTGTAGGAGTGGAGGTGGTCCACGACGAATCCAGTGGCCATGGTGAAGGCCATCGCGCCGAGGCCCGCGCCCACTCCGCCGAGGCCCGCCACGGAGGCGATGGCGTGCTCGGGAAAGAGGTCGCCGGGCAGGGTCTGAACCGAGGCGATCCAGCATTGGAAGCCGAACATGACGACGCTGATAAACGCGAGCGCCGCGGCGGCGCTGGAGGCATGCGCGGCGGGGATGCCGGCTGTCATGAGCGCCGCGCCGAGTAGCACGGCGGCCCTGCGCGCCTTGCCGACGCTCCAACCGCGCGCGATCAGATGGCCGGAGAGCCAGCCGCCGGTCAGGGAACCGGAGGCGGCCACGACATAGGGCGCCCAGGCGAACATGCCGATCTGCTGCAGGCTGAATCCGCGCACGTTGTGGAGATAGAGCGGGAGCCAGGTGATGTAGAGCCACCACGCTGGATCGGTGAGCAGGCGGGCCAGCACAATCGCCCAGGTCCGGCGGAGCCGCAGCAGGTCCCGCCAGCGCACGGCGCGAACCGGACGGTTGGGGCCGCGGCCGTTCAGAATGAGGGCGCGCTCGAGAGGCCCGAGCTTCGGGTGGCGATCGGGCGTCTGATAAAACAGCCGCCAGAGAACCAGCCAGGCAAGGCCCAGCAGGCCGGTGGCGAGAAAAGTGGCTTGCCATCCGAGGTGGATCTGGAGCCAGACGATGAGGGGAGGCGCGACGATGGAGCCGAACGCCACGCCGCAGTTGAAAATCGCCATGCCCAGAGCGCGCTCGCGGACGGGGAACCATTCGGCGATCACTTTGGCGGCGCCGGGCCAGTTGCCCGCCTCGCCCAGTCCCAGAAGGAAGCGCAGCGCGCTCAGGCTGCGCAGCCCGCCGGCGAAGGCGTGGCCCATTTCGGCGAACGACCACAGCAGCACGGAGAGCGTGAAGCCCAGGCGCGTGCCGAGGCGGTCGTAGAGTTTGCCGGAAATGGCCTGGCTGGCCGTGTAAGCGAGGAGGAACCAAGTGCTGATGCCGGCGAACTCGAGATTGGTGAGACCGAGCCGCTCGGTGATGACCGGCGCCAGCACCGCGATCACAAGCCGGTCGATGAAGTTGATAGTGGTCGCCAGGAAGATGAGCGAGACGATCCACCAGCGCAGACCAGGCACGAAACGGCGAGGCGTCATGGGAACGCCGGAAAGCAATCGGCGGGCAGCAGCGCGGGGGCGAACAGCTCGGCGCGCATAGTGCCGAGGGAAGGAGCAATCAGCGGCCGGAAGGCCATCTTGGCGACGACATCGCGCTGGGGGTCGAGCGACGGCGCCACTTCCTCCAGTTGCAGCCCTTCGGCGGTCAGACGGAACACCGCCGCTTCGGTGACATAGAGCACTTCCTGGCCGGTGGAGATGGCGTGCGCGCCGCTGAAGGTGATCTGCCGCACCGCGGGGACGAACTTGGGTTTGCCGCCACGGACGGCGAGCGTGCCGCAGAAGACCACCTTGCGCGCCTTCTGGGCGATGTCGATGAAGCCGCCGGTGCCGATGATGGCGTTGTCGAGCTTGCTGACATTCACGTTACCGGCCGCGTCCACTTCGGCGAAGCCGAGGAAGGCGATGTCGACGCCCCGCCCCTGATACCAGGCAAACTGGCGCAGGGTGCCGATGATGGCCGTGCTGTTGTAAGCGGCGCCGAATTCGAGGCCCTCGGCCGGGATGCCGCCGATTTGGCCTTGCTCGATGGTGGGCACGACGAACTGCGCAATTCCCTGCTCGCGCGCGACTTTCATGACTCCGTCGGGCACGCCGAAGCCGACGTTGATGGCGGCGCCGGGCCGAAGCTCCATGGCCGCCCGCCGCGCGATGGTCTTGCGCAGGCTGAACGGGAACGGGGGGAACTCGCTCTCCGGCTTGCGCGCCTCGCCCGAGAGCGCCGGGTCGTAGCCGATGTTGTAGGTCATCCCCTGATCGGGATCCACGATCAGATAATCGACGAAGATGCCCGGCACGTGCACCAGGCGCGGATCGAGGCTGCGCGCGGGCGCGATGCGTTTCACCTGCGCAATGGTAATACCGCCCGCGGCGCGCGCGGCCTGCGCCATGGCGCAGTTATGCCACGGCGCGACCTCTTCGTGCATGCTCAGGTTGCCTTCTTCGTCGGCGACGGCGCCGCGGATCAGCGCGACGTCGATCGAGTGCGCGCGGTAGTAGAGGTACTCCCTGCCATCGCGATTCCACAACTCCACGAGGTCCTCGACGGCGCGGGCGTTCAGCTTGCCGCCTTCCACTCGCGGGTCGATGAACGTGTGCAGGCCGATCTGGCTGATCCAACCGGGACTGCCCGATGCCGCGGCGTGGAACAGTTGCACGAGGATGCCCGCGGGCAGGCAGTAGGCCTCAAACAGGTTCTCGGCCGCGAGCTTCGCCATGGAGGGCGACATGGACCAATGGCCGCCGATGACGCGGCGGTAGAGGCCCGCCATGGCCATGTGCTCGAGGCCGCGCGCGCCCTGATCGCCGACGCCGAACGGGTGGATCAAGGTCAGCTCGCGCGGCGCGCCGCTCGAGTGGTGGCGCCGGCCAATGGCCTCGAGCATCCGCTCGGGAATGGAGTGGCCGGCCCCGGAGCCGCCGATCGCCACGGTGACTCCGTCCCGAATCAGCAGCGCCGCCTGATCGGGCGTCAGAATGGGCTTGGTCATGGTCACGGTCATGTGCGGCGCCGGTCGAGAAACGCCTGGAGGCGCTGGCGAAACTCGGGGCCGGTCGAGATGGCGGCATAGCTGGCGGCCTCCAGCTTCAGGCCGGCGTCGAGGCCGCTTTCGAGGCCGGTATCGACGCAGCGCAGAATGCAGGCGATGGAGGCCTCCGAATTGGCGAGAATCGCCAGCATGATCTCGCGCGCCGCCGCCAGCAGCCCGGCGGGCTCCACTACGCGGTTCACCAGCCCGATGCGCCAGGCTTCTTGGGCGTCGATCGGCGCTCCGGTCAGCATCATCTCGAGGGCGCGCCCGCGGCCCACCAGCCGCGGCAGCCGCTGCGTTCCGCCGTTGGCTGAAAGGCCGCCGATTCTAGCTTCCGGCAGTCCCAGTTTGGCCGTCGCCGCCGCCACGCGAAGCGAACAGCACAGCGCCAACTCCAAGCCGCCGCCCAGCGCGTAGCCGTTGATCGCGGCGATCGACGGTTTGCCCATCGTCTCCAGGCGCCGCATGATCGCCTGGTCCCGCGCGCACCGCGCCTGGCCGTCGAGCGGGCTGACGCCCGAGAGTTCTTCCACATCGGCGCCCGCGACGAAAGCGCGCTCGCCGGCGCCGGTCAAAATCAGGCCGCGGTACTCGCGCTCGACCGACTGGAAGGCGTCGTCCAGTTCCGCCATCACACGGTTGCTGAGCGCGTTCAGCTTCTGCGGGCGATGGATCGTGACCTGGACGAAACCGGCCGCATCCGGATCGAAGAGGATTTCAGTGTATGTCATGGCGGCGCCTCATCGGGGCGCACCTTAGCGCCCGGCCTCTCTCGGACGTGGAGTGAGCATTGGAAGGGGATGTAGCTATCGGGCCACATCCACTTCTGCCAGGGTAGCACGAGGGAAAAGGGGACAGACGCATTTTGCGGGTTCGGAGAGAAATGCGTCTGACCCCTATTCCCGAGTCTTCCTGGGCGGTCAGGGGTTAGTACAAGAGGTAAGATATCAGGGCCTAGGATACCGATTCCGCCGTGAACGCCATTTCCACTCTGATTCTGACAGCGGCCCTGGCCAGTGCGGCCACGGACAAGCCGCCGGTGGCTCCCTTTGAGAGCCGCGCCGAGCTGACTGCACACGGCAGAATAGACGAACTGGCGTTCGAACAGTGGAAGCGTCTGGGTATCCAACCCGCGAATCCGTGCTCCGACGAAGTGTTTGTCCGGCGGGCGTTTCTCGACGTCATCGGCACGCTGCCCACGCCGGAGGAGGCGGCGCAGTTCCTGTCGGACCGGGATCCCAACAAGCGCGGCGCCTTGATCGACCGTCTGCTCGAGCGCAGTGAGTTTGCGGACTACTGGGCGATGAAGTGGAGCGACCTGCTGCGAGTCAAGTCGGAGTTTCCCATCAATCTTTGGCCCAACGCGGTGCAGGCCTATTACCGCTGGATCCGGACCAGCATCAAGAACAACCTGCCGTATGACCGGTTCGTGCGAGAGATGCTGGTTTCGAGCGGCAGCAATTTCCGCGTGCCCGAGGTCAACTTCTACCGCGCCGTCCAGAGCAAAGAACCGCGGATGATCGCGCAAGCGGTCGCGCTGACCTTCATGGGAGCGCGAGCCGGGAACTGGCCGAAGGAGCGCCTGGAGGGGATGGCTGGCTTCTTTTCGCAGATCGGTTACAAGTCCACCGCGGAATGGAAGGAAGAGATCGTCTACTTCGACCCCCAGAAGGGCGCGCTGGGGGCGGCGGCCGTTTTCCCCGATGGCAAGCCGGCTCGCCTCGCCCCAGGCCAGGACCCGCGCGAAGTTTTCGCCAACTGGCTCCTGGCGCCGGAGAATCCGTGGTTCGCGCGCAACATCGTGAACCGCATTTGGTACTGGCTGCTGGGGCGCGGCATCATTCATGAACCGGACGACATCCGGCCGGACAACCCCGCCAGCAATCCCGAATTGCTGGCCTTCCTGGAGCGGGAGCTGGCCGCGGCCCACTACGACCTCAAGCACGTCTACCGTCTGATTCTGACATCGCAGGTCTATCAACTCTCTTCGATTCCCAGGACCGGCGATCCCCAAGACGCGGCCAATTTCGCGTATTATCCGCTGCGCCGCCTCGACGCGGAGACGCTGATCGACGCCGTGTGCCAGATCACGGGCACCACCGAGGAGTACTCCAGCCCCATACCGGAGCCGTTCACGTTCCTGCCGGAGGGCCAGCGCGCCACCGCGCTGCCGGACGGCAGCATCGGCAGTTCTTTTCTCGAGATGTTCGGCCGCCCGCCCCGCGACACGGGCCTCGAATCGGAACGCAACAACAACCCGACGGCCGAGCAACGCCTGCACCTGCTGAATTCGAGTCATATTCAGCTCAAGATTCAACAGAGCGCCAGGCTGAGGGCGCTGGTGCAGGCTCGGCCCGGAGGCAAGCCGCGGGACCCCATAGACCGCGTCTACCTGGCGACGCTTTCGCGTTACCCGACCGACGAAGAGTTGAAGACCGTAGCGGCGTACTATCAGTCCGTCCAAGGCAATAAGTGGCCGGCAATTGTGGATCTGGCGTGGGCCTTGATCAACAGCGTCGAGTTCTTGTATAGGCATTGAGCGAGTAGCAACTATGGCAACAGTATGGATTTCCAGACGCGAGGCGCTGCGCCGCGGCTTTTTCGGAGCGGGCAGCCTCCTGATGGCCGGCCGTCCGGCCCGGGCGACCGCGCAACCGGGGAAAGCCAAATCGGTCATCCAAATCTGGATGTGGGGCGGCCCGGCGCACGTGGACATCTTCGATCCGAAACCAGCCGCCGGCTACGACTACTGCGGTCCGTTCGATAAACCGATCGCCACCAACGTGAACGGGATGGTGATCAACGAACTGCTTCCCCTGCTCGCGCGCCAGGCCGACAAGTATTCCATCATCCGCAGCATGACGCACGGTGTTTACGCTCACGAAACGGCGTCTTACATGGTCCAGACCGGGCGCAGGCCGGGCGAACGTCTGCTCTACCCGTGCGCCGGCGCCGTGGTCTCGCTGCTCAGGGGCTACAACGCCGGATATCGCGGATTGATTCCTCCCTACATCGTGCTGACGCAACCCCAGGGCCGATTCTCCGAGAACGGGTTCCTCGAGGAGCGCTACCGGCCCTTCGCCACCGGAGGCGACCCGGCGC
>Ga0187869_10001579_pt1 | contig 20092 bp, 21 predicted proteins | sample June2016WEW_13_1_2_FD_132972 | JGI IMG/M metagenome (GOLD analysis project Ga0187869, IMG submission 132972) | Peatland microbial communities from SPRUCE experiment site at the Marcell Experimental Forest, Minnesota, USA - June2016WEW_13_100 | ecosystem: Environmental > Terrestrial > Soil >...
GCTCCTGGTGGCCTGTTTGTTGCTGGTGCCTCTCAACCCCAGCGGCGCGCAACTCTATCTTTATCCGGTCCATACTTTAATCTCATCCGGGATGCGATCGTTCATTGGCGAGTGGCGCTCACCCGATTTTCATCAAGGCCTTTATCGACCACTGTTACTCCTATGGCTGCTGCTTCTGACCGCACTCGCGAGTTTCCGCTCGCGTCCCAGAGGACGTGTGCTCGTACCCCTGCTCCTTACCTCATTCGCCGCTCTCGACGCCGTCCGTCACATTCCAATTTTCGTTTTGGTTGCGATACCGGTAATTGCCCAGGCTCTCCCCGTCGCTTCCGTGGCCTCCGCGGTCTTACCGCGGCGTCCAATCTCATCGCGGTTCCGGCCCGTTTTCAACTTCGCCGTTCTGGTATTGATGGCGGCGTTTGCATCGGCGAAGTGGGTCAGTCTTGTCCGCAACCAGGATGCCCGCGAGGCGGCGCTGTTTCCGCAAGAAGCAGTCGCGTTCCTACGAGCCGGCGACTATCCGCGTAGAATTTTCGTTTTCTACGACTGGGGAGGTTATGCCATCTGGAAGCTCTATCCTGAATATCGTGTGTTCGTGGACGGCCGCGCCGACCTCTATGGCGACGAACTGATGCGCCAGTCGATCAATACCGTGGTGGAGCTCCGCACCGGCTGGCGGGACGTTCTCGACACCTGGAAGCTGGAGGCGATACTTGTGCCCCCTTCCTGCGCCGTGGCGCAGGCCCTCCTTCTCGACCCTGATTGGCACGCCGCATTCCGCGATTCTAAGGCGATCGTCCTGCTCCGGACCCTCCCCGCCGCCGAAAACGCAGGTATTACCATAGTCCTGTCGTCAGAAGGTCAGAAAAGTGAAAAAATGTTTCCCAGAGCCCTCCGGAATCTGCGAAACTAGGGCGCATACAAGAAATTTGTTGCCAGGTTCGTCCCGGGTTGGATTCTCGGTGAAGCTCAAAGGAGTTCTAGAATGACAGATTTGAGGAAGCTCTTGTGGCGCAATGAAGAGGCGCAAGACATTGCAGAATATGCGGTAATGCTCGCCGTAATTCTGGTGATCGTGATCGGCACCGTCCGTCTGATCGGCAGCAACGCGAACAACGTGTTCTCGCAGGTAGCCAGCCAGGTCGGCCAGTAGCCGTCCGCCACCGCAGGAAGAACATCACGCGCGCGAAGCGTATGTCGGCTGCGGCAAAGAATTAGTCCGGAGGTATTTCCGGAAGGAGAGGGATGAATCGAAGTCGTCTGTTGATGATCGGAGCCGTGGCGCTGGCTGTTGGCCTGCTCGTCAGCTATATCGTCTTTATCCGGCTGCGGACCCTTGCGGGCACCGACAACAAGGCGAACGGAGCGCAGGTTTTGGTGGCTGCCAACGATATTCAGGTGGGGACCAAGTTGGCAGCGAACGATGTCCGCGTCATCACCCTCCCGCAGTCGGCCGTCCCTCCCGGAGCATTCTCCGCACCAGCGAAGGTCCTGGGCCGCGGCGCAGTTCAACTCATGAGCAAAGGCGAATTTATTTTGCCAACCAAGTTGGCGCCGTTAAATGGCGGAACCGGACTGCCCTCGATGATTCCGCCGGGAATGCGCGCCGTTTCCGTTCGGGTCAACGATGTGGTTTCAGTGGCGGGCTTCGTCCAGCCCGGCACGCGCGTCGATGTAATGTCTACTGGCAGCCAGGGCGGCGATCGGCAGACCACCACAGTTTTGGAGAACGTCGCCGTCATTGCCGTCGGCAAGAGCCTCGACGGGTCTTCCGCGGATGCGCAAACCGCCTCGGTGATCACGCTCCTGGTTTCTCCGGACGACGCGCAGAAACTGGCCCTGGTTTCGCAGGAAGGGCGCATTCAGTTGGCCCTGCGCAATCCACTGGACACAAAAAAGGAAGGCATCAGCGCCACCCGGGTAAGTTCGCTGTATCTGAGTGGGACACCGGTCGGGACCGCGCCCAAGCTCAATTTCCACAAGGTGGTAGCGAAGGTCACTCCGTCTGCGCCAGTGCCTTACCAGGTAGAAATGATCCGTGGCAACAAACGCGAAGAAAACAAGTTTGATACGACAGCACCGCAGTAGTTCGCATACGCTCATTTCCTCGATGGATTTGCTCGCGCATTCTCGCAGAGGTCCGAATTGATTAAATCTCCTACGCTCGTCGCAGCCGTTGTGGTTCTAGGCGCGACCATAATGTTCGCGCACGGCGTCGCTCCGGATGTCGCACCCGATGTCACTCGCGATGCCGCACCCGATGTCACTAACGATCACACTGCTTCCGCCACCAAGCCACCGGCCGCTCCCGCGTCGGCTTCCGCTCAAACCCCCACTTCTCAAAATCAGGAGAACGCGCCCGCCCCGCAAACCTCCACCACCACGACTTCTGCATCCGCTCAGGGCGTAACCGCAGGTGCCGCTCCGCTGCGCGTGATGGTCGGTAAGTCCCTGTTGATTAACACTACCGAAAGACTGAAGCGGGTCTCCGTAACCGACCCCTCGGTGGCGGATGCGCTGGTCGTCACACCCACCCAGGTTCTGGTCAATGGGCTCTCTCCGGGCGAGGTTTCACTGCTGATCTGGGACGAACTGGAGCGCTCTCGCAGCTTCGATCTGCGGGTGGATGTCGATATCACTGCGGCGTCGGAAGAAATGCATCGCCTTTTCCCGAATGAACAGATCAGCGTGACGCCCTCCCGCAACGCGATTGTTCTTTCCGGTCACGTGACTACCGAAGACGTCGCCAAGCATGCCGGCGCGCTGGCCTCGGCGTATTCCAAGAATGTGGTGAACGTGCTGACGTTCGGCCCCGTCGGCGCCGAGGAAGTGTTGCTCGAGGTCAAGTTTGCCGAGGTCGATCGCACGGCTATGACCCAACTGGGCATTAATCTTTTCTCCACCGGCTCGGGCAACACTCCCGGGAGCATAACCACCGGCCAGTTCGGCGGAGTCACCGGCCTCGGTAACATCAGCGATTCGGGGTCGTTGAGCCCATTTCCCGTCACGGCGACCGTTTCGAACACACTCAACATGTTCTTCTTTAACCCTTCGGTGCATCTTGGTACGGTGATTGAGGCGCTTAAGAATCAGAATCTTTTGCAGATTCTGGCCGAGCCCAACCTGATCGCGGTCAATGGCAAAGAAGCCAGTTTCCTGGCCGGAGGAGAATTCCCCTTTCCGGTCGCGCAGCAAAACGCCAGCGGAATCGCCACCGTCACGATTCAGTTTCGCGAGTTTGGCGTGCGCCTGAAGTTTACCCCCGTGATTCAGCCGAACGGCAGCATCCACTTGCACGTCGCTCCCGAGGTCAGTACGCTGGACTTCGCGGACGCCGTCACCGTCGCCGGAACCACCATACCCGCCATCAGCACGCGCAAGGCGGAGACCGAATTCGAATTGCAAGATGGTCAGAGTTTCGTCATTGCCGGCCTGCTGGATAACCGGGTCACGAACATTGAGAACAAGATTCCGGGACTGGGCGATATCCCCATCCTCGGCAATTTCTTCAAAAGCAAGAGCGCCCAGAAGAGCAACTCGGAATTGATGGTTTTGTGCACCGTGCACCGGGTTTCGCCCAGTGTCGAGACGCCGAAGGGTCCGCCGATGCCGGTGCCGAATCTGGATAAGGGCAAGTTCGATGGCAAGAAGCCCGCAAGCTCGAGCAAGTAGTAAGTTGTTAGAGATGGTTTCATCAGTCGGTCTTGGGTAGGGCACGGCTTTAGCCGTGCCGTTCAGGGCTTGGAAGAATGTGGGCTTTAGCCCCTGAGGGACCTGCCTTCCGAGCGGAAGAGTATTTGCGAAACCAGCATTGGCAGGCAAGACAGACGGAAGTTGCGAGCTTTGGAAGGCATAGCGGGGAAAACAAGTCATGCCAGAATTGTCAGTAGCCGTATTTGCCACGGACAATGATCAGCGCGCGGTGCTCCAGGTTCTGGTGGATGGCACCAGCGTGGCTCGTACCGCGTGCAGCAACGCGAGTTTGCCTTTGGCCGCCAACGATCCGGTCATCCGCAAGACTCAGGCCTTTGCCCCCGACGTAATTTTGGTGGATATCGCCACCGATGGCATCACCTCGGCGCTTCGGGCAATCGAATTGCTTCACCAGGAACTTCCCGATTCGGCCGTATTCGCCGTCGGCCCCATGACTCAATCGCAATTGATTGTCAGTGCCATGCGGGCGGGAGTGCGGGAATACATTGAGCGCCCCACTACCACCACCGATCTGCTGGAAGCCTTCGTCCGCGTGACCGCGACCCGCCGCAAGCCCGGCCGCGAAAGTTCCCGGGGAAAAGTGTTCACCATCGTAAATGCCAAGGGCGGCAGCGGCGCCACCACCGTCGCCGTCAATCTGGCTCTCGCCTTGCAAGCGGCTCATCACAACACGGCGCTGGTGGACCTGGCGCCTCTCGGTCACTGCGCCTTGCATCTCAATCTGAAGCCGACCTTCACCGTCTCGGACGCGATTGCGAATCTGCACCGCCTGGATTCGTCCCTGCTCGACAGCTTCATGGCCCGTCACGATCGCGGCTTGCAGGTCCTGGCGGGAGCGGTGACGCCCACCGCCATCGAGCCCTCGGCCTCCGACTTTGCCCGCTTGTTTGACACCATGGTCGGCCTGTTTCGCTACATCGTCGTCGACGCTTCCTCCCGCCTCGACAGCGCCACTCGTCTGGTCAGCAGCCTGTCGGAGAAGATTCTGCTCATTGCCCATGCCGATGTGGCTTCCCTGTGGAGTGCCGGAAGGGTGGCCCAGTATCTCGGCGAAAGCGGCTCCCGCGACCGCTTTGCCTTGGTCTTGAACCGTTATCGCAAGGTGGCGGGTTTCGATGAAGCTGAGACCGAGGCCGCCATCGGAGCGCCCGTGCTCTGGAGGATTCCCAATCAGTACTTCGCGGTCTCGACCGCGATTGATCGTGGCGTCCCCCTGATGCAGCAGGGGAATACCGAAATTGCCCGCTCCATTTCCGCGCTGGCGGATTACTTGACCAAGGACGATTTGGACGTGAAACGCACCGCCTGGTCCTTGTTCAAGACGGTATAGTATTCATTGAGTCATTGGACCATTGAGATATTGACTCATTGACTCAATGATTCAATGATTCAATAGAATTATGGCTAATCTGCAAGCCTTCGAGCGGAGCGAGTACCAGCAGGTCAAGGCGGACCTGCATCGCAAGATCCTCGACCGCCTCGACCTGGAAAAACTCGGCCGCACCACCGGAGATTCGGCGCGGGAAGAAGTTCTCATCCTGATTCGCAGTTCGGTGAACAGCGAGGCGGTTCCTCTCAGCTTCGCTGAGCGTGAGCAGTTGTCGCGGGAGATCCTCGACGAGATTTTCGGCCTCGGCCCTCTAGAACCGCTGCTCAAAGATCCCACCATTTCCGACATTCTCGTCAACCGCTTCGACCGCGTCTACGTCGAGCGCGGCGGTAAGCTCGAAATCACCGGCTTGTCCTTCAAAGACAACCAGCACTTGATGCAGATCATCGACCGCATCGTGTCCCGCATCGGGCGCCGCGTCGATGAGTCTTCGCCCATGGTCGATGCCCGTCTGCAGGATGGTTCCCGCGTCAATGCCATCATTCCACCGCTCGCGCTCGACGGAGCCTGCCTCTCCATTCGCCGTTTTGGCCGGGATCCGATCACTGCCCGCAACATGCTCGACAACAAAACCCTGACCGAGCCCATGCTGGAATTGCTCTCAGCCATAGTCAAGGGCCGCTTGAACGTGATCATTTCCGGAGGAACCGGCGCCGGCAAGACGACGGTTCTCAACGTCCTTTCCGGATACATCCCGAATTCTGAGCGCATCGTCACCATCGAAGACGCCGCCGAATTGCAACTCAAGCAGGAACACGTGGTCCGCCTCGAAACTCGCCCTCCCAACATCGAAGGCAAGGGCTCGGTCCGCATGCGCCAGCTCGTCATCAACAGCCTGCGCATGCGTCCCGATCGCATCGTGGTCGGCGAGGTGCGCGGAGAAGAAGCCTTTGACATGCTTCAGGCCATGAATACCGGCCACGAGGGTTCGCTCACCACCGTACACGCCAACTCCCCCCGCGACGCCCTGGCTCGCATCGAAAATATGGTTTCCATGGCCAACCTGAACATTCCCGAGCGCGCCATTCGCCATCAGATCGCGAACGCCGTCCACGCCGTAGTCCAAGTCGCGCGTCTCTCGGATGGTTCGCGCAAGGTCATCACCATTTCCGAGGTCACGGGAATGGAAGGTGACATGATTGCCTTATCGGACATTTTCACTTTTGAACGCAGCGGCATTGACGAGAGCGGCAAAGTGCGCGGTGTCTTCCATTCCACCGGCCAGCCGCCCCATTTCGCGGAGCGTCTCGCCACCGCCGGGTGCCGCCTGAGTCCCGCGCTTTTCGAGTCCCGGATGGAGGTCTAGCGGATGCCGATTTTTCTCGCCGTGCTGGTCTTTGCCGTGGTTACCGTGGCGGTCTTCGCCGGCATGTCCTTGTTTGATCAGCGCAAGGCCCAGGCACGCGTTCTCCGCGATCGCCTCTCCGCGGTTCAACAACCGGCCGAACAAACCGTGCCCGATGCGGCTTTTCTTCGCGACGAAGTCCTTAGCCGAATACCCGCTTTCGATACCTGGCTGCGCCGCTCCGAGCGCGTCTCCGTTTTGCAGAAAGTCCTGGCCCAGGGAAACGTCGATGTTCGCGCCGGCAACTTCCTCATGCTTTGCGCCGCGTCGGCCGTGGCCTTCGCGGCCATTGCTTTCTTCGCCAGCGGCAACCTGCTCTTCGGCTGGGCTGGTGCCATGATCGGCTTTTTTATCCCCTACGCCTATGCCTCGCATCGGCGGACCAAGCGCTTCCAGAAATTTGAGGAAAAATTTCCCGAGGCCATCGACACGCTCGCCCGCGCCGTGCGCGCCGGGCACGCCTTTACCACCGCTCTCGAAATGATTGCCAACGAAGTCTCCGAGCCGGTTGCCGGAGAATTCCGCCAACTCTACGAAGAGCAGAAATTCGGCCTCCCGGTGCGCGACGCCCTGCTCAATCTGGCCGACCGTATTCCTCTGGTCGATGTCAAGTTCTTCGTGACGGCGGTGATGTTGCAGCGTGAAACCGGCGGCAATCTGGCGGAGATTCTCGATAACCTTTCTTACGTCATTCGCGAGCGCTTCAAAATCCAGCGTCAAGTCCGTGTCCACACCGCCCAGGGACGCCTCACCATGGTCTTGCTCATGGCGCTGCCGCCCACGATTGTGCTCGTCATGATGACCATCAACCCGGGATTTATTCGCCCGCTGTTCACCGATCCGATCGGACACGCCTTGATCGTCGGCGGCATCACTTTGCAGACGCTGGGCTACTTTGTCATTCGCAGAATTATCAGGATTCAAGTTTGAAGATGCAGTTTGAAGATGCAGATCTCAGTTCCCGGTTCTCAGTTCTCAGGAAACCCGGCGAACCATAGGTTTTTACTGAGAACTGAGAGCTAAGATTTAGATTTTGGTTTTTACTGAGAACTGAGAACCGGGAACTGAGAACTGATTTATGCCGCTGCCGCTCATACTCTCGATTGTCGTTTTCTTCACCATCGTGGTGATCGTCTTCGCTTTTGGAGCGGCCGCGATTATGCCGTCCTCCGTGCTCGGATCGCGTCTCCGCGAAATCGGCTGGCAACGGCCCAAAGCCCCGGTAGCTCCCCCCATTCGCGAACGCATGCAGCAGGCCCTCGATCCGCTGAGCCGCGCTTTGCCGTTGTCGTCTGCCGACGTTTCCCAGACCCGGCTCTGGCTGATTCAGGCGGGCTATCGCAGCCCGCAACACGTTACCATCTATCGTGGTTTGCGCGTTTTGTTTGCCGCCCTTGGTTTCTTATCCGTGTTTGTGTTCACCGGATTCAATTCGCCTCTGCTGCTTGTTGGCATGACCGGGTTCGGCTTTTTTTTCCCGCGCTTCCTCCTGAAAAAGAAGCTCCAGGAGCGGCAGCGCCGCATCCGCCTCGGTCTTCCCGATGGCTTGGATTTGACCGTGATCTGCGTAGAAGCCGGCTTGTCTCTCGATCAGGCGATGATGCGGGTCGGCGAAGATCTCAGCACCGCGCATCCGGAACTGAGCGCCGAATTCCATCTCTTCGATCTCGAAACTCGCGCCGGAAAACCTCGCGTAGAAGCGCTCCGCAATCTCTCCGAGCGCACCGGAGTCGATGACATCCGTTCCCTAGTAGGAACCCTGATTCAGACCGACCGCTTCGGAACCAGCGTAGCTCAGGCCCTGCGCGTGCACTCCGATTCCCTGCGCACCGAGCGCCGCCAGCGCGCGGAAGAGCAGGCCGCCAAGACCACGGTAAAAATGATCATTCCCCTGGTCCTGTTTGTCATGCCCTCCCTGATTTTCGTTACCGTCGGCCCGGCCGTAATTCAGTTGATGCACGTATTCGCCCCGGCGGGAAAACGGTGAGTGATTGAGTCATTGAGTCGTTGAATCATTGAGGTATTGAGTCAATGATTCAATGACGAAATGATTCAATGGCTAAATGATTCAATGTCTCAATGACTCGGCCCAAGGGATACGCCTTTAACCGTACCCGCACCACCTATCTCGCGACCGATCTCATGATCGCAAGCACCCACTGGTCCCGCTTTCGCGGCCTGATGGCTACCGATTCGTCCCGTTTCGCGCGCGGCCAGGGCCTGTGGATTAGCCCCTCCCACGGCATTCACACCTTCGCCATGCGTTTTCCAATCGACGCCGTCTACCTCGACCGCGACCGAATCGTCATCCACATCGAGGAAGACCTCAAGCCCTGGCGCCTGGCCGCGGTTCGAGTTCACGCCGCTTCCGTACTTGAGGTTCCGACCGGCACCGTCCGCGAGTCTCTGACCGCCGTCGGCGACCAGGTAGATATTTCTTTTGAAGAACGCCCTGTTCATACCGAAGCCGCGTGAACCATCGAAGTTTATAAGTGCTGGCGCGATTTTTGCACACTTTAGCATTGTTCTTGAAAAGTCTTGACAAAATATAGTGATATCACTATATTTGAGGAATCGTAGTCAATAGTCAATGACCGCAGACCCGTCCCTGAAGCCGGTAATCTGGATCGGATCGAGCCGAAGGGATTTGCGTGCTTTTCCCGAACCGGTCCAGGATCACATGGGTTATGCACTGTACGTGGCACAACGCGGCGGCAAGCATCGCGATACGAAAACGCTGAGCGGTTTTGGCGGGGCTGGAGTGGTGGAAGTGGTGAAGGACTTTCGCGGCGATACGTTTCGCGCCGTGTACACATTGCGGTATGCGGGAGCGGTGTATGTCCTTCACGCTTTCCAGAAAAAATCGAAGGCCGGACGCGAGACGCCGCGCCGGGACATCGAGCTGATAAAGCAACGGCTCCGCGAGGCCGAACAGATTGCAAAGGAGAGAGAGCGATGAGCAAAAAGGGATATGAAAGCGGCGGGCGGAACGTGTTCAAGGATCTCGGCGTACGGAATGCGGACGAACACTTCGTCAAGGCTCAACTTGTTTTCAAGATCGACAAGCTCATGAAAGAGCGCGGCCTGAAACAGGTTGAGGCGGCCGATCTCTTCGGTATCCGGCAGCCCGATGTCTCCAAGATGTTGTGCGGCGAGTTCCGGCAATTTTCGGTGGAGCGCCTGCTGCGTTTTCTCGTAGCGCTCGATCAGGATGTGGAAATCCTGGTGAGGCCTCATCGTGATTCGAAGAATGCGCCGGCCCTGCATGTGTTTTGAATATGTTTTGTGAGTAGCAAAGAGAAGAAGCAGAAGAAGCATCTGTGATGAACGACCTCGAAACCATTCCGGAAACTGTGACCCAGTGGCCCGAGCCCCCGCGCCTGCTGGTGGAATGGTCGTCCCGCTGGGACGAGTTCACCTCCGCCCTGCGCCCAGCGCTCACTCGCCCTCCAAAAGCCTTGGCCGGAGAAGCGCCCATCGGCATGTTCCCCTATCGCGGCATGCTCCTTTGCTGGCTGCTCGAGTGCCTGCTGCTGATTGCTGTCATCGTGCTCCCCGAGCGCTTTGCGAGTCTTGAGATCCCTCTTCCTCCCACTCGTCCGCAATGGGACGTGATCTATTACTCCGGCGACGAACTGCCGCAAACTCAGGACCGCGGTGGCGCGCAAGCAGGCAAGTCCGGACGCGCCGGCGGCCAGCAAGCTCACCATCGCACCCAGACCATCCGCGTAGCGCGTGGCGACAAGCCCACCGAGAAGGTTGTCGACGCTCCTAAAATAAATCTGCCGCATTCCGATTCCGCCGTCGCCAACCTGCTCGCCTTCAAACCGCTTCCGGGACCGCCACCTGCCGAAGGCCTGCGTTCCTCTCTCATCGCGCCAACTCTGCCCGCAACGAGCGTAGTGCCGCCTTCGCCGGAGCTGAACGCCTCGGCCAGTCGAACTTCAAACAGCTTGTCCACGAATATAATCCCTCCCGCGCCTGACGTTTCCCGCGCCAACACGCGCACTTCGCCAACGTTAAGTTCCGCAGTCATCCCTCCCGCGCCGAATGTCTCGCGAGACAAAATGCGAACTGCGAGCCCGTTCGCACAAACTGTCGTGGCACCGTCTCCGACGGACGCGCCACGCGATTTGGCAAGTTCTCGGGTGCCGCTGACGCAAACCGCGGACGTGATTGCGCCACCGGTTTCCGCGCCTCCCCGCGACGTCTCGTCAACCCCCAGACTCACGCTGCCCGCCCCCGCCGTCGTAGCGCCGCCGCCGTCGCAGGTCAGCCGCGATCTCAACAGCTGGGGAAGCACCGCCACCGGTGATTTGCGTGCCAAGCCCGTGCCTCCGCCGCCAACCGTATCGGGCGGAGGCTCAATCGCGAGATCTGGCGCTGGCGCCATGGCATCGCAGGTTGTGCCCCCTCCAGCCAGCATCGACGGTCATAGCTCTGAAACAAGTCATAGCTCTCAAACAAATGGTTCCCAAGGGAGTGGTGGTGGCCGGTCCGGTCAATCTTCAGCACGAAGCTCGCTCCTCGGCTCAGCCGATGTCGTGCCACCTCCGTCGCGCTTGGGCGGTGGCAAAGCTCTCTCCGGCAGCGGACGAGGCAACAAGGGCGCTGGCGCCGGCGGTCCGCTCGACATGGGTTCCTCCGTAGCTCCGCCAAGCAATGCCGGAGGAAACGCCGCCGGCTCAGGAGTCGTCGTCTCCAACCAGCCGGGAACCAAAGTTGGGATACCGAACTCGACTGGCGGCGGCGCGCTAGCCATGTCGCCCAGCGGCACGGCAAAAAGTGGCCTCGGCGGCAGCGGCGGCGGACCAGGCATTGGCAAAGGCAATGGCCCAGGCAGCGGATTGCAGGGAGAAGGTTCAGGCGCAGGTAGAGAAGGCGCAGGACGCGGCTCCGACCCGAACGCTCGTGCAGGGATCTCGCCCTATCCGGGCCCCGGTGGCGCTGGAACCGGCACCAACGGCGCGCCCGCCATGCCCGGAGTATCCGTGCAAGGCGGCACAACCACCATCAACCTGCCCAGTTTCGGATCTCCCGGCGGCGATGCACCGGCGGGTCCCGGTCGTTCCTCCACCAACGCTCACAAGGGATCGGGGATTACGATCGAAGCGACCCCCCGCTCCGGTGGCGTTTTCGCCTACTACGACGTTCTGAAAGGCGACCGCAACTACTCCATCTATATCGATACTTCGCTCGGGACTGCGGCGATGATGTACTCTGACCCCGCATCGGCTGCGCATCCATATTCGGAAAAATTGAGCGATCCTGTAGCCATGCACAAGGACCTGCCCGACGGGCTCCGGCCGACCCACGTGGTATTCGTCTGCACCATCGACCGTTCTGGAGATCTCAAAAACCTGCGGGTACTCGAGCCCGGCGCCGCTGAAACTACTTCAAAGATTCTGGTGGCTCTGCACAGCTGGAAATTTCGCCCGGCATTTCGGGGAGATGAACCAGTCGAGGTAACTGCGATTTTGGGATTTGGAATCGATACACGGTAGCGTAAGGCCCAGGCCCTCAATGCGGCTTAAACCCAGCCCAGACGGCCCAAACGCACCAGCCTCCTTCATCGCTTGCCCTACCCCATGTGACTTTCGATATGTCGTTGGGGCCCGCCAATCACCGAAAACGCTAGCCGGTCCTTTAGTCTAAGTCTGGCTGAAACCGATGAGAATGCCGCACAGATACGCGATGGTGTTTCTCGTCAGCCTTGCCATTCTCCTCTTCGGCATATCGGTTGCGCCGATTATGTTTGACGAGCCGGCCTACGTCGGCGCAGCCCGCAACTTCATCGCGGGAACTCCATCGGTTAACCCGCAGCACCCGCCCCTGGCGAAATATTTCATCGCGCTGTCAATCAAAACTCTTGGCGACTATCCCTTTGGATGGCGCTTCCCATCGGCGCTTGCGGGAGCATTGTTGGCGCTGTCGGTCTTTGGCTTGACCTTCAGGCTGACCCGCAACTTGCATACCTCATATGTCGCGTGGTTGCTGATCGTTGCCAACGGGTTTTGGTATGTGATGGGCCGCGTCGCCATGCTGTCAATCTTTGAGCTGGCGTTTGAGGCGGCAGGCGTGTGGGTGTTCATGGTCGCCGTGCAGAACAATGTGCAGACCGACACCCAGAACGATGTGCAGAACGATGTGCATGAAAAAAACAAAAACGTCCGCTGGTTTGCCAGTAGTGGTGCTCTGTTTGGTCTGTCCATTGGATGCCGTTGGTGCGGCGTAGTTGGTTTATTGGTGTGCCTTGCATACGCCCTGTTTCACTACCGGCCTTTTGTGAAAAGTGTGGCGGTGATGGCCGGAACTGCAGTCGTGGTATACACAGCCAGTTGGGTTCCGCTCCTGCTGCGAGAGCACCGTACAACCAACTACCTGCTAAAGGCCAACACGTTCATCTACGAGTTTCACAGGCACGCCAACGGTGATCCCCGGCTTGGTCAAGCATGGTGGACATGGATATTCAGGCGCGAGCCGCAACCAGCTCTGGCCTATCTCGTCGGGAATCCAGTCGTCGGAATATTGGGGCTCGCAGCAGTCGTTGTCCTGCTCTGGCAGAGAAAACCATTGTTGCCCGCGCTCTACATCGCTCACGTTCTGCAATGGGCAATCGGCGTTAAGCCCCTGACGTTCTATTACTATTACTTTGAAGCTTTCACCTGGCTCACCGTCGCTTTGGCAGTGGCAATGCAGGGCGTAGCGATACGGCGGGTGCGGTTGGACGTGGTGACAACGGCGTGCGCGGCTCTGGCGTTTGTGTACTTGTTGCCCACGTGACGGAACCCGCTCTGACTGAACCCCAGGTAAGCAAATCGCGCTCAGTATCCTTTTCGTTTATCCACCACGGCCAGCAGCGGCTGGTCGTTCAGATAGCGCCGCAGATTTTCGGAAAACAGCGCGTAATGACGATCCCATAACCTGTCGGTCAGCGCCGCTGTGTGCGGAGTGATCAGCAGATTGGGCGCGTCCCAGAGCGGAGAATCGGCAGGGAGCGGTTCTTTCGGAAATACATCGAGCGCAGCGCCTCCTATCTTCCCAGCGCGCAGAGCATCGACGAGCGCGGGCTCATCGACCAGCGGGCCGCGACCAACGTTGATCAGGCAGGCGCCGGGTTTCATCAGCGCCAGACGCTCGGCGTTCGCAATTGCCTTCGTGCTATCCGTGACCGGCGCTGCCAGCACGACGTAATCCGCCTGCCGAAAAATCTCGTCGATCTTGGCTGGAGCGAATATTTCCTCCGCGCCTTCACTTCCCTTCTCTGGATGCTCCCGTACCGCGATCACGCGCATGCCCAGAGCCCGCGCACTCTGGGCGACCGCGCGTCCGATGCTGCCCAGGCCCACCATGCCGACGGTTGCTCCCGCAACTTCTCGCACTCGAGGCAATTCGTCCCACAGGATCTGCTGTCCCCAAACGTGCTTCTCCTGCAGTCGCACCGACCCCGGAATTTTCTTGGCCAGCGCGAAAATGAGCGCAATGACGTGCTCCGCCACCACCGGCCCGTGCACTTCGCGTGCGTTGGTGAGAATAATCTCGCTGTTGACCAGTTCCGGAAACATCAACTGATTCACCGCTGCCGCCGGAGAGTGAATCCATCGCAGTTTCTTGGCCGCCGCAATCTGCTCGGGACGGATCGACCAGGCGATGACGATTTCAGCCTCGACGATTTCTTCATCCACACGCTGGTAGTCGGGAAGGTTGACAACGTTGACTTGCGGAAATTCCTGCTGCAACCGCTTCGGGAACCAGGCCGGCGCGTTCCATTGATCGAACGGATGATGGACAAAAATTAGAATGCGAATCGGGTGATCGGGTGATGGGGTCATCGGGTCATCGGGTGCTCTGATTTTCTCGGCGTCCTCTGCGGTTCAAGATTTCAGCGGAGTTCGCAAGTCCGAACCCGTCATCTCTTTTGGTTCCGCGATGCCCAGCATGCCGAGCATCGTCGGCGAAATATCGCGCAGTGAGCCGTTCGGCTTGAGCGTAAATTGCTTCGCATCTTCCGCCACTACGATAAACGGCACCGGATTCGTCGTATGCGCCGTATGCGGGCCGCCACTTACAGGGTCGATCATCATTTCAGCATTGCCGTGGTCCGCGGTAATCAGCATCGCCCCGCCCTTGGCGCGCACCGCTTTTTCAATCTCGCCCAGGCAGGCATCGACGGTCTCGACGGCTTTGATGGTGGGCTCGATCTTCCCCGAGTGCCCGACCATATCGGCATTCGCAAAATTGACGATGATCACGTCAAACGTACCGTCGTTGGTGGCTTTCACGACCGCGTCGGCAATGCCGGCGGCACTCATCTCCGGCTTCAGATCGTAAGTAGCAACCTTCGGCGACTGGATCATCACACGCTCTTCTCCCGGGAAAGGCTGCTCCACGCCGCCATTAAAGAAATACGTCACGTGCGCATATTTTTCTGTCTCCGCGACGCGCAGATTGCGCAGGTTCATCCCGCCCATGACGTTCGCCAGAATATTCGCCATCGACTCCGGCGGAATCACGACTGGCAACGTGAAATTCTTGTCGTACCGCGTCATGCAGACATACTTCAAGTTCTTCGGCACGCGGTCGCGCGGAATCGTTGCGTCAAGCTCGGCCGCACCCGGCAAATCGCTCCCACCCTTCTCATTCAGGCCGCTGTTGCGGCAGAGCGCGCGCGTGATCTCGCGCACCCGATCGGCGCGAAAATTAAAGCAGATGCACGAATCGTCGTCACCGATTTTGGCCACCGGCTCGCCACGCGCATCCGTGCAAACGAACGGCACCACGAACTCGTCGGTCACGCCTTTGTTGTAGGACTCTTTCATGCCCTGCACCGCATCGACGTGGGTTCCGCCCTCGGCTTTGCCCTCAACCATCGCGCTGTAGGCCTTGGCGATGCGCTCCCACCGCCGGTCGCGGTCCATGGCGTAGTAGCGGCCATTGACGGTCGCAATCTCGCCGGAGTTGTACTCGCGCATCTTCTGCTGGAGTTGTTCGAGATAGCCAGCGCCGTTGGTGGGTAAAGTGTCACGTCCATCCATGAAGGCGTGCACGAAAACGCGATCCACCCCCTGCTGCTTGGCCATTTTCAGGAGCGCGTAAAGATGCTCCTGCCGCGAATGCACGCCGCCATCCGAGACCAGCCCGAACAGATGCAGCTTGTGGCCCCCCAAGCGGGCATTCTTCATCGCTTCGACTAACACGGGGTGCGAAAAGAATTCGCCGTTCTGGATCATCAGGTCGATGCGAGTAATATCCATATGCACGATGCGTCCGGCGCCAATATTCAAATGGCCGACTTCGCTGTTCCCCATCTGCCCTTCCGGCAGTCCGACAAACGGCCCGCTGGTGTGAATGAGCGTGTTCGGATACTCGCGCAGCAGGCGGTCATAAATCGGCTTGCGCGCGAGGGCGATAGCATTCGCCTTGGTTTCGGCACGGTATCCCCAGCCGTCGAGAATGATAAGAACGAGAGGTTTCGGACGAGGCATAAAATCGCTTTCAACTCCTAGCTATTGGTTCTTTGCTCTTGGCCGCTGTCAGGAAAAACAATTTCCGCTGGAATCAACCGAAAAGCTCCTGTTCCACACTCGAGCGCTCAACACCCAGGTAACGCGCCACTCGGAAAGGATTGCGCTGAGAGTGCCGAGACGCAGGCTGCCGTGATCCGGAACCGTCAAATTGTGCGGATGACCACGAAGGCTCGACTGCAGTCGAATGTGGCTGCCTACCTGACGCGTCTGCTCGTAACCGTACCGCCGAAGCAGCCGGATGAGTTCGTGACCAGACAGATCACGAGGCAGTCTCAAGCCAAGATCACCTCGTCCTTCACCATGTGCAGACGAATCACTGGGGGCGCCTTTCCCTCATCGAAGTGACAGCGCACCGCCTCCCGCACATTCAGCTTCAATTCATCCATGGTGTCGGCCTGAGTGAAAATGGAGTAGCCGAGAGCACGAGCTTCATAACCGCCCTCGGGTGATTCTTGCACGGAGAAAATGATTTCAGTTTCTGGCATAACTCTGCAAGAGATTATACTCTGTGGCCGTTTCACCATTGATGGGCTGGCCCGCATAGTTCGCGAAATCGATTCACAAAAGACTCTATAATTGATGTCCAGGAGAAAACGATGCCCATCAATGAACTCTTGCTGACCGAATTCGATGAAGAAATCAAGAAGACGCGCACCATGCTGGAACGAGTTCCGGAAGACAAGAAAGACTTCGCGCCGCATCCCAAATCCATGCCGCTCGGCAAGCTGGCGCCTCACGTGGCGCAGTTGGCTGGTTTCGGTCTCTCGATCCTTACAACTCCCGAACTTGATTTCGCGAAAAGCAACTTCAAGCCTGTGCCATTTGAGTCTGCGGCGCAACTGGTCAGCGCTCTCGATGAAGGCGCTGCCAAGGTGCGCGCCGCGCTAAAAAACACCCCGGACGAAGCCTGGACACAGAACTGGAAGCTCAGCTTTCAGGGCAAGCCCATCTTCGACGGGACACGCTTTCTGGCCTACCGGCAGATGTTCCTCAATCACATCGTGCACCACCGCGCTCAGCTCGGAGTGTATTTGCGCCTGAATGAAAAACCGGTGCCGTCGACCTACGGACCTTCAGCGGACGACAAGATGGGGTTCTAACTTTCGTTCCCAAATTACCAGATCACATCAACCGGATAGCGAGCAAACCATGGATCAGCAGTAACGATAGGCCATCCCTCTTCGATGCTCTGGGCAATCAATAAACGGTCGAACGGATCGCGATGGTGGAGCGGCAACTCTTCGACTCGCAAGACATGGCTTAGACTAACGGGCAGAAGGCGAACATGGTTGGAGCTAAGTTCGCCGGTCAGGAAGGGACCGGCCGGCAGCGGCAGCGAGAGTTTACCGACCTGCGCCTTCTGAATCGACTCCCACAGGCTCACTACGCTCCACCATAACTCGGACGAGGCCATCACGTGGCGCGCCCTCGGAGACAACCGCGTCTCGTCGGCGACCGCCCAAATAAAAGTGTGAGTATCCAACAGGACTTTCATTACCAGAAAAGATCTTCGATCTCCTTCGGGAGAGGATCATTAAAGTCATCGGCGATGACAATTTTTCCCTTGGCCGATCCGAACTTGAACCCGCGAGCTGCGGGCTTGATGGGTACAAGCTTGGCCACCGGCGTTCCAGCCTTGGCGATGACGACCTCCTCGCCCATGGCGACCCGCTCCAGCAGGCGCGAGAGGTGAGTCTTGGCCTCGTGGATATTGACTTCCATGGTCTCATTATAGCTTAGTCATGGACTTAGTCAAGATGAAAAACGCTCATTCTGTTTCGACTTGTTCACCCTTTGTAGTTCAGCGCCTTCACCCCCAAAAACCGCGCCGCGCCCCCCAACTCCTCTTCAATCCGCAGCAACTGGTTGTATTTGGAAATTCTGTCTGTGCGCGAAGCCGAGCCGGTCTTTATTTGGCCCACGCCGGTCGCGACCGCAAAGTCCGCAATAAACGTGTCTTCCGTTTCGCCGGAACGATGCGAGATCACGGACGTGTATCCGTTCCGGCGCGCCAAGTCGATCGCGTCGAGCGTCTCGCTGACCGTGCCAATCTGATTGAGTTTGATCAGGATCGAATTGGCAATTCCCTTCTCGATGCCTTCGCCAAAAATCTGAATGTTGGTGACAAAAATGTCGTCGCCCACCAGCTGAATCTTGCCGCCCAGCTCTTTGGTCAGCAGCGCCCAACCGTCCCAGTCGTTTTCTGAGAGGCCGTCTTCGAGCGACACGATCGGGTAGTCATTCACCCATTTCGCATAGTAACGAATCATGTCTTCGGAACTCTTCGCCGACTTATCCGATTTCTTGAAGACATATTTTCCGTCCGAATAAAACTCGCTGGCCGCCGGATCGAGCGCAATCGCGATCTCCTCCCCCGGCTTGTAACCCGCCTGCTCAATTGCCTCCAGCACAACTTCAATGGCTTCGACGTTCGACTTCACCGACGGAGCAAAGCCGCCTTCGTCGCCAACGGACGTGTTGTAGCCGCGCTTTTTCAGCACGCCCTTGAGCGTATGGAAAACTTCCACGCCCCAGCGCAGCGCCTCGGAAAACGACGGCGCTCCTACCGGCATCACCATGAACTCCTGGAAGTCCACGTTGTTATCGGCGTGCGCGCCACCATTGAGGATGTTCATCATCGGCACTGGCAAGATGTTGGCTGCCGCCCCGCCCAGGTAGCGATAGAGCGGCAGTCCGCACGCATCGGCCGCGGCCCGTGCCGCCGCCATCGACACCGCCAGAATCGCATTCGCTCCCAGTCGCCCTTTGTTGGGCGTGCCATCCAGTTCGATCAGTCTGGCGTCGAGCGTGCGTTGGTCGGCGGCGTCCACTCCACTGAGGGCTTCCGCAATCTCGCCGTTGACGTTCCCCACTGCCTGCAGAACGCCCTTGCCGAGATACAGGGTCTTGTCGCCGTCACGCAATTCGACGGCCTCATGCTCGCCGGTGGACGCGCCACTCGGCACAATGGCACGCGCGCTGGCGCCGCCATCCAGAAAAACTTCAGCTTCAACTGTCGGATTGCCACGCGAGTCAAGCACCTGGCGTCCACGGATATCGGCAATACTGGTAATAGGCATAAGTGCATCCTTTACTCGTCGGATGTATTTAGAAACGTCGTCATTAATCGTAGTCGGTAATGCGAGACGCGGCTGGCCGCGTCTCCTGTGTGCGAAACGAAATTATATCTCGCAGAGCAGAACCTAGTCTGTGAGCCGTGACCGACCATTGCATGACCGGCCAGATATCCCCCGTACCCCATCCGTTATTGTTCCTGATTTCCACTTCGCCTAAAGTCGACTCAACATGAAGAACCGCACCGAAACTCTGGAGATCGGTTCGCGCGCCCCGGATTTTTCCCTGGGAGCGGCCAACCGTGATGGCACATTCACTCTCGGTAGTCTGCTCAACCACGGCACGCTGATTCTTGAGTTTCTGCGTGGCACCTGGTGACCAAACTGCCTCAAGCGCATGACTCAGTTCGAGTCGCGGAGAAAGGAAATTGAAGCAGCCGGAGCACAGTTGGTGTTCGTTGCCGCCGAAAAGCGGGACGGCGTGTGGAAGCCAGGGAAATTTCTGGAGAAGCACCCCATCGCCAGTGTCTTTCTGCTCGATGAGGATCGCGCCGTGACCAAGGCCTACGGCCTTCATCACGCCCTCGGCGCCGATGCCATCAACATCGCGCACCCGGCCACGCTCATCATTTGTCGCGATGACGATCAAGGCGCTTCGGTGCGTTACATCTACCGCGGCGATAACCAGCTCGACCGCGCGCCGCTGGACCAAGTTATTGGAGCTTTGGCCGCTGTATGAAACGCGCTATGAAAAAGATATCAATTGAATCCTGGAGGTAAGAGGCAACATGAAAAAAACACTTTTGGTGGCACTGTTTTACTTGACATTGTTCATTCTGATGGCAAGCTTCGCGTGGGCGCAAACCGCCCTGCCCACCGGAACCGCCGTCAAGATGAAACTCGAAACCACGCTCGCAACCTTCAGTTCGAAGGCCGGAGATCCGTTCTCGGCAAGAGTGACGGAGCCGGTGGTGATGGATGGAAAAACCGTGATTCCGATCGGCACAACGGTCGAGGGCCGGGTCACGAAAGCGAACGAACC
>Ga0187869_10001582_pt1 | contig 20077 bp, 17 predicted proteins | sample June2016WEW_13_1_2_FD_132972 | JGI IMG/M metagenome (GOLD analysis project Ga0187869, IMG submission 132972) | Peatland microbial communities from SPRUCE experiment site at the Marcell Experimental Forest, Minnesota, USA - June2016WEW_13_100 | ecosystem: Environmental > Terrestrial > Soil >...
AGCTGGCGGAGGGAATTGAACCCCCGACCCTCTGATTACAAATCAGATGCTCTACCAGCTGAGCTACGCCAGCGCTGCTCAAACCGCACAAGGATAGCAGATTGGGCACAGAAATTGCAAGGGAAGGGGGAGAAATGGAAGAGCACTTGGGCCTCCAGACCTGTGGAAAATCTGCCACAGTTTGTGCATCCGTCACTACGGGATAAGCCTATTTTTTACAATACGTTACACTGGAACAAGCGATCTACGCCCGTGTGTCCATCCACAGTTGCCATGGGCATCCCTCGCTGGATGTTCGCTCGGAGAGCAAACTCTTGTTGCCTAAAGTGATGTGGATGCGAGAATGGCCGAGATGCATGGCTGACCGACTGTCGGCCTAAGCGTACCATGCCCAACCGCAAATTGCTGCCTGGCTTGCTCGTCATAGTTGCACTTTCGCTGGCGGGAACGTTCGCCTACTTGCGCTACAAGTCGAGCGATCCGCTGGCGACCCGGAACGAGATGCTCGCGCGTATGCCCGCGAGCGCAAACGCGGTAGTGTTTCTGGACCTTGCGGCGTTGCGCGCTTCGCCGTTTCTTGCGCAGTTGTTTGCGTGGGCGCCGCGTCCAGCACCGGATGAAGATTACGCGCAGTTCGTGCAAGCCACGGGATTTAATTATGAACGTGACCTTGACCGCGTGGCACTGGCGGTTTCCCGCGCATCCAATGGTTCCATCTTTCTGGTTATCGCAGACGGGCGCTTCGACCGGACGAAAATTGAGGCGTATGCAAGGCGCTCCGGCAAATCCGAGGCCAGGAATGGGGCCACGATTTTCTCGATTGCGCCGAGCGGAACTTCGCAAGCGTTGTTCTTCACTTTCCTGCGCGAGGATCGGATGGCATGGACCAACGATCCTTCAGCGGCGGCGCTTTTCTGGCAACCCGATCCCTTTGCGGCAGAATGGCGCGAGCGCTACGTGAGACTCGCGGGTACCCCGCTGTTTGCAGTGATTCGACAGGATTCCGGGGCGGCCTCCGCGCTGGCGCAGCAGGCGCCGGGAGGATTCCGTTCGCCGCAACTGGCGGCGCTGCTGGCGCAATTGCAGTGGATTTCGATTGGAGCGAAGCCGGACGGCAATTTGCTGCGAGTGGTCGCCGAGGGCGAGTGTGAGTCTGAAGCGACGATGCGGCAACTCAACGATATTCTGAGCGGGATATTGGTTCTGGCGCAGGGCGGGCTGAAAGGCGCAGACACGCGCAAGAAGCTGGATCCGCAACTGCGCGAGGGTACCTGGAATTGCTGCAGTCGGCGGAGGTGCAGAAAGTGGATCGGGGATCGAGTAAATCGGTGCGCGTGGTATTTGATGTGACGCCCAAACTATTGCAAGCAGCGAGGGGGGCGGGACCGCCAGTGGGGACGGCGACGCCTGCGGGGCAGCCCCCGACTCATTGAATCTAAGAGTTGCCGAGAGGGGTCCAGCATGCTGGACCCCTACACGGGATAGACAGAAAAGGCCTCTTCAGGCAGTGGAAGCAGACGGAAAATCGAGGGCGGAAGATTCGAGCGGGAGGCGAGGATTAGTCTGCGGCTGGAGTGGATTTCATGTAGCGCCAGGGGTTGACGGGGGCGTTGTTCATGCGCACTTCGTAATGAACGTGAGGTCCAGTGGAGCGGCCGCTGATTCCGGTATAGCCGATGACCTCGCCGCGCTTGACACGGGTTCCGGCGATAACGGCGTAAGAGGAGAGATGCGCATACCAAGTGGTGAGGCCAAAGCCGTGATCGACGATAACCACGCGACCATAGCCGGAGTGCTCTCCCGCGTCGAGGACCATACCGTCAGCGGTAACGTGCACAGGCGCACCGTAGTCTGCGCCGACGTCCACGCCGGTGTGGAACGCACCTTCACCCGAGAAGGGGTCGAGACGCTCGCCGAAGCCGTCCGTGATGCGGCCGAGCACGGGCCAGATGGAAGGCGTGTAGGATGAGTCCGCGAAGGCGCTGGCCGGCAGCAGGCGAAGGCCATCCGCGGAAACAGCGATGGCCGCGGCGTTCCGCTTGAGGAAGGAATACTGCTCGACAGAACGGTCAAAGGCGTCTTCGGGAGTTGCGGCAGAATCCATCTGATCAAAAGCGGCAGGGTGATAGCGCATCACGCCGTAGGTCATGGCGACTTCGGTGGCCAGGGATTGCAGGGAGTCGAGGCGCTGGTTGGTGTCCTTCACGCTCGTCTGCAACTCGCGATACTGCTTCTTGAGGGTTTCCTGGTCGTGGCGAAGGGCGTTGTAATTCCCGATCTTCCAGAGCATGCGGCTGTAAGAACCGATGGCAGCAGCGACGGTAATGCTGCCAATGATGGCCAAAACCGCTAAACCGTGGAGTAGATAGGCGGGCACGATGAGCTTCCGGAGTTTTCCGGGCGTCGTGGCAATATAGAACGTATAGTTCTTCCCGCTAATCACTGAGTGACCCCTCAGGCGTTCTTGCTTTCATTTGAAGTGCGGTTATTCATTCCCTGGATCCGCACCGTAGCGTGAATGTCGCGATCTGACTGAACCGTGAGCCGTGGTTCGCTATAGGTAAGATATTAGATTTTGTAGGTTGCCCGCGTCAACCCTGTACTTGGATTTTTTTGGGACAGCCGTAGGAAAACTGTCCACTGTCCCTAGGGCCGGTTTTCCGTGGTGGACCTGGTCTGACCGGCAGCGAAACACTTCAGCGGGATGTGGTTACGAAGCCACCACTCGAAGCGATCTTGCTTGACGTTCCACTGTGAAAAGCGGATTTTGGTGCCGTCGCGACCGAGAATTGTAGTGCTCTGACCGCCCGACCAAGGATCAAAGGGACTCTCTTCCCAGTGTTGTGTGACCGCGATGACGTCAGACCAGCCGATGCACTTGCGGCGAAGCACGAGGTGCCGCTGCTCGACTCCCCCTCATCCGCCGCGACAACACTCGGGAACTGGATGAGGCCGATGACGGCAAGGATGAAGAAAGCCCAGGTCCAAATGCTATTCAGCGTGCGCGAGGCGTACCCCGTAGCGATTTGCCAGAGGAAGTAGGTACTCACTACGACAGAGATCCAGGCAAGTCCGCGGTAGCTCCAGGAGGCACGAAAGACTTCCTGAGGGCCGCGGGGGCGAGAGTAGATTCGGTGGAGAAACTCGCACGCGGCGAGATACAATCCGCCTCGGATGAGGAAGTACGGGTCATGCAGAAACATCGGGAAGTCCGCCGCTTACTCTAAAGGCGAATGTAGCGCTTACGAGAGCCAGGTCCAACAGCGATGAATGAAGAGCAGGTGCTAAAGCGGATTGCTTCAGGGGCGAAGGCAGCGCGGCTTTCGGCGGCAGGAGTGCACCTGGGGATTGGCGATGATGCGGCGCTATTCGCGCCGCGCGCGGGGCGAGAGACGATCTTGACGTGTGATTGGTCTTTGGAGGGAACGCACTTCCTTCGCGACAAACATCCGGCGGATGCGGTGGGCTGGAAAAGCCTGGCGCGCGCCGTGAGTGATGTTGCCGCGATGGGAGGAACGCCGCGGTGCTACCTGTTGAGCCTGGCGCTGCCTGCTTCGCATACGGGCTGGTGGCTGGGGGAGTTCTTGCGTGGGTTGCGGCGAGCCTCCCGAGCCTTTCGCTGCGAACTGGCAGGGGGTGACACAACGCGACGCGACGAGATCCTGATCAACATCATGGTGGCCGGAGAGATTGCGCCTGGGCAAGCCTTGCGGCGCACGGGCGCGCGGGCGGGAGACTTGATTTATGTCAGCGGAAGACTGGGCGAGGCAGATCGCGGCTGGGAACGTTTGCAGAAGACGCGCGGGAGGGTGAGGGCGGATGACCGGCTGTTGCGCAAGCATCTTTATCCGGAGCCGCGGCTGGCGCTGGGAGAGTGGCTTGCGAAAAACGGACTGGCCACAGCGGCGATAGATTTATCCGACGGACTATCGATTGATCTGATGCGACTCTGCGCGGCGAGCAGCGTGGGGGCGCGTGTGGAGGTTGCATCACTGCCGATGCTGCGGGATGTAGACAGGGAAAAAGCGGTAAAGCTTGCGCTGCACGGGGGTGACGATTACGAATTGCTTTTCGCGGTGGCGCCGCGAAAGGCTCAACATATTCCAAAGAGATTCCGGGGATTGCAGCTCACACAGATCGGCAGAATCCTCCGGGGAAAAAAGATTGAAGTACGCGCGGAAAATGGCAGCGTGTACCGGCTGCGGCCGGGTGGTTGGGATCCCTTCCGCAAATAATCACGAATTTGAACGAGCAATCGAAGAGCGTGGGCGCAAGAAGTTAGATGGAGGAAACTTCCGGGGCCAAGGCCGGGACTTACCAGGAAGCGCTGCTTATAGAGCAGCACGCTAAGGAGTGGAGGGAGAGGTTGTGGGCGAAGGAGTCGTCCCAGGCTTTTCTCTGGGCAGGCTGGGGGCTTCGTCTTCGGGCGCGGTGTCCGGCGTATCGACGTTGACATGATGTTCAGCGGCCTGCTGCTCCAGCGTGACCACATTCGTAAAATCCATGACCGGCATGCTTGCCATGCCGCGTTCGATAAATTCCATCCAGATAGGCAGCGCCGCTTGCGCGCCGGTTTCCCGTTTTCCCAGTGAAATTTGTTTGTCGTCGAAGCCAACCCAGACGCCCGCCGTGATTTGCGGCGTGAAGCCAATGAACCAGGCATCTGTGAAGTCCTGGGTGGTGCCGGTCTTGCCGCCAGCGGGGCGACCCATGGACCGGGCTTTGATGGCGGTGCCGAATTGCACGACGTCCTCGAGCATGGCGGTCATGGTGCGCGCCACGTCCGGCGAGATGACGTCGTGGACTTCGGGATGGGCTTCTTCGAGCAGCGCGCCATCGTAGCTGGTGACGCGGCGAATCATGTGCGGATCGATGCGGATGCCGTCATTGGGAAAGACGGTAAAGGCGGAAACGTGCTCGATGAGCCGCATGTCCGCGGCGCCGAGAGCAAGGGGAAGATAGGGAGGGAGCGGGGAGGTGATGCCGAAGCGGCGGGTCATGTCCACCACGGAATTGATGCCAATTTTTTCGGTGAGTTTGACGGCAGGAACATTTCGGGAGCCGGCGAGGGCGCGGCGGAGCGTGATGGTGCCTTCGTATTTCTCGTCATAGTTGTGCGGGGAGTAGGGTTGGCCGCCGCTGATGGTGCTGAAGGGCGCATCCACGATGGTGTCAAAAGGCGAGGAACCCTTCTCGACGGCAGCGGAGTAGACGTAGACCTTGAAGGAGCTGCCGACTTGGCGGTAGGCCTGCGTGGCGCGATTGAATTTGGAATCTTCAAAGCTGTAGCCGCCGACCATGGCTTTGATTTCGCCGGTAGGGTTGTCAATGGCGATCATGGCGGCTTGCGGGGCGGGTTGCTGTTCGAGCTGTATGCGCGCGGTGGTTTCGCGCAAATCCTGAATGGAGACCTGGATGAGATCGCCGACGGCGAGGAATTCATTGGGCCTTCTGTGGCCGGTCCAGGCGATGTCCGAGGGAGACAAAAGGGCGCGATAGGTGCCGATCTTGACGGTGACGCTTTTGTCGTCGGCGGCGAGGACGAGGCCGGTGACGTAGCTTCCCTTCTCGATGGCGTGGCGCCAATCGTCGTCTTCGTAGGTGTCGAGCTTGCCGAGATTGTCCTTGAGGACGTTGGGGAGCTTGCCGCGCCAGCCGTGGCGGCGATCATAGGTGTGCAGACCATCACGGACGGCTTGATTGGCAGCCTTCTGCATCTGGATGTTGAGCGTGGTGTAGACGCGGAGACCGCGCTCATGAACGGCTTCGGTGCCGTAGGTGGATTCCAGGTATTTGCGGATCTCTTCAAAGAAATAGGGAGCGAGATCGTTGCGCGGATATTGCAGGTGCAGGCCAAGGGGCGTTTTCCTTGTGGCTTCCTCCTCGGCAGCGGTGATCTTTCCCTCTTCGCGCATCTGGTGAAGGACGAGGTTGCGGCGAGCAAGGGCGCGCGCGGGGTCGACCAGCGGCGAATAGATGGGACCGCGAATCATGCCCGCGAGGAGCGCGGCTTCCTGGAGCTTGAGATCGCTGACGGGCTTGCCGAAATAGAATTGCGAGGCGGCGGCGAAACCGTAGTTGCCATGAGCGAGATAAACCTGGTTGGCGTACATTGTAAAGATTTGCGGTTTGGTGTAGCGGCGCTCGATTTGCAGGCCGAGGAGGATTTCCTGGGCTTTGCGGCGGAAGCTGCGATCGCTGCGGTCGAGGAAGAGATTGCCGGCAAGCTGCATGGTGATGGTGCTGGCGCCTTCGGCCTTGCGGCGCTTGATGAGGTTGCGGTAGGCGGCGCCGGCGACGCGGGGAAAATCGACGCCCCAGTGATCCTCGAAGTGCTGGTCCTCGATGGCGGTGACAGCGTTGTAGAGGACTTTGGGAATTTGCTCCCAGGTCATGAGGATGCGGCGCTGCAGGGCGAAGCTGCCGACGAGCTGGCCATCATCTGCGTAGATTTCGGTGACAACGTTGGGGCGATAGGTTTCCAGGGCGTGGATTTCGGGGAGATCGCTTTCGTAGACGAAGAGAAGGCCGGCGGCGGCGCCGAGGGCAATGGCACAGAGTAGGAGGAAGGCGAGGGCGACGCGGTCAATCAGCTTCCAGCCGCGGAGGCGCAGGGTGATGGGAGGGAGACTTAGCATCGAAAGAGAATTCTAGAACAGGATGAGGATTGCAGATAGGCAAGCACAGCAAAGTTTCCAAATGTGGATACGGGAAGGGAGAGGAGACGCCGTATGCGGAGGCTGGCTTTAGCTAAAGATGAGGGGTAAGTCACAGCGCTATGTCGATGGCTTCGCTGCTGCGGACCAGGGATGGGGCTTGCGGGCCTCCTGGAAGGCGAAGACGGTCATGAGGACGGCGAGGAGAAGGAGAGCGCCGTCGCGGAGAATGGTGAGGCCGGTGAGCGGCTCGGGCTTGGCGAAACAGCCGCAATTGATATCGAGGTGAAGGGCATAGGCGCGGACGACGCTGGCGAAAAACCCGCCGATGATGAGTGTGGTGATGGTGGCCCAGATGCGTAGCTGCCAGCCGATGAGAAGGAGAAGACCGATGGAGATTTCGGCGAAGGGCAGGGTCTTGGACACGAAGAGCGAAGCCCACGGCGGAAGCATCTGGTAGGAATCGATTTGAAGAGCAAAGAGGGAGAGCGCGATGGGAATGGGCGGACGCGGATGCATGTCCGGGCGAAACAGCTTGGCGTAGCCGGCGTAGATGAAGATGGCGGCAAGAACGATACGGCCGATCCAGATGATGAGGCGGCGGTAATTGAAAGGGGCGAATTGGAGCATGGGTGTGTTCTCAATTCTCTCGCAGAAAGCAGATTCCTCGCTGCGCTCGGAATGACAATTTAGCTTGTCAACTTACGTTGTCACTTTACCATCCCATTTCAATCGTTCTACTAAATCCGAGGTTCACGAAGCACACTGCAATTTCCAACTACTTCTGCGAAACGAGCTGATCCAAAAAAGTCTTCAGGACGTCGTAGCTGACAAAACCGACGACCGGGAAAGTCTGGCCGGACTTGGTGTGCAGGACGGTGTAAGGAGTCTGGTTCACCGGAACCAACTGGCCGAGCTGTCTGTCCTTTTCGATGAGAGGCTCGAAGGTCTTGGCGTCAACGAAGGCCTGCACCTTTTTCATTTCGGCAGGGCTCAGGGCGGCGGCGACGGTGCCCTGTATATCGCCGTTCATTTCCCACTTTTCCTGATTCTGGAAGATCGCCTGTTCGACTTCCTCACATCTGCCAATGTGTGCCGCGGCACGGGAGTAGCTGGCAGCCACGCGGGAGTAGGCATGCATGGGCAAGGGATAGTCGCGATGGATGAGATAGACCTTACCGGTGTTGACGTAGTTGTCCATGACCTTCTGCGTGGTGGTGATGAAGAGCTGCTTGCACGCGGGGCACTGAAAATCGCTGAAGATTTCCATGACAACTGGGGCGTTCTTGGAGCCGAAGGCCTCGGCAGGGTCGATGTCGTTGACGCCGTTGACGGAGATGGTGGCTTGGGGAAGAGCCGGCGCGGCCTTGGCAACGGTGATCACCGGCGGAATCAGCGGGCGAGCGGCCGGAGGAGCCGGCGCCGTGCTCACGGTTTCTGCGGGGCTCGGCTGTAGAGGCACTTGCGGTTGTTCCGCCTGCTGAGTTGGCGTCTCCGAGAGCTTATGCAGAGAAGGAAACAGTAAGATGGCTACAACGATCAAACCCACACTTAAAAGAGCGACCAGAATTCGCCGGCGATTCACAAAAACCTCCGAGTGAAGTACAGGGGGAAAACACGGTCAGAGTATCACAGCTTCTGCCGGTGCTGGGTGACGGCGGAAAGCAGGATGACGAAGCGGACATCAGGATGGGATGCGGCGGGGAGAAGGAGGGATGGAGGGAGAGAGGAAGCATAGGAGAATGAGCGTGGGGGAGTCAGGATTAAGGAGTTGGCCGAGGGAAAAGGCAGTCGGACAGATTTGAGGCCAAGTGGAGGAAAACCTGGCCGGAAGGTGATGGGAGTGGCTGTAACGCATTGACAGCAATAAAGTTATATTCGGCATCAAATAACTTGACAACACTTCACTCAACTTGTATAGTGGGGCAGGTTCTGAGGGGGGAGGCACCCCGCCAGAGCGGGAAGGGCCAGACTGGCTGGCACGCTGCCACAGGGCAGCACTTGTGGCGGGCACTGCTCCAGGGATTGACGGGAAGCCGCCTTACTAAGTTGTTGAGAGCCTGGACAGGCTTACGAAGAAAAGAGTTTGGGAAGATTGCAGAAGGAGAAACGAGGACATGAGCAAGATCATTGGAATTGACCTGGGAACGACGAACTCCGTGGTGGCCGTGATGCAGGGCGGCGAGCCGGTGGTGATCCCGAACCAGGAGGGAACGCGCACGACCCCTTCGGTCGTGGCGATCACGAAGGCCGGGGAGCGGCTGGTGGGGCAAGTGGCCAAGCGCCAGGCGGTGACGAATCCCGAGAACACGGTGTATTCGATCAAGCGGTTCATGGGGCGGCGCTACGACGAAGTGAGCGAAGAGATGAAGCGCATACCCTACAAGGTGGTAAAGGGCAACCACGATGATGCGCGCATCGAGGTGGCGGGGAAGGTGTACAGCCCGCCGGAGATTTCCGCGATGATCCTGACGAAATTGAAGAATGCCGCGGAAGATTTTCTGGGCGAAAAGGTGACGAAAGCGGTCATCACGGTCCCGGCGTATTTCAACGACGCACAACGCCAAGCGACAAAGCAGGCCGGAGAAATCGCGGGCATGGAAGTGGTGCGCATTATTAATGAGCCGACTGCGGCAGCGCTGGCGTACGGACTGGAAAAGAAGAGTGATGAGACGATCGCCGTGTACGACCTGGGCGGAGGCACGTTTGACATTTCGGTCCTGGAAGTGGGCGCCGGTGTGGTGGAAGTGAAATCCACCAATGGCGATACGCACCTGGGCGGCGACGACGTGGACCAGAAGATCGTGGACTGGCTCATCGATGAATTCAAGAAAGAGCACGGGATCGATCTGGGCAAAGACCGGATGGCGCTGCAACGGCTGAAGGAAGCGGCGGAAAAGGCGAAGATCGAGCTTTCGCAGATGATGGAGACGGAGATCAACCTGCCGTTCATCACCGCGGGGGCGAGCGGGCCGATCCACATGCAGCAGAAGCTGACGCGGACGCGGCTGGAAGAGTTGATGAAGGACCTGCTGGAACGCTCGATGAGGCCGGTGAAGCAGGCGCTGGAAGACGCGAAGATGTCGCCGCAAAACATCCAGGAAGTGGTGCTGGTGGGCGGTTCGACGCGTATCCCGAAGGTGCAGTCGCTGGTGAGCACGTTCTTCGGTGGGAAAGAGCTGCACAAGGGCGTGAATCCGGATGAAGTGGTGGCCGTAGGCGCGGCGATTCAGGGCGCGGTGCTGGCGGGAGAGGTGAAGGACATTCTCCTGCTGGACGTGACGCCATTGTCGCTGGGCGTGGAGACGCTGGGCGGCGTGATGACCGTGCAGATTCAGCGGAACACCACGATACCGACGCGCAAGGTAGAGACGTATTCGACGGCTTCGGACAATCAGCCGGGCGTGGAGATCCACGTTCTGCAAGGCGAACGGAAGTTTGCGAAGGACAACCGGTCGCTGGGAACGTTCAAACTGGATGGGATTCCGCCGGCGCCGCGCGGCATTCCGCAGATTGAGGTGACGTTTGACATTGACGCGAACGGCATCTTGAACGTGAGCGCGAAGGACAAAGCCACGAACAAGGAGCAGAAGATCACCATCACGGCTTCGACCGGGTTGACGAAGGACGAAGCCGAGAAGATGCGCACGGAAGCGGAATCGCATGCCGAGGAAGACCGCCGGCGCATGGAAGAGGTCGAGGCGCGGAACCGGCTGGACGGGATTGTGTACCAGGCGGAGAAGACCATCCGCGAGAACCGCGACAAGCTGCCGGAAGGCGACGTGAAGCACGCCGAAGAGGCGATGGAAGATGCCAAGAAGGCGATGAACGAAGGCGGCGTGGCACGGCTGCGCTCCGCGACGGAAAACGTGGAAAAGACGCTGCACAAGATGGCGGAAGAGTTGTACAAGAAGACGCAATCGGCCGGCGGCGCCGAGCAAGCAGGCGCGGCAGGGGCCGGTGCGGGGCCTGGGTCCACAGGCGGCGAGAGCGCGCAGGGCGGCAAGCCCGGCGATGTGATCGACGCAGAGTATGTGGACGTGGACGACAACAAGAAGCCGAATTAAGAAGCGATCAGTTATCAGCGATCAGGAACCGGAAGGCGGTGAAGGTTTCGGATAGCGGGAATCGCCAGGTTGTGAAGCGTGCGTGGGGGTCCGGGCTGGCTGGACTCCTGCGCGCGGAAGCGAAGAGGGGCCGGTCTAAAGACCGGCCCCTACATAAAGAGATTCATGCCGACTAGCTCAAAACAGGATTACTACGAACTGTTGGGAGTGCCGCGTAAAGCGACGGCGAAGGAGATGCGCACGGCGTTTCGCAAGCTGGCGCGGAAGTATCATCCGGATTTGAATCCAGGCGACAAGGCTGCGGAAGAGAAATTCAAGCAGTTGCAGGAAGCGTACGATGTGCTGTCGGACACGAAGAAGCGGGAGATGTACGACCAGTACGGCTTCTACAGCGACAATGCGCCGCCGGCCGGATATGGCGGTGGCACGGATGCCCGCGCCGGAAACGTGAATTTCGATTTTGGCGGATTCGATTTTGGCGGGCAGCCGGGCGCGGGCTCGAGTTTCCGGGATTTGTTCGGCCAGTTCTTCGGCGGGCGACGGGGCACGGCGGCGATGGAGCCGGAGGAAGAACCCGGCGGCGACCTGGAATACCAGATTGAGATCGATTTTGGGGACTCCGTGCGCGGCGCGGTGAAGAAACTGCAGATCACGCGGATGGATGCATGCGAGACGTGCCACGGGACGGGAGCGGTGGGCTCGCCGCAGACCTGCCCGACGTGCAATGGAAGCGGGTCCATCCAGCAGACCGCGGGAAAGATGCGGTTCAACGTGCCTTGCAACCGCTGCGGCGGGACAGGCAAACTGCGGACGCCGTGCCGGACGTGTGGCGGCGAAGGGCGCGTGCGGCGAACGGAAACGATTGATGTGCGCATCCCGGCAGGCGTGGCGAATGGCGGACGCGTCCGTGTGCCCGGAAGAGGCAACGCGGGCACGATGGGCGCGCCGGCGGGTGGTTTGTACTTGCAGGTGGTGGTGAGGCCGCACCCGTTTTTCGAACGGCGGGGAAATGATTTGTACACGAAGGTGCCGGTGACGGTGCCGGAGGCGTCGCTGGGCGGGAAGATCGAGGTGCCGACGATTGACGGGAGGTCGCTGGTGCGGATTCCTCCGGGCACGAACAGCGGCAGCACGTTGCGGCTGAAGGAAAAGGGCGTACCACACGGAAAGAGCGGGGCGCGCGGGGACCAGTACGTGGAGATCCAGGTGATTGTGCCGGAGCCGACCGATGAGCGGGTGCGACACTTGATGAAGGAACTGGAAGAAATTGCGCCGACCGATCCGCGGAAGGATTTGTTTGGGAAGGCGGGGGTGTGAGGAAGTTATAAGTAATTAGTTATAAGTTTTAAGTAAGGCGTCGGACGTTTGCTTTACTTGATACTTAAAACTTAGAACTGAGAACTTGGCGCTCCAATGCCAGTGAAAGCGAAAAAACGGGCGAAGGCCGGGTACATGATCAGCGCGGTGGCGGAGCTATACAAGCTGCACCCGCAAACGTTGCGCTTGTATGAGCGAGTGGGCTTGCTGAAGCCGTCGCGATCGCAGGGGAACACGCGGCTGTATACGGACTCCGACCTGGAGCGGCTGGACGTAATCCTGACGCTGGCGCGAGACATGGGAGTGAACCTGGCGGGAATCGAGATCATTTTAAATATGAGAGAAAAGATGATCGAGATGGAACGGCAGATGGGCGAGTTTGCGCACGTGGTGCAGCAGGAATTGTCGCGGATGGCGCGGACGGAAGAAAAAGCGCCGAAGACGGCGATTGTGAAAGCGGTGCCGCGGGTGGGGAGATAGAGAAGTGGTGAGTTTCCAGTTTTACGCCGTCAGTAAAGCCCCGAGTTGATCGGGGCGTTTTTGTTTTTGTGCACAGATTTCCGCAGGGCAGGCCGATTGTGGCGGTGCGGATTGGGACGTATGATGGCGGCTGGCGAAAGAGCGCTGGCAGGTTGCCGCGGTTGAGAAGACAGATCGTCTGAGTGAGCGGTTGAGGCCGCAAAAGCGGGAGCAAGCTCCCGCACTCCAAAGGGTGATCATGGCTCGAGAAGATTGCGCAGTTTGCAGGGGGACGGGATGGAAGCTGGCGGCGCGGAAGGATGGCACGCCGGGCAGCGTGGCGGTGGCGTGTGAGTGCGGAATGGAAGAGCGCGCAGGGTTGGTGATGGAGCGGGCGCGAATCCCCAAGCGATATGAGCATTGCGATTTCGAGAGCTACGCGACGGATTTGGCGGATGGAAAGACCTGGACTTCGGAGCACGAGCAATCGTTGAAACAAGCGAAACTACTGATGCAGGGATTTGTGCGGGAATATCCTGCGACGGAAAAGGGGTTGCTGCTGATGGGGCCTTCGGGCGTGGGTAAGACGCATCTGGCAGTGGCGGGACTGAAGGAGCTGATCCGGCGGGGACATGGCGGGTTGTTTTGCGACTACCGGGAATTATTGAAGGAGATTCAGGCGAGCTACAACCCGGCGAGCGAATCCACGGAGATGGGCGTATTGGAGCCGGTGCGGACGGCAGAAATTCTGGTGCTGGACGATCTGGGGGCGAGCAAGCCTTCCGCGTGGGTGCTGGACATCATTGGATTGGTGCTGAACGCACGATACAACGAGCGGCGGATGACGATCCTGACGACGAACTATATTGACGAGACGGCAAGTCCGGCGGAGGGCGCGCCGTTGCCAGGCGGGCGACGCGTGGTGGTGAAGGAAGATACGCTGGCGGACCGCATTGGTGCGCGGATGAGGTCGCGGCTGTATGAGATGTGCCGGACGGTAGCGGTGAGTGCACCGGATTTTCGGCGAGAGACACGGCAGGCGGGGGGAGCAAGGGCATAGGAGAAGAAGCAAACGGCGCTCAAGCAGAGAAGTCAAGGGGGCTCGGAGATAGATTCCTGGATCTATAATGAGCAGTGAGCGACCGCTCGGTCGCCCTCCCCGAAATTCGCCTGGCGGCAAATTCCCATTGATTGACAGGGGTTGAGGCGGCGGGTATCCTTGTGGGTAAGTGGGGTGCGGCGTACAGCTATGTTCGCGGCATCCAAGTGAAAGCTAACGAGTTACTGCGAAGCAGTTCAATAATTCTGCACTGCCCCGTTGTAACCCTCCTTGCATCACCCCGGTAGGGATCCAGCAAGGATTGACTCGACAAAAACAGGGATAGAAATCCCGGAGGCGATTGATCATGTTTTCTGACCACGATAACCCCGTATCTTCCGCAACAGGAACCGCAGCAACCCAGGCCAGCGAGAACACCCCGAAAGAAGAAGCGACGCCCAGCACCGAGACGCCCGCAGCCGAACCGCCCGTGGCAGAAGCAGCCGCGGCGAGCGGCACGCCGGATACACTTGCGCCCGTAGAGCACGTGAAGGCTGACGAAGTCCACGCGACGGCGGAAGCGCACGCGCAAGCGGCAGTCGTGGACGCCGAAGCAGCGGCGGCAGCCGAAGAAGCGGCTGGCGCGGAAGAGATGAGCAAGCTGATCGAGCAGTACAGCGAGCCACAGGAAGCCGCGTCGCAAAACGAAATTATTGAAGTGAAGGTGGTGGCGTACACGGAACACGGCGTGGTGGTGAGTCTCGGTGGAAAGATCGAGGGCCTGGTTCCGGCGGTGGAGTTCTCTGAGACGGACATTCCTCGGCCTGAACCGAACGCGACGATTGAAGTGCAGCGCACGGGAGAGCACAAGGACGGGTTCGTCATTTTGACGTACCAGAAAGTGCTGCGGCGGCGGACGTGGGAAAAGATTGACGCGCAGTACAAGGCCAAGGAAACGATCACGGCTAAGGTCGTGGACCGGATAAAGGGCGGGCTGGTGGTGGATGTGGGCGGCGTGCGCGCGTTCCTGCCGGGGTCGCAGTATGACCTGCGGCCGACGGCGAACCTGGACGGCCTGATGGGGCAGGAAGTGCAGGTGCGCATCACGAAGCTGAACCGGCGGCGCGGGAATGTGGTGGTGAGCCGGCGGGCGCTGCTGGAGGAAGAGCTGCATGCCAAGCGCGCGGAGTTGATGGAGACGTTGACCGAAGGGCAAGTCGTGCACGGCACGGTGAAGAACGTGACGGACTACGGCGCTTTCGTGGACTTGGGCGGAATCGACGGGTTGCTGCACCTTACGGACCTGAGCTGGGGACGCGTGCGTCATCCAAGCGACGTTGTGAAGCCGGAGCAGGAAGTCGATGTGATTATTTTGAAGTTTGACAAGGACAAGCAGCGAGTGTCGCTGGGCCTGAAGCAATTGGCCAAGGACCCGTGGGCGGACGCGGCGGAACGGTATCCCGCGGGCGGCAAGTACAAAGGCAAGGTGGTCGGCGTGGTGGATTACGGCGCCTTCGTCGAGTTGGAACAAGGCATCGAAGGACTGGTGCACGTCACGGAGATGAGCTGGTCCAAGAAGCCGACGCACCCGTCGAAGGTAGTGAAGGCCGGCGAAGAAGTGGACGTGGTGGTGCTGGACATCAAGCCGAGCGACCGGCGCGTTTCGCTGGGAATGAAGCAGGCGCAGGCCGATCCATGGCTGCTGGTGGCGGAGAAGTATCCGGTAGGCACGGTGGTGACCGGTAAGGTGCGGAACATCGCGGAGTTTGGCGCGTTCATCGAAATCGAAGATGGTTTCGACGGGCTGGTGCACGTTGGCGATGTGAGCTGGACCGGCCGGGTGAAGAACCCGCACGAGGTGTTCAAGAAGGGCGAGCCGATCACTGCGAAGGTATTGCGGATCGATCCGGAGAACCGCCGGGTGTCGCTGGGCATGAAGCAGGTGAACGACATCTGGGGCGACTGGTTCAAACAGCACCGCGTGGGCGAAATCGTGAAGGGCAAAGTTTCGCGGATCGCGACATTTGGCGCTTTCGTGGAGCTTGGCGACAACATCGAAGGGCTGTGCCACAACACGGAGATTGAGGAGCGCAAGCGCCGCGACGATGGGGCCTCGAGCTTCCGGCCGACCACGGGACCGCTGAAGAGCGCGGGACCGCTGGAACCCGGCAAGGAATACGATTTCAAGATCATCAAGATCAGTTCCGACACGCGGCGGATCGGGTTAAGCTACCGCGCAGCCGTGCGGCAAATTGAACGCAAGGAGATCGAACAGTACAAGTCGACGAAATCCTCGGCCACGGCAACGATCGGAGACGCCATGAAGCAGAAGCTGGCGTCCCGGTAGGCAGACACACGTAATTTCCCCGGCCCAGGGGGCCAGGCGCGAAAATTCGTTTACCTGAGGGTTGTTTTAATGATAGGAAGAGGGTCAGCCAGAGGCGAAGCCCCTCTAAGTCGGCTCGCACCAGGGAGTTGTACGGGCCAAACGGGATACGATTGAAGAGGCAGGGACGATGACAAAGCAACCGACGTTGACGAAGGCCGACCTGATCGAGGAAGTGCTGCGGGTGACGGAACTTCCACGCAAGGAGTCGGAGACCATCGTCGAGACGATTTTTGAAAGCATCATCGACGCGCTGCAGAAGGGCGACAAGATCGAGATCCGGGGATTCGGGAGTTTCCGGACACGACAGCGGCGGGGCCGCGTGGGCCGCAACCCGAAGACCGGCGAGAAGGTGGACGTGCCGGCGAAGAAGATTCCGTTCTTCAAGCCGAGCAAAGAATTGAAGGATTTCGTCAACAGCCCGGAGGCAGCGCCAAGCGAAGCAGCGCCTTCGTGAGGATGAACTCTGATAATTAAAGGTTGTGGACGCCCCGGCGAGTTCGGGGCGTTTTTTTTTGAGGAAGACAAGATCGGGTTGCGAAGAGAATTCTGGGTTATGCTGAGTGCGAGATTGCGCGAGTGAGGATTGCAAACGATGGATTACCTTTGGTCGCCGTGGCGGTTCCAATATATGGCGGGAGTGACGCAAGGCAAGCAGCCGGAGTGTTTTTTCTGCGATGCGGTGAAGGGCACGCGGGATGAGGAGACGCTGGTGGTCTACCGGGGGAAGAAAGTATTCGTGATCCTGAACCGGTATCCGTATACGTCCGGGCACGTGATGATCGTGCCGTACGCGCACGTGGCGGAATTGAATCTTTGCGATGCAGAGGCGTTGAAGGAAATGATGGAGTTGGCGCAAAGGGTGGAAGCGGCTTTTCGCACGAATTACGGGCCGGACGGGATGAACCTGGGGATGAACCTGGGGAAGGCGGCCGGTGCCGGCGTGGCGGGGCACCTGCATCTGCACATGCTGCCGCGATGGATTGGGGATACGAATTTCATGACCGTGACGGGGGAAACGCGCGTGCAGCCGGAGGAATTGCAGGATACGTTTGAGAAGCTGAGAAAGGCGCTTAGCTGAAGAATCCCGAGAAGCAGATCCTCGGCCCTGAGCGGGATGACAAGGAGTTGCCGTGAATCTGGAACTTAGTGAAGAGCAAAAGCTGCTGCAAAAGAGCGTGCGGGAATTTGCGGAGTCCGAGGTGCGCCCGCTGGCCAAGGAACTGGACGAGACGGGACACTTTCCACGGGAGCTGTTCAAGAAGGCGGCGGAGCTGGGTTTGACCGGCGTGGCGTTTCCGGAAGCCGAGGGTGGGGCGGGGTTCGACCATCTGGCGTACACGATCGTGATCGAAGAGATTTCGCGATGCTGCGCTTCGACGGGCGTGATCCTGAGCGTGCAGAATTCATTGTTTTGCGATCCCATTCATCGTTACGGAACTGAGGAGCAGAAGAAAAAGTTTCTGCTGCCGTTCACGCGCGGCGAAAAGATCGGGTGTTACGCGCTGACGGAACCGCAAGCGGGTTCGAATGCGGCGGCGCTGCAAACGAAGGCGGTGAAACAAGGTGATACGTACGTGATCAACGGCACGAAGGCGTGGATCACGAACGGCGGCGTGGCGGATGCGGCCATCGCGTACGTGAACACCGACCCCGCAAGGGGCGAGCGCGGGATCACGGCCATTGTGGTGGAAAAGGGGACGCCAGGGTTCAAGGTGGGGAAAGAGGAGAAAAAGCTGGGGATCAACGCGACGGCGTGCAGCGAATTAGTTTTCACGGACTGCGTGGTGCCGGCGGCGAACCGTATTGGAAATGAAGGCGAAGGGTACAGGGTAGCGCTCTCGACGCTGGATGGCGGGCGCATCGGGATCGCGGCGCAAGCCACTGGCATTGCGCAAGGCGCGTTTGAGGCCGCGTTGAAGTGGGCGCAGGAGCGCATGGCCTTCGGGCACCCGATCGCGCAGTTTCAAGCGATCCAGTTCATGCTGGCGGACATGGCCACGGAGATTGATGCGGCACGGCTGCTGGTGAGGAAAGCGGCGTGGAAGCAGGATAGCGGCGGGCGGTTCAGCCAGGAAGCGGCGACGGCGAAATTGTTTGCCAGCGAAATGGCGACGCGCGTGACGCACAAGGCGATCCAGATTCATGGCGGGTATGGCTACAGCCGGGAGTATCCGGTGGAGCGGGCGTACCGGGATGCGCGGATTACGGAGATCTATGAGGGGACCAGCGAGATTCAGAGGCTGGTGATTGCGTCGTGGGTGCTGAAGGGGTGAAGAGCCACTTAAAGGCGCGCTCCTCAGGTTCAGCGTAGGCTGAAAAAACCGCCGCAAGTCCCCATTCCCCGACAAACCCAAAGCTGACCGCACTCCGGAACTAAGCCTGAAATCCGAAGTCGAAGAGGGATTTCTCCGCTCCGGGACGGCAAACAGCGCCGTCCCTCCGGTCGAAATGACAGATTTTGGGTGGTGGATCGTATGAGAGAAACCAACTTCGCCGAAGTTGGGTCTTCACAGGATGATCATTTGAGACAAAACGAGATGCGCTCGCCTGCAACGGCTCAACTTCGGATTTCAGGCTAAGTCAGACACATCAACCAGTGTCGCGCTCGCCTAGTGTGATGCTGTGGACCCACGTTAACGAACTGAAGACCTTCCGCGGATAAACCCGACCGATTGGCGGGAGCCTCCCGAATAATGGGAACAACAAATACTTTAATTTACGGAGGCATCGCGCCGCCCGCGCGATCTGAACCCATGTACGAACACCTGTGGAGAGATGCGGCAATACTGCTCGGTTCAATGCACTTGATGGCGCCGATGGCCGTGCGGAGCGGTTTCCGGTTTGCGGCGCGCTGCAACCCGGTGCAGGTGCCAGCGGAAGAACTGCCGCGTGAAGTATCGGCGTACATCCGGCCGCAGATACCGCAGATGCAAAGCCTGGGTTTCGAGTTTCTCGGGTGCTACGACTGCGGCGTGCTGGCGAGCAACACGCAAAGCTTCATCGCGCATTTCTGCAACCGGACGACGAACGATTTTGCCAACGTTTCGGTGGCCACCTCGCCGCAGAGAACGGCGGGCTATTTCGAGTTTTCGACGCGGTTCGGAAATGGGCTGGCGCTGGAAACGAATACGAACGGCGTTTTACCGCTGACGCCGGATAATCCGGAGGTTCGCGTGTTCCGGTTCCCGGAGATCAAAGAGCCGCGTGAGCTATATCAGGTGCATAAGAGCCTGGCCGAAAAGTACGCCAACCGACAGTGGACGCAAGGCGAGCCGAAGGGACAAGAGATTCAACGGCTGGTGCGCGTGATGGAGAATTATGGACCGCGGCACGCGAAGATGGGCTACATGTACTTGGCGCCTGATGGGGAAGCTTACTTCTTGACGTGGAAGGGCGCGATCCTGATGACGTGGCGAGGATTGTGGCCGACTGCGCTGATTCGAAGGGCGATGCATAAGTATGAGATGCGAGCGGAACTGCAGTCACTGCATGTCCGGGGAGTGCCCGCGCTGCAGAAGGCGTAAGAAGAAATGCGCAAAGAATTGGTCGCCGGAATGTTGTGGCAACGAAGTCTCACCTGTTGGAAATCCAACCGATCGCAGCGGTGGAAAAATCCCCGCAAATGTAATTCCGAGTCCCGTTTGCTTTTTGAACGGGACGAGGAATCTGCTTTTTCTGCCGTCTTTTGTGAAAAGCAGATCCCTCGCTTCGCTCGGGATGACAACTATTCGCCGTTGTTCCGCAACCTGTTGGAGATCAGGAAGAAAGGGGCGTAGCGATTGCTCGCCGTCGAGCCAGGCAAGGCTGCGCGTCCGCGTGTGCGGGTTCTTGGCGTTTGGGAGACTAGATTTAGTATTCTGGCGGGGTGCTGGAACTCGACGCGGGACTTGCATTTAAAGAGGAAGATGACGCGGAGTTTTTTTCGCTGCTCCCGGCTAGGCCGGCCGTCTGCTTGATCGAGCCTAGAGAAGAAAACGCCGAACCTTACTTGATACGGACAGCGGACCTGCGGCGGCGCCTGCAACGATTGCTGGGCCCGGCGGACCCCGCGAGCAAGCGATTGAACCTGCGCGAGTTTGCGCGGGCGGTGCATTACCGCGAGACGGGGTCGGCATTTGAGCAGGCGCTGACCTACTATCGCCACGCCAAG
>Ga0187869_10001620_pt1 | contig 19732 bp, 20 predicted proteins | sample June2016WEW_13_1_2_FD_132972 | JGI IMG/M metagenome (GOLD analysis project Ga0187869, IMG submission 132972) | Peatland microbial communities from SPRUCE experiment site at the Marcell Experimental Forest, Minnesota, USA - June2016WEW_13_100 | ecosystem: Environmental > Terrestrial > Soil >...
AGCCCTCTGCGCCACGCGTCGACGACAGCCTCGTCATGGTCGGTCGCCAGCAGCACGCTGGCCGCGCCGCAGCGGGCGGTGTGCACGGCCAGGGCCGTGCCCATGGCACCCGCACCGAGTACCGCAACCGGGCGCGCATCTGCCATCTCTCCAGTTACCCGCACGGTGGCTCGCGGCGGCAGGGTCCAAGGACCCGTTCTGGCTGCCAACTGGCCGCACCCCGCCGTCCGGGCCCTGTCACCGAGCTTCTCGCGGCGGTCGCCGTGCGCGCCCACGAGCGCCCGGCCCGGAGGCGGAGGCCGCGGAACTCGCCGCCGGGCGAGCCGGCCGGGCGACGCTGGCCCTGATCGAGAGCCGCCGGGACGACGCCAGCCGGCCGCCGCACCCTGCTGCTGACCAGCAACGGCGCCATGTTCCTGATCATGGCGGTCTTCGGGGCGATGTTCCTGACCGATTACCAGAAGCACGGTACCGTCCTGCTCGTGCTCATCCTGCTGTACGTGCTGGCCTTCGCCATCGGGATGGGACCGATCTTCTGGCTGTTCAGCGCGGAGATCTTCCTGACCCGGCTGCGCGGCTACGGCTCGAGCATGCCGGCGACCGGGAACTGGACCGCCGACCTGCTCGTCTCCATCAGCTTCCTGACGCTGGCCGCCAGCATCGGGCTGAGCTTCACGTTCTGGATCTACGGGTTCTTCGCCCTGGTGTCGGTGATCGTCGTCTACCGCCTGGCGCCCGGGACGCGAGCCCGGCCGCTGGAAGCCATCGAGGACTACGGGCGGCGCGACCGCAGCTGGGAGCCGGCCGCCGAGGCGAAGCCGGGCACCCGGTGAGCGCCGGGCCGGCGGCCGGGCAGCCGGCCGGGCGGGACCCGGCTGAGCGGGACCCGGCTGAGCGCGGGGCGGTCCTGGTCGTCGGGTCCGTCAATGAGGACGTCGTGCTGCAGGTGGCCCGCCGACCGGCACCGGGAGAGACCGTCTTCGCCGCCGCCGTGCAGCGCCGGCCGGGCGGCAAGGGCGCCAACCAGGCGGTGGCGGCGGCCCGGGCCGGCGCGAGGGTCCGGCTGCTGGCCCGGGTGGGTGACGATGACACCGGCACCCGGATGACCGATGACCTGCGGCGGGCCGGGGTGGACACGACCCTGGTGACCCTGGTCGCTGACACGGCGACCGGCGTGGCCTACATCACGGTGACGCCGGACGGCGAGAACGCGATCGTGCTCGACCCGGGCGCCAACTCCAGCCTGGCACCCGGTGACATCGAGGGCTGCGCGGCCGAGGTGGCGGGCGCTGCCGTGCTGCTGGCGCAGCTGGAGGTTCCGGTCGCTGCCGTGGCCGCCGCCGTCCAGCGGGCCGTCGCCGCGGGGACGCGCCCGGTCGTGACCCTGGCCCCCGCCCAGCCCGTGCCCGATGAGCTGCTGCGCGGCCTGGATCCGCTGCTCGTCAACGAGCACGAGGCCGGGGCGCTGCTCGGCGATGACGCGGTGGACGCCGGCAGCGCCGGCAGCGCGGCCGGGCGGCTGCTCGAGCGGGGTCCGCGGTCCGTCGTCATCACGCTCGGGCCGGCCGGCGCGGTGCTCGGCGACCGGGACGGCGTCCGGCGGCTGCCCGCTCCGCGGATCGAGCGGGTCGTCGACAGCACCGGCGCGGGCGACACCCTGGCCGGCGTTCTCGCCGCCGCGCTCGCGCGGCCCGGTACCTCGCTCGCCGATGCCCTGCAGCAGGCGATGGCCGCGGCCGCCGAGGCGGTCCAGCGGCCGGGCGCCCGGTGACGGCGAGCCCGCGGACTCTCCCCGCGCCCGGCGTGACGACGGCCAGCAGGCCCGCGGTCCGCGACGCGCGGGCGGGACACGCCAGCTAAGGCAGGGCGCGGCGGCATCCGGGGGCATATGGTTCTGCTCTATCAGGGCGGGCGGCGGCGGGGACCGCAGATCACGCTGCCGGCCCAGCGTGCTCCGGGGGGAAGCGAATGGCGGACATCAGCCGCCGTGCGGTACTGGGCGGAACGGGGAAACTGGCGGTCGCCGCCGGGGTCGGCACCCGGCTGGGCCGGACCGCCCGGCCGGCCTGGCGCCGGCCTGAGCCGGACTGGGCGGCGCTCGCCCGGCAGCTGCATGGCCGGCTGCTCCGGCCGGGAGAGCCCGGGTATGCCGTAGCGAGCATCCCCTACAACCGGCGTTACGCCGACGTGCGGCCAGCCGGGGTAGCAATGTGCGCCGATGTCGCGGACGTCCGGACCGCGCTGCGCTGGGCGCGCCATTACGGAGTCCCATTCGCGGCCCGGTCAGGCGGGCACAGCTACGGCGGCTACTCCGCCAGCCGGGGACTGGTCATCTCCCTGGCCCGGATGAACTCGGTGCGCGTGGACGCCGGGTCGATGACGGTCACCCTCGGGCCCGGCGCCCGCAACCGGGACCTGTACGCCGGGCTGGCCGGCACCGGGGTCGCCGTGCCGAGCGGCCGCTGCCCGACGGTGGGAATCAGCGGGCTGCTGCTCGGCGGCGGATTCGGGTTCAGCAGCAGGCACCTGGGCCTGACCTGCGACCGGCTGCTGGAAACCGAGGTGGTGACCGCGTCGGGAACCGTCCTGCGGGTCAGCCCGCAGGAGCACGCCGACCTGTTCTGGGCGTGCCAGGGCGGCGGCGGGGGCAACTTCGGGATCAACGCCGGCTTCACGCTGCGAGCGACGGAGGTAGGCGACGTGTCCGTCTACGAGATCGAGTGGGAGTGGCGCAACGCCGCCGCCGCGCTGGGCGCTGTGCTGGAGCTGATGGCGACGGCCCCGGACTCGCTGTCCTGCCGGGTCGGCCTCGGCGTCAGCGGCGGCGGCCCGGCGACCGGCGGCCCGGCACAGCGCAGCGCGTCGGCGCTCGGCCTGTACTTCGGGCCCGCTCATGAGCTCGCGGAGCTGCTGGCCCCGGTCTTAGCCGCCGCCCCGCCGTCGCGCCGGCTGATCGAGGACCGCACGTACCTGGCGGCGCAGGCCATGCTGGCGCACAACGTGCCCTTCGACAGGTTCGCCTCGAAATCCCGCTTCCTGCCCCGCCCGCTGCCCGGCCGCGGAATCGAGACCGCCATTCGGTGGCTGGAGAGATGGCCCGGCAGCTCCAACCCGGGCGGCGCCGGGGTGACCATTTTCGCCTGGGGCGGCGCCATCAACCGGGTCGCGCCGACCGCGACCGCGTTCGTGCACCGTGATGCCGCCTTCCTGATGGACTGCGAGACCACCTGGACGGCCAGGGACGACCAGCGCGTGGTCTGCGCCGGCCTGGACTGGGTGCAGGGAATCTACGGCGCGCTCGCCCGGTACGGGCAGCGGCAGGCGTACCAGAATTTCATCGACCCGGCGCTGCGGGACTGGCGCGCCGCCTATTACGGCGAGAACCTGCCCCGGCTGATCCGGGTCAAGCACCGCTATGACCCGGACGACGCGTTCCGCTTCGCCCAGTCCATCCCCGAGTGACTATCAGCTCAGGTCCGGCCAGGTCCACGCGGATCAGGTCCGGCCAGCGCGGCCGACAGCAGTCGGGGCAGTCCGGCTGATGCTCCGGCAGGCCGGCCGCTGATAACGACGGCCCGTCATCTCGCGAGGCTTGCCCCGGATACCCGGACTGCGATGCTTGGATGCACTCTGCCCGCTTCGCGGCCGGCCGGACATGCTGCTCATTCCGCCGGCCAATCAGGTGAATCGCGCTCCCCTGCCGGGTACTACCAGCAGCCGGGGGGTGAGTGCCACGGGGGCTCCGCACTTCAGGACGGCCGTTGCCGTGCTGCTGGCCGCCATCGCGCCGCTGGCGGCGCCGGCCATGGCGACGGCATCGGCCGGGCCTGTCACGATCCAGGATGGCGGCACCAGCCCGGGCGGAGAGCCGCCGGGCCCGGCAGCGACGCCGTCACGCCACCACGCCACCACGACGCTCTGCCGCAAGGACGAGCACATGGCCACCGGCAGCGCGGCGATCCGCAACGATGCGTGGGCTGCCCGCCGGATCTGCCTGGTCAACCGGAAGGACGGCCCGAATTTCACCGTGACCAGGGCCCAGAGCGGCTACTCTCCCGGCGAGCCCTATGCCTTCCCGAATATCTTCTCGGGCTGGGAGTGGGGCGCCCGCTCGCCGGGGACCCGGCTGCCGCAGCAGGTCAGCAAGGTACTTGACCCGGTGACCAGCTGGTACAGCACCGGCAGCTTCCGCCGCGGGACGGTGGCCAATCGCGCCTTCGACATCTGGTTCACCCAGGGGCGCAAGACCACCGGCCAGGCCGCAGGCACCGAGCTGATGATCTGGCTGGACTCCAATACCGGCATCGGCCGGCATGAATACGTGCGGATCGACGGCCGGATCTGGGAACTGGCGGTCTGGACCGCGTTTCACAACGACCGCGACTGGCATTACGTGCAGTACCGGCTCCCGCCCGGGCGTACCACCTGGCACGTCAGGAACCTGGCCCTGGAGCCATTCATCAGGGCCACCGAGCGCTTTGACCTGCTGAACAGCAGATGGTGGTGGGAGAGCACCCAGGCCGGCTTCGAGATCTGGCGCGGCGGCAACGGCCTGGGCACCAGCTACTTCAGCTTCACGTTCCACCTGAAGAAGCCCCGGGTGCACCACAAGAAGAAGTGAGGCGCCGGCTGCCGCACAGCCGGTGGCGCTTAGGGTTTCTGCCATCGAGCCAGCGCGGCCGGGTGGTCCCGGAACGGCAGCGGGCACCCGCGGGAGCACGCCGGCCAGCGAGGTCATCGGCGTGCCGGTGCCCGGCGGCACCCTCGCCGTCGAGCACATCCGGTCGCTGTCCGAGCCTGTGCTCGCCATTCACGGCATCAGCAGCCAGCGCAAGCTGTGGAACTGGCTGCGCGCTGCGGCGCCCGGCATCAGCCTGATCGCGCCCGATCTGCGCGGAAGCTCTGTTCGACGCGCGGCGGCTCGCCTACCCGGCGCTGGAGCGGCTCGGCCCGGTGCTCACCGAGGACATCTGCGTGCCGCGGTCCCGGGTCCCGGAGATGCTCGCCCAGGTCGAGCGGATCGGGGCGGCGCACGGCGTGCAGATCGCCACGATCGCGCACGCGGGCGACGGGAACCTGCATCCGCTGCTGGTCACGCCGCCGGGCGACGACGGCGCCCGGATCGCGGCGCAGGCCGCGTTCGAGCAGCTGCTCGACGCGGCCATCGCACTGGGCGGCACCATGACCGGCGAGCACGGCGTCGGGATCCTGAAGCGCGACGGGATGCGGCGCGAGCTCGACCCCGGAGCCCTGGCGCTGCAGGACGCGGTGCGCCGCGCGCTGGACCCGCTCGAGCTGTTCAATCCGGGCAAGGCGTGAGCACGCCGCAGGGGACGGCCGTGAGCACCGGGCGGGCCAGCCGGGCAGCACCCCGGCAGGGAGCCTGACGGCCACGCGCCGCGGCCGTCAGCCAGCGTCAGCGGGCAGGCAGAAGTAGCTGCGCAGCGCCGCGGAGGCGCGCCCGATGTGCCGGCAGTGCGCGGCGATCCACCGGAGGCGCGGATCGGCGCCCGCGGCAGCCAGGACGAGATGGAACTGCCCGCTGCCGATATCGGCCCGGAGCTGCTGCAGCGTCGGCGACGGGATCGTCCCGGTGAACCCGCCGATTGGCAGTGCCTCCAGCCCGCTGTCGTAGATGAACACCGCGGCCAGCGCCGCGCTCTGGGTCGCGAGCAGGTACGGGGCACCGAACTGGGCAGCCTCCAGGTCCAGGATCGTGGCCTTGACATGCGCCGGCGCCAGCAGGAACAGGGCGTCGATGGCGCTGGCCTGCCGGGCGGGCTCGAACGGCGTGTCGAAGGCGCCCTGGTGGCGCAGCACGGCGTCCCCCGACGCCACGGCCGGGGCCGCGGACATGGCGATGAGCCCGGCTGCGATCGCCGCTGCGAGCAGCGCATCTGTCCGGAGCGCGACGGAGGCCAGCACGGTCAGCAGCGCCGCGACGCCCACGGCGATGACCGCGGGTACCAGCCAGCCGGGGGCGCTGGCGCCGGCCGACGCCACCAGCCAGGCGGCATAGCCGGTCGTGGCGGCAGCCACGCCGGCCAGGCCGATCCGCCGGGCGGCCGCGGATCGCCGCTGCGACCATACGGCGGCGGCGGCGGCCCCGAGGATGGCCGCGACGGCCGGGGTGAGCGCCGCCGTGTAGTAGGGGTTGATGGTCGTGGTCAGCGAGAACGTCGCGGCCAGCGTGACCAGCCAGCCGCCCCACAGGACCAAGCACGCCCGGAGCGGATCGCCGCGCGGCTGGCGCCGCCGACTGGCGATCCCCCATGCGCCGATGGCCAGGGCGGCCGGGAGCAGCCAGCCCGTGTCACGGCCGAGGTCCCCGCGCAGCAGCCGGCCCGGACCGGGAGTCGGCGTCCGCAGGGCCGAGCTGATCCCGAGGGACCGGCCGGCCAGCAGCTGCAGCGGGGTCTGGTCGCCGAAGCGGCCGAAGCCGTTGTAGACGAACACCTGCTCGTAGAGCGAGTTGTCGTGGCTGCCGTCGGCATAGGGGCGGTGCGAGGCCGGAACGACCGAGACGGCCGTCATCCACGACACCGACACCAGCCCGGCGGCCAGGCCGGCGACGACGAGCTGACGCAGCCTGCGGCGCACTGATCCCGGCCCGCTCAGCAGGTAGGCCAGCCCGAATGCGGGGAGAACCAGCCAGGCCTCGATCATCTTGGCCTGGAAGGCCAGGCCGACCCAGATCGCGGCGAGGACGAGCCGCGCCTGGCTCCCGTTCGCGATTGCACCCGACACCGCGTCGGCGGCCAGCACCAGCAGGATCATCAGCGAATCGGCGATGTTGCCCCGGCTCAGCAGCACGGTCGCCGGGCTGACCGCGACGATGGCGGCGGCGATCAGGCCTGCGGCCGGCCCGGCCAGCCGCTGCACCGCCCGGTAGAGGACCAGGACGGTCAGGACGCCCTCGGCCGCCTGCGGCGCCACGATCACCCAGGTGTGGAAGCCGAGAGCCCGGACCGCGAGTGCCTGCACCCAGAAGGCGCCGGGCAGCTTGTCCAGCGTGATGGTCCCCGCGGGGTCAAAGGCACCGTAGATGAAGTCATGCCAGCTCGCCGCCATGCTGCGCACGCCGGCCGCGTAGTAGGTCTCCAGCGGGTCCCGGCCCAGCGCCTAGCCGTAGGACAGCCCGGCCAGGCCCGCGATGAGCAGCAGGGCGGCGCGGCGCAGCCCGGGCATGTCCCGGCGTGCCGGGACCTCCGGCCGGGCCGGGCCCGCGCTCACGTCCTGGTCGCTAGCCACGGCGCTGCCCGCCACGGTCCTGGCCGCCTGTGTCCTGGCTGCCGGAGACCTGGCCGCCGCCGGAGACGTGGCCGCCTGTGTCCTGGCCGCCGGAGACGTGGCCACCTCGGTCCTGGCCGGCCTCGGCGAGCGAGGCGAGCGTCACCCGGGTGTGCGCGACATACTGCGCGCCGACCCGGCGGATGAGGGCAGCGTCCACTTCCTCGACCGCCGACCTGATGACCGCCGCCGCGGCCAGCCCGCGCTCGGTCAGCCTGATATTGAGCCTGCGGCGATCATCCGGGTCAGCGGCGCGCTCCAGGTAGTTCCGCGTCACCAGGGTGTCGACCAGTTGCCCGGCGGCCTGCTTGGACACGCCGAGCTCCTGGATGACCTGGCTGAGCGGCGCCCCGCTGCGGGCAATGGCACCGACCACGTAGCTGCCGTTTCGCGGCATGTCGTCACATCCGGCGGCAGCCAGCGCCGCCCGGACGGCTGATCCGTAGGCTCGCCTGGCTGCGCGCAGGAGCGCCGGCAGAGTTACTTCGCCGGGCCAGTCCTCGTCCGCCACCGCCCCAGATTATTGACAAGACCTGAGACAGTCAAGCAACTTTACTATTGTGCGGGCCGACGGCCATGCACCGGCTCGCCCGGGCGGGCGCTCGGGCGACGCGGGCGGCCCGGTGACGCGGGCGGCCCGGTGACGCGGGCGGCCCGGTGACGCGGGCGGCCCGGTCACGCGGGCGCTCCGGCGACGCGGGCGCTCCGGCGACGCGGGCGGCCCGCAGGCGCGGGCTACGCGTCCGGAACGGCCCCGCCTGCCAGTGCCTGACGGACGCTGGCCAGCCGCTCGCCGTCCCACTCGAAGCCGGGGTCGGGCTCGAGGAACGCCGACGCGATGCTCGTCAGGCCGAGGGCCGGCAGGGACCAGTCGTCCCTGGCGGCCGCGCCGAACGGGCTCGCCTGCGTCCGGTACTCGGCGATCCCTGGCCTGGACAGGGCCATGATGACCAGCCCGCGCATAGTGGCGTCAAGCAGCGTGGCGATGGTCTCGAAGGTGGCTCCCATCTCGGGCCGCAGCCGGTAGCCGAACAGGCCGGCCAGCAGCTCCCAGGCCTGCGCGAGCCGGGCCACATGGTCCTGCTCGGACTGAGCCAGTCCCAGCCGGACCTGATCGCGCAGCTGACCGTCGGCGAGGCTCATGAAGGTCGCGTGCAGGGCGACGTAGGTCCGCCATTGCGGGGATTCGTAGAGCGTCTGGAAGTCGAAGAGCGACAGCCGCCGGAACAGCTCGGCGAGCAGGCCGTGCCGCAGCTCGGGGGTCTCCAGCCAGTCCTCGTGCTCGGCCACGATCTCGCCGATCAGATTCATCTCTTCGCTGACAATCGTCGGGGTCGCGGTCCTGGCCAGCTCCTTCACCAGGTCGCTGAAGAACAGGTCCTTATATGGCCAGCGACGGTAGACGGCGCTCCGCGAGACATCCGCGGCCCTGATCACGTCCTCGAAGCTGATGTGGTCCAGGCTCACCGTCAGGCCGCTGCGGTTCACCATGCGCACGGCCGCCTGCAGCATCCGCCGCTCGGTCTCCTGGTCGGACAGCCGGCGGCCCCGGCGGGCCAGGCCGGTCGGGGCGAGCGCCTCGCTCATCAGTCACCTATCCAAAAAGGGACTTGAGACTCTATGTTTCAAGTTCTATATTCGTCATTCTACCACTGACGCTCCACAAGGGGCTCTCCGCGGCCCGCGCCGCGGAACGTGGCACAACGGAACGAGGAAACCATGGCTACCTGGCCTGTTCACTCTGCTTGGGCACTGCGCGCCATGTATCCGGACGGCCGGGCCGACGCCACCGCGCGTCGCCTGGCACGCCTGTGGGCAGGCGTCTTCGCCCGTGGACTTGCGCCGAGGCGCTGGGTGACCCTGGAGGTCACCGGGCGGCAGTCGGGACGGATCGTGCGCTTCCCGCTCGGGATGGCCGACTGGGACGGCCACTGGTACCTGGTGCCGATGCTCGGCGAGCGGTGCAACTGGGTCCAGAACGTCCGGGCCGCCAACGGGCGGGCCGTGCTCCGCCACCGGGGCGCGCTCGCGTGCCGGCTGGCCGAGGTCCCGGCGGGCGAAAGGTCCCCGATCATCAGGCGCTACCTGCAGCAGGTACCCGGCGCCCGCCCGCATATCCCGGTGGACCCGCACGCGCCATTGACGGAGTTCGACGCCATCGCGTCGCGATACCCGGTCTTCCTGGTCCTCCCGGATGATGCGCCGGCCCCTGCGGCTGCCACCACCAGCGGGCAGGCCAGCGGCCTGCGGCAGTCAGGGACGGTGTGAGATGACCGACGAAACAGGACTCACCGTGCCCGTCCGCGCCGGGAACGGAAGCTCGCCGCGCAGGCGTCACTGGCTGCGATGGACTGTCGCGGGCCTCACGGCCCTCGTCATCCTCGCCGCCGCGGCCGTCGGGGCGTTCATCAAGCTGCAGCCGTCCCCCGCTGCGCTGAGGCTGCCCGCGGGCGCCGCGCAGCCGCCCGCCGGGCCGGCCGCCGGCCGGTGGGATGTGGCGGCGGGATCGCTGGCAGGCTTCCGGGTCCGGGAGAGCGCCCTCGGCATCAGCAATGACGTGGTCGGCCGGACCAGCGCCGTCACCGGCGCGCTCGTCGTCTCCGGTGACCGGGTCACCGCGGCAGCGTTCCGCGTCGACCTCACCGCCATCAGGGTCGGCGGGAAGGCGGAGTCGCAGCTCGCCACGAGCCTCGGCACCCGCCAGTACCCGGTCGCGACATTCACCCTGACCGGAGCGGTGCCGCTGAGCTCCGGCTTCGATTCGGGCGCGACGGTCACCCTGCGGGCGGCCGGCCAGCTAACCATGCACGGACTATCGCGGCCGGTGACGGTGACGATCTCGGGCCGCCGGGACGGCTCGGAGCTGCAGGTCGCGGGAACTATCCCGGTGGCCTTCTCCGGCTGGCGCATCGCGGGGCCGAAGGGATTCGGCATCCTGGGCTCGCTGGCCAGCCACGGGGCGGCCGAGTTCTTTCTCGTCCTGCGACGGCAGTAACGGAGCCGGCAGCCCGGCGCGCCGGGCCGGGCATAGCGGATGCGGCGCTGGCCGGCCTGCTGCGAGGATGGCCGGCGTGGCGACCATCGTTGCCTTTCATGCGCATCCCGACGACGAGGTGCTGCTGACCGGCGGCACGCTGGCGCGGCTCGCGGCCGGCGGCCACCGGGTGATCATCGTGGTCGCCACGGACGGGATCGTCGGCCACGCGGCCGCTCGCACCCGGCTGGACGAGCTGCAGGCCAGCGCTTCGATCCTCGGCGCTGCTTGGGTGGTTCACCTCGGCTACGCCGACAGCGGTCACGGGCCGGTCCTCTACCCCGACCCGCCGGGCCGGGTGCGGTTCGCGCGCGCCGACACCGGCGAGGCCGCGGCCCGGCTGGCCGACCTGATCCGCGACGAGCACGCAGATGTGCTGCTGAGCTATGACCCGCAGGGCGGCTACGGTCACCGCGACCACGTCCGGGTACACGAGGTCGGTGCCCGCGCGGCCGCTATCACCGGCATACGCGTCATGGAGGCGACGCTCCCCCGCGAGCTCGTCATCCGGGCGCTCAGCCCGGTGCGCGTCCCCCGGCTGGTGGTCCGGCACGACCGGCGGGCCATCAGCGCGGGATTCACCCCCCGGTCCGCGATCACGCACCGGATTGACGTGCGGCGCTTCGCGGCGCAGAAGCAGGCCGCTCTCGCCGCTCATCAGTCCTACGCGAGCGGGCGGGGCAGGACTGCGCGGCTGTGCCGGGTCATGCTCGCGCTGCCGACGCCCGTCTTCGGCCTGCTGCTCGGGCGCGAGTGGTACGCCGAGCCCGGCGCACCGCCCGGCGCGACCGGGTGAAGCAGCCGCCGACCACGGTCAGGATCGGGCTATCCCCGCTCAGAGCTTCCCCTGGTTCCTGGCCGCCAGGATGATCTGGGTCACCATGTAGGTGCTCAGGCCGAGCTTCTGCGCGATCTCCTCGGGCCGCAGCCGCTGCTGGTTGTACAGCAGCGCCAGCTTCTCCTGTGACGTGCTCCACGGGCGGCTCACATCGCGGGCCTGCTGACGGCGAGTCGCCGGAGGCTTGTTACGGGCGGCCGCGGACGGGCGGCGCGAGGCCTGAGGCAGGGGGCGGCCGGGCTGGTTACGGGCGGGCTGGTTACGGGCGGGCTGGTTACGGGCGGGCTCGGCAGTCCCGGCCTGGTCGGCCTCGGTGACCGCGGCCCGGGATGAGGGCGCCGGAGCGCCGAAGGACCCGCGCCGCTGATCGTGGTACTTGCCGCTGGCCAGATCCTCGCGGGCGCGGTCATCGAGGATCATGTACTGCTCGGCGGACTTATTGACTCCGATGGCGACCATGGTCAGGCCGGTCGCGTTCTTTTCCTGGCACTCAGGCGCCATGCAGTAGTCGTACTTGAGTGCCCGCTCGGGATGCAGTTCGCTCCCGCACGTCACGCATTGCGGCATTAATATTCTCTCATTGTCCAGCTATCAGCGATTTCACGCCCGCCGGAGAACTCGCCTCTCACGGCGGGCGCGAGTTTCGCAGTCTTCTTGTCAGCGCGCCGCGGTTTGCGCGCTCAGGTAAAACCCCTGGTCAGCGCGCAATGTTCCCGAACGCTAAGGCTGGCCGGGGGCCGGCAGGCCAGAGCCGCATTGCCGGCCAGCTTTAGTGCCTCATCGAGCTGCTCCTGACTGAGCAGCTCATGCGTCTGCACCTGGCGGAAGGCTCCCGTGGCCGTGACCGCGACGCTCACCGCCGCGGCGCTGAGCGATCCGGGAACGTCGGGGTGAGAGCATGGGCCCGTGTTCGAGCATCCGGTCAAGGTCAGATGGCGTGACGTGGACGCGCTGGGTCACGTCAATCACGCCGTGTTCCTCACTTACCTCGAGGAGGCCAGGGACGCGTTCTACGCGCAGGTGCTGCGCACAGATCCGCACTACGTGGTGGCCCGGATCGAGATCGACCTGCGCGCCGAGGTCCGCTACCCGGACAGCCAGGTGACGGTGCGGATCGAGGCCGAGAGCGTGGGACGGACCAGCCTGACGACCCGCGAGACGATCCTCACGCCGGCTGGCGAGGCGGCGGCCCTGGCGCGTGTCGTCACGGTCCGCTGGGATGCCGGGCAGCGCCAGCCGATCCCGTTCAGTGAGGCGGAGCGCGTGCAGCTCGCGGCAGCCATCGCCAGGTGAGCCGGCTGGAAAATTTCCTGCCGCCGTGTCGATCCCGCGCGACGGCATTCGACGCGTGGGCAACAGAACAGGTTGGCGGTGACGCGGCCGGAGAACCTGGCATAGGACCGGCACGGCCGCCGCTCACCGCGGAAGCAAAGGAGCAGGACCATGCGATTCCTGGGTTACACGCTGGCCGACCCGTCGGCGCCGATGCCCGCGCCGACGCCCGAGATGTACGCCAAGATGGGCGAGTTCGTGGCCGAGGCCACGAAGGCCGGGGTGGTGCTGGCCACGGGCGGCCTGGCGCCGTTCGAGGAGGCGACCAAGGTCCGGTATGCCGACGGCGATTTCACCGTGATCGACGGTCCCTACACCGAGGCCAAGGAACTGATCGGCGGCTGGGCGCTGCTGGAGGTCCGGGACAAGGCCGAGGCGATCGAGTGGACGAAGCGCTTCCTCGCGGTGGCTGGCGGAGGCGAGTCCACGATCCGGCAGGTCTACGGGCCGTGACCGGCCGGCCAGTTCCGGCAGGGCAGCAGGCCTGGCGGCCTTCGCAGGCCCGACGCCCCGCCGGAACTTGCCTGGCCGCAGGCGCAGTGATGTGATCGGGGCTTGTGAGGGGCTCGCCTGTCCATGCCGCGATCGAGACCGTCATCAGGCTGGAGTCGTCCCGGCTGATCGCAGGGCTGGCCAGGTACGCAGGCGGTGACCTCGGCATAGCCGAGGAACTCGCCCAGGATGCCGTGGTCGCCGCCCTCGAGCAGTGGCCGCAGGCGGGGGTGCCAGCCAGCCCTGGCGCATGGCTGATGACGGTCGCCAAGCGCAGGGCGGTCGACCAGTTCCGCCGCAACCGGGAGCTGGAACGTAAATACGCGCAGATCGCGCGGGCCCTGGAGGCCGAGGCGGACGACGGCACCGCAGCCCTCAGCCGCGTGGTCGCCGACGACATCGACGACGACGTGCTGCGGCTGATCTTCATCTCCTGCCATCCGGTACTGCCCGTGCCGGCCCGGGTCGCGCTCACGCTGCGCCTGCTCGGCGGCCTGACGACGGCCGAGATCGCCCGTGCCTATGTCGTGCCCGAGCCGACGATTGCCCAGCGCATTGTCCGGGCCAGGAAAACGCTCGCCGCCGCGCGCGTCCCGTTCGAGACACCCGACGGCAGCGAGCGCCCGGCCAGGCTCTCGTCAGTCCTTGAGGTGATCTACCTCATTTTCAATGAGGGCTACTCGGCCACCGCCGGCGACGACTGGATGCGCCCGGCCCTGTGCCACGAAGCCCTGCGGCTGGGAAGGGTCCTGGCCCAGCTCGCGCCGGCCGAGCCGGAAGTCCATGGCCTGGTCGCGCTGATGGAGATCCAGTCGTCCAGGATCGGCGCCCGGACGGGACCGTCGGGCGAGCCGGTCCTGCTGCTCGACCAGGACCGCGCACGGTGGGATCAGCTGCTCATCAGGAGGGGGCTGGACGCCCTTGCGCGGGCGGAGGCACTCGCAGGCTTGCATGGCCCATACGTGCTGCAGGCCGCGATTGCCGCCTGCCACGCGCGGGCCTTCCGGGCGGAGGATACCGACTGGGCGCGCATCACCGACCTGTACTCGCTGCTCGCCGAGGTGATGCCCTCGCCCATCGTGGAGCTGAACCGGGCCGTCGCCGTGTCGATGGCGTTCGGCCCCAGACAGGGACTTGACCTGGTCGACCAGCTCGCTGCCGAACCCTCGCTGCGGAACTACCACCTGCTGCCCAGCGTCCGCGGGGACCTGCTGCTCAAGCTGGGCCGGCCGGCCGAGGCCCGGGCAGAGTTCCAGCGCGCCAGCGAACTGACCCGCAACGCCAGGGAACGAGAGCTCTCCGCCCGGCGAGCCCGCTCGGCTGGCGCGCAAACCGCCGGCGCCGAGGCCTGATCAGCTCGCTGACCGCGATCCCGGACCCCTGGCGCTCGAGGGACCGGCTCAGCTGACACGGCGCAGCCCTCCGCGAGCGGCACGGCCTGCAGGGCGATGCGTCGATGTCAGCGAGGACGCGCCACGGCCGGCCGGGCGGGCCGCCTATCGTGAGCGCGCTCGCGCTGGCTGCAGCACCGCTCCGAATTCACCCGCGGCGGGTGATCGACGTCGCACCGCGGTGCCGTTTACTGCCAGTCGGGCCGGAATCGGCCGGCCTGACGGGCAGGAGGCGAAATGGCACTGCGGGAATACGACCCCGGCACCGCTTTCCCCGGCGTGATCGGCCGGACGGCGGAGGAGTCGAGTCCGGCCTGGCCGCGGCCGCTGCGCGCCCGGCCTGGCGCGCCGAACGTGCTGTTCATCGTCCTCGACGACACCGGGTACGGGCAGCTGGGCTGCTACGGCAGCCCGATCGCCACCCCGAATATCGACAGCCTGGCCGCTGACGGCCTGCGCTACAGCAACATGCACACCACGGCCTTGTGCTCGCCGTCGCGGTCCTGCATCATCACCGGGCGCAACCATCACGCCAACGCCATGGCGGCGATCAACGAGATCGCCACCGGGTATCCCGGCTACAACGGCAGCATCCCGTTCGAGAACGGCTTCCTGCCGGAGATGCTGCAGCAGCACGGATACAGCACCTACATGATCGGCAAGTACCACCTGCTGCCGTCGGAGTTCGAGTCGGCTGCCGGGCCGTTCGACCGCTGGCCGCTGGGGCGGGGGTTCGAGCGGTTCTACGGCTTCCTCGGCGGTGACACCAGCCAGTGGTACCCGGACCTGGTCTACGACAACCACCAGGTTGAGCCGCCCGGCACGCCCGAGCAGGGCTACCACCTGACCGCCGACCTGGCGGACAAGGCCATCGGCTTCATTGCCGACGCCAGGCAGGTGGCCCCGGAGAAGCCGTTCTTCCTGCATTTCTGCACCGGCGCGACACATGCGCCGCATCACGTTCCGGCGGAGTGGGCGGACCGGTACGCCGGGCAGTTCGATGACGGCTGGGACGCCTACCGGGAGCGGGTCCTCGCCCGGCAGCAGGAACTCGGCATCATGCCGGAAGACGCCGAGCTGTCCCGGCATGATCCGGACGTCCCGGACTGGGATTCCCTGTCACCGGATGCGCGGCGGCTCGCGGCCCGGATGATGGAGGTGTACGCCGGATTCCTGTCCCATACCGATCACCAGATCGGCCGGCTGCTCGATTTCCTGCGGGAGGCCGGCGAGTTCGACAACACCATCATCATGGTGGTGTCCGACAACGGGGCCAGCCCCGAGGGCGGCCCCACCGGCACGACCAACGAGCTGCAGTTCTTCAACAACGCGCAGGAGCCGCTGGAGGACAGCGTCGCCGCGATCGGCGAGCTCGGCAGCCCGGCCACGTTCAACCATTACCCGTGGGGCTGGACCTGGGCGGGCAACACGCCGTTCCGCCGGTGGAAGCGCGAGACCTACCGGGGCGGCGCGTGCGATCCGTTCATCGTGTGCTGGCCGGCCGGGATCAGCGCGCGCGGCGAGATCCGGTCCCAGTACGCGCACCTCATCGACATGGTCCCGACGGTCCTGGACGTGCTCGGCGCCGAGCCCCCCGCGGCGATCAAGGGCGTGACCCAGTCCCCGATTCACGGCGTCAGCTTCGCGCAGACCTTTGCCGACCCGGCCGCCCCGACCCGCCATCACACGCAGTACTTCGAGATGTTCGGTCACCGCTCGATCGACCACGACGGCTGGCGGGCCGTGTGCCCGTGGCCGGGGCCCTCGTTCGCCGAGTCCGGCCGTCAGTTCGGGGCGCCGATCACGGCGGAGACGCTGACCGGCCTCGACGCCCGTCACTGGGAGCTGTACCACGTCGCGGACGACCCGGCCGAGAACCACGACCTGGCCGCGCAGCACCGGGACAAGCTCATCGAGATGATCGCCCAGTGGTACGTGGAGGCCGGCAAGTACAACGTGCTGCCGCTGGACGGCAGCGCGCTGGAGCGGCTGATCACTGAGCGGCCGCAGATCGCCGAGCCGCGGACCAGCTACGTGTTCCGGCCCGGCACCCAGACGGTCCCCGCCGCCGTCGGTCCGCGGATCTGCAACCGCCCGCACTCGGTCACCGCCGACGCGGAGATCCCGCCGGGCGGAGCCGAAGGCGTCCTGCTCTGCCAGGGCACCGGCGTCGGCGGCTGGTCCTTCTACATCTCCGGCGGAAGGCTGCATTACGCGCACAACTACGTCCGGCGCGCCGTGTACGAGGTGTCGTCGCCGGATCCGGTGCCGGCCGGCCGGCACCGGCTCCGCTTCGAGTTCGAGCCCACCGGGAAGCCGGACTTCGCCGCGGGCCGGGGCTCGCCCGGCCGTGCGCAGCTGTATATCGACGAGCGGCTGGTGGCGCAGGCGGAGTTTCCCGTCACCACGCCGGTGGCCTTCAACCCGGGGGGCCTGACCTGCGGCGCCAACCCCGGCCTGCCGGTCACGGCCGCCTACCGGTCGCCGTTCCGGTTCACCGGCATCCTGCGCACCGTCACCGTCGACCTGTCCGGGGACCTGATCACCGACACCGAGGGCGAGGCGCGCATGGCCATGGCGCGCCAGTAGCCGCCCGTCATGCCCGGCTGTCCTTCGTTCCGGAACGGATAACCCGAGCCGCCCCGGGCACGCTGCCCCATCTGCCCCGCCGGGGATCGCTGCGCATGCTGCCGCGCGGCCCGGCCGGCGGCGCGGACGGCTTCATTGACACGCCCACAGGGGCATGCGACGTTGGAGATCCCGAATCGCCCTCCCAGGGAGCAAACATGGCGACAGCGACGAAGCTGCACGTGCTGGACTGCGGCGCGATGAGCTGCGACCTCACCTGGCTCCTGCTCAAGCCGGGCCGCAGCATCCGGCCGCGGCAGGACAGGGAGCGGCCGGTGGAGTGGTATCCGTGCACCACGCACGCCGTCCTGGTCGAGACGCCGGAGGGCACGATGCTGTGGGATACCAGCTGCCCGCGGGACTGGGAGACCCGATGGGCGCCCACCGGGCTGCAGGACTTCTTTCCCTACGACCAGGTCGGCGAGGACGAGTACCTCGACGCACGGCTCCGCCAGCTCGGCATCTCCGCGGAGCAGCTCGACTACGTCGTCTTGTCGCATCTGCACTTCGACCACGCCGGCAACGTACGGACGTTCGCCGGGGCGGGCCCGCGGCTGGTCGTGAACGACAAGGAGAAAGAGTGGGCCTTCGGCTACGAGGGCGCGTTCAACGGCGCGCACCTGAAGGCCGACTACGAGGGCCTGGACTTCGAGACCGTGTCCGGTGACGCCGAGTTCCTGCCCGGCGTGACGTTCCTGGAGGCGCCCGGCCACACCCCCGGCACCATGGCGATGCGCGTCGACCTGCCGCAGACCGGGACGATGATCTTCACCTCCGACGCCGTCTACATGGGCGACTCCTACGGCCCGCCCGCCACGCCGGCGGCGATCGTCAACGACCTGTCCGCGTGGTACGCCTCGGTCGAGAAGCTCCGCGGGATCGCCGAGAAAACCGATGCCACGGTGGTCTTCGGCCACGACGCGGAGCAGCTGAGGTCGCTCCGCCGGGCCCCGGACGGGTTCTACGCCTGAGGAGGCGCAGCGTGAGCAGCACCATGCCCGCCAACCCGGAGGCGATCTTCACCTACGGGGCACCGCAGCTGAAGTTCGGGCCGGGCGCGTCCGATGAGATCGGCTTCGACCTCAGCCAGTACGGGGTCCGGCGCGCGCTGGTGGTGACCGACCCCGGCGTGGCGGCGACCGGCACCCCGGAGCGGGTGGCCAGCCAGATGGCCCAGTTCGGCATCGAGGCGCACGTGTTCAGCGGCGTGCACGTGGAGCCGACCGACGAGAGCATGAGCGCCGCGATCGCCTACGCGCGGGACAGCGGGCCGTGGGATGCGTTCGTGGCCGTCGGCGGCGGATCGAGCATCGACACCGCGAAGGCCATCAACCTGCTGCTGACCAATCCCGGCGAGCTGATGGACTACATCAACGTCCCGGTCGGCAAGGGCACCGCCCCGGTCAACCCGCTCCGCCCGCTGATCGCCGTGCCGACCACCACCGGCACCGGGGCCGAGTCCACCACCATCTGCGTGCTGGACGTGCTGTCCCAGCATGTGAAGACCGGGATCAGCCACGCCCGGCTGCGGCCGACCCTGGCCGTGGTCGATCCGCTGCTGACCCGGACCCAGCCGGCCGGCGTGACCGCCTCGGCCGGCATGGACATCCTGTGTCACGCGCTGGAGAGCTACACGGCCCGCTGGTATACGACCAACGAGCGCAAGCGCCCCGAGCAGCGGGTGCCCTACTGCGGCTCGAACCCGATCTCCGACATGTGGTCGGAGAAGGCGATGCGGCTGCTCGCGACCTCGTTCCGGACCGCCGTCCGGCATGGCGATGACGCCCAGGCCCGCGCGGACATGGCGATCGCGGCCACGTTCGCGGGGATGGGGTTCGGCAACGCCGGGGTGCACATCCCGCATGCGAACGCCTACCCGATCGCCGGGCGGGTCCGCGACTTCCACCCCAAGGACTACCCGCCGCAGGAGCCGATGGTGCCGCATGGCATGTCCGTGGCACTGACGGCACCGGAGGCGTTCCGGTTCACCTTCGAGGCCTCGCCGCAGCGCCATATCCGGGCCGCGCAGCTGCTGGCTCCCGGAGCCGGCCAGCCCGCGAACGCCGCCGAGTTCCTGCCGTCCGTCCTCATCGACCTGATGCGGGACATCGAGATCCCGAACGGGGTCGCGGCGGTCGGCTTCACCTCCGCCGACATCCCCTCCCTCGTCGAGGGCACCATGAAGCAGCAGCGGCTGCTGGCCACCTCGCCCAGGCCGGTCAGCGAGGACGACGTCGCGGGGATCTTCGCCCGGTCGATGGAGCTGTGGTAGCGATGCCGATCTACGAGCTGCGCTGCGGTCGCGGGCACAGCTTCGAGGTGATCCAGTCCTTCACCGCGCCGCTGCCCGCCTGCCCCGACTGCGGCGGCGGGACCGCGAAGGTCCCGTCCCGGTTCGGCATCGCCGGCCGGGCGGCGCTGCCCCCGCCGGCCGAGGCGATGCCGCAGACCTGGCGGGGCACCTATAACGGCAACCGTGAGTACGTCACGTCGCTGCGGCGCACCGCCGAGCAGCGCAGGGACCTGGAGGACCGCCACCCTGAGCTGGCCGGCGACCGGCGCCCTATCCTGGCCCATGAAGGACGCTACGAGGCCGCGCCCCTGCGGGCCGGCGACGCGCAGCCGAGCGCGCCGCCGCCGGCCGACCGCAGCGCGCATCAGCACCCGCACGCCAGGAGTCACCCGCATCAGCATCATCCCGCGCCCTGACCGCCGCGGCGCCGCCGG
>Ga0187869_10001624_pt1 | contig 19698 bp, 23 predicted proteins | sample June2016WEW_13_1_2_FD_132972 | JGI IMG/M metagenome (GOLD analysis project Ga0187869, IMG submission 132972) | Peatland microbial communities from SPRUCE experiment site at the Marcell Experimental Forest, Minnesota, USA - June2016WEW_13_100 | ecosystem: Environmental > Terrestrial > Soil >...
GCTCGTCCATGTCCGCTTCAACTCCGATAGCGACCGTCAGCCATCAAAACGTGATCCGGCGCTGAGGGCCACGAACGGACATCGCTCATGGGTAGCGGTGGCTCGGAGTTTCGGTACAGACGGGTCGGTTCTGAACGGGTCTTTGTGCTAGTCTGGATCGTGGCGGAAGGCAGTCATGGCCGAGACCCGGAAACTCGCAGCGATCCTGGCGGCCGATGTGGTCGGATACAGCCGCCTTGTCGGCGCGGACGAGGACGGCACCGTCGCCCGCATCCGCGCGCTGCGTTCCGAACTGATCGATCCCGCCATCGCAAGCAATCGGGGCCGTATCGTCAAGACGACTGGCGACGGCATTCTGATCGAGTTTGCGAGCGTGGTGGATGCGGTGCGCTGTGCCATCGAGGTGCAGAAGAGCATGGCCCAACGCAATGCCAAGCTCGGTAAAGACAGGCGCATCGACTTCCGGGTCGGCATCCATCTTGGCGACGTGATTGTTCAAGCGGACGGCGACCTGATGGGTGACGGCGTCAATATCGCCGCGCGATTGGAGGGCATCGCCAAGCCCGGCGCGATCTGCCTCTCCGAGGACGCCTACCGGCAAGTGAAATCGCGGCTCGATCTCGCCGTGAGCGACCTGGGCGCGACCCAACTCAAAAACATTGCCGAGCCGGTCCGCGTTTATTCGCTCGAAGTCGGCAAGCCGGTGCAGGTGAAAACGACCAAACCCACCGCACCAAAGCAGCGTTCAATATTCGTGCTGGCGGGTGTGGCAATCGTCGCACTCATCGTGATTGCGGGCGGCGTTTGGTATTTCCATAGCGCCACCCGGACGGGGTCCGTCGCATCGAAGCCAACCGCCACCGAGGCTACGCATCTTTCCATCGTGGTGCTGCCCTTCGCCGACCTCTCTGGCGATCCCAGCCAGGATTATTTCGCCGACGGCATCACCGAAAACCTCACCACCGAACTGTCGCGTATCCGCAACAGCTTCGTGATCGCGCGCAATACCGCCTTCACCTTCAAGGGCAAGAACATCGACGCCAAGGAGATCAGCAAGGAACTGGGTGTGCGTTATGTCCTCGAAGGCTCTGTGCAGCGCGACCAGAACCGGGTGCGCGTCAACGCGCAACTTATTGATGGTCAGACCGGCGCGCATCTTTGGGCTGACCGCTTCGAGGAAGACGTCGCCGACCTGTTCAAGCTGCAAGATCAGGTGGTAGCGCGATTGGCAAATACGTTGGGTTCCGAACTGATCAAAGCGGAAGCGGAAAAGGGCACCCAGTCCAGCAGCCCCGATGCCATTGATTTAACCATGCGCGGCCGCGCGATCTTATTGAGGCAGCCGCTCACGAAGGACAACAACAACGCGGCGCGCGCCTCGTTCGAACAGGCGCTCAAGATCGATCCGAACAATGCCGATGCGTTGGCGGGCGACGCATTTACTTATCACCTCGAATATCAATTCGGGTGGGCGACCACCGAGACCGACTACGATGCAAAAGTACTCGGTCAGGCCAACCGCGCCATCGCGCTCGCTCCCGATAATGCGCGGGCATATTGGGTGAAGAGCGGTTACCTGATGCTTACGCAACGCCCGAATGAGGCGCTCCGCGCCGCCGATGCCGGTCTCGCCGTCAATCCAAATATGGCCGCTTTATACTCGACACGAGGTTTCGCCGAAGTTTCTCTCGGCCGTTTCGAACAAGCCAAATACGATGCGCAACATGCGATGCGGTTAAGTCCGCGCGATCCATCTTTCGCTTTCTGGCATGTGGGGGTGGGCGATCCGGAACTTGGCCTCGGGCATTTCGACGCCGCGATCGACGAATATCATAAGGCGATTGACACTGGTCTTCGTTCTTTCATTCCTTACGTCGATCTCGCCGCCGCGTATGCGCTTGAAGACAAGATGGACGAGGCGAAGACCGCCTTGGCGGAGGCTCGCCGCCTTAACCCCAATCTCACCGTAAAATGGATGAGGGCGCATGCGCCGAATTTACCGCCCCTGTTCGAAGGCCTGCGCAAGGCGGGGCTGCCGGAAGAATGAGTGTTCGGCGGCGAGGCCCGCTTTGGGTCATTCGCGACCGAGCCGTCTCGCTCGAAAAGCAACCCGTGACCGCAGTTGCCTATAAGCGGACATCCGCTGAGCGGCGCTGCGGTTCATCGTCGAAGGAGAAATAGCCGACCGCCTGCCCCGTGGCGTCCTTCACGATGAAGCACGCGTTGTTGTGCTCGTCGACGGTCCACGGCGGCGGGAAGCGGCGGGAAGCGGGCATGGAGCGATGATAGCGCTATCAGTGACAGTACCAGTAGTAATGCCGCCAAAAATGGCCCGTTCTTACGTAACTGCCAAACCTGCCGTGCAACAAATATTGCCTTTTAGCGCTGTCATATTCGATCTTGGAAACGGCGCGGCACCCCTCCCGAGGGAGCTGCTGCGCATTCGTTGATGAATAGGGAAATGCAATTAGCACCAACCCAATCACGGCGGTGCGGGTTCCGCTCTCAAAAAGTGCGATTAGTTTTCCCCGCTTCATTCGATTATCCGTCGGGGCCAGCGGCACCCCTCATGACGCCAACTCGTTGAGCAGCGCCTTGGCCTCTTTCAGATCGAGCGTGTCGAAACCTTCGGTGAACCAACCGTAGACCGGCGCGAGAAGATCGCGGGCTTGCTGCCGCTTGCCCTGATCGCGCCACAGCCGCGCCAGGCTCGTCGCCGCGCGCAGTTCCCAAGACTTTGCCTGCTGCTGACGGGCAACCGCGAGCGCGCGCTCGAAATAGGCCTCCGCTTTTGCCGCATCCGGCTCCGGCATCATCAGCGCAATTTCTCCGGCTATGTGTCGGGCATAGGCCTCGAACCACCTTTCGTTGGTTGTTTCCACCGTGGTCAACGCTTCGCCAATGCAGCGCCAGGCGTCATCGAATTGTCCGAGTTCTGCATAAGCAAACGCCAGATGTGATAACCACCCGGGCACCGCAAGGGTTGCTCCCGTTGAGCGCCATGCATTGATGGCGGCGGTGAGTTTTTTGACCGCGTCCGAGGCTCTACCAGCTAAGGCCAATACCCAACCTTGGCCCATCATTCCGATCGCCTTCCAAAACAAGGAACCTTTTTCGTCCGCCAAAGCGACAAGTTGATCGAAGGGCACGTTTGCGGTCGCATAATTGCCGCAGAGGACATGGGTACAACTTGTGATGCCCTGCGCATTCATGAGCGTGGCAGCGTGGCCGAGCTCGCGGGCATCCTTGAGCGCTTGCTTGGCGTCCGCGAGTGCGGCCTCGGGAAAGCCAAGCATCCATAGCGTCAATGATCGCCAGGACATCATTATCAGTCCGGTGTCTGTGCCAAGTCGCATCGCCAGCGGACGGTGCTTGGCAGGATCGTAAAGCGCCATCGCCTGATCGTAGTGCGCTCGGGCTTGCGCGATATCCCCCGTAGCCATCAAGGAGATGCCCATGAGGTGATGCCCGCTAATAAGCGGGATGGTCGCCCCCTGCTTTTCGGCTAGCGCCAGGATTTGCCCGGCGAGGTCAAGCAAAACATCGCCGTTGAACGCCCCCCAGTTCGTGACCCACAAGCCAGAGAGGACAGAAGACAACAGCATCGGGTTTTCGGCAGGCTCTCCTAGCGCCCCCGCTTGCTCGATCAGGAGGCGTGCCCGCTCAACGGCCGCCTTCGTTTCCGGCGCAGCATACCCTTTCACATACTGGAGTGGGTTTAAGAGTGCGATCTGGAGAGTGATTTGTTCGCGGCGCAACGCCGTTGTGCCGGGCAAGGTCGCGATCTGGTCGAGAGCCCGCGTAAGCTGCTCTATGGCTTCAACCAGCGCCGAGCGCTCCCGCGACCGCTGACCCGCCTTGCCCCATAAGCTCGCAGCTTTCTCGATCAGGCCAGCCTCGGTGAAGTGACGCGCAAGCAACTCGGGCTGGTTCTCGGCAATCTCCACGAATTGGGTCTCAAGGGTTTCGGCGATACGGGCGTGAAGCGCGCGTCGCGGCTCGCGCAACAGCGTGCCATAGGCTGCGTCCTGCACCAGCGCATGCTTGAACAAGTAGGTCGCGTGTGGCGGTACGCCTTGCCGGAACAGCAAACCAGCGGCAATGAGACGGTCCAGCGCCGATCCCAGCTCCGCCTCTGGCTTGCGCACCACCGCAGCCAGCAGGGCATGGGAAAACTGCCGCCCGATCGCCGCTCCAATCTGAGCGACCTCCTTGGCGGAGCCGAGCCGGTCGAGCCGCGCCATCAGCGAGGCGTGCAGGCTTGCGGGAACCGCTAGGGCCGGAGACGGAACCGCGGCGGCGGTGCGCCGGGCTTCGCTCTCGCCTTCGGCCTCCAGGACCGCCTTGGTCATCTCCTCGACGAACAGCGGAATGCCATCGGTGCGCTCGATGATGTCCTGCCGGATGCTCGCTGGGAGTAACTTATTGCCGACAACCCGGTCGATCATGGCTCCGACGTCGCGCTGCGCGAGCCGATTGATAGTTAGCGGCGTCACGTGGGGCCGTCCGATCCACGGTGGCACAAACTCCGGGCGGAACGTGACAATAAGCAGTACGCGCAGGCTCGCGATCCGATCCACCGCACGACCAAACAGTTCCATGCTCGTAGGATCGGTCCAATGAACATCCTCGAAGATCATCAGTACCGGATTTTGGCGCGTCAGCACCTCGGTTTGTGCAATGAGCGCCTCCATCGTTCTTTGTCGCCGCTGCTCCGGGGCTAGTTCGAGCGTGGGATAGCGTCCGTCGTTCGGCAGCGACAGCATCTCGGCGAAGAGTGCCGCGTCCTGGGCTGACGTTGAGCTTTGCGCTAGCAGGGTATCGAGCTTGTCGAGTTTCGCCGGCGGGGTGTCGTCGTGTGCCAGTCCAGCAGCACGTTCCATTTGACTGATGACTGGATAAAACGCGCTGTCGGTGTGCTGCGGCGAGCAGAAGTAGCGCAAGCGCGTGTGCGGCTCAGTGGCAAGGCGTTCCAGAAACGCGGCCGTCAGCCGCGATTTACCAATACCGGCCTCGCCGGAGAGCAACACCACCTGGCCTTCGCTGGTCTTTGCCCGAGACCAGCGCCGCAGCAGCAATTCGAGTTCTTCCTCGCGCCCGACCAGTGCGGTTAAGCCGGTTGCGTGTAGCGCCTCGAAGCGGCTCTCCACCGAACTCGCCCGCACCGCCGCCCAGGCCCGCACCGGCACCGTGATGCCCTTGAGGACCCTGGCCCCAAGGTCCTCCAGCTGGAAAAGATTGCCGAGAAGCCTTCGTGTGCCCTCGGCGATGACCACCATGTTCGGCTCGGCGATCCCCTGCAGGCGTGCCGCAAGGTTAGGTGTCTCGCCGACGATCGCCTGCTCTTGGGCCGCACCCGCGCCAATGAGGTCACCGACGACAACAAGCCCGGTTGCTATGCCGACACGGGTTTGCATGGGAGCATTTGACTTGATCGCACTGACGGCACCGACCAGCTCCAGTCCCGCGCGTACCGCGCGCTCGGCATCATCCTCATGGGCCTGCGGATAGCCGAAATACACGAGCACGCCGTCGCCCATGTATTTCGCCACGAACCCAGCGAAACGGCGCACGGTCTCGGCGACGCATTTCTGATAGGCCGAAATGACTTCCCGGAGGTCTTCAGGGTCCATGCGCGCCGATAGGGCTGTCGAGCCAACCAAGTCCGAGAACATAACCGTGACTTGGCGGCGTTCGGCAGAGTCCTGCGGGCGCGGCTCGGCGGGTGCTGCAGCGGCAACGGCGACACCGCGTTCGCTCTTCTCGACGTCCTTGAGATCGGCGATGGCGCGAAGCAGTTTGCGGCGATGGCCGAGCAGGACGCCGAGATCCTTGAGATCTTGATCCGTCAGATCGGGCAGGACGCTGAGGTCAATTCCGTTCTCGGCAAACCGCTCAACGTATTCGAACATGCCGAGCTGTCTGAGCCAGTCCGCAATCTGCTGCATCGCGGCCCCTCCTGCGTGGTGCAACCGCGCTACTGGACCAGGACAACAGAGAGTTATCCGACAAATTCCCTGCCTAGTACACGGTGGAATTAACGGCGGCAGCCATCATCACCAATCAGACCAGGAAACGCTCGCTCATGCCGCGCGTTCAACGCACATATCGATTTCGCTACGGAGCGTCCCGAAGTCGATTGGTTTGGTAAGCAGCGCCTCAGCGCCGCGTTCCAGAGCTTGGCGCTTTGTCTCGGCGTCGCCATAGGCGGTAATCATAATGATTGGAACATCTGGCCGCAGCGCCTTCGCCTTGGGCAAGAGTTCAAGGCCGCTCATCCCCGGCATATTAATGTCGGACAGGATCAGAATGAGTGACCGGTCGCCAGCATCGGTGATGCGCTGAAGTGCCATGGGGGCGGATTGCGCAAACTCCATGGTGAACCGGCCATCGCGGAGGTCGCGCCGGAACTGCTGGCGGAACAGAACCTCCACATCGGGCTCATCATCAACCACGAGAACGAGCGGGTTCACATGCGTTCTCCTGACTTGATAAGGGACGCACCCGCGCGCGGCAGAACAATCCGAAATTCGGTGAACTCGCCGGGTCGCGTATCGACCTCTATAGACCCGCCATGTTGCTTGACGATGATGTCGTGACTAATTGACAAGCCCAGTCCAGTCCCTTCACCCGCTGGTTTTGTCGTAAAGAACGGGTTGAACAGCTTCTCCCTTACCTCGGGTGGAATGCCAGTGCCGTTGTCGCGGATCCTGATTTCGACCTTGTCGCCAAGGTTCTTGGTCGCTGCAGCCAGCGTAGGCTCGTAGTCGGCTCCATCTGCCACCGCTTTGCGCTTGGTTGCCGCATAGAACCCGTTGGAGATCAGGTTGAGCAGCGCCCGGGTAATCTCCTGCGGGTACAGATCGACCTCGCCGGCGGCCGGGTCAAAGGACCTTTCCAGGGTGATATTGAAGCCTTGCTTTTCCGCCCGCGCCCCGTGATAGGCGAGATTGAGGCTCTCCTCGACCAGGGCATTGATATCGACCGGCCGGTGCTCTCCAGAACCCTGACGCGAATGCAGCAGCATGTTCTTGACGATCGCGTCGGCACGCTTGCCGTGCTGCACGACCTTGTCGAGATTGCCTTGCAGCGTATCGGCGATCTCGCCGATCTCTGCGCGCAGCTTGCTGTCGAGATGAACTCCGCCAAGCGCCTCGCGTAATTCGTCGATGAGTTCGACCGAGATGGCCGAGAAATTGTTGACGAAATTGAGCGGGTTCTTGATCTCGTGCGCGATACCAGCGGTCAACTGACCGAGCGAGGCGAGCTTCTCCGTTTGGACAAGGCGGTCCTGCGCAGTCCGCAAGTCCTCCAGCGAGGCTTCAACGTTTTGGAATAAGCGCGCGTTCTCGATTGCTACCGCTGACTGTGCCGCAAAAGTCTTGATCAAGTCGACGGTGTTCTGCGGGAAGGCGCCAGGCGTGCGGCGGCGGACCACCAGCATGCCGACAATCTCCTCCCCGCGTAGCAGCGGGGCTACCAACAACGCGCGGTATCCGGCGCGCAGGATGATCTCGTTCACGGCCGAGGGCGCTTGCTCCTTCAGGTCGGCGATCTGGACTGGCTCGTGCTGTGCGAGGGCCAGCGTGATGTTCGGATCGTCAAGGCCGATGTGCCGCTGTGTCAGCTCGTCGATCAACACCTGATCCATGCCGTAGGTGGCGCGCAGATGAAACTCGCTTTTCAAACTATCGAACACGTAGATCGCGCCAGCCTCGGTGCTAGAGAGCTGCACCGCCTTGCCGACGATGGTGGAGAGCACGGTTTCGAGTTCGAGCGTCGAGTTCACCGCCTGGGACACTTCCCCGAGCGCGCGCAGCTCGTCGAGTGAGGCGGCAAGCTCTTTGGTGCGCGCTTGGACTTCGTCGAACAGGCGGACGTTTTCAATGGCAATGACCGCCTGATCGGCGAAGGTCCGAACCAGTTCGATCTGGCGGGGCGTGAATGGGCCTGGCGTCGGGCGCGCCAGGACGAAAACGCCGATCACTTTTTGTTCGCGCAAAAGCGGGACCGCGAGGTTCGCGCGATAGCCGCCCAGGCGTTGGGCCTCGGTTAGCCGATAGTCCGGATCCTGGAGAACATCGGGGATATGCGAGACGACCCCGGTGCTCGCGGCGCGCCCGGTGCCGGAAGGAGAACCCGCGCGCAACGGGTTTTCAACTAAGTAACGTTCGAAAGCCTCGCCATAGCCCTTTTGCATCACCAACCTGTAGACGTCGCCGTCGAGAAGCTCGATCAAGCCCTGAGGCGCGTCGCAGAGCGTGCACGCCGATTCGACCAACGTGCGCCACACCGCATTCAAATCGAACGCCGAGCGGCTGATCACCTTGAGCACGTCGGAGGTCGCCGTCTGCTGCTGCAGCGACTCTGTCAGCTCACGCGTGCGCTGCTGCTCGGCCTCGAACAGCCGCACGTTCTCGATGGCGATGGCTGCCTGATCGGCGAAGGTCTCGACCAGGGCGACCTGTTTATCCGTGAAGGGCCTGACCTCCAGGTGATAAATGATCAGGATGCCCAGCAAGTCATTACCTTTAAGGATCGGCACCGCGAGAATGGTGCGAAACGGCTCGACGCCACTAAAACCCACCCCGTACGTATATTCCGGGTCAACCATGACATCGGGAATGTGGATCGTTCGGCGTTCGAGCGCGGCGCGAGCAGAAGCACTGTGCCGGCCCGGCCGGATGGGATGTTGCGCCACCCATTCCCTCCACTCCGGAGTAGCGTTGTGGCTCGCCGCCAGGCGCAGCAGCTCGCCGTCGAAACGGAGGATTTGGGCTCTGTCCGCCCCGCACAGCCGGCCCGAGCTTTCCACGACTGTTTCAAACACTGCTTGCAGATCGAACGCCGAGCGGCTGATAACATCGAGCACCTTCGACGTCGCCGTCTGCTGCTCTTGCGACTCCGCTAACTGACGACTGAGCGTGCTGGCCTGTGCTCGGAGCTCGCCGACGGAGGGTTTACCGCGGCGCGCAGCTCCCGACACGTTGATCCGCTTGGCCTTCGCAGCCTTACGATGCCGCACCTTCGCCGGCTTACGGCTTATTGCGCTGTGCCGTCTCACCGAGCCCTCCCTGGATGGACGATCTTACCCTAGCATATCGATGGGCAAGTTGTGCAGCACAGCAAAATTAGCCTCGGCACTGGCGAAATGGGTCAAAAGCGGACGAGACGGCTCGAATTTGTGATGTCTGCTCCTCCCCCGAAAGCAGCCATTGGCCCCCGTTCAATAAGACGCTCAGCGACCCTAGCCACACCCGCCCTAGCCAAGATAAAACCTATGCACAAAATTAACGATCTATGGCCAAAGTCAGTGAGCAGCCAGCCGAAAAACAGCGCCGATTTTTCCCTGTTGGTCACATCGAGAATATAATGCACAGCAAGCTCAGGCGTGGCTCACGCTGGCCCAATCTGAAAATCAAGCGTGGGTTGATTGTTGCATCGGCCGCCAGCCTTGCGCTTGGGGCTTGTGCGACCTCGTCGGGTCTTGGCCAGCGCGAACTTACGCAAGCAGAAAAAACGATCATCACCAACGCCATCGCCCCTTCGCTCCGCGACGCGGCGACGGCGCAGTACGGATGGCCGAAGATTCAGAACACGGCGAACGGTCCAGTCAACTATTGCGGGACGGTGAACGCCAAGAGTCCGTACCCCGCCTATAATGGTCGGCAGGCTTTTATCGTCTCCGCCACGGTCACGGGCGGCACGGTGTCGTCGGCCGTGGTCGTTCTTGTTGCCGGTGGCAAGGACGTCGAGATCGTTCGCAACAAGTGCAGGAAATACAATCTCGACCCCGACGCGAGCTGATTCCTCATATGCCTGTTCGGCCCAGCGGGGTGCGATGGATTGACTGAAGCAGGCCCTCGGCTCGCCCCCAGGGCTCCGGGAACGGCCGAGCTGCCCGCCTCGACCCCGTCGCTCGGAAGGACCGGCGACGCGGGGGAGCAGAACCTTCAGGCCGACCGTCGCCACGCCGCCAGCGCCTCTTCTGCCTCACGGCGCTGGCGCTCTTCCTGGGCCCGCGTCAGGTCCCTGTAATAGGATTCGATGCGTTGTCGCTCCCGCTGAACGGCATCAGGCTGCTTCTGCACGGCATCGGCATCGGAGCGCGCTGCAGCCCAGTCGGCCCCGGGATGATACTGAACCGGCGCAATGCTGGCCCAGTCGACCACCTCGCGTATTGGCCATGCCGTCTGGGCGCTGTGATCGTAGTCAGGAAGTACCGCCGTTTTCACTATCGACGGCTCGGTTGAATTAAAGGCACCGATGCCACGGGCGACAACCTCAGTGGATTTTAGATTCCGAGCGCCTGAAGGAGCGCGACCGTTAAGTCCCGAAATTTCCTTGTCGATGGCGGCGCACTCGCTGAAGATAGCGACAAGTTCAGCCACGAGCGCTGGATACTTGGTGAAACGCTTTGCTGCCGCATCGCGCCGCACTTCGAGATCGTCCCGCTCTTTGTCCCACCGTGCGAAGGCTTCTGCAGCATCAACTTCCTGATACCTTTTGGTGAGTCGCGGAAGCATCGTCCGCAACCGGTTGCACATAAATTCCGCGTCGTCCATTGCGACACGGGCTGCCGTCGGGTCTGGCGAGAGCATTGGATCTAAAGCCCGCTCCCGTTCGGCGGTCGAGGCTTGGGTGATCGCGGCCTCTGTTTCAGTAAGTAGCGCGGCGAGATCGATTGCGGCGATGTTGTTGTTCAACGCATCAGCGATGCGTTTTTCGAGGGTAAGTTTGCTCATTCTATGCCTCCTAATTATCCGTATGTTTGTTCCGAATGGTTATGCCGTCGGATTGCGCCACTGCTGGGAGATGCTTTCGTCGTAGGCCTGGTATGCAGCGGCCTTGGCGGTCATGCCGTCGCCACGGCTTGGCAACGGATCGCGGACCGCCGGTTTGTCTTTGCCGCTCTGCCACTGCCGCGAAACGCCTTCGTCGTACGCCTGGTAAGCCAATTCGCGCGTATCCGTGGTCATAGCGGCGTCGCCGCCGGGGTTGCCCTTCACCGTGCAACTCATGTCTTCGACAGGGCCGCTCTGGCCTCGTTCACCGAAGCCGCTCACGCCCTTGTCGTCGCGATCGGGATCAGTATCGGCATCGCGCCAGGCGTTCTCGACGTAATGCCGGTGCTGGTCGTAGGCGAGCTGCCGAGCATCGAGAGCGGCGGCGTCCTGATGCAGCGGCCGCCGAAAGCCCGGCCGATTGTACGCGCCGGATCGCGTAGCTCGCGCGGCGTCATAGACTTCGCTCATTTTCGCGTTCGCGTCGATGAGGTAGGTGGGGACGCTGACCGTGATGCCGTCGCGGAGGATTCCATGCTCGTCCCACGCGTTTGGGTCGTCCCACGCCATGCGGCGGTATTTTCTAGCTGTGTTGGTGGTGGTCATCGGTCTTCCTCCTCGTTGGTGGTTTGAATCGCGTCTCTGATCGCGAGCGCAATGTCGTCGTCGGTAACGGGCCAGCCCTGGTGCGCCAGCGTGCAGGCGACTTTCGCAATCAGCGCTTCACGCTCGTCGCTGGTGCGGCAAGTCTCGGCGCTCCTGTTCAGGAGCCGCCACTGCGCCTCCGTCAGGCGCAAGCGAAGTGTTGTGATCATCCGACCCACCAGAGCGACACGAACCACGCGGCCAGGAGCACGACGCCGAAAACGCAAGCGGCGGCGACGATGTCCGCCCGAAGTTCGGCCAATGTGCTGCGGTCTCTCTGGTTATTGATCTGATTGTCGGTCATACCAACCTCTGTTCCGCGCCTAGCGCCGATGCAATGACGCGCGAAAACTAGGATGGGAAAACAGCGCCGCGCGGCGGTCGCCTGGCATCGCGCCGCCGTTCATGTTCTGCAGCAGGTAGCGGCGCTGCCTCCACGCCGCGGCCTCGGCGTCGGCTTTCGCCGCAGCCCGCGCCCTAGCTTCCGCGGCCTCGGCACTCTCATCCTGTTGTTTCAGCCAGCGCTCATATGCGGCGCCGCTGGTGGCACCACGTTCCAACATTTCGGCATAGTTCTGGTTTTCGGTAGCAGATGGTTTCGCGTCGGGTTCGGGGCCGTCGTTCAGCCAAACAGCGTCGGCACCAAACAAACTTCTTTTTGCAACGGCGCGCACCGCCGCCCCAGCGACGGCCGCCGCCACGTCGTCCCTGGCGCTGGCGACTTGCGGCTTGCGGATTTCTTCGTGGCCGGACTGCACGTGACGTTCCAGCGACGTAAGCTGCGAGCGCAGCGTCGAACTGTTGAGCAGCTTCGCCCGGCGGCTCATCAGCATCGTGAGAAAGCGCAGGTAGTTTTTGTTTGTGTTCGTGTCGCTCTTTTCTGGTAAATGAATGCCGTTGCGTATCCACTCGTCGCCGACTATCTGGCGCGCGTACTGGTCGCCGTCGATCTCGGAGACATTGTACGACTTCAAGACCATGGCGAACTCGGCGACGACGTCGCGCATCACGAAGGGCGGTTTGCGCTCGCGGATCACGTCGAGCACCACCATGTCGTCGTTCTCGCGGTGGCAGACGGCCATGGTGAAGGACGCGCCGGTCGGAACGCCGGTGGCGGCGTCGAACTTGGCCCAGTATTGGACGTTCGGCAGCGGCGGCCGCTCGAAGGCGTCCCAGTCGGTGCAGCCCTCGACATCGGCGAGCGGCACGTAGTCGCTGACGTCCTCGCGCCACTGGTTCAAATATTCGGCGCACGCCTTGAGCTTGTCGCTCGCTAATGCCGCGTCTATGACGGCCTGCGACAAACGCGGGTTCATCGTCTGAGAGGTTGCGAACCAACAGATTTCGTTGCTGTCGCTGCTGCTGCCGTGCAGTTCTTTGAACTTCCGATACATGAGGCCCCGACGTCGGTAGACCGAACTCCCAAGAATCAGGAGCCCGCCAGGATCGTCGGGGCCGTTGTCGGGGCACATCGCCATCGACGGCACGGCAGCGGAAACGACTTCCTCGTCGGAGCTTTCGGCCTCGCCGGTCTTCCACTTGCAGCATTCCGATCCCAAAACCCCGATAGCCGACCTGCCGACGACAAGCCTCACATCGTTGGTCATGATCTCCAGCGAGCCGCCATTGCGGAACTCTACCAACTCGCCGGTGTCTCGCGTCACCTCGGCTTGCATACCGGGCGTCTGCAACAGGCCGCGACAATACCGCCGCAAGATTTGAGCTTGTTTTTTGTCAGCGCCGAGTAGCAACACGACGGCACCTTCACCGGCGCTTATGTGCGCGTTCCAGTCCTGGGCCAACGCGCTGCGCCAAACCGCGCAGGCGCTCATGAATCTATCTTTTCCGGCTCGTCTACCGGCCAGCAGTATGAGACGGCGCACGGCGCGGATTGCCTGCCTGTTGTACTTTCTGCCGGTGCAGGCCTCGAACAACGCTATCTCGCGCGGCTCGACCAATGGCAAACCGTCGATCAACTTGGCGATCACTTTCCACGTCCAAAAACTCGGGCTCACGAACGGGCCGCCCAACAAGTCAACGTCGGTGATCGCTTGCGTCAGTGTGATGATTGGTTGCATCAAGTGGCCTCCTCGTCGTGCGGCGGCTTGGGATATTTGCGAGCGATGATCTCGGACGCGCTCTCGACTTGCTTCTGGTGGCGCTCGATGCCGAGCCTCGTCACCAGCCGCGTCAGCGTGCTGCACAGCAGCGCGTGGCTGCGGACGTCGATCTCTATGCCGACGGCAAGCTTCGCTTCGGATTGCTCTCGCAACACGCTACAGGAGGCGAAGGCGCGGATAATCTGCTTGCGCGCCTCGCTGCATAACTCAGGGCCGCCAGCGTCTGCCGTCAACGCCACGACCAGGTCACGATACCGACGAAATGCCGCAGATGGATGCGTGTCCTGGATGGACGGCAACAATGCCGAACCATTGGTGACCCGCGACTTGCCACGCTTCGGAGCACGAATTCCCCTCTGAGAACGCCGACCAGACATGACGCCCGATTCGGCTGACTGGGCGTCCCCCACGGTGGACTGAACCGTGACAGACCCCAGATTGACCCCTGACATGCTCGCACCGTTTCCGGCCAACGATTCAGCCACGTCGTCCGTCATCAGGCCGCGTCCGCGTGCTCGGGTTGCCGCGGCATCGCCTTGGCGGCGAGGGCGTCGAGGAGAATGCATCGGAGCCAACTTGAAGACGACTGTAGCCTGGCGCGGGCCGCAACCTCGACCGCGTCGAAGGTGTTTTGGTCGAGTTGAATCTGAATCTTCTTCTTCAGGTGGCGGCCTTTCTCTGGTGAACTCATAGGGAAATCTCCATGGTTGGACGCGGCGCGGAAGTTGCGCAGCGTTTCGGTGAACTACTTGGATTGCGAGAGGGGGGAGCAGGGATGCGGCTGGCGCAGTGCGCCTTCGGCTAAGGGGCCTAGCGAGCGCCCGCGAGAGATTCGGCCCGATTCGCCTGCGTCCGGCAAGCGTCTTATCGTCACAATGCAGTGAAACTCAGTAAAAGTTCGTTTCAGCGCAGGCGAGCGAGCACGCCGCTGAACCACGCGGCGATGTCAGCGGCGGCGGCGGCACCTTCGAACGGCTCGACGATGTCCGTTTCGGCGGTGAAGGCGTTCGACGGTAGCCTCCCCCATGACGGCGTCGGCAAGGTCTAGAAAACGGGGGGCAGTGCCGAAAACGCAGCCCCCCGCGAGACCCCCGTGGCAGCCGACGCGATGATGCCGGCCCGCCAAGCCCAGCGCAAGCCGGAAGGGACTTTTTCCCTACGTTTCGGAATTTGCGACCTGGCGACACGGCGTCACGTTGCTGCCGCCAGCGCTCCACCGAGATAGCTTTGCGGGGCGCGGGTGTCGTGGCGATCGTTGGCCAGCTTTGTAGTCGCAGGCGTAGGACTTGGCGATCGAGGCCTTTGCTATCATTCTGCCTCCCAGCCCTTGAACCTATCGGGCGCCAGTTGCGTATAGATCACCGTCGATTGCGCGTTGCGGTGGCCGAGATATCCTTGCAGCGATCTGCTGTCCTTGCCCTCGTTGGCGAACTTGAACCCGCAGCTGTGGCGCAGCATATGCGGGTTGATGGGGAACGGCATCCCGGCCCTGACGCCCAGGCGCGCGAACATCTTGCGAAACCATGCGGTCGTGACGGGCGTCGATTTGCCCTTACGGGGCTCGCCGACGAACAGGTAGCGGCTCGCCGGGTTCTGGGCCTGAAGCTTGCGCAGGGCGCGCAACTGCGTGCCGTTGAGGTAGTGCGTCGAGGGATCGCCGCCCTTCCTGCGGACGACGTGCATTGTGCCACGCTCAAAATCGAACTGTGACCATTGCAGTTCGCACAGTTCGGCGGCGCGTAGGCCGCGCCAGTAGCACAACAGGATCGCGGTCGCGTCGCGGTGGCCATAACGGGCGTCGCGCTTGGCGACCTTCATCAGGGTTTCGATTTCGGTTTCGGTCAGGTGCTTGCGCGGCCGCAGTGCATCGTTGGCGCGCCGGTTCGGCATGGGCGGCCGATTGTGGCCCATTCCCGGGACTGTCCCATTAACCGTGGCTGGGCGTGTTGCGTCTGGCATCGGAATCCCCTTGCGCCGCAATGGCTGGGATGCGTCTACTGTCCCATATATCATCATATGTGGGACAGATGGGAGGTGCCGACAGCCAATATATTTTCGCGCGCAAGGCCTTGACAAAGCAACTGTTTTGTCTGGCGTCCGTCGCCGCTCCCGCCGGCGTCGCCATTGCCGATCACCGCGGTCATCAGTGACACCATGGCGACAATCGGCAGCGGCAAACTACCTTGCGTCACCCAAGGGCCGCAGCCAGGAACCACCATATTTAGCGGCGATTTTTTTCTTAAGGCGATGATGGCCGCCGCGTGCCCTATTTGGCCTATTTCGGCCGGCCCTGACCGGACGGCAATGCGGGGACATAACCGTCAGTGTCTGGGATTGTCGCAAAATCTATTTCCAGCTGTCCCGGAACCGGGCGGCGTTTCCGGGGGCGTCGGGTCGGCGGCGTGGTCCGCGCGTTGCGTTTGTTCCGGCGGTTTTGCCGCGGCCCCTGCGCCGGGCCTTCCTCAACGACGACGACCGCGAACATGTGCTTGCCGAGCGCCGTCGTTAATGTCGGGAGAAGCTCCTCGGCCCACGTCGCGTGGTCCGTCTCAAGGCCGTAGGCCGTGCGGCGTTTCGGGCGGTCGGCGTCGGCCGGGGGCGGTGTGTCGGACATCCGCCGACCATTTCATGGGCTTGCCCGCGAGTCATGCGAAAAGCGCCGGCTTCGGTAAGCATCGCCATCAATGCAGCGCCATCGTGGTCGGCGTGCTCGCCATCGCGTCGCTCGCGGCGTGGTCGCGCTGGGCTTCGGCCCTCTGAGGCATTGCCCCTCGCCTCAACGCTCGTTCTGGGGCTTCCTACGGCGAGGCCGACGCGGCGCGCTGTTCGGGGTGTTCCGTTCCGTCCAAACCACCAGCCTGATGCCTGAGCGCGTCGTCAATGTGGGACTCAACTCCTCGTGCACGCTCTGGTCCATCTCGTCGAAGATGCAGGCCGTGCTGGTCGATTCCAGGTCGCCCGGTCGCCATGTCGGCCGATCCCGCGTCCCGCGGATCGAGCGCCACCGCGACACCGCGCCGCTGTCTAGACAAGTCAAAGGTTGGATGTCGCTGCGCTCCCCCTCCCGAAATATAGAAAGTAACCCCGGTTTCCGTGGTGACCCCGTAACCCCGGTTTCCGGGGTCGGGACTTTGGGGTTTTCGACCACGGTTTTCGGGGTCGAAACACTATAGAAACCGGGGTCGGGAAATGTTTTTGCCGCGACCGGCTTCCAGCTTCTATTTCCCCGCGAAATGGCAACCGGGTCTTTGTTGGCGCGAGCGATGGTGGAGACCTGCTCCGCTTGTTCCTCAGTCTTGATACGCCGCCAGTCGTGAGTCGGCGGTCGCTGTTTACTGTCGCGGCCATGGGCGAAGGTCAGCAGGAACTTGTTCGGTGAGCGGTGCTCGGCATTGCCGCCACGGCCGCGTTCGGTGACGCGGATAAAGCCCAAAGCCTCAGCCTCACGGGTGGCGGGGGCGACCGACATGGGATGCACCCCGTATTGAACAAACTGTTCGACGGTTACCGGCAGTTGCCCGTTGTCGTTACCGCCGTGATGGCCGAGTTCAATCTCGATGCGCGAGATGACGAGGTGGGCGGCCCTAGACAGCACCCGATAGGCGGGCGACTCCAACATCTCGATCAGGCGCGGTGACCATTGACCGCTAATACTGTTGCGCTTTTTGTACATAGCCAGCACCATTTTTGGGGCTGCTGGCTGGCACCGCTTGCTTGGTAATCCAGAAGGGAGTAAGGTCTTCCAGTTCATATACAAGCGGGTGTCCATCCAGACAGACCCGTTTTTCGCTCAGGGCCCCGCCACCAGCGGGGCTCTTTGCGTTCCACGGCGCGAATCGCCGCTTTCTGATTCGATTTTACGTCGCACGCGACACGCAAAACAACGGCCCGCCGATGCGAATCGCCCGATCCGCGCGGCTTCATCTTGCGGCCGCGGAGCGCGGCACCAACACGCGGCAGCCGCTCGCCAAGCGGCCAGCGCCTTGCAGTGGTTGTCGCCAGACCATCTGAAGGCCGCCAGGCTGAGCGCCGCATCTGCTCGGACGGTTATTTGGGGTTGCCAGGGAACCCGACCGCATCGTCTTGGAGCGTAGTGCGGTTGAAACAGCGCCAGTTCACGAGGTCGTTGGCTTTGGCTCCCCCTCCTCTGGTATCCGCTCAAGTCTTCTTTGGACCTCAGCTTGGGCGGCGGCTTCGCAGCTTTGGAGATTATTGTAATCGTTGAAGCGGTATGTGAACAAACCGCTGCCAAGGGTGACGGTGATCATGAGGGCAAAGACGGTGTTCATGTAAGCCTCTTCGCTGCACCGACTTTTTTGCCCGGCTCAGAAAGGCCAAACGCCGTATAGCCAGAGCGCGAAGAGGATGATGGCCGCGATCAGGATCAAGTAGCCGATTGTGCGGCGGCGCTCTTGTAGATCAAAGTAGTCTTCAGGGCGCATGGCGATGAGCATCCAACATGGACATGAAGCCGCTTCTTCTCGTATTGCATCACGGGTTACAGTCAATCGGGAAGGCCATCGGACTAGTCGTAAGGATTGCTCTGGTGGCCTTCTTGTTCGTCGGAGTGCTCGGGGTGTTGCCCGTCAGTTTGATTGCGGCAGCAGAGATCGCAGGGTTGGTTGGCGGCGGCGTGGTTGCGTTCGGCCTGCTGTTCTTTGGTTTCATTGGCCTCGTCGGGGTCTATGTGGTGCCTCATGTCCAGCCCCAAGTCATCAAGGCTGTGGTGGCGCTCCTACAAGAAGCGCCGTCACCATGAAAGAGTTTCTGCTGCTGTGCCTGATCGTAATGGTGCCAGCAGGTTTATTGATGATGGGTGAAATAAAGGGGAAGACGCTAGGCACAACCCTCAAGAACGCACTGGCGTGGATCGCCATTTTTGGCGGGCTGCTTTTTGTCATCTGGGCGGCTGGCTATGTGCACGGGTTTCCACCGCCTTGGTTCAAGTGAGGCGGGGCGATTTTAGTTGGAATCGTTGTGTATGAGGCAGCCGTCAGCGTCTTTGGCAGCCATGCTGGTGCCTTTGTATATGTAGCAATAGTTCGTGTAGTGCACCTTGCCGAACGTGTCGCGATAACAAACGTCGCCAAAATACACGAACTGCGAGTCGCCAGCTTTAATGGCGGCCAAATCGCCATCGGAGATTTTAAGATCGGAAAACTTGGCAGTCAGCGGCAACTCAACGGTCGGGAACATTGTAATGAGTCCGGCAATACTTGCCTTGGCGGTTGGTTGACTACAGATTCCGGCACTTACGGCGAAGGAAGCATTTGTCCTAACAATGTCTGTGCCTATGGCGGAAAATCCAACTTCGTAAGCAGGCGTCAGCCCGTAGTTCTTACGAACCATTTTGACGGCCATTTTTCCGATAACGCCAAAGTTTTCCAAATCTCCTGCTATAACGCCGATATAGGCGCGCAGCTGCCGTTGCTCGGTATCCTGCATTACCCCCAACTGGTCTTGGCTCGCTTTGACTTGCTGCCCGCTGTAATCGGCCTGGAACGCTCCCGCTATGAGAAGACCGCCAGTGAGAATGATATTGAGAGCGACGCCAACGGCCAATCCTACTTCGAGACGAAACTGTATGCGTTCGCGTCCTGCGGCCGTTTCGTTGTGTTCCTCGTGCTTTTTGGCGAAGGCTTTGAACGTCTCATTTACGGCCGCCGTTTCTTCGGCGGTGCTGCCATGTGGTTCCTTGGTCATTTGTTTTGGCCTGGATTTGCTGAGAACGTCTCCGCCGCCCCCCCGCACGGGATGGCTCTGGTCATCGATGGGAACCTAAACCCCCGGCTCACCGCCAGCAACCGGTGAGAGACCTGGCGGTCATGTATCGGCTTTTTTGGCTGTATCGGCGTCAAAGTGCGGTATCGGAAAAATGTAGGGAAATGTGAGGACGCCGGCCGCTTTCGCTTTGCTCGGGTGGCCACTCCCGCTAGAATCGAGCACCGTTGGCACCGAAGGTTCCAAAATGCGCCGAAACCGTCTTGCGTTTTCGCATCCGTGCGAGCCGCGTGTTTAAACCGACGCCAGCCGCCATGACCGCGCCGCCCAGCACCATCACCGACAGCAACGACATCGCCGCCGCGAAAAGCGCGAGGGCGACGACGGCGACGGCGGATTTTGCCGCCTTCGGCAGCTGGCCGGCCGCC
>Ga0187869_10001632_pt1 | contig 19643 bp, 16 predicted proteins | sample June2016WEW_13_1_2_FD_132972 | JGI IMG/M metagenome (GOLD analysis project Ga0187869, IMG submission 132972) | Peatland microbial communities from SPRUCE experiment site at the Marcell Experimental Forest, Minnesota, USA - June2016WEW_13_100 | ecosystem: Environmental > Terrestrial > Soil >...
AAGAAACTGGCGCTGGAGATGCGTAAGAAGTGCAAGATCCTGATCTCTCTAGGTTCTTGCGCCTGCTTTGGCGGCATACCCGCGCTGGCCAATCAGTACAGCACAGAAGAAATGCTGGAGAAGGTCTACCGTGACAGCGTGACCACCGAGAAAAACGGTTTGCCCCACGAGCAGATTCCTGCGCTGACCGACCGAGTCTACGCGGTCCACGAGGTTGTGAAGGTGGATGCCTATCTCCCCGGCTGTCCAACCACGCCAGAGATGGTGGCCGGAGCGCTGGTCGCCCTCATTGAAGGCAAGCCCCTGCCCGTGCTGGCGTCGAAGAGCGTTTGCGACGAGTGTCCCACCAAGCGTGAAAAGAAAGCGGTCTCCAACCTGAAGGGCCACCTGGATCCGCCGGACTTCAAAGTTGGAGCGCCACTCAGCGAAATGCGCTGCCTGATGGAGCAGGGCATCCTGTGCCTGGGGCCAGCGACGCGTGCCGGCTGCGGTGGCAGCGACGGCAACCCGCGCTGCATCCGCGCCTACATGCCATGCGAGGGTTGCTTTGGCCCGCTCTCGGACAAAGCCAATCCCATGGTGGACATGATGGGAGCGCTTTCTTCCATCGGACTTGATCCCAAGCAGATTCCGGATCGGTCCGCAACCTTCAACCGTTTTGCTGGCGCTGGCCGTCTGCGGCCGCTGCCCCGGAGGTGATCCATGGCAAAGACACTCGTCATTCAACCCGTCACCCGCATCGAGGGCCATGCCAAGGTGACCATTCAGCTCAACGATGCCGGCAACGTGGACACCGCCCGGGTAAACGTCATTGAACTTCGCGGCTTCGAAAAATTCTGCCTCGGACGCCCGGTAGAAGACCTCCCTCGCATCACGCCGCGCATTTGCGGTGTGTGCCCGTGGTCGCATCACTTGGCCTCGGCCAAGGCTTGCGACGCGGTCTTTGGAGTCGAGCCGCCCCCGGCGGGAAAGAAGCTGCGCGAGCTGTGCAACAGCATTGCCTACATGGAAGAGCACATCTTGCACTTCTACTTCCTCGCGGGAGCCGATTTCCTGCTCGGACCCGATGCCGACTATTCCATCCGCAATGTCATCGGCGTGCTGCAGGCAGCACCCGACATTGCAAGAAAAGTGGTGAAGGTTCGCCACATGTGCGCCCATATGCTGGAAGTCCTGGCGGGCAAGGCCATCCATCCCCAGGCCGCCGTTCCTGGCGGATTCAGCAAGCCACTCGCTCCTGCCGACCGCGACCAGTTGCGCAAGCAGGCCGATGAGGCACTCGAACTCGCCAAGTTCTCCATCGCTTTCGCCAAGGAGAACGTCTTCCCCAAATATCTAGACGTGGTCAAGTCGCTGGGAGTGATCACAACCGGCTTCATCGGCACCGTCAAGGAGAACGGCGCGCTCAACCTCTACGACGGAAAGCTTCGCCTGATGGCGCCCAATGGCTCATATCAGGATTTTCCTTACGATCGCTATACGGAGTTCATCGCCGAGCACATCGAATCGTGGAGCTACTTGAAGTTCCCCTACGCCAAACAGTGGGGCGACGGTTTCTCCATGGATGCCGAAAATCCCAAGGGCGTGTATCGCGCCAATACCCTGGCGCGCATCAACGTCTGCGACTTTATCGACACGCCGCTGGCGCAGGCCGAACTGGAGGAGTTCCGCGCGAAGTTCGGGCGGCCCGCTCAGCTCACGCTGCTCTATCACTGGGCGCGGCTGATCGAACTGCTCTACAACGCCGAAAACGCCATCCGTTTGCTGGACGATCCCGAAATTACCAGCACCGAAATCCGGGCGAAGGTTACGCCGCGCGCAGCGCGAGGCGTAGGATGCACCGAAGCGCCGCGCGGCACGCTCATCCACGACTACACCACCGATGCCAACGGCTTGGTCACTAACGTCAACCTGATTGTGGGCACCACCCACAACAACGCTCCCATCAATATGTCGGTCACGCAGGCCGCCAAAAGTTTGATCCATGACGGCAAATACGACCAGGGAGTGTTGAACACAGTAGAAATGTCAATCCGTGCCTACGATCCATGCTTTTCCTGCGCGACCCACCGGCTGGACGGGAAGCTGTCGGTCAAGCTGGACATTTTCGACGCGGACGGAAAATTGCTCGACACGCTCGCCAACTGAACGGTCGCGAAAAGGACTAAGCATGTGGGAGATCGATCAATCCGATCAATTGGATCAATCCGATCTCCCCGACTTCTGTCGGAAAGCGACCGTGGTGTTCGGCGTTGGGAATATTCTCTTTGGTGACGACGGATTCGGGTGCGCGGTAATCGACTACGTCGAGGCCCACTACCGTGTGCCCGAAGCCGTCTGCTTGCTCGACGTCGGCACGAGCGTGCGCAAGCTTCTATTTACGCTCTGCCTGAGCACCGCGCGTCCCGAACGTTTGCTCATCGTGGACGCGATCGATGCCGGACGCACTCCCGGCGAGATATTCGAGATCGATCCCGCCGAGATTCCCCCCGTCAAACTGGACGATTTCTCACTGCACCAGTTGCCCACGTCCAACCTGCTGCGCGAGTTACAGGAGACCTGCGGAGTCGAGGTGCGGGTGCTGGCCTGCCAAACCGGGCCACTGCCGGAAGAAATCTCCCAGGGTTTGTCGAAAGCAGTCAGCGGCGCCGTGCCACAAGCAGCGGAGTGGCTCGTCGGCGAGTATTTCCCCAGCGTCACAGCACCGCGAGGCGATCTATGCCAAACAACGTGCTGAAGACGCCGGTGCGGGCGCGCCATATTGTAAGAAATATTTTCAGCGCACCGTGTGAACAAGCTGGAGGCATCGTATGAGCCCGAATCTCGCAATCAGCAGCGATGGAAAGAAGTTCATGTGGGATGGGCAGCTCTACGACAACCGTGAAGAAGCATCACGGGCAGCGGAATCATATCAGAACGAAAACTTTCAAATTCAGATAGTGGAAGAAGACGGGAAGTTCCTGGTGTACACCAGGAGGTCCGTCAAGGAATGGGTGGTCGCTACGCAGTAGCGGGCATCCTTGGTAGAGGTGGCAAATGGCAGCAGGCATATTGCCGGTTCAAAGCGATCCCACATTGCTGGCCGACATTCGGCGCTATGGGAAGTTCGACCCAACGGGCTGCTATCAGTGCGGCAGTTGCACCATCTCCTGTGATCTGGTCTCGGAGTTCGCTACGTTTCCCCGAAAAAGTATCCGTTACGCTCTTCTGGGATTAAGAGCACCGCTCCGGGGAAGCCTCGAGCCCTGGATCTGCCACGACTGCGGCGATTGCTCGATCGTCTGCCCGCGCCAGGCGGAGCCCAGGATCTCCATGGCCACGCTGCGGCGCTTCCTGAGCGGCCAGTATGAACGCACGGGCTTGGCGGCCAGGCTCCTCACGTCCCGCGCGTGGTACTTTGGCTCGCTGGCCTCCGCTGCGGCGCTCGTCGTGCTCCTGATCCTCTGCTACCACCTGTGGTATGTGGGACTGCCTCTATCCGGCCTGGCCACGCCGCTCGGGATGGAGCACATGTTCCCCATCATGACGTATTACACGCTCACGGTGATGCTCTTTCCGGCGCTTCTGCTGCTCTCCCGCGTCCACCGCGTCTGGCGCTTCACCATGAGCCGGCAACAGCCGCCCATCCCATTCTCCGTCTATGTCGACGAGGCGTGGACGTACGTACACCAGTCGATGACTCACGCGCTGATGAGGAAGTGTCCGGAAAAAGGACGGTGGCTGGGGCATTGGCTGCTCGCCCTGGGCACGGTCATGATGCTGACCATCAAGATCTTCGCCCTGCGGTGGTTTCAAACCGACAACATTTATCCCTGGTATAACCCGCAGCGCTGGCTGGGATACCTCGCCGCCGCCTTCATCCTTTACGGCGTCGGTGACATTCTCATAGGACGAGTGCAGGCGAAGAAGGAAATCTACAAGGAGACGCGGCCGGAGGATCTGGTCTTTCCCATCCTGCTTGTGCTAACGGCGTGCAGCGGACTCGCCACACACCTCTTTAGGTATGCAGGCTTCGCGCTCTGCGCTCACTTCGCGTACGCCCTGCACATCATCATCGCCACTCCGATGTTGGTGGTAGAGATGCCGTTCGGCAAGGCAGCGCACATGATCTATCGTCCGCTCGCTTTGTATTTCCAGGCGGTCAAGGAGCGGGCTGCACAGCTGGCGCCTGCCCAGGAGGCCATCGGCCATGTCGTCTGAATTGACCCAGCCCCATCCGGTCGGCGCCGCACTGGTCGTTGGAGGCGGTATTGGCGGCATGCAAGCCGCCCTCGATCTCGCCAACGGCGGCATCAAGGTATATGTGGCCGAACGCGGCCCTGCCATTGGCGGGGTCATGGCCCAGCTCGACAAAACTTTTCCCACCAACGATTGCGCGATGTGCACCATGGCGCCGCGTCTGGTCGAGATCGGCCGGCACAAGGACATCGACATTCTCACCTTGAGCGAGGTGGAACGCGTCGATGGCCAGCCGGGCAATTTCACGGTAACGATCAAGCAGCAGCCGCGTTTTGTGGATGCGACGAAGTGCACTGGTTGCGGCGCTTGCACCACGGAATGTCCCGTAACGCTGCCCTCCGAGTTCGATCGGGGGCTGGCCGAGCGGAAGGCGATCTACCGGCCGTTCCCGCAAGCCGTTCCCAACATCTTCACCATTTCGCGCCGCGGAACCTCCCCCTGCGAGGCCGGATGCCCCATCCATCAGAGCGCCCAGGGCTATGTAACCCTGATCGCGCAAGGCCGCTTCGAGGAAGCGGCTCAGGTCATTCTGCGCGACAACCCGATTCCGTCGATCTGCGGCCGGATCTGTACCCACCCCTGCACCACCGCCTGCACCCGCAATAACGTGGACGATCCGGTCAATTTGCCGGCGCTAAAGCGCTTCATTACCGACCATTGCTCCGATTACAAGCTGCCGCAACCGACCGTGCCCGAACGTTCCGAGAAGATTGCCATCGTGGGGTCGGGACCGGCCGGCCTTCTCTGTGCCTATCAACTCCGGCAGAAAGGCTATGGCACGACGATCTTCGAAGCGCTCCCGGTTGCCGGCGGCATGCTGGCAGCGGGTATTCCGTCTTTCCGCTTGCCACGGCCCGTGCTGAACGCTGAACTCGACCGGCTGCGTGCGATCGGCATCGAGATCCTGTTGGAAACGCCGGTGGGCCGCGGCATCACGCTCGAAGAATTGCGCAAAAGCTACGCCGCAGTTTTCATCGCCATCGGTGCTCACGTGGAGCGGAAACTCGGAATCCCGGGAGAAAACCTGACGGGTGTTATGGGTGGCGTGGAATTCCTGCGGGGTGTGAATCTCTCGCGTCCAGTAGCGCCGGGCCGTCGCGTGCTGGTGGTGGGAGGAGGCAATTCCGCTCTGGACGCGGCGCGCGCTGCACTGCGTTCCGGGTCCGAAGAAGTAACGATCGTCTATCGGCGCACACGAGCGGAGATGCCCGCCGACCATCGTGAAATCGAAGACGCAGAGCGTGAAGGCGTCAAGTTGATGTTCCTCGCCGCGCCCAAATCATTCCAGACGGGCTCCGACGGGCGCGTGATTGGCCTGGAGTGTTTGAAGATGAGGCTCGGCAAGCCCGACGCCAGCGGTCGACCAGCTCCGGAACCGGTTCCAGGCTCGGAGCATGTCATCCCCTGCGACGCTGTCATCGCTACGATTGGCCAAGTACCCGATGTGAATGGTCTCGGTGAACGGCTGGGTCTCGCGACTACGAAATCGGGAACGCTCCGAGCCGATCCCCTGACGATGGAGACAGCGCTGCCCGGTGTGTTCGCCGGCGGCGATTGCGTAACCGGTCCCGACGTGGTGGTGACGGCGATGCTCGCGGGCAAAAAGGCCGCCAACTCTATCGATCGCTGGCTCAATGGCCAAGACCTCCGTGCGGGCCGCGAGCTGGAAGCGCCGTATCACACGGAGTACGTCGTGGACACCACTGGCGTACTGATGCAGCGCCAAATACCGGTGCCCTCTCTCGACCCCGCCACCCGCGGCAGGAACTTCGATGAGGTCCACACCGGCTACACCGCCGACCAAGCAATCGCCGAGGCTAAACGTTGCCTCGCGTGCGGCATCTGCTGCGACTGTCATCTCTGCGCAACCGCTTGCCAGGCCAATGCGATCGACTACACCCAGAGTGCGCAGGCTCAAGAGTTGAAGGTAGGCGCCATCGTCCTCGCACCCGGATACGAGATCTTCGACGCCCGGCTAAAGAAAGACCTGGGTTACGGCCGCTTCCCGAATGTGCTCACGGCTCTGGAGTTCGAACGGATTCTGTCCGCCTCCGGACCCTATTCCGGTCATGTGCTCCGACCCTTCGACCGGCAGGAACCGAAGCGCATCGCCTTCCTGCAGTGTGTTGGTTCAAGGGATTTCGAACACGACTACTGCTCGTCCGTCTGCTGTATGTACGCCACCAAAGAAGCCATCATTGCCAAAGAGCATCTCGGCGAAGGTCTGCGATGCGACGTCTTTTTCATGGACCTGCGCGCCTTCAGCAAGGGCTTCGAGCAGTATTACCACAGAGCGCAAGAACTCGGGGTGCGGTATATCCGTTCTCGCGTGCCGAAAATCGAGGAAGTCCCTGGAACCCGCAACCTGATTGTCCAATATCTCGCCGAGAACGACCGAAAGCTCTCCCAGGAATACGACCTGGTTGTCCTCTCCGTGGGCATGCAGCCACCCAAAGACGTCAAAGTGCTGGCCGAAAGATTCGGCGTGGCGCTCAATGAATTCAATTTCTGTGGCACCTCCGCGTTCAAGCCGGCGGAATCCTCGCGCGAAGGGATTTACGTCGCCGGTCCGTTTGCCGAGCCGAAGGATATTCCGGAAACTGTCATGCAGGCCTCGGCGGCGGCGACGCAGGTGCTTTCGCTCTTGCGCGAAGCCCGTGGCCAGTTGATCGCGCCGAAAGTTTATCCACCCGAACGAGATGTGAAGGGAGAAGACCCGCGGATCGGAGTCTTCGTCTGCCACTGCGGAACCAATATCGCCGGTGTGGTCAATGTTCCGGACGTCGTGGAATATGCGAAGACCTTGCCCAACGTCGCGTACGTGGAAAACAATCTTTATACCTGTTCCAACGATACCCAGGATCGCATCAAGGAGAAGATCGTCGAACACAATCTGAATCGTGTCGTGGTGGCCTCCTGCACTCCGCGAACCCATGAGCCCCTTTTCCGCAATACGCTGGCGGAGGCCGGACTCAATCCCTACCTGTTTGAGATGGCCAATATCCGGGACCAGTGCTCCTGGGTGCACATGCACGAGCCGGAGAAGGCCACCGAGAAATCCAAGGACTTGGTCCGAATGGCGCTGGCCAAGGTCCGGTTGTCGCAGCCGCTCCACCGGCAGACGGTCAGGATAGAAAAGTCCGCCCTGGTCATCGGCGGCGGACTGTCGGGCATGACCGCCGCCCTGGCTTTGGCACACCAGGGCTTTGATGCCTATCTGGTGGAAAAGGAGAATGAGCTTGGCGGAAATCTGCGGCATACCCACTACTTACTCAACGGAGAAAAGCCACAGGACGAATTAGCCCGCCTGCGCAGCGAAGTCGTACTGAACAGCAGAATCCATCTCTTTATCGGCGCAGAGATCGAGAAGATCGACGGCACGATTGGCAACTTCAAGACCACGATCTCGTCCTGCGGCGGAACCACCGAAGTCACGCATGGAGTCGTAATCGTAGCCACGGGTGCAAAGCAGTACCAGCCAAGAGAGTACCTGTTTGGACAAGATGACGGCGTCCTCACGCAGCGCGACCTCGAAGCACGCCTCGCTGCCGGTGATCGCTTTTTGGCGCTGGAAGCCTACCGGCCCGCAAAGACCGTCGTCATGATCCAGTGCGTGGGCTCACGAGATGCCGACCACCCCTACTGCTCTCGCGTGTGCTGTGCCGAGGCCATCAAGAATGCTCTGAAGATCAAGGCGCTCTCTCCGCAGACGCATGTGTACGTCCTGTACCGCGACATCAGAACTTACGGCTTCAAGGAGAGCTATTACACCAAAGCCCGCCAGCAGGGAGTCGTGTTTGTGCGCTACGACGAGGACCGCAAGCCCGAAGTGTCACGCGATAGCGATGGACTGGAGGTCACCGTCTACGACCAGACCCTGGGGATGCCGCTCATCATCTCCGCCGACCTGGTGGTTCTGTCCGCGGGCATTCATCCGCATGAAGAGAACCGCAAGATCGCGCAGTTCCTCAAGGTTCCGCTCAACAGCGAGGGGTTCTTCCTCGAAGCCCATATGAAACTGCGCCCCGTAGACTTCATGACGGACGGCGTCTTCTTGTGTGGACTGGCCCATTCTCCCAAGACCATCGAGGAATCCATTCTCCAGGCTCAAGCGGCAGTCGCCAGAGCCGCCAGCATCCTCGCGCGCGACACGATTGAGCTGGAAGCCAATATATCGCAGGTCGTTGACGAGAGCTGCGACGGGTGCGCCTACTGCGTGGACACCTGTCCCTACAAAGCGATCACCATGGTCGAGTACAAGTGGCAGGGGGCGATCAAGAAGGTCGTCGAAACCAGCGACTCTACCTGCAAGGGCTGTGGCTGCTGCCAGGCTACGTGTCCGAAGAAAGGCATCTTTATTCGTGGATTTACCCTCGATCAGATCGAGGCTCAGATCCATGCTGCTTTGGGAGTAGCGTGATGGGAGTAGCGTGATGGACGACAACTTTCAACCCTTGATCATCGCCCTGTGTTGCAACTGGTGCTCCTACGCCGGCGCAGACCTGGCGGGCGTTTCCCGGACCCAATACCCGCCCAGCATCCGCATCGTCCGCGTCATGTGCTCGGGAATGGTGCACCCCAACCTGGTGATTGATGCGTTCACCAAGGGGGCCGACGGCGTCCTCATCTGCGGCTGCCATCCCGGAGATTGTCACTATCAGGAGGGCAATTACAAAACCGAAAAACGCGCCGACGCCATCAAGCTGATGCTCGCCGATTTCGGCATCGAGGAAGACCGCTTTCGCCTGGAATGGGTTTCAGCGGCCGAAGGGCCGAGGTTTGGGCAGGTTGTGCGGGAGTTCACCGAGCAAGTGAAAAAGCTGGGGGTCAGCCCGTACAGGTCCTAAGAGAAGCTGCTGGCCTCGTTTTTTTGATCGCAGCCCAAGAAAGAAAAGAAAGGAGTACTGCCGCTCACCGGAACCACGCCGTCACGGAGGAATTGGAGGAAGCACTGGAAGAGCAATCCCCGGCAGCTTTGCCGAGGGTTCCCGATGTCCCACTGCAACCCGAGGCTGGAGCGGAACCCCGTTTCTGATGCCTGCGGGCTACATCGAAGAAGCTGGAGGGCCGGTTAAGGCAGGTGGCAAAATTCCTGCCAGTACCCGCACCTTCTGCTCGGAAGGAGTTTTGTGATGCCGACGATAAGTGCTCCAACCCGCATTAAACTGCACAACATTCTGTTTGCCACTGACTTCTCGTCATCGGCGCAAGTAGGTCTGTCTCATTCCGCGGACCTGGCTCGCCGTTACGGTGCTGTGTTGTACACCGTCCACGTGCTGCCTCATATGCCATTTGTCGAATCTGCACAGCCGGATCCCGAGCAAGCCAGGTTGTCAGCAAATCAACAACTGCCTGCCCTGATTAACTCTGCGTCGTTGAAGGATGTCGAACACCAGGAACTGATTGAGCAAGGCGAAGTTGCGGAAGTGCTCTCGCAACTGGTCCGCAAGCATGCCATTGACCTCATCGTAATCGGCACCGGCGGCCGCAAAGGGCCAGGGAAATTGCTGCTGGGCTCGGTAGCAGAGGAGGTCTTCCGCAATGCCGAGTGCCCCGTGCTTACGGTGGGTCCGCACGCCACCCGCTGGGGGAGCGATGGCAACCTGCAGCACATTCTGTTTGCCACTGACTTTGAGCCAGAGTCCTTGCACGGTCTGCCCTACGCCCTATCTTTGGCGGAGGAGAATCGGGCCCGTCTGACCTTCCTGCATGCGTCGCCGTTTCCTCTCACTCTGCCGGAGTTTCGGCCCGAGGATCCGAAAGAGAGGCTGGCTTACTGGAAGGATCGACTCCGCGCCTTGATTCCTAAAGGAACACAGCTCTGGCATGAGCCCGAGTACATGGTGCAATTTGGTCCCCCGGCAGAAATAATATCGAGAATTGCCGCGCAATCGGTCGACATGATCGTCCTCGGCGTGAAACGGAAACGGCCGACGACTTTGACCAAGCATCTGGGCGCGGGAGTAGCGTACAAAGTAGCCTGCGACGCACCCTGCCCGGTACTTTCGGTGGGTGCCCGGCACCAGATCTAACGAGTAAGGCAAATGTTCGATGAGCAAAAAGACGATATTTCAACACTAGACGTATTACTAGCGAAATAAGGAGAATTCACACATGGCATCAAACACTCTTACCATCACCGATAATCGCACCTCCACAAACTACAACCTGCCGATTGAGAATGGCACGATCCGGGCCATGGACTTGCGCAAGATCAAGACCGGCCCTGACGACTTTGGGCTCATGACCTACGATCCCGCGTTCATGAATACTGCGTCCTGCCGCAGCAGCATCACTTTTATTGACGGCGACCGCGGCATCCTTCGCTACCGAGGCTACCCCATCGAAGTGCTCGCCGAACATTGCACCTTCCTCGAGGTTGCCTACCTGTTGCTGTTCGGCGACCTGCCCGCTCCGAGCGATCTGGCAACCTGGGTCGACCAGATCACCCATCACACCATGTTGCATGAAAGCACCAAGAAGTTCATGGAAGGCTTCCGTTACAATGCCCATCCCATGTCCATGCTGGTCAGCTCAGTTGCAGCTTTGTCCTCCGTCTACCCCGAGGCGAGGGAGGTTCACAATCCCGCCAACCGGCTGCACCAGATCCAACGGCTCATCGGCAAGATGCCGTCCATCGCGGCTATGTCGTACCGGCACAGTCTCGGCTTCCCCTACGTTTACCCGGACAACGATCTCAGCTATCCGGAAAATTTCATGAACATGTTGTGGAGGATGGTCGAGCCGAAGTACGTGGCCAATCCAGCCATCGCCCGCGCCTTGGACATTCTCTTCATTCTGCATGCCGACCACGAGCAGAACTGCAGCACCAACGCCATGCGGGCCGTCGGCAGTTCGCAGGCCGATCCGTATCTGGCAACCGCCGCCGCGGCCGCTGCCTTGGCCGGACCTCTGCACGGCGGAGCCAATGAAGCCGTACTCACCATGCTCGACGAAATCGGCTCCAAAGCGAATATCCCCGCCTATATCAAGAGCGTGAAAGAAGGACACGGCAAGTTGATGGGCTTTGGCCACCGCGTCTATAAGAACTACGATCCGCGCGCCAAGATCATCAAGTGGACGGCGGAGAAAGTATTCGCGGTCACGGGCGGAAATCCCAAACTTGACATCGCCCTGGAACTGGAGCGAATCGCCCTTGAGGATGAATATTTCGTCACCCGCAAGCTCTATCCCAACGTAGACTTTTACTCGGGAATCATCTATCAGGCCATGGGTTTCAGGCCGGAAATGTTTACTGTGCTGTTTGCCATCCCGCGCACCGCAGGCTGGTTGGCCCAGTGGCAGGAGATGATTACCGACCCCGAGCAGAAGATTGCTCGTCCGCGGCAGGTCTACACCGGACACGAAGAACGGAAGTTTGTGCCGGCTAAAGAACGCGCGCCAGTTTTGGCCACAACGCGTTAGCTTCGGCTCTTGTTTTCCAGTAGAGACGGGCAAGCCCCGTCTCTACTTTTCTTTCATAACTTCCAGCCCCTGTGTTTCGAGGTAGTCTTTTGCCTGGCGAAGCACCTTGCGTTCGTTGCTGTACGCAAGTTGTTTGGTCGCTTCAGCAAGGGGTACCCACAGCGCTCGCTTGACTTCAATCCGCATGTCAGACGGGATCGCGTCGATTTCTCCGGATACATAGCTCATCAGATAGAAACTCACGATTTTGAAGACGCGTTCGCCATCGCCCCACTTGCGGACGTAGACATACTTGTTATCGGAGAGCTTAGTGACGGGTTTGGCCGCGATGCCGGTCTCTTCGCGCACTTCCCGTACCGCAGCTGCCTGCGGTTTTTCACCCGGATCCACTAATCCCTTCGGGAGAGCTAAGACGGCACGGCTGCGCTTGCCGAACGCCTTTGCGGGGCTGCGAGTTTCCTTCTGCGCCTCATCTCTCTTTGGCATTTCATCTTTCTGCGGCTCAATCAGGGCGACATGCCAGACCCCGGATATCTGCCGAAGCACAACGCCTCCTGCCGAAATTTCCCGCGCCATAGCGCTCACCTCAGCCGACACGGTATCAAGAATTCACAAGTTTCCCAGTCTCTTGCTGGATTCGCTGCCAGGCGCGTTCCACATGGCGAGCCTGAGTGTTGGTTTGCCCAACGCAGAACCGAAGCGTGAATTTGCCATCGAGCTTGGTATGCGTGAGGTAAAGCTCGCCGCTGCCATTCAACCGCTCCATCAGAAGTTGATTGGCTTGATCTTGACTGGCTTGATCTTGACTGGTTTGATCTTGACTGGTTTGACCTTGATTAGTATGACCTCCTGCGCGCAGCCGGAAGCAAACAAGATTGAGCTTGGCGGGCGCGGCGAGTTCGAAGCGCGAATCATCGCGCACCCAGGCGGCAAATTGCTGGGCCAGGCGCACGTGCTCGCGAATGTGGTGCTGCAGGCCTTCGATTCCGTAATGCCGGATCACGAACCAAAGTTTGAGGGAGCGAAAACGGCGCCCCAGTTGAATATGCCAGTCACGATAATCGATGACGGCGCCGGATTCTGTTGCCTGGTTGCGCAGGTACTCCGGCAGAATCGAGAGCGTTTGGATCAGGTGCTTGCGGTCGGCGATATAGAAGACGTTGCAGTCGAAGTTGGTGAACATCCATTTGTGCGGGTTAAAGCAGTAGCTGTCCGCATAATCCACTCCATCATTAATGAAGCGGAATTCCGGGCACAGCGCGGCCGTCCCGCTCATCGCGGAATCCACGTGCAGCCAGAGATTGTGATCGCGGCAGACTCGAGCAATTTCGCGGACAGGATCGATCGCGTTCGAGGAAGTCGTTCCCACCGTGGCGCAGACGAAGCAGGGAATCTGACCGGCCTTGGTGTCGCGCTCAACTTGATGCGCCAGTTCTTCAGGGCGCATGGCAAAGTTCTTATCCACCTCAATGTGGCGCAGATTGTCCGAGCCCATGCCGGCGATCTTCATTGCTTTTTCGATAGAAGAGTGGGTTTGTGTGGAGCAATAGGCAATCAGCCGTCCATCACAGCCCTTGTGATTGCTGGCGAACTTAGTTGTACGCTCGCGGGCGGCCAGCAGGGCGCAGAGCGAGGCGCTGGACGCTGTGTCCTGAATTACGCCGCCTCCGGCGCTGCTGGTCGAAAGAAACTTCTCCGGCAGACCCAGCATGGGAACCAGCCAATCGAGCACGTGCGTTTCGAGTTCAGTGCACGCCGGACTGGTGGACCAGAGCATGCCTTGCACGCCCAATCCCGAGGAAAGCAAATCACCGAGAATGGCCGGCCCCGAGGCGTTCGCCGGAAAGTAGGCGTAGAAATTAGGCGACTGCCAGTGCGTGATGCCAGGAAGAATGATGCGCTCCATGTCGCCGAGAATCTGGTCGAAAGCCTCGCCTTGCTGCGGAGCGTTGGCTGGCAGCTGCGAGCGTATCTCTCCCGGCTGCACGCGCGACAGAACCGGGAAGCTTTCAACGCGGGAATGGTAGTCGGCGATCCAGTCCACGACCGCGTGGCCCTGGCGGCGGAACTCCTCGGGAGACATGTGGAACGATTTTGGGTCAGACATGGGAATCAGGAATTTGTAATTTGTAATTTGAAACCCGTCGCCCTTAAATTACAAATTACAAATCGCAAATTACAAATGTCCGAAATACACTCTCGTGTCGTATTCGAATTCGACCGTGCCATTTGTGGCATGGGCGCGAAAAGTCCGCTGCAGCTCCTGCATCATCGGCGCGTAGTTGGGATGACCTTCGAGCGGCGCGTATGAAGAAGACAGCAGGCGCCCGGCGGTCCCTTCATAGTCAAACTGCTGGCGCAGGTCAAATACCTGTTCCCGGTGCGGAGCGGGCGCAAAGAATTCGTGGATCACAGCGGTCGTGCGTTCGTGACGCACCTCCTTATAGTCTGTGCCGTAGGTCAGCAGGAGTTGCTCGTAATCGCGCAGGAAAGGCGTAGTCGAGGTGCGGCGCTCATTCCATATCAGCACGCACCATCCTTCCGGCCTTAGAATGCGGACAAATTCCGCACGCGCACGAGCCAGATCGAACCAGTGTGCCGCCTGCGCCGCGGTCACGAAATCGACGGAGGCGGACCCGAGCGTCGTCTCCTCAGCCGTTCCCGCAACCGATACCAGCCCGTTATGGTCTTCGAGTTGTCGCATGCCCGTCTCGCGCATTTCTGTGTTCGGTTCGACGGCAAAAACAGAATTGCCGTTTTCCAAAAGCATGCGAGTAAACACGCCCGTTCCGGAAGCAATGTCGGCGACGATGTGACTGGGCTGCAATCCGCATTCGGCGCGAAGCAGGTCAAGAACTTCGGGTGGATATCCCGGGCGATAGCGGACGTAATTCTCGACTCGATCAGAAAAACGAGCCGTTGGCGACTTGCTCATTGCTCTCTTGTTCACCGCTCTTTAGTTTAACGCGTTCCACTCGACCTCCCTGCACACGGTACAATCTTCATTTTGTGCCTGGCGTTTTGTGCCGGAGTCTTATTTCGGCGGAATCAGTGTTTTCTTCAAGGAGCTTCATGAAACTTCTCTCGTGGGCAGTTCTGTTCCTCATGCTGATTGGTTCGACCCTGCCGGCGTTTGCTCAAACCGGCAGAGACAGAGACAGAGACAGAGATAAAGACAAGGAGAAAAACCAGCCCTCCGCCGGGCCCGTCAGCGGTTTCCGTGATGTTGCCGCCGAGCGGGACGTCGAAGAAAAATTCATGGCTGTGCCCGATGCCCAGCTGGCGGAAGAGCACCTGCGCATTCTGACGCAAGCGCCGCACATCGCCGGGTCCCCCGAGGACAAAGCGACCGCCGAATACGTGGCGAAAAAGTTTCGCGAGGCCGGACTGGACACCGAAATCGTCGAATACAAAGTGTGGTTGAACTATCCGGCAGAAATCCGCGTCGATATGACCGCGCCCCCCGGAGTCGATATGCATGGACCAACCCGCGAGCACGTCGACGGCGATCCCTATCAGGATGATCCGCGCGTGGTGACTCCTTACAACGGCATGTCGCCGTCGGGCGACGCCGAGTCGGAAGTTGTCTATGCCAACTACGGCTCGCCCGCGGATTTTGACAAGCTGAAACAGATGAAAGTCGATGTGCGCGGAAAAATCGTAATCGTTCGTTATGGTGAGAATTTTCGCGGCGTGAAGGTATTCGTGGCGCAAGAACGCGGCGCCGCCGGAGTCATCATTTATTCCGACCCGAAAGACGACGGCTACTACCGCGGTGATGCCTATCCAAAAGGGCCGTGGCGGCCCGCGACCGGCGTACAACGCGGATCAGTCGGATTCATGTTCCAGTTTCCCGGCGATCCAACGACTCCAGGAGTCGCGGCCACTCCCACTCTGCCGGATTCGAAGCGTGTGTCGCCCGCCGAATCCGAGCAGTTGCCGAAGATTCCCGTAACTCCGCTTTCTTACAATGATGCCTCGCCGATTCTCGAGCACCTCGGCGGGCCGCCATCGCCGCGCGAGTGGCAGGGAGCGCTGCCCTTTACCTACCACGTTGGCCCCGGACCTGCGAAAGTGAAAATGCACCTTAAACAGGACTATCAGTTCCGCACCATTTGGGACGTGATTGGCAAAGTTCGCGGAACCTCTTCGCCCGATGAGTGGGTGGTAGCGGGCAATCATCGCGATGCCTGGGTATATGGAGCCGTCGATCCAAACAGCGGCACGGCCTCTATGCTGGAGGCGGTGCACGGCCTGGGTGAGCTGCTGAAGTCGGGTTGGAAGCCCAAACGCACGATTGTGATCGGAAGCTGGGACGCGGAAGAAGAAGGACTCATCGGTTCCACCGAATGGGGCGAAGATCATGCTCAGGAACTGGGAAACGCCGCCGCCTATTTCAACATGGACGTTGCCGTCTCCGGTAAAAAGTTCGGAGCTTCCGGTACCCCCAATTTGAAGGCGTTTATCCGCGAGATTGCAAAGGCGGTGCCTTCGCCACAAGGCGGAACCGTGTACGACGCGTGGAAAAAAACGAGCCAGTCGAACGCGGAAACGAACCATCCCCAGGAAACGGCCACCTACCGCCCGCCGCCAAACGCAATGCAAAACGATGTGCCCGTGGGCGACCTCGGCAGTGGCTCCGACTACACCGTGTTCCTGCAGCATCTGGGTGTGCCGTCCACCGACATCAGTTCGAGCGGCGACTACGGTGTCTATCACTCCACGTTCGATGACTTTGCCTGGTTCAAGAAATTCGGCGATCCCGATTTTCTCTACGAGCAGGAAATGGCCCGCATCTACGGTTTGGAAGTCCTGCGCATGTCGAGCGCCGACGTGCTGCCTTATGATTATGAGAGTTACGGGAAGGAAGTTCTGGTCTACCTCGACGCCGCCCGAAACAAAAGCAAAGACCGCTTCGGAGATAAGGCTCCAGATTTCTCGGCAGCGATCGAAGGCGCGCGTCACCTGCAGGAAGCGGGCGCGAAAATGTTGCAGAAGCAGCGGAAGATGCCCGCAGCGCCGGACCGCATCAATGCGAAACTCCGCGAAGCCGAGCGGGCGCTTCTGATTCCAGAGGGGCTGCCCAACCGTCCCTGGTTTCACCATGCCATTTATGCTCCGGGACAATACACCGGATATGCTGCGGTTGTGATTCCCGGGGTGAACGAGGCGATCGATCAGGCTGATCTTCGCCGGACCGAACAACAAATCGCAGCGCTGTCGGCGGCCTTGAACCGAGCCGTTCTGGTGCTCGAGCAATACCGCTAAGACGAGCCACAGCCTGCGGAAAAACTCGTGTAGAGACGGGGCTTGCCCCGTCTGGCAGAGACGACGATGAACACGAACTTGGCCATTCAGCATCTGTTGCACAACCTGCCCTCCGCCGCCACCGAAACATTCCTCGCGCTTTTTCCGATCGTCAACCCGCTGGGCGGCATTCCGCTGTTCTTCAGCCTTACCGCCGACTACTCCCCGGCAGAGCGTCGGCAGGCCGGGTTAAAGACCGCCCTCTATGTCATCGCGATCCTGGTCGTGTTCATGCTCTTCGGCCGGTTCGTCCTCAACTTCTTCGGGATTTCGCTGCCGGTATTGAAAATCGCAGGCGGGTTGATCGTGGCCAATACGGCGTGGGGCATGGTCACAGGCTCCCATCGCGTAACACTCGAAGAGAGCAGCGAAGCCCTGACCAAAGAAGATATTTCGCTAACGCCCATGGCCATGCCCATGCTGTCGGGGCCGGGCTCGATCGGCGTCGTCATGGGACTCGCGGCCGACGCCGATAACTTTCTTTCGTACCTGGGCATGGTGATCGGAATTGTCGCGCTCGGCCTCACCGTTTATCTTTTGCTGGTCCTCGGAGGTCCGTTCGTCAAGCGCCTCGGACCGAGCGCGATGGGCGCGATCAATCGCATTTTCGGATTCCTGATCCTGGCGATCGCAGTGCAGTTGGTGTGGAACGGGGCGGCAGACTTTAAAGGCTAAAGCGCGTCGAGAAACCAGCAGCCTGGAGCGCCGGGCGCCCTCGCCCGGCTTCAGCGTCCCGAGTCTAGCGAAGAATTCGCAACCCATGTTCCGACCCTACTGCGACGTCTCCGCGTTTTCCGCCGCTGCCAGCGCCCCTTTTTCGATAGACCGGCCGACCAGGCCGGCGCAGGACTCTATGAATTCCTGCTCCGGTGTATCGAAGGTGTCCGCAAAGTAGCTCTCGATACACAACTCTGCCACCACCCGTTTCTTCACCACTCTTTCTTTCAACGTGTTTTCCTTCAAAAAGATCGGCACTACAATATTCGATTTCACCAGATCCGACCCCAGGTAGCGCGGATCGGCCCCAACATTGTTGACCACCACGGTCTCCCCGGAAGTCGCCGCAGCTCCGCACAATCCTTTATCGAGCGGGATCCTCAGCGTGGGAGAAAAGCTGCCCACGTAGGGTCCCAGCACCAGAGCGTCGAAATCGGGGACTTCCATCCAATAAAAGCCAACCCAGTTGTAGCGCGTCATCTCTTCATGCAGGCGCTGGGAGATATACTGCATGAAGGACTTCACGCCATAGGCGGAACAGCCATACGTCTCAAATTCCTTCAGCAGTTCCTCATACTGTGACATCGGAATCGGAGTCTCCTTTTGTGGCTTCGCGGATAACTTGCATTTTATGCTCCTTTGGCTGGTCCACTCCGGCTAGTTATTGTTTAGTATCGGGGTTGTACCTCCCGGTAGCAGCACGACGCTAAAGTTGCACAGACTGTCTGGTAGTGGGAAGCGGCGTGGCGGGCGATCTACTTCGCGGGAACCGATGCTTTGGAGGCGGGCGCTCCTCGGAGCAATCCTTCCGTGCTCAGGTCCTCGTCTAGATCGGGCCAGTGGATGCCATATCCGCCTCCGGCAATCGTCCAATTCCGGCGCTGCGCCGGTGAGGCCTTCAGCAGGCGCGGATACCAGACCAGCGGAACCGTGATGACGCGGCCGTCGCGCAGACTCACGCTGAGCGTGTCGTCCGTGGACTGCACGTCGAGCACGCGCTCATCACTCATCTGCCGTCGATCCGAAAAACTCACGCCATGCCTCCCGGAATTCCTCCCGGTGCTCCGTCACCATCGATTGTATCGTGAGCAGTTCGCTGGCGCGAAACCCAAAATTGCGCGCCAGTTGGGGCCGGGTCGAGCCAGAACTTGGCCGAGAGGTCGTCGCGGTCAACATGGATGTGAGGAGGTTCGTTGGGTTCGTGGCTATAAAAATAGAACCGATAAGGGCCTGATCGGAACACAGTCGGCATGTTCTTTGTCCGCTGCATTTCATCGTAATGCCTATATTGTGTGCCATACAAGCATTACGGTAATATTGGAACGACGGTAGGATAGCGCAATTACAGAGGCCCGCGAGCATGAAAAGACGAGCAGAACTGCTTCCCGAATTGCAATTCTCCGAAGAGAAAGTCCGTCAGGCACAGACAGCTGATCGCGCTCACAGCGGCGCTGTCGTCGCCGCTGCTCGACCTATTTGATCGTAACCAGCTTCTCCACCAACTCCGAGTAGTCTTTCTTCTCCAGCCCATGCACCTGCTTGTTATACTCGTCCACTTTGCTGGAGTAATTCATAGAGCAGAACTTAGGCCCGCACATGGAGCAGAAGGCTGCGGTCTTGTATCCCTCTTCGGGGAGGGTTTCGTCGTGCATGGAGCGAGCCGTCTCGGGATCTAGCGATAACTCGAACTGTTTCTCCCAATCGAATTTGTAACGGGCATAACTTAGAGCGTCGTCGCGGTCGCGGACTCCGGGACGCTGGCGGGCTACGTCCGCGGCGTGGGCGGCGATCTTGTAGGCGATGATTCCGTCTTTCACATCTTTTTCGTTGGGCAGGCCCAAATGCTCTTTCGGCGTCACGTAGCAGAGCATCGACGCGCCGTACCATCCAATCATGGCCGCTCCTATGGCGGAGGTGATGTGGTCGTAGCCGGGAGCTATGTCGGTGACCAGCGG
>Ga0187869_10001634_pt1 | contig 19608 bp, 20 predicted proteins | sample June2016WEW_13_1_2_FD_132972 | JGI IMG/M metagenome (GOLD analysis project Ga0187869, IMG submission 132972) | Peatland microbial communities from SPRUCE experiment site at the Marcell Experimental Forest, Minnesota, USA - June2016WEW_13_100 | ecosystem: Environmental > Terrestrial > Soil >...
CCGAGCAGCGAGAACAGGATGGCCTCTGCGGCGCGCCCCTGGTGAGTCGGGAGCACGTGCTTGAACGGCATGAGATCCTTGACGGCGGCCTCAAAGCGAAAAAACGACGGGCTGCCCGCATAGCTTTCATCGCCAGACAGCAGAGCCGCCTGTTGCGCTGAACTCATCGCGCTCGTGCCGCTGTCGGTCAGCAGATCGATGATGACGTCGTCCGACTTCAGCGCGAAGAGGTTAAAATCCGCCGCGGCGATCAGCGCCGCGCGCTCCTCGCGAGTCGTCATGCGGATCGGCTCCACCGCCTTGATACGGAACGGTTCGATGATGACTCGGGTTCGATTAGCGCGATCAATCATTGGGCGACTCCGTCATTGCCGCGGACGCGGGTTCGTTCGTTGGGTGGGTCATTGTAAAGACCTGTCGCGGCAATGGGCGCGTTTTGCGGCAAGCGCTTCTCGGTATCCTTGCCAATCAATGCGACAATGGGCCTCAGGAGGCGCGACGACCAATGGCCACGGGTTGGGACCCTGAACAGTATCTGAAGTTCGCAAGCGCGCGACTGCGGCCGGCGATCGACCTGCTGGCCCAAGTGGAACTGCCGGCTCCCCGCCAGATCTACGATCTTGGCTGCGGCCCCGGCAACGCAACCCAATTGCTGCGTAGGCGCTGGCCGAAGTCGACGATTACCGGCGTTGACAGTTCCCCGGCCATGCTCGCGCAGGCCCAGCGCGAGGTCGCGGATTGCAGCTGGGTTCAAGCCGAACTTGCCAATTGGCGAGCGCCGGTGCCGGCCGATTTGATTTTTTCCAATGCCGCGCTGCATTGGGTCGCGCGGCATGATGCGCTTTTTCCGCGGCTGGTATCGCAGCTGGGATCCGGCGGCTTGCTCGCCGTGCAGATGCCCAATAATTTTGCGGCGCCATCGCACACCTTGATCGCCGAGACCGTGGCGGCGGGTCCCTGGCGCTCCACGCTCGAGCCGCTGCTGCGCCCGGCGCCGGTCCGCGCACCTTCCTATTATTACGAACTACTCGAGCCGCTGGTGCCGCAGATCAGCATCTGGGAAACGGAGTATCTGCAGACGCTGCGGGGCCCGGATCCCGTCAAGGAATGGGTCAAGGGTACCTGGCTCAAACCGCTGCTGGATGCGCTTGCGGGCGCCGATCGAGCGGCATTCGAAGCCGACTATGCGCAGCGTCTGCGTGCCGCGTACCCGCCGCTCCCGAGTGGTGTCACGCTGTTTCCATTCAAGCGCGTGTTTCTGATTGCGCGCAACCGAACTTAGCGCCAAGCCCCTCACGGAATAGCAAACCATGAAACACGAGAGTTACACCAAACACGATCTCGTCACCGGAAGCGCTTACGATCCGATCAAAGAGCCTCGATACACCGAGATCGCCACGTTCATGCGCGCGCCATTGGCGAGTTCGATCGAAGGCATCGATATCGGCTTGATAGGGGTCCCGACCGACTTGGGTGTCACCAATCGGCCCGGCGCCCGGCACGGCCCGCGCGAAATGCGCAATTCTTCGAGTCTGATGCGCAGCTTCAATCTGAGCCTCGGCATCAACCCGTACGAGCTTTGCCGGATTGCGGATCTCGGCGACGTGCACCTCTCGCATCGATACGACCTCGAAAGGCAAATCGTGGACATCGAGGCGTTCTATCGCAAGATCAAAGCGGCCGGCATCCGGCCCGTCACCGCCGGCGGCGATCATTCGATCACCTATCCGATATTCAAGGCGCTCGCGGCCGACGCGCCGGTCGGCATGGTGCACATCGATGCGCACACCGACACGTGGGCCGAATTTGCCGGATCGAAATTCACGCACGGAGCGCCATTTCGCCTGGCGGTTCAGGATGGATTGCTCGATCCGAAGCGCACGGTTCAGATCGGCATTCGCGGCGGCCAGAACACGATGGACGGCATCGAGTTTTCGCAACATCACGGCATGCGGGTCGTCTTCATCGAGGAATTCGCGGCGCTCGGCGTCGAGCGGGTCATTGCGGAAGCGCGCAAGGTCGTCGGCGACGGACCGACGTATATTTCGTTCGACGTGGACGGGCTAGACCCGGTGTACGCGCCGGGTACCGGAACGCCCGAGGTCGGCGGCATCACGACGCTCGAGGCTCAGCGTTTGCTGCGCGGTTTGCGCGGATTGAATCTGATCGGCGGCGATGTCGTCGAAGTTGCGCCACCGTACGATCAAACCGGCAACACCGCATTGGTCGGCGCCACGATGATGTTCGAGATCATGTGCCTGATCGCCGACCGGCATTTCGGCGCCAAATGCGCCAAGTAATCCCGGTCGTCATACGCGCATATGCCGACAGCCGTTCAAGAATAAATTGACGACCTGATTCGCCCACGCATCGAGTTCGGCCGGGGTCATCGGCGTGCCGAAACCCATCGCTCGGCGCTGCGGCAGCGTGACGACCATATGAAGGAATAACTCGGCGGCGAACGCCCGGTCCTGGTCCTTAAGTTTCGCAGTGGGCAGCTCGCGTGCGAGCAGATCGGCGATCAACGCGGTTCCTTCGCGCGTGCTGCCGTCGCTGCTGACGGCGCGCACGAGTTCCGGAAATCGCGCCGATTCGGCGTTGACGAGCCGGTGCAGTGCGAGCGCCGGCGCGGAAAGTGCCGCGTTGAGGATCAGTCCCGCGAGGCGGCGCAATACGTCGGGTAGGGTTGCGCCGGCGAGCAGGGGTACATCGGCCGGCGGCCGGATTTGCGCGATGATCCGGTGCACGACGGCCGCAAACAGCGTCGCCTTATCGTCGAAGCGATCGTAAAAGGTGCGCTTTGAGACGCCCGCGCGCGCTGCGACGGCTTCAATGGTCGTGGAGCCGTAGCCTTCAGCGAGAAATTGTTGCGTTGCTACGCCAAGAATGCGGTCGCGCAGCAGCAATGCGTCGGCGCGCGAAGGCCGGCCGCCGCGTGAGACGGCTTTTCTCCCTTTTCGCGCCATGTCCCTCAGCGATGCCGATAGCTATACCCGCCCGGGCGATAAGACTCATGATAACCGTTTCCCGCGCGATAGCTCGGGCGAGGTGCGTAGTAGGGTCGGGGCGCATAGTAAGCGCGCGGCGCCGAGGCGTAGCCGGCGGAGGGATAATAGGCGGGGCGCGGCGGGTAGTAGCCGGGCGCCGCTGGATAGCCGGGCGCCGCTGGATAGCCGGGCGCCGCTGGATAGCTGGGCGCCGCCGCCGGCCCAACCGACGAAACTGCGGCCGAAATGATCGAGAGCGGTAAGGTCGCGAGCCCGAAGACCGCTCCGAGAATGCCGTGTCCGAACCCCCAGGGATGAATGCCGATCCCGGGTCCCCCGGCTGCCGCCGGCGTGACCGGTAAACAGGTGATCAGCAACCCGGCGCTCGTGGCGATCAGTGCGCGTTTGACTCCCGTCATGGCTGGCTCCTTGAGATTTCGCTGATGGAATTCCCGGTCAGGCGGCCACCATACTCGCGCCGTTAACGAAACGCAACGGTACCGTTTCATTTAACCGGTACATAGTCCTCCGGCGTGAATGCGGGCACCGAGATCGCGTAGAAGCTCAGAAGGGTACTGGCGTCCGCCTCGATCGAGTGCACGACTTCGGCGGGAATGAAAACGATCGAGTCACGGCTGACCGCGATTACGCGGTCAGCCAAATGCACGCGGCCGGTGCCGTCGGTAACCAGGAACACCTCTTTCGAGCGGTGATTGAAACTCGCGGCCGATGTGCGCCCCGGCGCCAGCGTGAATCTCGCGATGCTGAGCGACGAGGTTTTCGCGTCGCGCGCGAGCCGGCCCACGAGTTCTTGCAGGCTGACGCCTGGCGACACCGTCACTTCCGGCACGTCCTGCACGGAGAACGCCGCCGCCCGCGAACCCGGCGACTCCGCCTTGCTCGACGCTTCGGCGGGACCGTGCACAAATTCTGCGCGCGTCAGGCGCGCAATGTCCTTGGCATACTCAGGATATTGCCGCTGCAGATCATCGCGATAGCCGATCTCGAAATCGGCATAATCGAAACCCGGCGACAATTGGGTGCCGACGAACGAGTATGCCCAAGCCGAGGTGTCGCGCGGCGCGGATCCCTGCCAGACGCCATGGGGTACCGTCAATTGCGGCACCTCCCCCGCCAATACATGCGACCCCAGCGTGACCCGCCGACCATGTCCATCGGGGTACAGCAATAATAGATTGAGCGGCGAACCGCCGTAGAAATGCCAGACCTCGTCGCTCTGCAGGCGATGCATCGCCGAAAAATCCCGGGAGGTTGCGATCACGACGATCGCATTGCCCGCGGCGTGCGCCCGCCCCCCGAAACGCGGCGGCAACGCGGCGCCATCGATCTGATCCTCACTGGAGTAGCTGGAACTGAACCATGCACCCTCCTTCGGCACCGGCGTCATGTGGTAAAAGCCAACGAGCTTTCCCGCCATGCCCGGCGGTACCGGCGGATCGGCAGCGGGCGCCCCGGCCGCCATCGCGAGACCGGGCAAAACGAACCATCCCATCAGCGCAAGTTTGACCGTCATTGAAGCGCTCCCGTCGAAAATCAATTGGAAATTCCCGTTAAACCGGATGCCGTCCGTCCGCATGTGACGAAATATAATCTTCATCTCCCAAATGCTTGCGTGCCTGTGTAGTCTAGCGCCATGAAAATATTTGCACCGATTATCATTGCGTTTGCGATTGGCTTGGCGGCGCCCCCGATGGCGTCGAGGGCCGCCGCAGTCGCCGGTGAGCGCTTGGGAACCGTTACGTTTTCCGTGTCCTGTTCGCCGAGAGTGCGCGCCAGCTTCAACCGCGGCGTCGCGTTGTTGCACGATTTCTGGTACGACGAGGCGCGGCCGCAGTTTGAGCGGATCGCCAAAGCGGATCCCTCGTGTGCGATGGCGCATTGGGGAATCGCGATGAGCGTATTCCACCAAATATGGGACCGGCCCGATGATGCCGCGCTCGCGCTCGGATGGCGGGAAATGCAGGCCGCGCAATCTCACCCCGCGAAGAGCGCGCGCGAGCGCGCCTATATCGCGGCTCTCAGCGGCTTCTTCCGGCCCGATCAGCGCGATTATATGGCGCGCATCGACGCCTACGCGGCCGCGATGGGCATTCTGTACGGCCATTATCCGCACGACACGGACGCCGGCGCGTTCTATGCATTGTCGCTGCTGGCCGCGGAATCTCCCGATGACACCAGCCTGACGCAAGAGCGCAAGGCGATGGCGGTGCTCACTCCCCTGTTCCAACAATATCCGGATCATCCCGGAGTGGTTCACTACATCATTCACGCCTGTGATACGCCGTCGCTGGCGCCCGACGGGCTCATTGCCGCGAAACATTATGGCGAGATCGCGGGCTCGGCTCCCCATTCGGCCCATATGCCGGGGCACATCTTCGCGCGACTGGGGATGTGGCGCGCGGACATCGATGCCAATCTTGCCTCGGTAAATGCGTCGGCCGCGGCGGAGGCCCGTCACGAGCACGGCGCCATGGATCAATTCCACTCCGATGATTTTCTGCTCTACGCCTACCTGCAGAGCGGTCAAGACGCGCATGCAAAAGCGCTCGTCGGCGATTCAGCGGCTGCGATCGCTCACTTCGAGGCGATGCCGAACATGGCCGACCACTATATGACGGGAATGTTTCCGTACTACCGTACCAAGCTGCCGATCTTTTATGCGCTGGAGATGCGCGATTGGGCCGCGGTGGCCGCGTTCGAGCCGATCGTCGGTGCGCCTCCGGAAACGCAGACCCTGACCTTCTGGGCGCGCGCCATTGCGGACGGGCATCTGCGCCAGGCGCAACGCGCCGAGACCGATCTTGCCAAATACGATGCATTGGTCGAAGAGGTGCGCAAGGGCCGACACGCCTATTTCGCGAATTCGACCGGCGCGCGCATCACGCGCGGTGAGATGCTCGCTTGGGTCGCATTCGCCGGCGGCAACGCGGCGGAAGCACTCAAGCAAATGCGCGGCAGCGCGGATCTGCAGGACAAGGTTGGCCAGGGCGAGGTCGATATTCCAGCGCGCGAAATGCTCGCGGATATGCTGCTCGAGCTGGGCCGACCCCAAGAGGCGCTCATTGAATATAAACAAGCACTGACGCTGAGCCCGAACCGCTTCAACGGACTCTTCAACGCCGGCATGGCCGCCGAGGCGTCGGGCGACAAGACGCAAGCGCAAAGCTACTATGCCGCGCTGCTCCAATCGACCGATAACGGCTCCCAATCGGCGCGACCCGAGTTGCAGCATGCGAAGGCCTTCGCTAATTGAAAGTCGCGGGCCCGCGTAGGCCGTGCAGGCCCGGCAACAGCGCCTTGATCTGCGCCTCGATCTGCTTGAGATCGCCCTCCCCGCGAAAGCGGGCGACGATGCGGCCCTCGGTGTCGATCAAATAGGAGCAGGGTAATCCGAGCACACCGCCGAAGGCCTCTCCGAGTTTGGCATCGCCCATGAGGATCGGGTAGGCGAGCGGATGCTTGGCCAAAAGTCGGCGCACGGGCGCGGCATCGTCGTCCATCGAAACGCCGAGGATCTGCAGGCCTTCTACGCCGTAGTCGCGCTGCCACGCCGAAAATCGCGGCAGTTCTTTTAGACAAGGCGCGCACCAGCTCGCCCAGAAGTTCAGCAGCACGACCTTGCCGCGGAACGCGGCGAGATGGATCACATTGCCCGCCAAATCGGGGCGCTCGAAATCCGGCGCCGCGCCGCCGAGACTATCGGCGAAGCCGAAGCTGCAGCTGAGCAGCGCCAGGGCGCCGCTTGCCGCCATCGCTCGCAGCGAGCGGTTCATGTGCCCTGGGTGGCGGGATAACCCTTATCGACCCAATCAGTGCCAAAGTCTTTGGCGATGTACAGCACTTTGATGCGCGTGTAGCCGAGATCATGCAAGGTATCGTAGGCCGCGGCGATATTGGGGCACTTGCTCCATGGGCAACAGCCGCAATAAATCACGATCGCGGAGTCCTTGGGCAATTTGGCAACGCGTTCGCTCAAGGCCTTCAGGCCCTCATCCTCGCGCCCCGCTCCCACGTACTCGGCATTCGGAATGTGCGCCTGGTCGTAAAGTTTCTTAAAGCCGACCTGCAGGATCAGCGGCTTCGGGGCCTCGGATTTTTGCAGCAGCGCCGCGAGATCCTCGGGTTGGATGAGGTCGGCCGCGGGGATGGAAGCTGCCGGCTTTGAGGTGCCGAGTGCGGGCTGGACGCTCACGACCAACACGCAAAACAGAACGAGTACGAATCCGATTCGGGCTAAATGGTGTTGCATACTTGAGCCTCCCCGCAAGATGCGCTGATTCTACCGATTTTTTTTGTAAATTCCGCATCCCGACGGCACCACGTCTCGATGGCGCCGCTCACAACTTATGCGTCGATAACAGCAGACTCGTTTCGGTACGGGCAATGCTTTCCACGGTGCGGATCCGGCTGAGCACCTCATTAAACGACTCCAAACTATCGGCGCGGATTTCCGCCACCAGATCCCAGCGGCCGTTGGTCGTATGCAAGGCATCAACAGCGGGATCGCCGCGCAGCACGCGCAACACCTTGTCGAGATTATTGCCCTCGACCTCGATCGTCATCAGCGCGACGATGCGATGCATATCCGCTTGCGGCCGCAGGCGCACCGTGTAACCGGCGATCGTGCCGCTGGCCTCCAATTTGGCGAGGCGATTCTGGACCGTGCCGCGCACGACCTTCAATTTCTTGGCGAGCGAGGCCACGGTCGCGCGTGCGTTGGTGCGTAGCAGCGCAATGAGCCGTCGGTCTAAATCGTCCATTTGCTGGCTCCGATAATCACCGGTTTGATCAAAACGCCATTATTGTCTGGCGATTTGCTCATTGTATACGATAGATCGAGCGATTTTATGGCTTCTTGTTGCCTCCCAAACGCAGGATCATGGAATTCATCCTAGAGGGAGCCCCAAATGGTCGATTACATCGGTGTCAGCGACGTGGCGCGATTGATCCAAACGATCGGACCCGGTGAATTCATCGAGCGCCTCGCGACGGAAATGCAAGCCGACTACCGGCGTTGGAGCGAATTTGAGAAATCCGCGCGCCTGGCTAGTCATTCGCCGGTGGGCGTCATTGAGCTCATGCCGACCTGCGACGGCCGTTATTACTCGTTCAAATACGTCAACGGCCATCCGAAGAACACGGCGGCCGGATTGTTGACCGTTACGGCCTTCGGCGTGCTGGCCGACGTCACAACGGGCTATCCGTTGCTGTTGTCGGAACTCACGGTGACGACCGCGCTGCGCACCGCGGCAATGTCCGCGCTTGCCGCGAAATGGATGGCGCGCCCCAATGCGCGGGTCATGGCGTTGATCGGCAATGGCGCGCAGAGCGAGTTTCAGACGATCGCCTTCTACCGCATGCTCGGTATCCGCGAATTGCGGCTCTACGACGTCGATCCCAAGGCAACCGCCAAATTGGAGCGCAATTTGCGCGCGATGCCGGAACTCGCCGATCTGCGCGTCATGCGAACGGGCTCCGCGTCCGAGGCTTGCCGGGGCGCCGACATCGTCACGACGGTCACTGCCGATAAGCGCAACGCCGTGATATTGACGCCGCCGATGGTGCGCGCCGGTATGCACCTCAACGCGGTGGGAGGCGACTGTCCGGGCAAGACCGAACTGCATGCGGACATTCTGCGCATGCCCAACGCCAGAGTCATCGTCGAGTACGAACCGCAATCACGGATCGAGGGCGAAATTCAGCAAATGGAGCCGAATTTTCCAATCATAGAATTCTCCGATGTCGTCAACGGCACGAAACCGGCGCGCACCGCGGACGACCAAATCACGATATTCGATTCCGTCGGATTCGCGCTCGAGGACTACTCGGCGCTGCGTTTCCTGCGCACTCTGCTCGACGAAGAGCGCACCGCACGACGCCAAATCGATCTGGTGCCCGAGCTCGAGGACCCGAAGGATCTGTTCGGCGGCACGTTGGGCGCCCGCAAGACCCGCGCTCGCCTGCGCCAAATCGCCTAGCGGTTCCGCCACCATGATCGCGCAAGTCGCATTGATCGGTGCGCCCACGGACATCGGGGCGGGGTCGCGTGGCGCATCGATGGGCCCCGAGGCTCTGCGTGTCGCCAAGCTGCAGGCGACGCTGGAGTCGCAAGGGGTCACGGTGGTCGATACGGGCGACCTGCGCGGACCGGCTAATCCGGCATCGCCGCCCGTCGCCGGCTATCGGCATCTCGCGCAGGTGCTGCAGTGGAATCTAGCGGTTCACGACGCGGTGTTCGCCGAATTATCGGCGCGCCGGCTGCCGATCCTGCTCGGCGGCGATCATAGTCTGAGCATCGGCTCGATCAGTGCGGTCGCTCGTCATTGCCGGCAGTCGGGCCGGCCGCTGCGGGTATTGGGGTTGGACGCGCACGCGGACTTCAATACCAATGTGCTCACGCCCAGCGGTAATATTCACGGTATGCCGGTGGCCTGCCTTTGCGGCCACGGGCCTGCGCAACTCACGGCCTTGAGCGGCGCGACCCCGGCGATCGAGCCCCAAGTCATACGGCAGATCGGCATCCGCAGCGTCGATCAAGGTGAGAAAAAGTTGGTGCACGAAGTCGGCCTGGAGGTGTTCGACATGCGCTTCGTCGACGAGGTCGGCATGCGGCGCACGCTGGAGATCGCGCTGGCGTCGCTGGATCCCGGTGCGCATTTGCACGTCAGCTTCGATGTGGATTTTCTCGACCCTGACATTGCGCCCGGCGTCGGCACCACGGTGCCCGGCGGGCCCTCCTATCGTGAGGCGCAGCTTTGCATGGAAATGATCGCCGATACCGGCCGATTGGCATCGCTCGACGTCATGGAATTGAATCCCGCGCTCGACCTGCGCAATCGAACGGCCGAAGTCGCGGTCGATCTAGTGGCCTCGCTGTTCGGCAAGAGCACGCTGATGCGGCGCTGAATATGCGGCCCTTAAGCTATTCCGTAGGCAGCGCACGCTTTACCGGCTATGTGGCCGACGGGTCTGGAGGGCGGCAGGTGCCCGGCGTGCTGGTGGCGCACGAAGGGGGCGGCTTCTTGACCAATCATCCGAAGGAGCGCGCGGAAATGCTCGCCGAACTCGGTTACGTTGCCTTGGCGCTGGACCTGTTCGGCGATCCGCGCCCCAATATGGACGAAGCCCGAGCGATCGTGCAGCAGCTACGATCCGATCTGCCGGCGCTGCGGACCCGCGTCAAAACTGCCCTCGATCTGCTCAAACAGCAACCGAATGTCGATCCTCGGCGCATCGCGGCGATCGGCTTCTGCTTTGGCGGCACGGCCGTGCTCGAATTGGCGCGCAGCGGCGCCGATCTCGCGTGCACGGTCGGTTTTCACGCGAGCCTGGCGACATCCATGCCCGCCGTCGCGCAGGCGATCCGGGGAAAAGTGCTCGTCTGCCAAGGGGATATGGATCCGATCATCACGGCCGAACAACGCGACGCCTTTGCGCTCGAAATGAGCCGCGCGGGCGTCGATTGGCAGATGCATTTGTACGGAGGCGTTGGACACAGTTTCACCAACCCTTACATCGACGCATGGAAAATTCCAGGCTTCGCGTACGACGCCCCCGCCGATCAACGCTCGTGGCGCGCGATGCGCGATCTTTTCAGCGAAGTATTTGGATTGCCTCGCGATCGATGATGCTTGCGCCATGCACCGCCCGGCGCAGCGCGGCTCGCGCGAGCGCACGCGTGGAGTCGAGCGTCGGCAGCGGAGAATTCAAGTCGTTGATCAACAATGGGATCTCGGTGCAGCCGAGTACGACGGCATCGCAGCCGGCGTTTTTCATTCGGCCGATGACCTGCGCAAAATACGCGGCCGCCTCCGGCTTGACCACCCCGTAAACCAACTCCTCGATGATGATGCGATTGATCTCGTCGCGTTCACGATCATCCGGGCGGACGTACTCGAGGCCGCGCGCCGTGAGTTTATCCGGGTAGACATCGCTGTCGAGGAGCCAGCGCGTGCCCGTGAGCCCCAGGCGTCTGAAACCTCGGTCTACGGCCTGTGCGGCAACGACTTCCGCGATGTGCAGCCACGGCAAACGCGTTCGCGCTTGCACGTACGGCAACGCGGTGTGAACCGAGTTGTCCGGACAGATCAGCAATTCGGCCCCGATGCTCGCGAGTTTGTTCGCGGAGCTCAGCATCAGTTCACCGACCCCCGTCCAGTCGCCGTGATCGAGGCACTTCATGTAGTCGGCGAGCGGATGCGTGTGCATCGAGATCTCGGGATGGGAGTGCGGCCCGAGAAATTTCGCGCCTTCAATACAAATCGTGCGATAGCAAAGTGCTGCGCCCTCGGCGGAGCAGGCGATAATTCCGATATGCCGGGCCACGATGCTAGCTTCCATTAGTCGCCGGACGGGTAAACTGGATCGGAGGGGTTTGCGGCGCGAAATCGAGCGACAACAATCGGAATAATAACCACAGCACCGCCGCCGCAATGATCACGATGATCCAAAAACGGAGCTTTGAGCGCATGCGCCGTGGCGCCGAAACGACCTCGGGCTCGAGCGTGGGCGGCGGCACCCCTGCTTCGGCGGCTCGGCTCGCAACTTCGACGGCTCGGCTCGCAACTTCGACAATCGCCGCCGCCGGGGCTCGATCGATTGGCGCAGCAGCATCGACCACACCCGTCATTGGCTTGCGCGTCAGCCGTAGCGCATGGGCCGTACCCTGCGCATCTTCCATGATACGGCTCTCGACGAGTACGAACACGACGACCAGGATCGGCACGACGATCGCCAATGCCGGCGACTGCTGGTTGACCCAATCTGCGATCATCGGATCGGAAACCGCGAGATCGCCGGCGATCCAGCCGAGTAGCGCGCCGCCGGCGCGGATCAGCAGTGGATATCGCCGTAGCAATGCGGCGACGAACAGGCTGCCGTAAATCAGCAGCGGCACGCTCATCAACAAGCCCAAGGTCAGAAAGAAAATATTGCCTTGGGCGACCGCAGCCAGCGCGACCACGTTGTCCACGCTCATGACCACGTCGGCGACGATGATCGTGCTGATGGTCGACCACAGTAGCGGGGCATTCGCGGCCGGGCTCTGGCGGGACTGCGCCTCTCCCGGATCCGCGATCGTCAGCTTGATCGCGATGAACGTCAGTGCGATGCCGCCGACGAGCTTCAGCAGCGGAATGTGCAGCAGCAGGCCGGCAACGGTGGTCAGCAGGACGCGCAACACGATTGCGCCACCGATGCCGAACAACATCGCGCGCCGCGTCAGTTCGGCAGAACGCGCGCGGCAGGCCAGTGCGATCACCACGGCGTTATCGCCGCTCAGCAGCAAATCGAGGAAGAACACCTCGAGCGTCAGGTTCAGATAATGGAAGAGTTGGTCAAATCCCATGGCGGCAGTCTTTCATCCGAACGTCCCAACGAGGGCGGCATAGACCCCCATGGCCGCGGCGCAGAAAAAGATCGTTCCGGCCGTTGCGGCATAAACGCCCTTAAGTCGCAGTGGGTCCGCGAGCTTCGTGCGCGCCAGTTGGAACAAGAATCCGAGCGCCACCGGCAGCAGCAGGGCATTGACGACCCCCATCGCAATCGACAGCCGGATAAGGTTAACGCCGGAGGCGACCAGCCCGCCGCCGGCAGCCAGGATCAGCGCAAAGGAGGCATAGAACCAAGGGGCTTGCAGCGGATCGTGTTCCAGCGAGTGATGGAAACCGGCCACCTCACCCAATGCCCAGGCTGCGGTCAAGCAGACCGTGATGGTAGCGACCAGCGCCCCGCCGCCCAAGCCGACCACAAACACCAAACGGCCGATGATCGGACCCAGCGTGGCGCTGAACGCCGTGGCGATTTGCGGCACGCTTTCCAGCTGTACGGGGTGCTCATGCTGACCAAACGTGGCCGCGGCGGCGATCAATACCGCAGCGGTCACGATCTGACAGAGGACAGCACCAATCAAGATGTCGAGCCGGGCGATCTTCAGATGCCCTACGTCCAAGCCCTTGTCGATCAACGCAGAATGTTGATAGAAAATCGCCCAAGGCATGACGCTGGTGCCGAGGTTGGCCGCGAGCAGATAGAGGTAGTCGTGATTTCCGAGCGGCATCTCCCGCAATCCGGCGGCCAATTGACCGACGTCCGGATGGGCTTTCCACGCCATGATCACGAAACCCAGCTCGAATAGGCCAAGCACGATGACCATGCGCTCCACGGTTCGGTAAGCCCCGAGCCCTACCATCAGCAGGATGGCCACAATCAAAATGCCGATCGATAACCAGACGGGGACGCCATACAACTGGCCAACGCCCGCGAGTCCGACCATCTGGGTGACCACCGTGCCGAAACAACTGACCGCCAACGCCGTCGTCGAAATGAAGGTCATGCCTCGACCGAAGTTCTCGCGGATGAGTTCGCTGTAGCCTATGCCCGTTCCAAGCGATAGGCGTGCCGCCAACTCTTGCACCGTGTAGAGCAGAGGAATGATCAGAAACTGCAGCAGCAGCAGACGGTAACCCCATTTTGCGCCGCTCTGTGCCGCCGTGATCACGCTTCCGACTTCCGTATCGGCCAACATGACCACCAAACCTGGGCCGAACGTAACCAGCAGTGGCCGCCAGCCGAACTGTTTACGGACCATGTCAGCCACTAATTCTTAGGCAACGCGCCAGGGCCGGTCTTGAAGTAGCGCAGGAACTCCGCATCCGGCGACAGCACGATCATCGGGCCTGAATTCGCCAAGGCTTGCCGGTATGTCTGCAGGGAACGGTACAGCTTGTAGAACTGAGGATCCTTACCGAAGACGCCGGACAGAATTTGGTTGGCCTCGGCATCCGCCGAACCATGCGTAATCTTGGCTTGGCGCTGCGCTTCGGACAGGATCACGGTGCGCTCGCGATCGGCTTTTGCCTGGATGAGCTGGGCCCATTCAAAACCCTGTGCGCGCAATTCCTTCGCTTCACGTTGCCGCTCCGACGTCATCCGATCATAGATGGCCTGACTCGTTTCCAACGGCAGATCGGCGCGGTGGAAGCGGACTTCCACGACCTCGATTCCCACATCTTTGGCCTTGTCGGCCACCTCTTTCTCGATGATTGCGACGATGCGCGAACGATCCTCGGACAGCAACGCCGAAAGCATCACCTGGCCCAGTTCGCGGCGCAGCGACGAACTCACGAGTTGAGCGAGTTGCGGTTCGGCCAGTTCCACCGTGCGCACGGCGTTATAGAACAGCAAGGGATTGGCGATACGGAATCGGGTATAGGTCTGCACTTCGATGCGCTTTTGGTCGCCCAGAATGACTTGCTCGGCTGCCGGCTCCAATGTCAGAAGACGGCTGTCGTAATAAATCACCGAATCGATCATCGGCAGCTTGAATTTCAACCCCGGTTCGCTCACGGCGCCGATCGGCGCCCCGAGGCGCACAATCAAGGCCTGCTGCACTTCACTGAGCGTGTAGAGTGTGTTCGATAGCAGCCACAGCAGCACGAATGCAACCGCAGCAATGACGAGGCGTAGCTTCGCGCTCATTTCGCGGGTTCCTTGGCGGCTTCCGGTTTGCCCTTTTCCGCGAGCGGCAAAAAGGGAACGATGCCCGAGACCCCTTTGCCCGAAGTATCGATGATGACCTTCGTCGCCTTGTTGAGCATCTCGTCAATGCTCTCGAGGTAGAGCCGCCAGGCCGTGACCTCCTTGTCTCTTGCATAACTCGCATAGATCAACTCGAAGCTCTTGGCGTCACCTTGGGCGAGATTGATGACCTGCGACTTGTAGGCCTCCGATTCCTGCGCAATATGCGAGGCCTCGCCGCGAGCCCGCGGAATGATGTCGTTGGCGTAGGCTTCCGCTTCGTTGCGCGTGCGCTCCTGGTCGGCTCGGGCGCGCTGCACGTCGTTGAAAGCGTCGATGACGACGCTCGGCGGATCGACCCGCTGCAGCTGCACCTGGGTCACTAAAATCCCGGAATCCGCCTTGTCGAGCAGTGCCTGCAGCAGATCCCTGGTTTGATCGGCGACCTGTTGACGCTTGTCGGACATGGCGGCCTGAATGGGCGTACGGCTGATGATTTCGCGCAGCGCGCTTTCAGCCACCACTTTGAGCGCAGCCTCCGGGTTGTTGACCTTGAACAGGAATTTGCCGGCGTCCTTGATGCGCCAGGACACGGCGCAGTCCGCTTCCACGATATTTTCGTCGCCCGTCAGCATTTGCCGCTCGTGCGAAGTGTCATCGGTGCTGGTGTTGGCCGTAGCCAGACGAATCATGCCGAGTTGCAATTGATTGACTTGGGTTATCTTGGGCAACAGCACGGTCTCAATCGGATAAGGCAGATGGTAGTGCAAGCCGGGGCTGCTGGTTTCCACCCACTTGCCGAAACGCATAACCATGCCTTGCTCATCGGGCTGCACTTTGTAGATACCCGCACTGATCCAAGCGATCGCCAGCAGGCCCAGGATCAACGCCATGCCTTTGCCGCGCAGACCAAGCACATGGACGTAGTAGTCGAGCCGCTGCCTGATCTCAGCGGCCCTAGACGGAATTTCGGTGGCGGGTGCCGGTTTTGATGACATCAACTAAGGTTCCAGTGGAATTGGGGCTGCGGCTGCAGTGAAAATATTATCATGCCCTGAATAATCGCAGAGGTCGGCGAATTGGGCATGTTGGGCGGGGACAGCTGATTCTAGCGTGAAGTCCGGCGCCACACGCTCGCGAGCCAAGGCTGCTCATCGCGCGGCAGTCCGGTCGGTCGATAATAGTGCTCGAGTTCCATGAAGCCGGCATTTGCCAGGTAATGCTGCCACGCGTCGAGGTCATGATAGGCACCGTAGCGCTCGCCGTTCCAGCCCTCGTTGTTCTCACCGCGTGGATTGGAGCTAAACAGTACGCCCCTCGGCTTTAGTGTGGCGTGCAGCTCTCGCAACACACGCGGCAATTCTTGCGTCGGCACATGAAACAGCGAAGCGTTCGCGAAAATACCGTCAAAGAAGTTTTTCGGAAGATCAAGAGCCAGAAAATCCTGCTGCCAAATTTCGCACCCGGAGTCGGCGCGCGCCATCGCGGTGAAGCCGGCGGCGCCATCCAGCCCGATCGCCTTGTGGCCGAGCGCAGACAGCGTCTTGAGGTCGCGCCCCGGTCCGCAACCGAAATCGAGTATCGTCCATGGCGGCTCGCCCTCTATATGCCGCAATAGCGCCGCTAGGTTCTGGCTGACGTCGTGATCCCGCGTACCGGCGCGAAATTCCTCTGCGCGCTGTTCATAGTATGCGAGCGTCCTCGCCGTGAGTTCCTTGACCTCGTGCATTTCAAGCGATTTGCGCGGTGCTCGCCTAATGATCTACCGCTAGCATAAGCCCCCTAGACGGCGAACGCACCAAACCCGCGCCAGTGCCTTGGTTAGTGTCGCGCAAACGCCCCTGGCCGGCTTATTTCAAGGGATGTTTCAGGTGTTCCTTGATGTCGCCGAGCTTGGATTGAACCTTGCCGAGGTTCTTTTGAATATTGCCCTTCGCCTGCAGCAAGCGCTTGCCCGACAGCTTGCCGGCCGCTTCCTTGATGCTTCCTTTGACCTCTTTGACGCGTCCCTTCACTTGATCTCTGTTGATGCCCATACTGTGCTCCTGCCGCTCGATGTTGCAATCTAGGCCTAACCACCGGGTAAAGTCTGTACGGGGTCATACGGATAGAGGATTCGTAATGCGACGGGCTGGTGCGTTGCGGAACCCGTGGCGCGACGCGGCGTCGAAACACCCTTAAACCAAGGCAAGGAATAACGTGAGCAGTGAAGTAGAAGAGCGGATTCACAAGACATTGGCATCCCATCCGCTCGAGCGGATTGAGGGTGGCTACCGTTTGGCGCACGAGGCGGGCGTGGGTGCCAGCACGCTGCGCTTGTTGCCGGTCGCAGAGCCTCGCGACGGACAGCAGGTCGTCGCGATTGCGGAGGTCGTCGCCGAATATGGTCCAGTGGGCATGCCGTCGTTTCACCCGGCGGGCTTGCAACGACTCAATCGCATGGCGATTTACGGCGCCTATCACATGCAGGGTGACCAGTTGCGTCAGACGGCTCAATTTTCGATCTACGGCAAGGAACCGTCCGCGCACCTTGCGGCGCAGAGCATTCTCAATGCATTCGGGGCTCAGTTGCCGCTGGGCCGATCCAGCGCATTGGCAACCGTTTCCGCGGCGATGCTGGAGCAGCAACGTGCGCACCACGCAATGCCGCGCGAGTGGAAAAAACCTGTGGACGAGCAGTCGATGCAGGCCGCCGCTGCGGCGCTGCAGGCACGCGGTTTTGCGGCATCGAATAATGCCACGTCCATTTGGGCGGAAATTGCCATGAGCGGCGATTGTCCGTCGCGATCGATCGATCCGCAAGCCGAGACCGCGTTGCTGCAAGTGACTACGGCTACAGCGCATCCGATCGGCGGTGCGGGCTATCTTGCGACGATCTTTTTGCCGCTGCAAAAACCTCCGGCGAATCCCGACGAGATTTGTCGTCGACTCAATGCGCTGGAACTCGAGCAAGTGGAATTCGCACCGCGCAACGGCGCCTGGGGGCTGCACGGGAAGGATGATCTGCCGGGTTATACCTGCTTCATTCCTTGCCCCGAGCCAATTGACGGAATGCATATGGCGCTGATGTGGTGGTGCGCCGGGCGCGCCGCTTGGCTCAAGGACCGCTTTTGGATCGCCCAGCAAGGCATCGTGTTTGACAAGGCGTCGGAGGCGAAGCCGACGCCGTAAGCGCAATAGGCGTCAAGCGCGCAACCGCAGATTTGTCGGATCGTAAAGCGGTTCGGCAGCCACGACCGCGCGGCGCCGCTCACCCAAGATCTCGACGCACAATGCGGTGCCCGGACGCGCGAGATCGGCGCGCACATAAGCGAGTGCGATGCTTTGCTTGAGCCGGTAGCCGTAACCGCCGGAGGTCACCAGGCCGACGTATTCATCGCCGTGATAGACCACCGATACTGCGGCGGCATCGGCATCGGTCGCGTCCACGAGCAGCGGCACGAAACGCTCTCGCGGTCCGTTCGCCGCCTCGCGCCGCAGCGCCTCTTTTCCGATAAAGCCGCCCGGCTTATCGAGCTTGACGAATCGATCGAGCGAAGCCATGAACGGCGTGTATTCCGTCGTCAGGTCGGCTTTCCAAGACCGGTAACATTTCTCGAGGCGCAAACTGTCCATCGCATACAAGCCGAAGTCGGCTAGCCCGAATCCCTGGCCCGCTTCCCACAAGAGATCGTAAACACTCAGCAGGTGCTCGCAAGGGATGTGCAGTTCCCAACCGAGTTCGCCGACATAATTGACACGCAACGCAATCGCCTTGGTGTAGCCGATGTCAATCGTGCGCGCACTCAGCCACGGGAAGGCCTCGTTGTCCAATCGCGCCGGCGTCAGCAGCGCGAGCAGTTCGCGCGCGCGAGGTCCGACCAAGATCAGGGTGCCGTATCGCGTCGACAGGTTCTGTAGCCGCACATCGCGCGCAGCGCCCGGCAGATGCTGCTGCAGCCAATGCTCGTCGTGCAACTCCCCGGCCGCTGCGCTGATCAGCCAGTAGCGCTCTTGCCCAAGATTCGTCAGCGTCATCTCGGTCACGATGCCGCCGCTCGGTGCGCACAGATAATTCAGCGCGGTGCGGCCCGGTTTTGGCACGATGCCGGCAACCAGATGGTCGAGCCAGTCATGCGCATCGCGGCCGCCGACCTCGAATTTCACAAAACCGGGCAGATCGAGCACCGCGACGCGCCCGGCGACGGCCGCACATTCGCGTGCCACGGCGGCATGCCAGGCCGGCCTCCGGAACGACAATTCCGGTTCCGCCGCATCGCCGGGCTGCGGGAAGTAGACCGCCCGCTCCCATCCGCCGCGCGCTCCGAACCGAGCGCCCTTCGCGCGCAGCCGCAGATAGCCGGGCGAAGTTTTCGCCGGCCGGCCCGCGGCGCGCTCCTCGTTGGGATAGCCGACGCCATATTCGTGCTGGTAGGTCTCGATCGCCTTGGCGAGCACGTATTTTGGATTCGCGTATTCGAGATAGCGGCGAGAATCGAGCGGCCACATATCCCACTCGGGCTGGCCGTTCACGACCCACTCGGCGATCGACTTGCCCGCACCACCCGCCTGGACGATGCCGAACGTGAAGCCGCAGCAATGATAAAAACCCGGCAGACCGGGCGCCGGACCGATCAGCGGATTACCGTCCGGCGCATAAGGAATCGGACCGTTGATGACCGTTTTGACGCCGACGCTGCCCAAGATCGGCACACGGCCGCAGGCGGCCTCGATGTATTTTTCGAGTCGCCCGAGGTCGTCGTCGAACAATTGGTTCGCGAAATGATCGGGAATGCCGTCCAGCCAGTGCGGCGTCGCTTGCCATTCATAGGGGCCGAGCAGCAGGCTGTGACGCTCCTGCCGCAGGTAATAGCTGACATCCGGATCGCGGAGCAGCGGCAGACGCAGAGCGCCGCGTGCGACGAGTTCCGGAATGTCCTCGGTCACGAGGTACTGGTGAGAGAGCGTCACGATCGGCAGATAGGCGCCGACCATCGCCGCAACTTCGCCGCCGCGGTAACCGGCGGCATTGATGACGCGTTCGCTCATGATCGTGCCGCGGTCCGTATGGATGATCCACTCGCCCGACGCATTGCGCTCGATC
>Ga0187869_10001640_pt1 | contig 19569 bp, 13 predicted proteins | sample June2016WEW_13_1_2_FD_132972 | JGI IMG/M metagenome (GOLD analysis project Ga0187869, IMG submission 132972) | Peatland microbial communities from SPRUCE experiment site at the Marcell Experimental Forest, Minnesota, USA - June2016WEW_13_100 | ecosystem: Environmental > Terrestrial > Soil >...
AAATTTCTCCTTCCAGAACTTCCACCCTTCCGAGAATTGCCGGACGCTCGGCCGTGCCCCGCACCCTTAGATCCGCATTGCCAGAGAGCCTGGCGGTGGCAGTTTGCATCTGCAGTTCCGGAGTCGTCACCACGTGTACATCGAACTTAAGGCGGCTCTGAAGACTGTCGCTCTGCGTCATGGCGACCGTCTGCCGGCTCTTTTGGACATAGGCGGCGAAATCAAAGCCCGGAGTGACGGCCAGCTTGGTGACTACAACATTACCGCTCAGCAAAGCAGCGTTGCTGCTACCTGTCAGGCGCAGATCCGCGCTCGCAGTAGAACTTACTCCTGGCGGATAACGCAGGCGAACTCCCTGCGCCGTCGCGCCGAAATCGAGAGAAAGCACCCCGTTCTGGTAGGTGGCAGAGCCCGTTAGCGCAATCGTGCCGCCGCCAGTGGTGCCGCCGAGTTTTTCGATCTGGAAGCGGTTGCGATCGAAAAGCAAGACGCCATTCAGATCGCTCAGGCCGCTGGGAAAGTCGTTGTGACTGATGAAGGTGTCTTTTACTTCCAGACGCCCTTGCAAAACGGGCTGCGAGAGCGTACCGCTGGCGGAAAGGTTTACTCCCAGCGTACCGCGCGCCAGGATCTTAGGGTTGAGCGACTGGAACAGCGTCATATTGACCGAGCCGTCCAGCCGAATGTCGAGTTCTTGAGCGCCGGCCAAGTGGGCTCGGCCATGCGCGGTGAAATCGGTTCCACTTCCTGCCAGGTGCAGATCTTCAACCAGCAGGACTTGATCCGCAACCTCGAGGCGAATGGGACCCACGCTTTGCACTGGCACGTGCTCGATCTCGAGGCTGAGCGACTGGAGTTCGGCGGAGGCTTTTAGATCGCGCGGAGTGCGCAGTGGACCTCGAACGTGAAGCATCCCCGCGACTGGGGATTGTCCTGTGATCGTTCCAGGCCAGTACGTGCGCAACAGAGAATTGATATCGAGATGATGGAAGGTCAGGTTCAGATCGGCAGGAAAATTGTGGCCATTGTCTGATCCAAGGCTGTCTAATCCGACGCTGCCTGCAATCGTTAAATCAGCTTTATCGAAGTCCGAGTGGGCGTTGAGATCGAGTTCGCGTCCCTGGGTGACCGCGTCGACGTAGAAATCTCCAACATGCTCCTTATCCAGGGCGAGGTTTTTGAGATGAACGTGCGCTTCGAGCGAAGGCTGCTCGGGAGTGCCGCTGATTCGCATCATGAAATCGGCGACGCCATCCGCCGTGAAGCGGCTGCTCTGCAAGCGCGGGAAGCGGGCGAGATCGAAGTTGCGCCCCGAAACATTCAGGCGAAATTCATTCTTCGAGAAGTCATGCTCTGACGACCCCAGGTTCGAGGTGCTGACGGCGGCGCTTCCGGAAAGTGGAGCACCGTAAACGCTGGCTTCGATGTTGTTGAACTGAAGCTCGCCCTCGGAGAGGCGGAGATCGCTCTCTAACAAAGGAACGCCCACTCCATAGGCCACGCCCTGGTGCAACTCCATGTGTCCATCGCCGTGAGGACTGGCGGGTGTGCCCGAAATGCTGGCGGACATATCCAGAGTGCCGGAGATCGGCTGCGCAACTTCGGTCAATCGAAGAACCTCGCCCACGTCCGCGTTGCGAAGGTCAACGTGAAAAGTGAAAGGAGCGATCTCGGAAAACACGCCCTCAACGAGCGCGGTGCTGGCGTCGAAGTGCCCCGTGGTGTGGCCATGAATGATGGACCCGTTGTGCGCGGCGAAATGATTGGCGGAGAACTGGATGGTAGCGGAGAGTGCATCCCAGTGAACAATTTTGGAGGAGACCTGTTGGTGCGCCGGCACGATGGTGTCAAAGTCGTAGACTTCGAGATTGCCGGCGACGGAAAGCGCGGAGAGTTTGCCGCTGGCGTTGCCGGCAAGACTCGCCCAGCCGTGAACCGTAAAGGGCAGGTTCGGCGAGCCATTGTTCTGTGAGCCATAGGCCGCTTCGAGGAGCGGCGTCCATTCTCTCAGGTTGTGGCTGGTGAACGTGAATCGGAGCGATGAGTTCTCGGCCAGATTGCCGGTGGCATTGATTTCAGAGCCCGGCGTTGTCAGGTGAAGCTGGCTCAACTCCAACTCATCGCGCGATCCGCGATAGATGCCATCCATCTGGCCGTGCACGGGAATCTCGCCGGGGGTCGGATTTGAAGGTGGCGCGATGGCCAGATTCAGGCGAGTTTCGGCGTCAGGGATCGAGCCCACCCAGAGCATCTCAACCGTACCGCTCGCACTTCCGGAAAGGTCGAGGCGATCCAGAGGAAGTTCTTTCGAACTCAGAAACTCGAGGCCCGGGAGCAGCGGGAAGCCCGTCAATTGCAGGCGCACCGAGCCGCGCTGAAGACTTCCCGGGGGGACTCTTCCGATCTCATGGCGCCGCTTTGGAACTGGCGACGGCGCGAGGGCACTCTGCCAGTTCGTCACATCGGCATCGCCCGACAGGTCGCCCCCGAGTAGGTTCGCCTTAATGGAAGAAACACGGAAGCGCTCCGGGGTGAGGGAGTAGGCTGCGTTGAAGCGGCCATTCTTCATCGATAGCTTGCCGTTCGACCACTCGATGTCTTTGACCTGCATGGTTCCCTGGGTGGAGAAATCCTGCAGGGTCCAGGAGCCTTTGCCCTCGAACTGGGCAGTGCCCTTGCGAACCTGCGCCTGCCTTGCCAGGGACGCGATTTCGGCGAGGTCGGCGAGGCCATGATAGTTGCCGTCCAGCTTGGGGTTGTGGAAGTCCTGCAGGCTGCCGGTGAAGTGGATTTCAGATTTTCCGGAAGTCAGGGTCAGACTGCTAATGTCGGCGCGTCCGCGAGCCAGCACCAACGAAGCGTCGACTCGCAACGCAAACGACGGATACTGCTGAAAACGCGTGGCGACGTCGCCGACGGCGACGTGGGCTTCGTAGCGCTGCCGCAGCAATGAGTAGTTCAAGAGCAGCGCAACGTCGCGGGCGTCAAAATCGAACGGCATTTTCTTGTCTTCACACAGAAGCTCGCCCCGTTGCGCCTCAATATGCGAAACCGAAAGCGAGAAGAGCTCTTCCACGGGTCCATTGTCGGAGGAACGATTAAGGATGGAATGACCAATCTGCGGCGCAGGAATATTGGTGCTGCCGTCGGGATAGACAATGACGTGGGCGACCGGATGTTCGAGGACCAGAGAATGCAATCCAATAGTGGTGCTGAGGAGGGAAATGATTTTCATTTCCGCTTGCAGACGGTCGACGTGCAGGAACGGAACCTGATCTGGAGCTTCACGACCGTGGATGGTCAGGTTGCGAACGTCCACGCGCAGGCGGAACGGAGTGGTGTGCAGTTCGCCGAGTTCGACGCGTCCGCCGGTGAGTTTCTCCGCCGACGCAATCACCCGGCGGCGGACGAACCGCTGAAAAGAATCCGTGGTGACGTACCAGGAGAGAAGGCCGAATGCAATCAGGCTGAAAGCGCAAAACGCCAGAAAAAGCTTCCACAGGATGCGCCGTCGCACAAGGGGAGGCGTCTCGATCGATTGGTCGTTGGGCTGCTCGGGCGATGGTTCGGCCGATTTCTCCGTCGATTTCTCCGTCAACGGTTCTGCTCTCCGGCCTTGGATTCAGGAGGATTGATGTGGCTCCCCGAGCGCAGGCTCGCCAGCCATCCCGAGAGCAGTTCGTTCATTTTCTTCTCGGCCAGCAGATCCTTAATTCGGCCAAAGACCTCGGTCAACGGCGTGGCGCGGCTGCCAGCTTTCTTCATTTCCGGCAGCAACTGATCGTGGTAGTAGGTTTCCACCGCCTGCTGATCGATCTGGATCGAGGGCCGCAGGCGGTCTTCCACCATTTTCATCAACTCGATCTCGTCACTCAGACGTTTCTCCAGCGCGCTTTGGTTCAGCCCGTAACGTTGTAGCTTAGCGTGCCATCCTTCGTCGGTGGCACAATCCGGATGAAGCTTGCGAACTTCAGTAACCCGGGCCGCGACCTGCTCGGCGGGGGCTGGTTGAGACGGCCGCACCTGTTCCCGCAGCAGTTCCTGATCAATCAGGCGATCGAGCGCTGCCTTGCGCTCGGCCGAGGTGAACGTGTCTGGATCGCGGCCATTCGACAGGGCCTCGAAGGCCACTTCCTGCTCCCAGTCGCTCTGTAACACCACGTGGCCATTAACGTTGGTGACCACCCGATCGACGATCTGACCGCCCATGGCCGAGACCGCGAGCGCCATGGTCAGCGCTATTGCAAGTATGCAGTGTCCGCCCATTTTGAGTAGGGAGCGGGGCGTTGCCCGGATTGACGGGCGAGAGCCTGCCCTGAGCCTGCCGAACGGGCGCCCGTCTCTCCACGGGATTTCGATTTTGATTCGGCTGCGATTCATCAGAATGACTGCCCGACGCTGAACGAAAAGTTAAAATGCCCGGCACGTTGGTACCCAAACTGCCCGACAGCCTGCCCCGTCACCTTATTGGTCGTAATGTTGGTATAGCTGGGAAAGTAGGGCGGACTTAAATTGTATCCGAAATCAAAGCGTAATGGGCCGATCGGCGTCTGGTAGCGGACCCCTGTGCCAATGGCATTCGGCGCATAGTTGTAATTGCAGCTCAAGTGCGTGACTTCCTGGAAACAGTAACCCTGGTCGGGCTGGTGAAAACGGACCAGGCTGGGGAACATTTCCTGGGGCCGCGCAAAAACGTTGCCCAGGTCTTCGAAAACCGTAAAGCCGATTTTGTCATTCAGGTAAGGCACTCTGACGTTTGGAAAACGCATTTCCACACTGTTGAGAAACAGGGCGCTGCCGCCGACGGGATATCCAGTGAACGGGTCGCGTGGCCCTGCCTGATTTAATCCAAACCCGCGATTCGAGTTGCCCCCGCCGCTGTAGAAACGTTCGGGCAGCGGGATAAGCGTTTCGCCGGCAGGCACGGGTTGCGCCGGATCCAGTAGAACCGTGCTTCCGAAGCGGTTCTCCAGCCCGATGGTGGTGGAGCGTGCGAAGACGAATCCCTGTCCGGTGCTGCGATTTCGGAAGAAGGTGTGATAGGTAGAGTTCTTGGCCAGAAACCGGCTGAAGTCGGCCGAGGAACCAAAATAGCTGGCAGCAACGCCGCCTTCGAGGGTGGTGTAGCTGCCGCGTGAGCTTTCCAAATCGTTATCGCGACGGTTGCGAATGAAAATAAAATTGGGAGTTCCCACCCGGGTTGGCTCGGAAAGAAGCGGAATTAAATTGCTGGTGACCTCAATATTGCTGGCGTCCACGCGGCGGTAACTGAAACGGTAAGCCAGTGTCGTCAGTTCGCGGCTGGTTGTCGGGTCTCGCTTCAGCACTTGCGCAACTTGCACCGTGCCCTCCAGACGTTTCGAGGTGAAGGTGGAGACGTCTACGGTGTCGTCGTAAAGTGCGGTGGCGGTGAAGCGAAGGTTGTCGAGGTTCAGGATCGTGGGGATATCGTAACTGATGAGCGCCTTCTGTTGCAGGCGGCCGAGGGCACCCTTCATGGTGATCGTCTGATGACGACCGCCCACGTTGATGCGGCTGACGCCGAGAGACACCATGGGGCTGACGCCGGTTTTTCCGAGGGGCTGGTTGGTGCCGTAGGAGGGCTGTCCGGTCTGGAATTCGAAACCGACGCCGTAATCGAAGGTGTAGCGATCGGCTTCGTTCACCGTGACGACCACGTTCTTGCGCGACTCGGTGCCGTCGGGGTTCTGGACGGCCGTGTCCACCTGCTTGAAAAGGCCGAGGTCGTAGAGGCGGCGCTGACTCTCCAGCATGTCCTGCTGGCTCAAGGGTCCGCCTGGCTGCACCCTGATTGCGCGGCGGGCGACTCCGGACCGGGTATGGTTCAGCCCATCGAGAAAAAGTTGACTGACAAAAAATTGCTCGCCTTCATGAATCGTAAAGGTTACGCCAACCCGCGGTAACTTGTCCGCTGAGGGAATAGAAACATAAGCGACGTCGACGGTCGCATTGGGAAATCCATTATCGAAGTATCTTCCCAGGATTCGATCGCGGTCATCCGCCAGACTCGATTCATCAAAACCTTGTCCTTCGGCGGTGGAAGTTTCGGGAAGCTGTTCCTCGGGAAGCATATAACCACCTTCGATGCGGACCCAGGCCACCCGCGTCTGCTGGCCCTCCTTGATGGCGATCTCGATGGCGAGCTGCGACGGATCGCCCTGATAGCTGGTAACCAGTTTGCTAGTGACTTCGACCTGCCGGAAACCGCTCGCCCGATAGAGACCCTGGATACTATGAACATCGTCGTCGAGCAAGGCGTCGTTGTAGCGACCGTGACTGAACAGGCGTCCGGCGGCTTGGTCCTGCATCCGCGAGCGAATCAGTTCGGTGGAAAAAAATCGATTGCCAGTAATGCGAATCACAACGAGTTTGTGGCGGTCCCCGGGATTGACGACGTAAACCACCTGCACGTGCTTGCCGTCCTGCGTGCTGTGCTGGCTCACGCTCACGGTGGCCTGGAAGTATCCCAGACTCTGCAGAAGGTTCTGGATGTTGCGCCGGCCTTCGTTGAGGAGATCATCGTCAACCGCGCCTTCTTCATAGATGGGCACCATCTTCTTGAGCACGCGCTGGGTGAGCTTAAAACCCTCGGCAGCAATCTCGACCACCGGACCGCGGTCCACTTTTAAGACGTAGTCCACACTGTTGCGCTTGGATTGGTAGGTGCGGCTGGCGACCTCGACCTGGGCGAGCAGACGGTCCTGTTTCTGATAGCGAGCGCGGATTCTTTGCAGAGCGCGGGTAATGCGCTTGGAGAGGACCGGAACCCCAGGATGCAGTTTCGCGATCTCCTCGATCTGTTCTAGAGAATAGCCGGCGTCGCCTTCCAGCTTGATTTCTCCGACGACGGCACGCGGCCCGGGGACGACACGAAAGGTCAAATTGATCTGGTGTTGCTGCTCGTCGCGCTTTTCAGAGTTGGTCACTTTCGACTGGTGGAAGCCATTTTCTTCCAGCACTCGTTGGATGCCGGCCAGAGCGCGGTCAAGTTTTTCCTGAGAATAGAGTTCGCCCAGTTGCAGACGGGTGGCGCTAGCCAGTTGGTTGGCGGACGGATTTTGGGAAACGCCTTCGATCGTGACCATGCCGACAAAAAAATTGGCGATGGTCAGAAAGCGCAGCCGGATGCCGGCGGTTTCGGTGCGATCCACTTCGGCCTGAATATCGGAGAAACGGCCGGTGGCAAATAGCGCCTGCATGGCGTCGTGCAGGGATTCGCGTGTAAGCGGCTCTCCGATCTTGAGGGGCGTGGCCGCCACTAGCGAAGCCGCTTCTTCCGGCGGAACGCCCGGCAATTCGATCTGATCGATCGTTAGCCCAAGATAAGGCGTGATGGTTCCGAATTCTGCTCCGGACTGGGCTCCAGACTGCGGGGGCGATTCAAGTGTCTGCTGCCCGGCCTCTGGCGACCCCGCCGCCCAACTTATCCCCTGGGCTAGCACCAACAAAACGACCAGCACGAACCGTACGCCGCCAATAGCGAATCCGCGGACCCTTCGACTTCGCTCAGGGCAGGCTCGCGAGGGCGCCCGTCCCCACACGAGCAAGCCCTCCCGAAAGTCAGGCTGGTCAACCATGAAACCTACCCGGTTCGATGAATCGCCAAATGGCACACGTTGCTCGCAGGATCAAGTTTGATGATCGGAACCTATAATACTGGCTGGAAGGCCCGCGAAAGGTTAATCGCTAAGGTAAGCGCTTTGGAAACAGCTCTGGAAACAGAAGACCGCTACTCGCGGCAGGTGTTGTTCAGGGAGATCGGAGCCGAGGGGCAGAGAAAGCTGGCGCAGTCCCGCGTGGTCATTGTGGGGTGCGGCGCCACCGGTTCTGCCCTGGCCTCATTGCTGGCGCGTTCGGGCGTCGGGACGCTGCGGATTCTCGATCGTGACTACGTCGAACCCAGCAATCTGCAGCGGCAAGCGCTGTTCGATGAGAACGATGCACGGGAATCTGTGCCGAAAGCGATTGCGGCCGCGCGGCAGATCGCGCGTTTCAACTCGCAGATCGTGGTTGAGCCACATGTCGCTGATCTGATTCCGGCGAATGTCGATTCCCTGCTCGGCGGCTGCGATCTTATTTTGGATGGTACCGACAATTTTGAAACTCGCTATCTAGTCAACGACTACGCAGTGAAAAATTCGGTAGCCTGGATTTACGCCGCTGCGGTCGGAAGTTATGCCTTGACGATGAACATTCTGCCCGGCGAAACGGCTTGCTTGGCCTGCATCTTTCCAGAATCTCCGCGCGGCACCGTGGAGACTTGTGAGACTACCGGGATTTTGAATTCTGCCGTGAATCTGGTGGCATCGATTGCGGCGACCGAGGCGTTGAAGTTTCTGGCGGGAGCGCGTTCGAAGATGCGGCGAACGCTGCTCTCCTGGGATGTCTGGACGAACGAACGGGCGGAGTTGGCGGCGATTCATCCTCGGAAGGGTTGCCGCGCCTGTTCGCGGGACTTTGTTCATCTGGCAGGCGAAGGGCGCCCTCACATTACTTTGTGCGGTCGAAATTCTGTGCAGATTCACGAACGGCAGCGGCCGGTGGATTTTGTCGAGTTGACCACCCGCCTGCAGCCTCATGGCAACGTCCGCCACAATGAGTTTGTGCTGAAGTTCTGGCGCGAGCCTTACGAAATGACGCTGTTCCCCGACGGCCGGGCGATCATTAAGGGGACGACTGATACGGCCATTGCTCGGAGTTTGTATGCACGATTCGTCGGTAGCTAAGACCATCCGTAGTTAAGATCATTGGTAATTAAGATCAATGGAGCGACGGGCGCCCGGCACTCCATCAACTGGAAGCCGTACTAATCGGTTGCAAGCTTGTGCGCACAGGTTTTCACCATCCTGCGCCGCGTCTCCTCCTGGATCTCAGTTGTTTGGCCGAGAGCGCCGCGAATCTCCGGACATTCTGGTTGTCTCAGGCTCTGCCGCGACTGGCCAATAAACTGCACTTAACGCAAGTTGTGTCAGCCCCCTGTGGAGGTAGTATGCGACCCTATTTGCTTCTGATGGCGGTAGTTTTGATGGCAGTAGCAGCGTTTGGGCAACCGCCCTTGCCTTACCCCGGCACTTGCTTTTATGGGTGCGGCCCTTATGTTCCGCGGCTCACCACGCCCGAGATTTCCTTGCAACAGTTTTCGCCGAATCCGGTGGGAGCGAGCAACGCCACCACGGGACTTATTGCGGGAGCAACCAACTCCACGCTCTCGCAGGTTCAGGGATCGACGAGTTCGGTTTACACCGTGGCCGTGTGGCTTCAGGGCGGCGATGCTGCGCTGATTACGCGAGATATCAACCTGTCGCCGGAACGGATTAACCGCGAAGGTCACCCGGTGCGTGAGGCGATGCGCGAAGCTCGTCCGCCTCAAGAGCGACCGCGAGAAGTCGGCCCTCGTGAAACGCGTTCGCGTGAAGAGCGTGGCGCACGCTCATCCGAGGAAGCGCGCGGCGACTGGACCTACTTTACGGGACCAGCGACGGCTGCTCACGTCTATAACAATGGCGACGTCACCCGCCAGAACGACAAAAACGGCACCGTGAAATACGACGATAAGACGGAAAAGATTTAGGGACGGCTCTTAACTCTTGGCTCTTAACTCTTGGCTTTGGCTCTTAGCTTTTGGCTCTTGGTCGCGGCTGCACCGTGATCGGGAGCCGTTCTGTTTGGTCTGAGTGACTCCCTCGCTTCAAAAACGCGGACATTCTCAAATCTGATCTGTTATCTTCTTGCGGTTGCTCTTCTTCGCAAGGCGCTGACGCTTGGCGCCAAGGATGAGTGTCTTCATGCCTGAGATTGCACGTCCGGAACCGCCCCGCCTCTATCGCTGGACTGTATTGCTGTTCGTCAGCGTGGCGATGGGCGGCAACTACTACATTTACGACAGCATCAACCCGCTGGAACGTATTTTTATCGACAAACTTGGGTTTTCCGCCACGGCGTTCGGGTGGTTGAACTCGGCCTACAGTGTGGCGGCGGTTTGTACGTTGCTGATCGGCGGCATCGTCATTGACCGCATTGGCACAAAGAAGGCGATTACGTTCTTTGCTACGCTTTGTCTGCTGGGAGCCGCACTTACCGCCGCTCGCGGGCAACCGGGCGTGATGATCGCCGGTCGCACCGTGCTCGGTCTGGGCGCCGAATCCATGATCGTTGCGGTTATCACCGTGCTTGCCAAGTGGTTTAAGGGCAAAGAGCTGAGTTTCGCGGTCGGAATCAACCTCACCATTGCCCGTCTGGCGTCGGTGGCCGCGGACAACTCGCCGACCTGGGCGAACAAGGCGTTTTATCCGAACGGACCGGCCGGCGAGCCGAGTTGGCAGGGACCCTTGCTGATCGCCGTTGGGGCGGGAATCCTGGCAGTCGTTTGCTCGGTGGTTTACTGGGTCCTTGAAAGCCGGGCAGAACGGCGCTACGAACTGGGACAGGCCGGCTCCATCGACAAGCTGGAGTTTGGACAGATTTTTCGGTTTAACTGGTCGTACTGGCTCGTGGTCGGCCTCTGTTTTACGTTCTACTCTGCCATCTTTCCCTTCCGCACGTTTGCCATCGATCTCTTCACCAACAAGATTCTGGCAACCCACGGCGGCATAAACGCCTCCGACGCTATGCGGATACTGGCGCACGAGCGGGCGGGATTCTTTAACAGCCTGCTTCCCTTCTCGGCCATGATTGCAACTCCCCTTTTCGGACTTCTTGCCGACAAGATAGGAAAGCGCGCATTTTTGATGATGTTCGGTTCCATCTTGCTGATGCCGGTGTATTTGATGATGGGATACACCAACATCTCGCTCTTCGTGCCCGTCTGCATGATGGGGGTGGCATTCTCGCTGATTCCGGCGGTCATGTGGCCATCGGTGGCTTATATCGTGGAGCAGAACCGGTTGGGTACAGCGTACGCTTTGATGACCCTGATTCAGCAGATCGGTTTCTTCATCCTGAATCTGCTCATCGGCAAGGCGAATGACTACTCCCACGCCGGGCTGGATAACCCGGGAGGATACGGGCTGGGCATGTGGATCTTCTCCGTCCTTGGGTTTGTGGGGTTGGCCTTCGCGATTCTATTGCGGATTCGCGAAACCGGCCCGAAGGGGCACGGGCTGGAGACGATCACGGCAAAAGCGTAAGGTTTGGGTTTCGGTGGCGTAGCGCGGACACTCCTGTCCGCGTCGACAGCTGCTTCGCCGCAGAAACGCGGACAGGGCTACATGGGCCCGGTTACTAAAGTGGCATAGAACGATAGTTAGCCGAGTACTTTGGTCTCATAGATCATCCGGCAAACTACGGTTTTTGGTATTCTGACGACCTGGGAACGGTCGAGAGCTCTGCTCGGGCGGCCTCGGCAAATTTGTACAACGAAAAGAGTTTGAAGCCGCATCTGAACGAGTAGCGGCCGGAAAAGGCGACTTGACCGACCTGAAGGAACGCATCACCGAAGCAGAAGCTATTGAGCAGGCGAAACAGGGCCACGAAGCTGCGTTCGAAGTCCTGTATCACCTGCACAAGCGGCGCGTGTACTCGCTATGTTTGCGCATGGTCTCCAATCCCGCGCAGGCCGAAGACCTGGCCCAGGAAGCGTTTCTCCAACTATTTCGCAAAATCGGCACCTTTCGCGGCGAGTCTGCTTTTTCCACCTGGCTGCACCGCATGACGGTCAACGTCGTCCTGATGCAACTGCGCAAGAAGGGCTTGCCGGTGGTGTCGCTCGAAGAGACGCTGGAGGCCGACGACGAAGCTCCGCGGAAAGAGTTCGGCACCAAGGATGTAAAGTTGACGGGCTCCATCGATCGACTGCAATTGCAGCGGGCGATCGACAAGCTGCCGCCGGGCTATCGAACGGTTTTTGTTTTGCACGACGTGGAAGGATTCGAGCATAACGAAATTGCCCAGATCGTGGGCTGCTCGATTGGCAACAGCAAGTCGCAACTGCACAAGGCACGATTGAAGTTGCGGGATTATCTGAAGTTCATGAGAGCCGAAAAGGCCAAGACTGGATAACCGATTAGTAAGTGAAGTGGCGGTATTTTGGGGAGAGAGTTAGCTATGACGTGTTCAGATGTGGAGCGAGTTCTGCCGGAACTCCTTGACGGTGCTCCGGACGGTGCCTTTCAGACTGCGTTTGAAACTCACGTGAAGTCGTGTCCCGCTTGCTCGGATCTGGTTTCGGACCTGAAGCTGATCGCGAGCGCAGCCCGGGAACTGGCGGCAAACGACGAACCGGCGCCGAGAGTTTGGGGGCGAATTGCCGCTCAATTGCGCGCCGAGGGCCTGATCGTTGATGCCTCGGTCGTTGATCCATCGAGCGTTGATCCGGCGGCCCAGGTTCCGGCGATCCATGTTCCGGCAATCATGCATCCGGTAAGCCGGGAACCCGAGTCCGTCCCAACCCGGCGCCCTGTTCTTGTCGCGTCTCCTTCTTCTCCTTCTTCTGTGCGGCGCTGGACCGCGACCACGTGGTGGCTCGCGCCCGTTGCGGCGGCGTTGATGGCGGCAGGCTCTTACGTGGTAAGTCATAAGCCGGCTCCGCAACTGGCGAAGCAAACTCCGGCACCTTCGGTGACGACCTCAGTTGCAGAGCACCCTACGGAGAACTCTGCGATGAACTCGGCAAAGAACTCGACAAAGACACCTGCAGTTATCGCGGGTTCCGCGCCCGCTACGGCCGTTCAACCAGTGGGACAGCAGCCCGTTAAGCCAACCGACACGGTGGCCTCCGCCGCCAAAGCCGCAGTGGAACCCGAGCCCAGTGCGGAAGATCAGCAGTTTCTTAGCGTGGTGTCCACTCGTGCCCCTTCGCTGCGGGCCACGTATGAAAATCAATTGCAAGCGGTGAATGCCGATATACGGGATGTGCAGAACTACCTGAGTCGGAATCCGGGGGATGCGGACGCGCGGCAGCATCTTATGGATGCCTATCAACAGAAAGCACTCCTTTACCAGATCGCGCTGGATCGAATTCAATAGTTGGGGCGGACCGGTGTTCCCGGCCGCGGGGGCGGCATTTTATGGCGAGTCTTTGGCAATCGGGTATTCACCAGAGCGTGGTCGTAACTTTGGTTCTGGCAAGCTGCCTGTCGGCGTCGGCCTTCACCGAGACCAAGAAGGAATACAGCTACACGGTGGGTCCCCACGCCAATATCTCCGTGGAAACGCAGTACGGGGCAATTTCGGTGAAGCCTGGGAACGGTGATCAGGTGGTGGTGACCGCCACTCTCAAATCGGACAACGTGGAAGTCGACCAGCAGCAAAATGGCAACCGCATTGAAATCGCGTCCCACCTGCTGCAGGGCACTGACCAGCAAACTGCTCAGGTTGATTACGAACTACTGGTTCCGCCCGACGCTACAGTCAATCTCCGTTCTGCCAGCGGCCCGCTCTTGGCGGAGCGCTTGCAGGGAGACTTAACCCTGGAAGGCACGGATGCGGTGGTAACTGTTCGCAACGTAGACAATTGCCATGTGCACGTTCGAACGATGCGCGGGCCGGTCACTCTGATCAATGTTCGCAACGGCCACGTTGAAATCGATTCCATTAGCGGCGACATCCATTTGAATTCGGTGACGGGACCTCTGGTGCAGGCCAGGTCCGGCCGGGGAAAGATTTTCTACGATGGCGATTTTGGTTCCGACGGTGACTATAAATTCACCACCCACACCGGTGATATCGAGGCGCTGGTGCCCGTGAACGTCTCGGCCGCTTTCCGAGCGCACTCGGTATTGGGCCGGGTGCGACATGACTTTCCTCTCCAGCCCAAACACTCGCGGTTTCACGAAGAAGCGGGACGTTCCTTCTTTGGCAGCACCGGCGAGTCGTCTTCGGAAGTCGTGCTGCGCTCTTTCAGTGGTAAAATCCGCCTAAAGCAACGCTGAACCCAAAGAGAATCAGGTCTCAGGTTTCAGGTCTTAGGTCTTGGGAAGGTCTTTGATTTTCCTGAGACCTAAGACCTTGATGGAGTGCCATGGGAGTGCGCGCGGTGTTTCTTGTAGGATTCATGGCTTCTGGCAAGAGCAGCGTGGGGCAGGAACTTGCCCGGCGGCTGGACTGGGATTTTGTGGATCTGGATGCCCGAATCGAGTCGCGTGAGCGACAAACCATTTCCGAGATTTTTCGGGACCGCGGGGAGGCCGCGTTTCGGCTGGCCGAAACCAGCGCCCTTCGCGATCTGACGGAATCGCTCGGGCGCGACACTGTTGAGCGCAATAGCTTCGTACGCAATGCCGTGGTAGCCCTTGGCGGTGGAACCTTCGCGCAACCGCAGAACCGGGAGCTGCTGCGGCCCTGGCCCTCGGTATTCCTGGACGCTCCGCTCGACGAACTCTGGCGGCGCAGTATGGAGGACGCGACGATACGGCCTTTGCGAAACGATCCCACGGAGTTCGCCCGTCTCCATCACCACCGGCTGCCATTTTACCGTCAAGCAACCGTGACCGTCGTAACCTCAGGGAAGGATCCAACCTCCCTTTGCGCTGAGATCGAGCGTACGTTGCAGTCTTGGGGGAACGAGAGGGATGGATCATCCGAGATACCCCCCGCTCGCGGAACAGGAGAAGCACAGTGAAGTTGAAGTTGTTTTTGTCCTATCGGCTGCTGGCCATCATAATGGCGCTGGTTGGGTGCATTGCGACTTTGAGTTTCCCGGCAAGCGCCGCTCCTCTAGCAAAAGAAAAGGAGAAAGAACACGAGGGGAAGCAAATCGACTCCGGCTCCTTTGGCGTCTTCCAGAATGGCCATCGGGTGGGAACCGAGACGTTTTCCATCCACGAGACCGGCAACGGCAGCGTCATCGAGTCCGAGTTCAAGACGGAGAATTCTCCCACCCCGGCCGTGCAAACTTCTGTCATGCAGCTTACGACGAACGGAGAAATCCGGCGTTATGAGTGGAAGGAACTGAGTCCGGGTAGTGCGCAGTCCGTGGTGCTGCCCAATGATGATTTTCTGATGCAGAAGTGGAGGACCGGAGCGCAGGAGAAAGAACACGAACAGCCTTACCTGCTGCCGACATCGACCAGCATTTTGGATGACTACTTCTTCGTCCACCGCGAATTGCTGGCCTGGAAGTTTCTGGGCATGGTCTGTAAACAGGAAGCGGGGGTGCTGCAGTGCCAACCGAAACAGCATGTCCAGTTCGGAACCTTGAACCCGCATGAACAGGCTTCTGTGTCGCTGCGCGCGGAGTTCCTGGGACGCGAAAAGGTGAACCTGAAAAGCGGGCAGCAAGACCTGCTTAAAGTCGAATTGAAAAATGACGCGGGAACCTGGCAACTCTGGCTCGACGATCAATTCAAGCTGATGCGGATATTGGTTGTGGGCGAGAATACGGTAGTGGACCGCGATTGAACGACAGGTGTCAGGTCTTAGGTCTTAGGTCTTAGGTTTCTGGCTCGGCAAGCGCCATGGAAGATTTCTGAGATTTCTAAAACCTAAGCCTGAGACCTAAGACCTGAGACCTACTTTTGACCATTCTTGATTCACGCACGTCGCGCGTGCTGCTCACGGCGCTCCTGTTTGCCCTGGGGCTCGGCTTTCTCTATGCGGCGCGGCGCACTCTGATTCTCTTCCTGTTCGCGATTTTTTTTGCCTACCTTATTAATCCCGCCGTCGCACGACTGGAAAGACTGGTGCGCAGCCGCGCCTGGGCGATTACCCTCATTTACTTTCTGCTTCTTGTCGGTGTAGGAGTGTTCGGTCTTCTGGTGGGCCCGCGGATTGCCCGGCAAAGCGCCCGCTTGGGAGCGTCGCTGCCCGGACTTATGGATCAGGCCTCGACCGGCCAGCTCTCCGGCCAGATCGGCCAGATCGCCGAACGGATTGGAAACGAGCACGGCTGGAGCGATGTGACCCAGAAGCGTATTCAGGCTTTCCTGGTCAGCCGCCGGGATGACTTGTCAGCTCTGGCGCAACGCATCGGTGTGCGCGCGGCCGAAGCGGCGCAGGAACTGTGGGTGCTGTTTCTGATCCCCATCCTCGCCATTTTCTTTCTGCGCGATGGTGGCAACTTCCACGAGGTGCTGATCGCGCTGGTGCAATCACGCACGCAGCGTGAGTTTCTGCAGGATGTGTTCCAGGATCTGAACCAGATGCTTGCCCAGTTCATTCGCGCCCAATTGACCCTGGCGGCGTTTTCGCTGCTCGCCTACACTTCGATTTTAGGTGCGATGCGAGTGCCGTACGCGCTGACGCTCGGTACCGTCGGGGGTGCGCTGGAGTTCATACCCATGGCAGGACCGCTGCTCGCGGGCGTTGCCATGATGATCGTCGCCGTTCTGGCCGGATATCCGCACTGGGCGTTCCTGTTGTTGTTCTTGCTCGTCTGGCGACTGGTGCAGGACTACGTGATCTCTCCCCGCGTCATGGGAGGCAGCGTGGAGTTGCATCCGCTGGCGGCATTGTTCGGCATTCTAGCGGGCGGCGAAATCGCTGGAATACTCGGCGTCTATCTCTCCATCCCAGTGATGGCCAGTCTGCGTATTGTCTGGCGTCGCTGGCGCATCTATGCCGAAAAACGCAAGTTCGGCCCGCTCAACGAATACTCGTTTTCGCCTGAGATAGGAAAGAGTAGAAGTTAGGGGGCGCATCGAATTCGCCCCTGCGTCAGCGGCAACATTCCCCTCATAAAACTCGCTAGTATAAAATCACATTTCACCATGTCGACCAAACTTCCTGTAGGAATTCTCGGTGCCACGGGCATCGTCGGGCAGCGATTTATCCAAATGCTTGAGCATCACCCGTGGTTTGAAGTGTCATGGCTGGCAGCGTCGGACCGTTCCGAAGGCCGGGCGTATGCCGAAGCCGCGCGCTGGCGCTTGAAGACTGCCATCCCGGCTCGGATCGCAACGATGACAGTCTCGCCGGCCAAACCTGAAGGTGCGCCGAAGATCATCTTCGCTGCGCTGGATGCCGCGATCGCCCGCGACCTGGAACCGCAATTTGCCGCCGCCGGCTGCGCCGTCGTTTCCAATTCGAGCGCGTTGCGCATGCAGGCTGATGTTCCGCTGGTGCTTCCCGAGGTCAACGGCGACCACATTCGGTTGATCGAAAAACAATCCTGGCGCGCCAAGTCGGGCGGATTCGTCGTCACCAATTCCAACTGCTCCGCGATGGGGCTGGTGTTGGCGCTCGCACCCTTGCATCGCGCGTTCACGCTCGAAGCCGTGACCGCGGTCACCATGCAGGCCGTCAGCGGGGCGGGATATCCCGGAGTGGCTTCGCTCGACATTCTGGGCAACGTGATTCCGTACATCAAGAACGAAGAAGAAAAGATGGAAGAGGAGACGCAAAAACTGCTCGGGACGCTGAATGGTTCGCGAGTGGATCCGGCTCCCTTCGCTATGAGCGCGCAATGCAATCGCGTCGCGGTAGAAGATGGCCATACCGAGTCGGTCGCCGTCCGGCTAAAGAAGAAGGCTACAGCGGAGGAGATCATTGCTGCGTGGAACGATTTTCGCGCCGAACCGCAGCAACTGCACCTGCCGAGCGCACCGGAGCGACCTATCATCTATATGACCGCCGCCGACCGTCCGCAACCGCGCTTCGACGTTGACCTCGGCGCCGGCATGACCACGGCGGTCGGACGTTTGCGCAAATGCAATGTTCTGGATTGGAAGTTCACCGTTCTGTCGCACAATACAATTCGTGGCGCGGCCGGCGCTGCCCTGCTGAATGCTGAATATCTTAAGGCGAAGGGGTATCTCGGGTGAGAGCGAAACCCACCACGGAGGCACCGAGACACGGAGAAAACCTGAACCAAAGAATTGTGTTCGTGATGGGCGCTGTCAAATGGGAGTCCGCGCAGTCTCATCTGTCTTCAAGGCTTGTTCTCATAACGCGGAACCACGCAGACAAGACTTGGATTCTCTCCGTGTCTCCGTGTCTCCGTGGTGGATTCTCTGCCGACAGCAAGGGGAATACCCGCTCATGATCGTTATGAAGTTCGGCGGGACCTCGGTGCAGGATGCGAAGGCAATCGACCGCGTGGCGCAAATCGTCCAGGGGCGGTTGGCGGATCGTCCGGTGGTGGTGGTTAGCGCCATGGCCAAGGTCACCGATTCCCTGCTCGCCATGGGAAAAGCTGCCGGTGGCGGCGATCGCAAGACTGCTCTCAAAATGGCGCGTGCCTTGCGCGAGCGCCATTATGACACCGCCGGAGAACTGCTGGGCACTGCCCTGTTCACGGAGTTTCACGGCGACCTGGGCGCCGACTTCGAAGACCTGGACGAATTGCTACGCGGCATTGGCGCGGTCGGCGAGATCACTCCTCGCACTTACGACTACGTAGCCTCTTTCGGCGAGGTGCTTTCGAGCAAGATCGTGGCCGCCGCTTTCGTCGCTCGTGGATTGCCGGGTGCGCACGTGGATTCGCGCCAATGTCTGCTCACCGACAGCAGCTATACCCGCGCCGTTCCTCAGTTCGAAGAAACCAATGAACGCCTGCGCAAGCGCGTCCAGCCGTTGATCGAGGCCGGCAAGGTTCCGGTAATGGGCGGGTTTATTGGTTCGAATCGCGCGGGCATCACCACCACCATCGGCCGCGGAGGATCGGATTTCTCCGCAGCGATCTTTGGCGCCGGTCTGAACGCCGCGCGCATCGAAATCTGGACCGACGTCGACGGCATGATGACCACCGACCCACGCCTCTGTCCCGATGCCCGCCGCATCAAGGTCATCAGCTTCGATGAAGCCGCCGAACTTGCCTACTTCGGCGCCAAGGTCCTGCATCCGGCAACCGTGCTGCCCGCGGTGCAGCAAAATATTCCGGTCTATGTTTTGAACTCGCTGAACCCCATCTGTGAAGGGACGAAGATTACGGCGCGCGCCCCGCGCTGCACAAATATTTTCAAGGCCATCGCGCTCAAGAAAAAGATCACGCTGGTAGAGGTGGCCTCGCCTCGCCGCCTGCTGGTGCACGGATATTTGAAGTCCATTTTTGAGGCCTTCGATCTCCATAAAGTAGCGGTGGACGTGGTTTCGACCTCTGAAGTCAGCGTCTCGATCACGGCCGAGACCAACGAATCGATCCCGGCCCTGGCCGCCGATCTGGCGAAAATCGCGGACGTGAAGTACGAGGGGCGCAAGGCGATCGTCTGTCTGGTGGGCGAGAGCTTGCGCGACACTCCCGGAATCGCCGCCAAAGTTTTCGGCATCCTTGAGGATGTGAAGATCCGGATGATCTCGCAGGGCGCCTCGGAAATTAATCTGACTTTCGTGATTGAAGAGGACGATGCGGCCGAGGTGGTGCAACGGCTTCACCACGCATTCTTCGCCGAAGTGGATTCCGAGGTGTTTGCATAAAGTTGTTTTTCACCGCCGAGACGCGGAGGTCGCCGAGAAGACAAGAACGGGCTAAACATTTGTTTCAGATCTTCTCTGCGCTCTCGGCGTCTAGGCGGTGAAGGGATTCTCTATGAAGCTCCTTATTCTCGGTCGTGGCAAGACAGGATCGATGGTGGCAGAGGTCGCGTTCTCGCGCCGGCATCATGTGCGCGTTCTTTCCTCGGCTGAAAATACCGCCGGCAGAGCTCTCACACCGGATTTGCTCACCGAGACCGACGT
>Ga0187869_10001669_pt1 | contig 19329 bp, 17 predicted proteins | sample June2016WEW_13_1_2_FD_132972 | JGI IMG/M metagenome (GOLD analysis project Ga0187869, IMG submission 132972) | Peatland microbial communities from SPRUCE experiment site at the Marcell Experimental Forest, Minnesota, USA - June2016WEW_13_100 | ecosystem: Environmental > Terrestrial > Soil >...
AGGCTCGCGCCGTAAATCATGATGTCGAGCGTGACCAGGCGTTCGAAGCCGAGATTCAGAGCCAGGCCCCAACCAACCGCCAGCGCCAGAATCGCAACCCAAGGCGCGCGCGATTTCGGATGCAGCTTGCCAAAAACTTTCGGCAGCATGCCATCCTGCGCCATGGCCAGCGGCAGCCGCGAGTAACTCATGACGAGGGCATTGAACATGCCGAAGCCGCTCATCATGCCGCCCGCCACCAGTGCGATCCGAAGCACCGGCCCATCCATCAACTGGGCAACGTCTGCCCAGGCGCCGGTTTCCCAGGCGCTGGCCGGAAGGCCGGTGATCCACATGGCGGCAAACGGAAGAACGTAAGTAATGCAGACGATGGCCACCGCGACCAGCATGGCGCGGGGATAGGTGCGCTGCGGACGCTCGACTTCGGTGGCGATGGTGGAGGCGTTGTCCCATCCCATGTAGTTCCACATGCAAATGAGCAGGCCGCCGAGAATGTCGACGTTCGAGGTCGTCGGTTTGGTTACCGCATTCGCCAGCGCGTGAATTTTGAACGGTGCCAGCACAAAAATGGCCGCGAAGGGCGCTGACAGGGCGAAGAACAGCCACAGCGAGGTCGTCGAGACGACCTTCACGCCCATAATATTAAGGACTGCGCAGACGATCACCACGCCCAGCGCCACGGCCACGCCGCGATGGTTCTCCTGGAAATAAGGAAACATGCGCGTGAGGTAGGCGACAAACAGCGTGGGATAAATTGCCATATCGAAAATGGACGCTACCAGCGACAGCCAGGCTTCCTGAAATCCCCAGAAATTTCCCATGGCGCGTCGCACCCAGGCGTAGTAGCCGCCTTCAAAGGGCAGAGCGCTTGAGAGCTCGCCGATCATGAACGCGGTCGGCAGGCTCCAGAGAAGCGGGGTCAGAAGCAGGATGAGAATCGCTTTGCCATACCCGGCGCCGTGCACGATGTCCTCGGTGCCATAGGTTCCGCCCGAGACCATAAAAAAGGTCGCGGCGACCAGGGGCCACAGCGTGAGGCGAATAGACTTGTTCCGGGGAGCGACAGTCAGGGCAGGCTGCGAAAGGTTAGTGGATGCGGTAGCTGTTGCCAATTTCTATGTCTTCCTCCTCAGACGACTCACTCTCACCACCGCGTCTCCCTTGATTTGCTCTCGCGGCTCCCAGGTAACAGCTATTCCCGGGCATTTCGGTGAAGTTAGTTCGCAGTTGTGAGATTACGGGAAATTTCCACAGATGCAAGATTTTTTTTGCAAATTTTTGTCAGAGAAGGCGGGTACGGAGGTAACGGCGTCAAAAACCCTTCACCGGCGAGACGCCGAGAGCGCCGAGGAAGGAAGGGCCAGAAGATGAATTCTTCAGGAAAGGTGTGGAAAAAGATCTCGGGTTGCAAACAGGCTCTTGTTCCAGGAGATCCGACCCTTGGTCGCGAGCAGAAGGGGGCTTTTCCGGACGATCCCCAGTGCCTGGTCGACCAAACGTTGCGCCCGGTCCAGCGATTCGGGAGCAGCCTCGCTTCCTCCAGTTACAATTGGGCTCAGACAGCGTAGCCTGACGTTGCGCGGCCAAGATAATAATGCCGCCTGGATAATAACAAGGTCATGTCTGAGCTTGATCATTCTGCAATGCTGGCGGTGGCGTTGGCGGAAGCTCGCAAAGGGCTCGCCGAAGGAGGCATTCCTATCGGAGCTGCGATCTTTGATGCCGAGGGCAAACTCGTCGGCTCTGGTCACAATCGTCGTGTGCAGAACAGCGATCCTTCGTTGCACGGCGAGACCGATGCCTTCCGCAATGCGGGACGCCAGCGCAGCTATCGCCAGCTCATCATGGTCACTACACTGGCTCCCTGCTGGTATTGCAGCGGGCTCGTACGACAGTTTGGCTTCGGCACGCTGATCGTCGGAGAGAGCCGCAATTTTCAGGGCGGCGTGGAATGGCTCCGCTCGCTTGGAGTACGAGTCTTTGATCTCGATTCTTCGGAGTGCGCCTCGTTGTTGGGCGAATACATCCGCAGAAATCCCGAGGTGTGGAACGAGGACATCGGAGAACAGTGACGGCTAGTGCGGCTGCGCGAACTGCAGCGTGTAAGCCGTCCCCGGATCGAAGGGTTTTGCAATTATCTTCAGATCGAAGAGTTGTTTGTACATCGTGGTCGAACGCTCAGGACTCATCTGCCCCAACTCAGACCCGCTCGGGTCTCGGAGGCGGTGTATTATCTTGCAACGTTTTGCCTGCTGCGTTCGACACTGCCGCTGCTGGGAGAAAAGAGCATTCGATGAAACTTGATACAGAGCTATTGCAAAGCCTTCCCAAAGTCCTTTTGCACGAGCATTTGGATGGTGTGCTGCGACCGCAAACCGTTGTTGAGTTGGCAAGCGATGTGGGATACGTGGAACTTCCGACAACAGATCCCCAAGCATTAGCGCAATGGTTTCATCGAGGCGCGAACCAGGGGAGTCTCGCCAAATACCTGGAGGGCTTCACACACACCATCGCGGTCACGCAAACGGAGGAGGCTCTGGAGCGCGTTGCCTATGAACAGGCCGAGGATCTAAGCAAAGATGGAGTGGTTTACTTTGAAACTCGCTTTGCGCCAATCTTTCACACTCAGAGAGGATTGAGCCACCAACAGGTAGTCTCGGCCGTCTTGAAGGGACTGGAGCGAGGCCGCAAGGATTTTGGGATTTCTTCGGGGTTGATCATCTGCGCCATGCGGAACATGGATGTCTCGCTTGAAATGGCGGAACTTGCCGTCGATTTTCGCACGCGTGGAGTTGTCGGCTTCGATCTTGCCGGAGAAGAAGGCGGCTATCCTCCCAAAAAACATGTAGAAGCTTTTCACTACATTCAGCGGGAGAATTTCAACATCACAATTCATGCCGGGGAAGGCTATGGAAAGGAATCGATTTGGCAGGCGATTCAGTACTGCGGAGCACACCGGATCGGGCACGGGACGCGACTGATCGACGACATCGCCGTCGTGGACGGCAAGGCAGTGAAATTAGGCGACCTTGCCCAGTACGTGCTCGACAAAAGAATCCCGCTGGAAATTTGCCTCATCAGCAACGTCCATACCGGCGCCACGCCCAGCTTGGGTGAGCATCCTTTCAAGATTCTTTATCAGGAGAAATTTCGCGTCACTCTCAACACGGACAACCGGTTGATGAGCAGCACCAGCATGACCCAGGAGTTCGTCGCCGCGGCGGATACCTTTGGTTTGTCCCTGGATGATTTCGAAAAGATCACCATCAATGCGATGAAGAGCGCTTTTGTGCCTTATAACCAGCGCTGCGATTTCATCTACTCGATAATCAAGCCCGGTTATGCCAAGATCCGTAGGTCCGTGAACCCGCCGACTTACTCCCAACAATAGTTGAACTTTGCTGGTCTGTAGAGTTCTCGAAGCAGCTCAAGTCGTTGGTGATAAGGTTATGCGGGATTGAGCACTGGGCCAAGCGCGAGACGGCGATTCCTCATGCAACCGTAGAACAGTGTTACCGGGAAAGCGCCGCCAGAGTCTCTTAAACCCCCGAGATCCGGGCAGCTCTCGATCGCCTGTGCGGCCGGTGTTGTACAATCCCACCCCAAGGCCTCCTGCTTCACCCTGCCTTTGCTCAAAGCGGGTGATCTGGGAGGCGCAATTCCTGCTCAAGGGCGCGCTGATGACGATTGCGCGTGACGGAGCCAAACGACATGGGCAACGCTTTCATGGCCCGCGCCATTCAACTCTCGCTCGAAAATGTCCGTTCCGGACGCGGTGGGCCGTTCGGCGCCGTGGTCGTCAAAGAAGGCAACGTCGTCGCGGAAGGCGTGAATCAAGTCACTGCGACGAATGATCCCACGGCACACGCTGAAGTGCTGGCCATCCGGCAGGCTTGCCAGAAACTTCGCTTCTTCGAACTCAGGGGCTGTGACCTCTACACATCCTGCGAACCGTGCCCCATGTGCCTGGGCGCAATCCACTGGGCTCGGATTGACAAAGTCTACTTTGGCAATTTCGCCGAGGACGCTGCCAAAATCGGGTTTGACGATTCCGTGATCTACGGAGAACTCACCCAGCCGCACTCGCAGCGTGAGATCCCCATGATTCAGATGATGCGCGAGGAAGCACTAGCGGCATTTCGAGCGTGGGAAGAAAAGCCCGGCAAGATCCTCTATTGAAGTTCGACTTGGCAACGGGTTCCGGGCGTTGCCGGAAATAATTCCATTCGAGGAAGACGATTGATCGATCGTTACTTCAAGCTCGCCGAAAACCATACCACCGTTAAACAGGAGATGCTGGGTGGTCTCACGACATTTGTGACCATGGCCTACATCATCGTCGTGAACCCGCAGATCCTCGCGCAAGCGGGAATGCCGGCCGAAGGCGTCGTATTTGCGACGTGCATCTCGTCTGCTGCCGCCACGTTGGTGATGGGCCTCTACGCCAACTATCCCATCGCGCTTGCGCCAGGGATGTCGCTGAACGCTTACTTTACTTATGCCGTCTGCCTCAACATGCATGTTCCGTGGCAGACGGCGCTGGCGGTGGTTTTCTTTTCTGGCGTGCTGTTTCTGCTGCTGACCGTGACGCGCGTGCGCGAACAAATTGTCAACGGCATGCCCGACTGCCTTAAGCACTCCACGGCCACGGGTATTGGAATGTTTATTGCCTTCGTCGGGCTGCGCAATGCCAAGCTCGTGGTCGCGAACCCTGCTACCTTCGTCGGCCTGGGCAACTTCTCCGACAAGGAGGTGCAAACCGCCTGCTTCGGCCTCGCCCTGACTCTCGTCCTCATGGCGCGGAAGGTCAATGGCGGAATTCTGGTCGGCATCTTCGGAACTACGCTGCTGGGAATTCTGCGCGGCATGTCCCATTGGCCCTCCGCGATTCTTTCTCTGCCCCACCCTTCATCCACCTTTCTGAAGCTGGACTTTCGCGGGGCCATCCATCTTGGCTTACTCGAAATCCTGTTCGCATTCTTGTTCGTCGACCTTTTCGATAATGTGGGCACACTGGTGGGCGTGTGCGAACAGGGCGGATTCATCAAAGACGGAAAGATTCCCCGCGTGGGCAGGGCTCTCGTCTCCGATGCCGTGGGAACGCTGTTTGGCTCCCTGACCGGCACATCCACTGTCACCAGCTATATCGAGAGCGTGGCCGGCGTCGCGGCCGGAGCGCGTACCGGCCTGAGCAATGTTGCCGTCGCCGGTCTCTTTTTGATTGCCACCTTCTGTTCGCCTCTGGCCACCGCGATTCCGGCCTACGCTACGGCGCCCGCACTGATCCTGGTAGGCGCGCTCATGACGCAATCGATTTCGCGCATCGAATGGAGCGAGTTCAGCGAGGCGTTTCCGGCCTTCATCACCATGCTCGCCACCCCGTTGACCTTCAGCATCGCCACTGGAATCAGCCTGGGGCTGATCTCCTACACCGTGGTGAAGATCGCCGCCGGCAAAGTTCGCGAAATTTCCCTGCTGATATGGATTCTCACCGCGCTCTTTATCCTGCGTTACATCTATCTCGCCGTCGCTTAGTTCGGCAGCACGTCGAAGGCGGTGAAGCAGTAAACCAAAGCCACGACCACCGTGGCTTCCTCGTCTGCGGCGTGTCGCGGAATCGCGACTGGGGGGAAGCAATGACGCACCGGGTCACGGTACAATCACGCCATGCGTCCGAGGATAGCCGTCGAATTGCCCCCGCTTTCTCCGATGTTCGCATTGATGTTGGTATTGATCTTCGTGCTGATGTTCGCGCCAGCCTGCACCTTTTACGGCGATCATCCGGCGCGCGCCTTGTCGGAAGCAACTGGAGGCGAGGGTCTGGAGCGCGTCTTCTGGAAAAATGTGCAAGCCGCGAACTGGGTCGAGGTGGAGCGCGCTCTCGCTTCGAATTACGCAGGCGTGACCCCCGGCGGAACGCTCGACCGCTCCGCCACGCTTGAGCAGTATCGCGGGTGGCAGTTAAAAGACTATGCGCTCGGCGATCTGAATACCGAGCTGAACGGAACCACCATTGTGGTGACCTACAGCATCACTCTGAATGGCACCTTGAATGGAACCGCCGGCTCGCAACCGCTCCCGTCGGCGCCCCAGCACATGATGACTGTGTGGCAGCAGCAAAAAGCCGGATGGGTCGTCATCGCGCACAGCGTCAGCCAACAATAATGAGCGTTCTAGCCGCCATCCCCGTAGAGACGCGGCTCGCCGCGTCTCCAGCGAGCGACAGGGACCTGGCCGCTTTTCGTCGCGCTCTTCTCCGCTGGTACGACCAGCATCGCCGCGACCTTCCCTGGCGCGAAACTCGCGATCCCTACCGCATCTGGCTCAGCGAAATCATGCTGCAGCAGACGCGCGTGGCCGCCGTGGTTGACCACTACCGGATTTTCCTCGAACGTTTTCCGAATGTCCACGCTCTCGCCGCGGCTTCTGAAGAGGTCGTGCTCGCAGCCTGGAGCGGTCTGGGCTACTATCGGCGCGTGCGCATGTTGCATCGGTGCGCGAAAGAACTCGTACAGAAGCACGGTGGCCGGTTCCCGCAAAGTGCCGACGCTCTCCAGACTCTGCCCGGCATCGGACGCTATACCGCCGCCGCCATCGCCAGCATCGCGTTTGCCGAGCCCATAGCCGTTGTCGATGGCAATGTCGAGCGTGTGTTGCAAAGATTTATCGGCATCAATCTCACCACGCCGCAAACCTGGCGACATGCGCAAGCGCTTCTCGCTAACTCCCGACCCGGGGATTTCAATCAGGCCATGATGGAACTCGGCGCAACCGTGTGCGTGCCGCGCGAGCCCCGCTGCCCAATGTGTCCCATCCGGAAATGGTGTGTCACACAGGGAGAAGTTCCGCGCGCCGCGCCGCCCTCCCGCCAGAAAAAGAAACAAATCTGGTGTGCCCTGGAGTGGCGCGATGGCGACGGTAATGGCAATAAGAATGTCAAAGTCCGGCTGGTGCAACGCCCGAGAAAAGCCTCGCTCATGCCCGGCATGTGGGAACTGCCCCAATCGTCCGAGCCTCCGCGCCCATTGCCGACTTCAGCGCGCTGGCGTACGTTTCGCCATTCCATTACCGTCACCGACTACACTGTTCATGTGTTACGGAATACGCCGTTACGGAATGCGTCGTTGCCAGATACTCCGCCCGCCGCGAAAGGCAAGTGGATCGCGATTGATCGCATCCCGCAGATCCCAATCACCGGGTTGACGCGGAAAATCCTGAAGGCTGGCGGCATCATCTAATTGTGTGAGGCATTTTTCTATGAAGTGGCTCGATCGCCTGTTCGGAGGTCCGAAAGATATGGCTGCATTGCCAGCCGGAACAAAAGCACCCGAAATCAACCTGCCCGCCCTCGATGGCGGCAAATTTTCATTGCGGGCCGCCCTCAAACAAGGACCGGTACTCGCCGCCTTCTTCAAGGTTTCCTGCCCGGTCTGCCAATATATGTTCCCCTACCTCGAACGCATTTACAAAGCGCACGGCGACAAGAAAATCACGATCGTGGGCATTTCGCAGGACGACAAGCGCGACACCGCCGCCTTTCTGAAAGAGTACGGTGTTACCTTCCGCACACTGCTCGACGATCCGAACGGCTACGCTGTCTCGAATGCTTACGGCCTGACCAATGTGCCTACTTTGTTCTTGATTGGACAAGACGGCCAGATCGAAATCACCAGCGTCGGATGGGTCAAACAGGAAGTGGAGGATGTCAACCGCAAGCTCGCCGCCGCGCAGCAAACTCCGCCCCTTCCGATCTTTCAGTCCGGAGAAGACGTCCGCGATTTCCGCGCTGGTTGAGGCTCGAAAAACTAATCCCGCGGTCGCGGGACAATAGCCGTTACCGCGCTGCTTCTGCGCTTACACCAGCGTAACTTTGGACCCGTCCCGGCGACGTGCTAGCCTGCTGCTTAGTATTGTAGTTTCAGCAATTTGCAAGCAGCGGAAGAGACGATGCCCAAGCTCCCGGTTTTTCGGTTGCGTACTTCTGAACCGCCCACTAGGCCGGATCTTCAATACTACGGGCTCGCACTCGCGTTCAGCGATTTGCAACTGGGCGTCGACAATCTCCGTTACGACGTTTTTCTCAGCCCGCACATCACCGCGGATTTGAGTTTTCATCTCGCGCGCTACATCTGCCGCTTCGGTGAGGTGGAATCGCTCTTCGGAATGGACGTTCCCTCCGCGACCCAAACCAAATTCATACGCGCCGCCGAGGGCACCACCAAACTGCACAAGCCCGGCCCCGCCGACCTGAGAACTTTACTGGTCTCGATTCATCTCGCGATCCTGAATCGCGCCAAGGCTGAAGGCAATCCATCGGTCGATGTGCTCGGCCGCCTGGCCGTGCTCAAGTTCATACGCACCGAACTGCAAACGCAGTTTGCCCGGATTCTTGAACAGTGCCGCATGAAGTCGAAGTCGCTCGAGGGCGTGCGGCAAGCGAAAATGATGCAGACGCAGGAGCTCGTCTCCTCTTTCCAAGTGCGCAAGAAGATCATCCTCCGCCGCGCCGGGCAGGAGATGTTTCGGCTGCTTGGTGAAATCGAAAAGGAAACGCTGGTCCGCACTCGCCGCTCGCTGCTCGGCGAATTGCCCGCCGACTGCTATCGCCTGTTCCTCAATCCGCTGATTCTTACCGAAGATGGACGCGACGATTATCTCTGGGCCGAGCACTATTACATGTTCGGCAACTTCGACAAAGATCCCGACCGTTTCCCCAGTCTCCGCCAGTTCGCGCTAAATTTTCTGCGCGAACTCGGGTACGGGGAAGGCTTTGACGATGAGCATCTGGAGCAGGCGCTCAATGTTCCCGAAAATGCCGCCACGCTGGTTGGAACCGGCAACGGCGAAGACTCGACGCCAGAAGATCGCAATAGAAAAGACCGCCTCGACATCTGGACCCGTCTGCTGCAGCGCGAAGGCGTTCTTTCGCACGTCGTTGCTTCCTATGAAGCCGTTCCTTTGCTCGCCGAATATGCGCCGCGGGTGAATCCGCAGCAGCTCAAGAACGCGCTGATCTTCCGCGAAGAAGCAGCGCGCGTCGAAACAATAATTGCCGAAAGCCGGCTCCATTCCGACCGGCTCTTTGCCGCCGTCGGACGCGTCGCCTCCTGCCGCGGCTCGGAGCGCAGCCGCTTTGCCGCGCGTCTTCTGCACGACCTCTTCTGCTATCACCGCGACCTGCGCGGACTGGAAGCCCTCACCGCCGGTTTTGACAGTATCAATCTGGTCAGCGACGACAAAGTCCGCGAACTCTCCACGCTCAACGGCATGCTCTACGAGTTCCTGCCTCCCGGAGACCAGAAGCCCGCCGAGGATCGTGTTGTTCACCACGTGATCCTCAAGGCCGACGTGCGCGACTCTTCGCGCCTCACCCGTTCGCTGATGGAAAAAGGCATGAACGCCGCCTCGTATTTCAGCCTTAATTTCTATGATCCGGTAAACAAGTTGCTGGCGAAATACGGCGCCACCAAAGTCTTCCTCGAAGGCGATGCCATCATCGTGGCGCTGCTCGAGCGCGAGGGCGAAACCATGCTCAGCGTCGGCCGCACCTGTGTCCTGGCGTGGGAGATTGTGAGCCTGCTGCACGAGTACAACGAACTCCTGGAACGCTCCGGTCTGCCCCAGATGGAAGTCGGCCTGGGCATCGCCTATCAGGATTCGCCTCCGCTCTACCTCATGGACGGCGAGCACCGCATCATGATTTCCGATGCCATCAATGAGAGCGACCGTCTTTCCTCCTGCAGCAGGCGCGTCCGCAAGAAACTCGCACCCGATGCCGGAGTGTTCCAGGTGTACTCGGTTCAGATCGGAGGCGGAGGCAATAACAAAGACACCGCGAGCCCCGAAGCCGGCGCGGAAGAAATGCGCCTGAACTACAACGTGGGTGGGATCTGTCTGAGTGAAGCAGCCTTCGGCAAACTGCAGCAGGAAATCTCGCTTTCCCCGTGGGCAGCAAATCCCAGCGAGCCTGGATTTAGGGGACCTTGGATCGACGAGCAGAGCGAATTCTTCGTCGGCACCGTTCCCATCGCCAATGGAGTATTTCGCAAGATTGCCATCCGCAAGAACCGCATCGCCCAGGTCGATGTCCGCGATCTATCCATTTTGCACTGGACCGAACGCTGCTATTACGAAGTCTGTGCAAACCCCGCAGTGTACGCCGCCCTGCCCGGAGAAAAATCCGCGTCTGCTCAGCGTTAGAATTCAAAGCTAGAATTCCGAGGATCTAGTTCCGCCTCACCCGCTCAGAAGCTCCGCCGAACCCGAAACGGAATCACCACCACCGCCTCGAGCGCCACCGGTTTCCCCGCTCTTTCCGCGGGCACGAATTTCCAGCGGGCCAGGGCTTTCGCCGCATAGGGATCCAGACGTTCGTCCGGGCTGTTGAGGACGCGAATGTCGCCCACTTTCCCATCGGCGTGAATCACCGCATAGAGCGTGACCATGCCGTGCACGTTGGCGCGAATCAATTCCAACGGATAGCCGGGGTCCGATTTTTCCGTGGCAACCGGCTCCAGCAGTTCCCCTTCTTTCCGCCCCCCGTCGAGTTCCGCAAACTTTATCACCCAGCTGCCCGTCGAGGAATTCAGATTCGGCATGTTCAGCGTCCTCCCATAGACGCGCTTGCCGCCAAAAACCTTGCGGTCCACGTCGGTGATTGTATCGTCGGAAACCGGAGACGCAGCGCGCGCGCGCGAACGCGCGCCCTGCGTCGCTCCCGCTGACGAAAGGCTCGCCATCTCGCGTGCGCCGTCCGCGCCAGAGTCCGCCGCGCCCACGTACAGGCCAGCCGGTAGAGAGCCGTTGTTGCGCGCGTGGAAGCCGCCGCTGCCATCTCCTCGAGCGCCCGAGCCCTTCGCTTCCGATTTTGATCCCGCCCAATCTGGTGTTCCCGAAGCGCCCGGCTTTCCCTGCGGAGTCGCGGCGAATGTTCCCCGGCGATTGCCTCCGGGAACAGCCACTGGTCCGGTGGGCGCGACGGGATGAATCCCCAACGCGATCAGCCGTCCGCCCGCCCTGGCACCGCTCGCCGCAGCCACGCTCGGCGGAGGGCCTACCGGTTGTACGCCACGGCCCGGCAGACGTCCTCTGCCGCGCGCCGCCAGCGAATGTTGTTCCGCCAGCGTGAGCTGTGGAGCCGGCGCCACCACTTCACTCGGGCCAATGTTCATGAGCCCGACGTGTCCCTTCGTCGATCGCGTTAACTCCGGAGGCGGCGCAATCACGTCCGATTTCATCACCGCTCGAACTACACGGTTCGGCGCAAACTCCACGTCCGGCGCGGGCGCTACCACCTGCGTCTCCAGTGCGACTATACGGGTCAACGGGGCTCGCGTCGCATCCAGCGGAACCGCCGGAACAATGGTTCCCGTGGCAATGATGTTCGGCAAGGCGACGTCGCGGTTGAGCTTGAGATCGGGCGGTACGACGATGGTTTGAAACCGGTTGTCCGCTTCCCGCGGAACTGAAAGGATGGGCTGCTTCGCGTAGACGGGGTCTCCCTGTTGTGCCTTCGGCGCTTCGGATGCGCCCGTGTCGAGCGGTGGCAGATATTCTTCCGGCGAATAAGTTACCAGCGACGAGCGGTCAAACGCGGCGCGATCCAGAATTTTTTGCTGTCGAATCCACGAGAGCGAAATCGTATATATGAGGGCAACTGCCGCCGCGTGCAACAGCGCGGATTGCAGGAAGCGTCTCCACGGCAGATCTTGCTGGACGAAGACATCCCGCCACATGCCCAGTTCGTCGCCGGGCAAATCCGCCGGGCGAAGAGCTGCGCGAACTCCGCTCCGGAACTCCGGGCTCGCGGGATCGCGTTCCACCAAAAGTCTCAACAGTCTTTTCCCCGGGGATTCCATCTCTGGCTCCAAGTTGCCCTCTAGCCAACCCCCACGACGGTGCCCCCGAAAGGCGGGATCCGCGGCGCTTTCGCTGCCTCGCCACAGACGGCTACTCTGTAGCAAGATTATAGCTGACCTTGAGGAGTTGCTTGCCCGGCATTGCGTTTTGCCCGCATCCTAATCATGACCGCTATACTGACTGTTCCGAGGTGAGCATGCCGATCCCCACAGCCCGCTTCTGCGCACTGCAACTTGCGTGTTGCGTTCTCTTTGCTTTGATGCTTGCTGGCGCGCAGGCGAACCCGAATCTGCAGAACGAAAATCGAGAGAATAAGACCCCGAGTCCAGCAAAGCCCGGGGCGGATTACTCGGGCATGTACAGCTTTTTGCGCGACGGCGAGTTTGTGCAGGTCACCGTTGAAGACCAGGGACGCGTTACCGGCTTTGTTTCGCGCTATGGCGATTCGGAAAACGATCGCGGCGTTTTTCTGGATCACTTTTTTAAGTCGGGTAAGCTCGACGGCAATCAACTCGCGTTTACCACCGAGACCGTGCATGGCGTATCGTTCGAATTTCGGGGGACGGTCGAGCGGGGCGAGGGAAAAAGTCGGTGCGACGAAGCGTATTACGTGCTGAAGGGGACTCTCGTCGAGAACACAACCGATGAAGCGAAGAAAACTTCTTCCCGCTCGCGCGAGGTTGCGCTAAAAAGCTTCCCGCAGGATCTGGCGCCCCCACAAGACCAAAAGAAGTAGGTCGTCAGTCTTCGATTTCTATTGTGGTATGACATGCGCACCATGGGTACTTGACATCCTTAGCCAGCCGCCGCAAAATATCGAAAATTTGGGGAAACCGCCCATTTCCGCTCAAGAGTTGAATAGTCGACAAGTTTATGACGCTTAGCCAGCCGTCGCAATCCACACAAAAGAAAATCAGTCCCGAACAGTGCAAGCATCCTCGGGTGCAGATCGTCTCCCGCGATCAAGAATCCGAATATGTGGAATGCCAGGAATGTGGGGACGTTTTCGAGTCCAGCGAATTGAAGGACATGGCGATCGAGGAAAAGAAAGAACCAGACGAAGAGTGAGCCGCGTTCGAGCGCTTGGCTGATCGCGATCACTTGATCTTAGTTCCCGGTAATCAAAGGATTCTTTGCCCGTTTCACAGATATCGTAGGCTGACATCAGCACCGGGGAGGGGCTGGCGACCTCAAAACCAGCGATTCGCATCGCCAGGGTTTCCTCTGTGCCCCCTGTGGTTCAAGCTTTTCCCTTTTACCGCAACCCCCTATGAGGCATAGCGGACGACACTTTGCCTGAAACCGCTATAGCAGCGGCCTGTGCCCGAAACATAACCGCCTCCCGACCCCGGCTGCCGTATTCTTATTCCCGTATTCTTACATTGAAGACAGCGATTCCGAGCGGCGAGGTCCAAGTGAACGGGAGGACGTGGAAGGCGTGGCTGGTTCCCGGCGGCTTGTTATTGGCGCTGGCGGCGACGCTCGCCAACAGCTCTCTCTTCGTCCAGGTCGCGCCCTCGCTGGCCTTCTATTACGTTGCCGTGTTCGCCGCCGGATTGCTTCTCGCCTGGCGTTTCAATTCCAGCCGCCTTCTGTTTTCCTTACTGGTTCTGCTGCTCGCGCATCGCGCGGTTGATTTCTTCGCCGCCGGGCAGGTTCACACCGGACCCGGACGCACGGCCGTCGCGCTCGCCGCCCTGCTGATCCCGCTGAATTTCATTGTGTTCGCCTCGATGCGCGAGCGCGGCCTGGCCATTGCCGGAATCGCGCCCCGCTTTGGATTGTTTTTCCTCGAATCGGTTGTCTTCGCTGTAATGTGCCGGCCTGAAAACAGCCCCGCCAATCCACATCAACCGGGCGCATCTGCGATTCCGCTCTGGATTCTGTTAAGTTTTGTAGCCGCCATCGCCGTGTTCGTCCGGCGCTTTTTTCAAACTCGCAAGCCGATCGAGCCCGGCTTCGTGTGGTCCGTGGCAGCCGTTTTCATGTGGCTCCAATTCGCCCCGGTCGGCAAGGTGTCGGACGCCTACGTAGCCACCGCCGCCCTGATTCTCGGCGCCTCGCTGATCGAGACTTCCTACGTGCTCGCCTACCACGACGAACTAACCGGCATTCGCGGACGCCGCGCCTTCAACGAGTCCCTGCTTTCTCTCGATCAGCAATATGCCATCGCCATCGTCGATATCGACCATTTCAAAAAGTTCAACGACACCTGCGGCCACGACGTCGGTGACCAGGTGCTGTGCATGGTGGCCAAGCGGCTATCGCAAGTCGCGGGCGACGGCCAGGCTTTCCGCTGCGGAGGCGAAGAGTTCGCCATCGTCTTTCGCAATACTTCCGCCAAAGAAGCGTTCGACCATCTGGACGCGCTCCGCCAGATCATTGAGAAATCCACGTTTCAGGTGCGTGGTTCCGAAAGAAGAGCTGAGAGAAGTGCCGAGAGAGGGAGCGATCGCCGCGCGGGTGAGTCCGATCGCAGAAAGTCCGCAAAAAAGAAAACCGTCGCCGCGAGTCCCAGCCAGTCGCCCGATCGCTTATCGGTGACAGTCAGCATCGGAGTGGCCGAACCCAGCACTCGCTACCGCCAGCCCGAGCAGGTGATCCAGGCGGCTGACCAGGCTCTCTACCGCGCCAAGAACAAAGGAAGAAACCGCGTGGAACTGGCTTCCACAGTCCCACTGCGGCTGGCCGGAGGCAAGCGCGCGAAGGCGTCGCGGCTCTGAACCGGCGCTTTCGCATTGCCAGCCTTCAAAGCCTCACCATTCGACATCACCACTCGAAAAGATGGATTAGAAACAAGATTACCGTCGCCCCCAGCGGCAGCAGCAGCCCAGCGCGCAGACTCCCCGTGCTATGCGAGATCACGCCCACCATCCACGGAATGACCGCCGGCCCTAACGACGCCAGCGAAAACATGACCGAGCCAATGCTGCGAGCGGCAACGCCGAACCGCTCGGAAAGCCGGGCCACAGTGATCGGATACAGCGTCGAGAAACTCAGTCCCGTAATCAGCGCCCCGCCAATCACTCCCGCCAGTGCCGGAGCCCAGAGCATCAGCGCAATGCCCGCCGCTCCCGCCGCAAAGCCCGCCCGCAAAACTCGGCGTTCCGGAAAGTGACGTAGGAATGCGGTTCCCAACGCGCGGCCCACCGTCAACGCCGACCAGAAAAACGCCGGCATCATGGACGCCATCGCCGCCCCGCGCGACCCCAGCCGCGAGACATAGGAGCCGATCCATCCTCCCGCCGCCGTTTCCGCTCCCGGATACAGAAAGAACACGGCTGCGAAAAGCCAAATCGCCGGACTTTTCGCCATCTCTCGCCATGAAGATGAGGCCGACGATCCCGCGGATTTTTCCGCAGCGGGAAAAGGCAGATTACGCATTGCCAACGCCAGCAATACAAGGAACAGCGCTACCGAGCCAAGAAAAAATGGCAGTAACTTGTGTGCCGCCGTCCACGCTACCATCAGCGAGCACAACACCGCGCCGACGCCCCAGAAAAAATTCAGCAGGCTCACCGCGCCGGTACGCGAACTCGGGCCCGAACCCGAACTGATCTCCGCAACCAGCAGATTGTCGGCCGGGACAATCAGACCCAGTCCCAGACCATACGCTGCCACCGAGGCCAGCCCCAGCCAGGGCGATCCCATATAGAGCGTGGCCACTCCGCACGCCATCAACAGCAGCCCCAACAGAAACGCCGGACGGAATCCGAACCGCGCCAGCAGAACTCCCGAGAGTTGCACGCCCACCAGCGACGCCAGGAATTGCACCAGAAACAGATTGCCGGCCTGAGTGTCATTCATCGCCCAGCGCGCAATCAGGATCGGCAGCATCGGGCCCAGCAACGTCGTGAGAATGCCGGTGGGCAAAAAGGCAATCTGGCCGGCCAGGACCAGTTTCCGGTTCGATGATGATTGGGAAAGCTCGGCTTGAGGGCTAGCCATGCGAAAGAGGATGTCCCCAACCTTGTGTCAGGAACGTTCAGCATAACGCAACCGCCGCAGCTTCAGAATAACGGGAAGCGAAATTCGCACGCTGGTGCAGCCAATGGCGTCGGTGCAGTTTGAGGTTGAAAGCCTGAAGGATTGGGAGAGCTGAGATTTCTTTGGCGTTCGTTGCACGTCCCTGGTCTCCTTTGCGGGAAGGGTCTTAACCGCAAAGTTCCCGAAAATCGCAAAGCACGCAAGGTGATCCACTACTCAAACGGTAGGGGGGCCCAACCCGAAGCCCCGCCAGTGGTAAACTATAAATCCACAACGCCGGAGAGGTGGCCGAGAGGCTGAAGGCGGCGGTTTGCTAATCTGCTCTAACTGGTCGGATTCCTTTCCTATCAATACCTTACAGACGTTAAAGTGCACCGTTTCGGGTGCTTTTGGATACGTTCGGGTCCAAAAATGCGATGGAAAATGCGATGAAAAAGGCGAATGCGAGGCGAAACTATAAAGTGGGAAAAACACCCCATCTGAGCGGCCAAAGTGGTAAATTCAGCAAAGGAGCTATCCTAATGCTGCACAAGAATTCGCGAGAGCGCTACACCAAGCTAAGGAAGGTCTTCCGCCGTTTGATGCGGAATTTCAACCTCGACGATCTCGACGAGTTCATCGCGACGGCGAACTCCATGCCGGAGTGGATGAAGAATGACCCGTCGCTGACTCAAGAGCGGCGGGACGCACTCGCACGGTTTACGGTGCCCGAAAGTTTGGATTGGCAGATTTGCAATCAGATTGCGAACCGCCAAAAGCATGTAAAGCCGCAAAGACAGGGTGGGGCACCATTGCAAGTGAACTCGGTACAAATACATTCGGGCGGACGCGGAATCTGGTTGAGGACTTCTCCACTGGTGATCGGCGCGGGGGAAGAAGTCTTTATCGACTATGGCGGTCGCAAGGAGTCCGCGTTGGCCTTTGTGATTCGGACGTTCAAGCACTTTCACTACATGTTCGAGATGGCTCCGGTCCCGCCCGCACAGCGCCACATTCCGACCCTGTCGGACCTTGCTGGCGTGTAAATACCAGTTCGCACGCTTGCGACCCAGCACGAGGTTTCTTGCGAGTCTGCACACGCAGACGTTAGACGATTTGTTCGGCACTCCTCAGGGAAGCCCGCGCACGGACGGATAAGCTGATTGATGCAAGCATCCAGTGGGCTGAGCGGATCATGCGAAGGATTGACACGGTGTGCGGGAAGTCGGAGTGAGGCCCCACGTACAATCTGCGGAGCCTCCTAGTCAAGCAGCAGTGCCAGAGTGCGAACTATTGTCTTGCAAGATTCGTTTTGCGTAGCAGTCTGTATGGACGGATTTGCCATTTTCATCAACGGATGTATCCTCATGCAGCGTCACTCGCTTGCCGCAGATTGAGCAGCAGATTTCTAGCTGTGGCTTCTCCATAAGACGCTCCCGAAGTGCCGTTGGAAAATCCTAATCCGAGATGACATTCTCATTCAAGTAAATGTTTGTATTTCCGATAGCGTACATTTGGGCGGCTCGCTGACTTTCGTTTACCTCCCTGTCACATCCGCCTGCTATCATTTGGAACTGCTGCGTCTGAAGTCCTGCTGCTGATCTGAAGGTCAGCCGCCTCACGGGTGCCAAGCTCACTGGCAGAACTCAACGCAGCATATCGACCAAAATTTCGTTAGAGGTTCCCACGATGACCACCCCAGCCAGTGCCATCAAGGATGAGGTCCGCCTGCTGATTGACGTTCAAATCGAGACATTCGGACAACCAGCACCCTTAACATCTTCTCAACTCCACGAATTCCACCACCGCTGTGAGAGGATCGGTACGCTTTGCCAAGAACTGGATCGGATTGGCACAAAGAGCGTTATAGAACGGCGGTTGGAGAGGGCGGCTTAGCTTTTGCCTCTTCCAAGCAGGCGTATCGCATTGCCCCGTGTCCGCCGTTCGTCGCTGGACGACGATTTGCTCATTTCAATGACAACAGAGGTCTGTGCCCTGTGGAACTGCTTCAAACCGCACTTCGACCACATCAACATCGGATTTCAATGACAACAGAGGCCTGTGCCTCTGTGGAACGACGAGCTGAATCGCCGGTTCATCATGACGACTCCAGAATTTCAATGACAACAGAGGTCTGTGCCTCTGTGAAACAAGCGCACTGTTCGTTCGGACCAGCAACGCAAGTGTAATTTCAATGACAACAGAGGTCTGTGCCTCTGTGAAACGCCGGAACAATCAACGCCACAGGATTGTACATCAAATTTCAATGACAACAGAGGTCTGTGCCTCTGTGAAACAAGCTCTAGATGGCGTCAATTGCGGCGGTCAGTGTTCATTTCAATGACAACAGAGGTCTGTGCCTCTGTGAAACGGAACATTGCTCCGGCAACCCTTGCACCTATCGCTTATTTCAATGACAACAGAGGTCTGTGCCTCTGTGAAACCTTCAGGCAGCAATCAATGCGGCTTGCCCAGGCCAATTTCAATGACAACAGAGGTCTGTGCCTCTGTGAAACCGCATCCGCACTGCTAGCAAAACACACGCTTTAAGATAGCCTTAAACCTTGTTTTTTTCGCAAATCCTCCGGCTGCTCCAAAGCCCTCTCGGTTTTCGAAAATTGCTACTCGCGGGCAAACAGCCCGATGCCGTATCCTGCCGCCACCCCAGCCGCCAACGGCCCTGACACCTTGACGGGAAATTCCACATCGACGTATACCTGCGCCCGTGAGACAGGCACGGGCAATTTCCCCGCCCACCACGTCTTGTTGAATGTGATCCGGATTGGCTTGGGGAATCCGGCTTTCGTTATGAGCGCCTCGATGCGTTTGCCGATACGCCGTTCCCCGCCCGTCCGGTCGAGAATCATCGGCGTGACGGTGCGGAATGTCTTGGATGTACCGAGATACCGGGAGAACACGCCGTCTTCGTCTGGTTCCCGCACCGCATAGCAGACAAGCTTGCCCCTGTCGTCCTTTAGGGGGAGCGATGTGATCGCCGCCAGATTGCTTGACAACAGCCCAAGCCCAGCGGGCTCGGCTACGATTATTCGCCGGATGTCGCCGTCCGCGTGCTCCGTTCCGATGCTTGGCACAGGCAGGTAGAACGGATGAGCCTTTGTATGGCCCGACACGTAAGCTCCGTCTAACTTTCCCTGTGTCGCAACTATCATGGCGTGTCGCATCATCGCGGAAACGTCCGCCATATTCTCTTGCGGGTAGCTGAAAGTGTCGCCGTTCTCGTCCACGAGCCTGTAGCAAATAGCGGAGTAGGGGGTGACGCTGTTTTTGATGGCGAATGACTCCGGCAACCGGGGCACCTTCAGATTCGACTTCGTGGCGCCGTAGTACATCCGTAGATTGCGGAGAAAGCCGGGGTAGGGCACATCTATTGAGCATTGCATAATATAGTTACAATGGAAACAGATCGGCCTGCTGCCAGAAGGCGATCACCAGGGTAGGCCGCTTGCGCATACGACGAAGCGCCTGGCGCGCGTGATGGCTCAG
>Ga0187869_10001684_pt1 | contig 19203 bp, 23 predicted proteins | sample June2016WEW_13_1_2_FD_132972 | JGI IMG/M metagenome (GOLD analysis project Ga0187869, IMG submission 132972) | Peatland microbial communities from SPRUCE experiment site at the Marcell Experimental Forest, Minnesota, USA - June2016WEW_13_100 | ecosystem: Environmental > Terrestrial > Soil >...
CGACCCTCGCCGACGCCATCTGTGATCGGCTGGTCCACAACGCCCATCAGCTCACGCTGAAGGGCGGCTCACTCCGGAAGACGCGGACGGGCTTGACACCGCCCGCGGTGTGTGAGAGTTAACTGAATGCCCAGCGTCGCTTCGCTCCGACCCCGGCCGGCTTGCGCCGGAACCGGGGGCCGGCATGCCTCCGGACTGGGTGGCCGAGATCACCGGAATACTCAAGGACCCTGCATCTGCCGTCTCCAGGGCCTCCAGAGCGCCTTCCTGGGCCGCAGGAAGCGCCCTCCCATCTTCCCCCACACCAGGGCCACCTGCCTCCGGGCCCGCTCCCATATCCGCAGGTTCCGGTCGTTTCCATTTGGGTTACGGGTCGTTTCCTTTTGCGTCATCGGGGGCCTCACCCGAGCCCTCTGTTGCAACCCAGGCACACCAGCGCCCCAATCATCTCAAGTACTTACGGCTGGGCCGTTGGCATTCCCCTTGCTCCTTCTCCGGGTACACCCCACTCACTCGGGCCAAAAACTTGGCGGTCCGGAGGAGCAAGCATGGGGACCCAGTCGGCGGTGTTCTCCGCCACCTCCAAGGCCGGGACGACGCGGTCGGTGGCGGCAGAAATCGTGGCCGGCAAGCTGGTCGGGACGTTCCGGCGGGTGGGCTGCTGCGGGGAGGAGATGGTCTCCCAGCGCATCCCCATCCGGGGGGACCTCAGCACCCTGGCGGCCTTCGCCACCAAGCAGCCGGGAATGTTCTGCACATGGGTGGACGCCAAGCTCGGGCGCACGGAGGAGCGGCCTCCACAACCTTGGTAGCGGGCGGAAGCCCAGAAGGAGCAACCGATGAGGCAGAACAAGTTCGAGGCGGCGATGGCGGTGCTCGCGGCCATGGGCGGTGAGAGCGTGGCGGCGGACCCCCCCACGTCCCCGTCGGAGGCCAAAGTGCCCAAGCCGAAGGTGGCCAAGCCGGCGGCCCCCCCGAAGACCAAGCCGCCCGAGGCCCCCCAGCCGCCCGGCCCCATGACGATACCGGTGGCCTTCCCGACGAACACGACCCATCGGACGGCCGACGGCCAGGCGCTGGAGATCGTGAAGGTCCGGCTCAGCTACCTGGTGCGAATCGGTGGCGGGCGCCTCCAGTGGTTCTCGGCGCCCAAGGTCCAGGGGATGGTGGGGGCCCATGCGGCGGAGACCGAGGACCGCGCCGAGGCGGCTGCCTAACGGACCCGGACGGACAACCGGCTCGAGCCGGCCGGACTTCCCTGGCTGTCCGCCGTCTCGTGGAGGGGGGAGGCTGGGGGCCTCGACGGGGAAAGCTGCGCGCGGGCGCGTCCGTCGAGCTGGCGGGCGTCGATAACTTGGTGCGGAAGGAGGGACGGAGGTGGTCGGGGCACGGTTCCAGCCATGTCGTGAGTGTGAGCGGAACGGGAACGTGGGATTCAGCGGCCCCCCGGAGTGCGACCTCCACGTGGTGCCCGAGCCGAATGGGTCGTGCGCCCAGTTCACGACCGAGGGGCCGGACAGGTGGGCCGCACCGGTCCCGCAGGTGGCCATCGATCGGGCCTCGCTGGCGGGGGTGCTGCCGCTGCTGGCGCGGGTCGCCGCGGGGAGCCGGTTTGCCGGCGACCGCCCCGTGATCGTCGGGGTGGGGCCGGGCAGCCTCGTGCTGCGGGCCGTGGATGGCGAGATCGACCTGCGGGTGACGCAGGGCGTGCGGGGGCCGATGAAGCGGACGGTGGTGGCCTGGGAGGCATTGAACGCGGCGGCCGCCGACGAAGTGACCGCGGGGCGGGCCGGCGGTGTCAGTCCGATGGTCCTGGTGTGCCGAGATGATCGCACCCTGGCGGTGGGGGATCACGTCCTCCCGGGGCTCGATCCGGGCTTGCGGCTTCCGGGGCCGAACGACGCCGAGGTCCCGGGCGCCCAGGGCTGGGAGGTGCCGCCGCTGGGCGGGACCTGCACGTACTTGGCGCGGGCAATGACGGACACGGCGCCGCCGGTCCTGCGGTACGCCCTCTTGGAGTTGCCGCATTTCACGTTCGTGACCACGGATCGGCATCGGCTCCACGTCCAGTACACGCACGCCCAGCGCGCGGCGGCCCCGGTCGAGCACTCGCTGCTCCTGACACAGGCGCAACTCTCCCTGCTGTGGGAGGCGGGGCTGGAGGACAAGCGCCTGGCCCTGACCGACCAGGGCTGCCGGATCCGGGGGACGTGGAAAGGGTTTCAGGTCGAGATGGACTTCAAGACGGGGACTGGGCCGTTCCCGCCCTGGCGTGAGTTGCTCGCCGGGTACGACGCGCCGATGGCTGTCCCCATCGACGCGGTGCGTCGGCGCCTGGAGAGGGGCGGGACCCTGTGCGAGCTGTCGGAGACCCCGGGAGGCCCGCGCCTGCAGAAGGACTACGTCCGGGACGCCCTCACCGGCTGGGTGGACAGGGAGGTCACGATCTACGCGAAGGACCCCGGGTCGCCGGTGATCCTGGAGGGGAGCGACCGGGCCGCGGTGATCACGTCCGCGACGGAGGTGCAGCCTGCAGTGGTGTCCGCAATCCAGCAGGAGGCGACCAAGGTGGCGAAGCGGGCAAAGACGGCTGCAGGGCAGCCGGCTGCCCCGGGAGCAGCGGGGCCGGCCGTGGGTCACTACACGATAGGGCAGGAGGTCGCGACGCCGGCCGGGAACGTCAAGGTCCTCAAGGACCGGGTCTCCTATCTGGTCCAGTTGCCGACTGGCCGGAAGCGCTGGTTCTCCGACCCTGGCCTGACGCGGTTCATCGCCGGGCAGCCGGGGACCGAGGAGGAGCAGGGGGAGCCAGCCGCCTAGCGCGGTGGTAGCGATGCGCTATCTCGTGCTCAAAACCGGCCGTGGCCGGCCCCCTTTTTGCTCCCTTGGGGGGCATACCCGACTCGCACCAGGGGGGCAACGTGGGTGCCGATGGGCGGTCGCACGGGTTCGGGTGGTTCACGATCCGGAGGGCGGCTCCGTCGAGTCGGCTCAGCGTACAGACTGCCGGAGGAGGGGAGGTGGAAAACGTGGCGCAGCGAACCGCATGGCTGGACGTGACGGAGCGACTGAATGAGGCGCTGGGGACGTATGAGCTCCGCATCAAACGGGATCTTGTCGACGTGTCCCTGGCGCGATCCCCGTCTCCGGCGAATGGAGATGGCAACGCCGCGGGGGCAACGCAGAAGGCGTTCGCCTATCGGGTGGAGCTGTCTCACGGCGGGGTGATGGCTTCCATGTCCGGGTTGGATCAGCCCGAGGTGGTGTTGCCGCAGTTGTGCCTGCGACTCCTGTCCCGGGTGCAGGTCGAACGGGTGGGCAGCCGGGCGCGCAGCGAAGGGTACGAGGCATTCCAGGCGGCATTGGACGCCACGCGCTTGGAGCGTGGCATTGAGGACCGAACGGACCGGACGCCTAGACAGGGTGCCCACGATGAGGAGGAAGATCATGACGACTGAAAACCAGGATCCTACCACCGCCCAGGTAACTGAGAACCAGCAGCCCGGCACTGACCAGGCGCAGACGCCGACCCGGCAGCGGAAGGTCTTCTACGGGGACCTGGAGATCCCGATCCCCGACGGGGCGACCCGCGAGGACATCCGCGAGGTCATGCTGCGGACCTACCCCGAGCTGTCCAACGCCACCATGATGGATCTGCCGGGTGGGGACGTGCGCTTCGTGCAGGCCGCCGGCGAGAAGGGGTAGGCCGATGGCCCTCCCCTTCCACGGGGTCGGTGGAGTGACGGCGCCGATCCCAGCGGGGCCCGTGGGGAAAATCATGCAACGGGTCCTGGCGTTGCGCGATCTGTCCCCCTCGACAGAGGTCCTCGAGGCGGTGGAGGAGCTCGACACCCTCACCCGGGCGGAGGACGCCGCGGCGCGTGGGATCTCCGGCGAGCTCCTGGACCGGGTGATCGCCTACCTGGAGCGAGGGGCAACCTTGGTCCAGGGGACCCGTCTCGCCGTCGAGCGGATTCGGAAACTGCCCCCCACGGTCTGTGACTCTGGGTACTGCTAATGACCCCGGCCGAAGTCGCCAAGTATGTCAAAGCCTTCCAGAAGGCTGCCCGGACGCGGAAGGTGAAGAGCCGGCTGATCCGCCGCGACGTGAATTACCATGACAACATCGCGGAGCTCATTCGCCCGGTGCTCCCTCGGAGCCTGTACCGGATGGTGCGTCGCCGTCGGGGGTACGAGTTGGTGTGGCAGGGGTCACTGGAGATGTCCAGGCGATTGCTGCGCCGGTTGCCGCTGGGGGCCATCAATCTTTGCACGGTGACCGCGGGTCCAGGTACGCATCAAGCGTTTCGGCGACTCTGGTTGAATCCCCCCTACGATGCCCTGCTGGATGAGGCGGTGATGGCATTACCGATTCTTGTCAGGTTCCGACAGGATGAGGCACAGGGGATCACGACTACCCCGCAACCCACGGGTGAGCCGCTGGCCGACACCGGGGAGGCCCCCACCCCGGACGAAAACTTCCCCGAGGATGGGCAGGCTGCCGATGAGTTCCCTGAAGAGGAGCCGGTCACGGTGACCCCGGCTGTCCCCCCTGCGGAGCTGGCCGAAGAGATCGCGGCGGCCGTCCGGGCACGGGCCGAACGGGTACCGACGAATGTGGACTTCCGAAGTGAGGGCGCGCGGCGCTTCGCCGAAGAGTTGGCCCGCGCGACGCGAGGCCACTAATGCGCATGAAGATCGACATGTCCGAGACGGGCATCATCGTCCAACACGACGGGGATAACGGGGACGTGGTCGTCAAGGCGGTGGATCCCCAGGACCTGTCGCGGGCCTTCGCCGGGGAAGTGATCATGGATACCGGCTGGCTCGGGCCGCGGATCCATCGGTTTGCGCAGCTGGGCGGGATCACGCGGCTGCTGATCGAGGATCCGCCCCAGCGCCGGACGCTGAGGTACGAGGGGCAGCGGCCGATCGAGAACGTCCCGACGCCCCGGTGCCTCTTCAACTTCGGCCTGCGGAACAACCAGCTGGAGAGCTCGCGGATGTGCGTCTGCACGGAGCGCGTCCCGCCGGGGATGGCGTGGATCCCGACCGACATGACGCCGGTGGCCCGGTTCCCGTTCCCGAACGTGTTCCGGGACACCCGCATCTGTTGGGGGCACCTGGGCATCCCGGTCCTGACCGCGCAGACGATCAGCGTCTTGATCAATCTGTTTTGGGAGTCGAAGTTCAATCACGACCTGGCGGGCGAGGGGGTGCCCCCGACGTGGCGCGGGGAACCTCCGCCGCGAGGGGCAGAGCTGTTTCGGCGGCTGGCCCGGGAGCCGGAATTCCCCCGGGATCTCCTGATCCGGCTGGGCCCATTGAGCAGCTGGTGGAGAGGAGAGCAGCGCGATGACCGATAAGGAGCTGAGCGCCAAGGAGGCGTTCGCGGCGGCCTTCCGCCAGGCGGTCGTGGATCACCGCTTCGGGACGGAGGGGCCGCTGGTCAAGCCCGTGACCTACGTGGCCGCCGAGAACGGACTGTTCGAGGTCCGGATGAATGCGATCGGGACCTTCGCCCGGAAGATGGAGGGGGTGCCGGGGATGGGGCAGGTGGCCGCGGGCTTCCATCCGGCCCTGCCGAAGATCCCCTGGGAGCTGTTCGAACAGGCCGTCAGCTTCTTTCGGGCCGTGATGGAGCGGCACGGCAACGCCGAGGCGTACATTCAATTCTTCTGGAACCGGGAGGAGGGCACATACTTCGCGCACGTGCCCGAGCAGTTCGTCAGCGGGGGGCACGTGAGCTTCAATCGGGACGCGGCGCTGGAAGCGACCCACATCCTCGTGCTGGAGGCCCACTCCCATAACACCATGGGCGCCTTCTTCTCCGGGACGGACAACGCGGACGAGCAGGGGGACCGGCTCTTCCTGGTGGTGGGCCGCCTCGATTGCCGGATTCCCCAGGTCCTGGTCCGGTACGGCATGGCCGGGCACCACGATCGCCTGGACATCGAGGCGGTGTTTGAGGCCCCGGTCGGAGAGGACAAACAGTCCTGGCTGGATCAGGTGCAGCCGGAGCGGAAGCCAGATGTGCCGGGGGGGGAGCCGTGTCTCCCTGGAGGGGCGAGGTCGAGGTGGGGGTCGCGGACTTCACCAGCTTCGCGAGACATCCTCGGACGACTGGCCAGACAGCCCACGAGCGACGAGGACGCCGACACAGAACAGGGGGTGCTGTTCGATGAAAGTGGGCACGCCGTTTAGGGACGCAGTCCTCAAGGTGCATGTGCGGGTCCAGACGTCGGGCGTGACGACGCAGAGCACGCCGGAGAGCCTGGCCACCCGGGCCCCGAAGATCCTGGTGATCGGCTGCGGGGGGACGGGAGGGTGGGTGGTCCCGCACCTGGCCCGACTGGTCAAGAGCCTCGGGGTGGGCAGCCTGGCGGTCGCGGACGGCGATGGGGTTGCGGCGAAGAACCTCGGCCGGCAAAACTTCGTCGAGACCGACCTGGGCGAGAACAAGGCCGTGGCCCTCGCCAAGCGCTACAGCGGGGCCTTCGGCATCCCGATCCGCGCCATCGCCGGGAACCTGGAGGACGTGCGCGGGATGACCCGCCAGGCCCCGCAGATCGTAGTCGGCTGCGTCGACAAGCACAAGGCCCGCCGGACCATCGCGGAGTACATGAGCCAAGCCTCTGAGTGCGTCTGGATCGATGCGGGCAACGAGAGCGTGGCGGGGCAGGTGATCCTCGGCTACACCGGGACGCAGGTCCGCCCGGGGACCCGGGCGAGCGGGCCCATCGCGGCCTCCCTCCCCACGGTCAGCCAGCTGTTCCCCTTGCCGGTGGATGGGGAGGTGCGGCCGTCCTGCACGGATCTGCAGGAGGTGACCGAGCAGGTCTCGACCGTCAACCTCATGGCGGCATCGATCATCGCCAACTTCGTGCGGCTGGTCTTGGAGGACGTGAAGCGGGATCTGCTGCGGCAGGCGGTGCGGGGGCTCGACTTTCATGGGGTCTACTTCAACGTGGGGAACGGCGGCTTCAGCACGATTTGGAACAGTCCGGAAAACTTGGCGAAGGCGAGGACCCCCATCTGCCCCTGGAACGCGAGGTAAGCGGTGACAGCCGGAAGGACAACATGGCCGACAGGGATCGGACGCGGCGGACTGCTCGTGGGAGCGCCCAGCCGCAGGCGAGGCTCACCGAGGATTCGGGACGGGGACTACGTCCGCGGCCGGAGAGAGGAGGCACACATGTCGGAGCAGACGAACGCCACGGCGGCTGAGAAGCCGGGGGCGCAGGCTCCCGGTCAAGTCGCGAAACGCGGAGAGGCGGCCCCGCCCGCCAAGCCGGGGCAGGGGGATCTCGAGGCCACGATCCGGGCCAAGATGACCGCCGTGGGCAAGAAGGATTTTTATAAGGTCGGTCGCGCGCAGGGCGACGGCGGGCAATGGGAGGATGTCCTGGCCCCGAATGCCCGGGTCCTTCAGAAGTGGTCGAATGAATCGGACAAGCCCATCAGCACGAAGATTGTCCACGGTATGACCTCGGGCGAGGGATGCTCGGTGACAGTGCGGGGGTGGATTGGCGACGAGGCGACGCCCATCGTCGTGAAAGAGGAAACCGTCTCCATGCACTGGGCCCACGAGCTCGAATGGCTCCTCGCCGAGGCCGTGAAGAACGGCATTACCCTGGAGAAGAAGGTCAACGGCCAGTGGCAGAAGCAGCAGATCCAACCGGCGTTCGATCTGGTCGGGCCCGATGCGTGCGGAGTTCACCGCATTGTCCTTCGGGATCCGGAGCATCAGCTCCAGGTCCTGGCGCAGTGGTACCGGACCCGCCGGTTCGGGGAACGGGTGTGCACCACGAAAGCGGAAAGTCGGATCCATCGAAAACTGCTGTCGGGGGAGTGGCGGGACGAGGAGGAGATCCAGCACGAGGAGGAGGAGATGCGGGCGGTGGCGAGTGCCCAAGGGATCGTTGCAGCACCGACCGAGGCACCGACCGGGCCGCTGCCCACCGAGCGGCTGATCCCCCAGGGAGCCGCCGCCTCGGAGGATGTCGGGAAAAAAGTCAGCCCCATGGCCGTGGTAAGCCTGCTCACCCGGTTCAAGGACCTGGGGGAAGGGAAGTTTCCTCTCCCCGACGGCGAAGACCATCGGCAGTATCTCCTGTGCGCCGCCATGGGCCTCATGCACGAGCGGGGGGAGCAACTGACGGAGGCGAAGCTGGAGAACATGACGCCAGCGGACAGTGGAAAACTGTGGGAGCTCGTGGGCAAGGTCGCGCACGGCGACCAGCAGGCCCTGGCCACGATCGACACGCTGCACGCCGCTGGGAAGACGCGGGTGGGGGCGCTGGCCAAGCGGGGCGAGCAATGAGCCGAGCGTCGCGCGTGTGGGTCCCCGGTGAGCATATCAGTGTCAGCGCAACGCTGGCCTGGGATCGGTGCCCAGCCGCGGTGATTTTTGACCGCGTCCTGCACATTCAGGCGCCCGACCGATCCTTTTTCATCCTCGGTGGCGAGCTCCACACGATCGCGGAGTGGCAGCTCACGCTCAAGCGGGCCCAGCAGCCCCTGCCCTCGGAGACCGAGGTCGCGGATCGGATTCAGAAGGAGCTGCAGGTACGCTGCTCCGGAGAGAACGGCGTCCAATTCGGGAAGGAGGACACCGCCGAGATTCTCATCGAGGACTGTATCGCCATGGCGGGGGTCTGGATGCGGGAAGTCCTGCCGCAGATTGAACCGGACAGCCTCGAAGTGAAGGTGGGGCCGGAAGATGGTCTCTGTCTTCCCGGGAGCGGGACGCCGGTGATCGCGTATCTCGACGTGATTGACCAGCACGCGCAGATCCGGGATCTCAAGACGGGGAAGGCCAAGTGGCCCGAGGGGGCGGCCGAGAAGAAGCTGGCCACGTCGGTGTACAGTTGGGCCTTCCGCGTCAAATTTGGGACGCCCCCCGGAGCGTTTGTCTACGACCTGATTGTGAGAAAGAAACGGGTCAAGAGTCGTCCGCACGCCGAGGCCGAGTACCATCCCATCAAGGTGATCCCGGATCCTCGCCTGGAGTTCGGCGCGCTACGGCGCATGGAGGCGATCGTGGCGCAAATGCGCGCGGGGCAATACTTTCCAAATACTGGCCACGAGTGTACCGACTGCGCCTTCGAGGAGTTGTGTGCGGAGCACTTCGTGGGGCAACCGTTCGCCCCCTGGCATGCACGCGAGGCGCCGGCGCCGGCCGAGGGCCCCCGGTACCTCACGCGTGGAGGCTAGCATGGCGGCCCCGGGGCTGCGCCGCGTCACGCCGCCGTATCGGGGGGTCGCCGCGATCGCGGCGATCCGGGCCTGGCGCCTGCGGACGGACCCCCCGAGGTGGGGCGCCTGCGCCGTGCAAACCGACGGGAACCTGCCACACGTGGAGGAGGAGCCATGACCAAGGTGGAGCAGCAGTACCGCGCGTGGCGGCAGACGCCGGAGTCGGAGGTGGTGATGGGCCACTTCCGCAGGCTGGCGCAGGAGGCCGCTGATGGGCATCGGCCTTGTAGGCTAAAGGCCCTGGCCGAGCGGGTCCGGGACGAGGCCGGGTGCCGGCTGAACAACATCTACGTGGCGTACATCGGCCGGGAGCTGGTCCAGGAGCTGCCGGTCCTGCAGCCGCTGGTCACGTTCCGCAAGACGGCGGTCGAGCGGGACAAGTTCCCGCACCAGTGGTTGAGCCAGGTGAACGCGCCGCGGCGGATCCCGACGGCCCGTCCGTGGCCCTCGGGGGGTTCGTGCGACCGGCAGGCCGGGAGGTGATCATGGCGCAGGACGACTTCGATCTGGCGGCAGCCCTGCGCCACGTCCACCCGGCCGGAACGCGGCGGCGGAGTGGAGAGGTCGAGCCCGCCCACGTCTTGCTGCCGGAGTCGATGCGGGCGGAGCGGAGCGAGCCGAAGGAGAAGACCGAGCGGCGGATTCCGGAGCAGCTGCCCCTCCGTCCCCGCATGCCGGATTGGAGCACGATCGGGAAGCGGCCGCCAGTACAGAGGTTGGCATCGCTGGAGGTGACGTCGGCGGAGCGGCCGCCCGTCAGCCGGCGGCGGCACGGCTGTTCGATCTGCGGCAGCAAGACCGTGCTCTGCAAGGACGATGGCTCGCCCTACGCGCACAAGTGCCAGCACAAGGTCTGGTGCCGGACGCAGGACGGCCACCTCAAGTGCCAGCAGTGCGAGGCGGAGCGGGTCCAGCGGGCCGAGCAGACGCTCCTCCAGGGCCGCGCGGCCCGGCGGCAGTTCGCGGCGAACGTGAGGCGGGCCGACCAGGTCGCGCCGCGGGTGGGCTACGACCTCGTCGAGGTGGTCCGGCCGGTCAGCTGTCCGATCTGCCAGAGCTTCCTGCAGGGGCAGCGGGCGGTCCGGGTGTGGGTGTGGGATCCCGAGGAGCGAACGTGGACGGCGAACACCGTCCAGTGCTGCAGCCACCCCCGGCCCGGCGTGCCGATGGCCGAGATGCCGGCCAAATACTTTGAGGTGGAGCGCGCCAGTGCCGGAGGCCCAGGGGGATGCCAAGACGCCGGGGACCCGGACGGAGATGCCGTGGCGGTCGATCGGTCCTCGGCACCGGACTCCCGACCCACGGGACAGCCCTCGTCGAAGGGAGGGCGGCGGCCCTCGCCGGGCTCGCAGCGTCCGGCTGTCCATCGCCCATCAGTGTCGAGCCCCTTGGCCGCTGCCGGCGGGGGCAGCCGTCCGAAGAGCCGGCCAAGGGGTTGACGGCCATGCGCGGCAAGGCGGCGTGATGCCCCGGATCCGCGAGATCAAGGTCTCGTACGAGGAGAAGGAGGTTCCCGACCCCGGGGTGGGGGAGCCGGTCCGCACGATCGAGCCGGTCCTCCGCCTGACGAGCTTCCTGCGGTTCGCCGTGGACGAGGAGGTATGGGCCCTGATCCTGGACGCGGAGGCCAAACTGATCGGGCTGTACCAGCTGGCGAAGGGCGGGCGGCACGAGACCCTGATCGATCCGGCCTCCCTGTACCGCACGGTGCTGCTGTGCGAGGGGAGCGCGGTGATCCTGGTCCACAATCATCCCTCGGGCAGGGTGAGCCCGTCGCCGGCCGACCTCCAGGCGACCGAGCGGATCCTGCTGGCGGGGGTTGCGCTGGGCCTCCCGCTCCTGGATCACGTCATCATCGGCGGGCGGGGCGAGTACAGCTTCGGCCGGGCGGGGATGCTGCGCTTCCTGGAGGCGAAGCAGCTGCAGGCGCTGGGGATTCGGGGGGTCCCGGAGATCCGGAATCCCGAGGCGCAGGCGGCCGAGGCGCGGGCGGCCCTCGCCACCTTGGCACGGACGGAGGCGCCCTGCGCTGCGACGCCTGCGACGGAAGCGGCGGAAGGGAGGATGCCTGTCCAGATGGAGCAGGAGGCGGACGACGATGGATGAAGTCCTGCCGCAGGTCTCCGGCCCAGCGGGGCCGCAGGACGACGTGCATCGCGTCGGCACGCGGGAGGCGCTCCCGCGGCTGCGGGACGCGCTGCACCTGGCGCTGACGCCTGGTGCGACGGGAGTGGCCGCGGAGGGCATGACGGCGGAGGGGGAAGGGGACGCCGTGCGGGTGATCCGGGAGGACAGCCCGGGGCTGGGCCAGACGTGGCGCCACCTGCTCCCGACCTGCACGGAGCGCATGCGCGACCCGAGCCAGGACGTGATGATGCCGGGGGACCGGTGGTCGGAAGACCGTGCAGGAGCAGTCCGGTGGCCGATACACCATCTGGGCTCCGGCGTGACCCATTTCCAGTGGACGGGGAGCCTCTGGAGCGGATTGCGGAAGCCCTACGGCTGGCCGCAACCCTGCACCCTCTCAGGGGGAGGGGGAAGGAGGGCAGGATGCGCTACTGGAAGCCCGGGCGCCGGGCCTGGGCCAACGTGCAGGCCCTGACGACCGTCTCCTGCGACACGCTCGGGGAGCCGCTGCGGGCCGCCCTGGAGCCCTACCGATCGCCGGCTCCGGACGAGCGGGAGTCCGATTCCGTGGAGATCCACTTCACGTCCAGTGGGTATGACGACCCCGGGGTCTGCTCCGGGCCGCCAGAGGTCTGCTCCCCGGCGGAGTCGGACGAGGAGCGGCTGATCGAGCGGGTCGTCCTCTACCGGGGCGAGGTGGTTCCCGTGGAGTTGCCCCAGGCGGCCGTGGCCATGGTGGAGCGGGATCAGGTCGCCAGGAAAGCCGTGGACGAGGCGGATCTGCCGGACACCGAGCCCGATCCGGAGAACTCCGCCTACGATCGGTCTGGCGACCGGTAGGGGGCCGCGGGGGCCAGAGGGGCCAGCCGGTCGTGGCTGCCGGTGCCATGAGGCAATGCAGGAAACCGGCGAGGTCCTCTCCGGGTCTGTTCGCGTGGCGGTGCGAGGGGCACGCGGCGTCCATGCGGGGCATGCTGGCCGCGAGCGGGGGAATCGACCGGGCGAACCGGACCGGGCACAACGCTCAGCTCCCCGGAGTGGAGTCGTGCCTTTCGCCCGGGGGCGTGAACCCCTCGAGGCAAGCAAAGGAGCCAGGAGAGCATGCGGAGAGCCAGGAAGAAGCCAAAGGGGGCGCAGGAGCCCTTGCTGTTCGACCTGGGGACGGATCGGGTCGCGGAGGTGACCCAGAGACGCGGCCAGATCATCTCGGCCCTGATGAAGGCTATCCGGCTCGCCCGGGAGGAGGACGCCGTGTACTGGATGCTGGCGCTCCTCCGGGGCGGGCAGGATCGGAGCTACCTGGGGCGACGGTGCTTCGGCTCGGCCTGCGAGGACAACTTCAATCTCCAGGCGATCGAGATGGGGGCGGAGCTGGCCCGGAAGCCGGCCAAGGCGGAGCTGCCGTTCCTCCAGTCGGTGATCGCCTCCAGCCGGGGGCCAAAGTGGTACTGGCCCATGGCGAAAGCCTACACGTTGGGGCGCTGTCAGCCCTATGAGGCCCCCCGGGTCTTCGAACACACGAGCGTCGCGGAGCTGGAGGCGCTCGGCCGGGAGGCCCTCCGGCAACGGCAGTTCGTGCCCTTCTTTGCGGCCTATCGGGAGCTGAAGCGGGAGCGCAAGAAAAACTTGGGGATCGTGACCGAGCTGGTGGCCCTCGGGAAGGCGAGCCCCATCGAGGAGGCCAGGCGGCTGGCGAATGCCATGGCGCCTCACCTCTGGCAGTGTGCGACGCGGGAGACGAACCCGGTCTGGCAGCTGGTCTGGATCCTCTGCGAGGGGCCGTTCCCGGGGTCGAACGCGCCGGTGGATCTCACGGGGGCGGAGCAGACCATCGCGCGGGCGGAGGAGCGCTGGGCTGCAGAAAACTTGGAGCCGGTGCCCAGTTGGGCATTGGATGGGATGCATACCATCGGGGACGACGAGCGCTTCGCCGGAACGTGGCGGGGGCTCCGGAACATGGTTTTGATGTATGAGCGGTTCGGGAGGTTAAGTCCGAATGATCCCGGCATTCTGATGCAGGCCGGCGAGAGCGGGCGGCGGCGGAAGGGACGGTGGCCGATCATCTTCCGGTCGTTCACGAACCCGCAGGTGACGTACCAGGTGGAGCCCGACGGCGATGAGCTCCGATGCAGCTGTCCGGTGTTCTTCGGGCGGTTCCAGCGGGGGCAGAGCGACTGCCCGCATATCCGCCAGGTCTTGGCAGAGAACCCCGATCTGCTGGAGCGAGGGTAACCGAGCAGGCGCGGTGTTTGTCCGGGGGACCGTCCGTCCTGAGGTGGCCACGGAGATCCGCCGGCGGGCGGAGAGCCAGCCAGGGTATGCGGGCGAGGGCGGCGCAGGCGGACACGGGGCGAGCGCGCACCGGATGAGCCGGAGGCTCCGGAGGAAGACGGGTCGGGGGAAAGGATGCCCGTGTGAAAACTTCGTGCGGGTGAAGATCCCGCGGAGCCGCAGGAGGAGCCCATGACCCAGCAAGAGGCCATCACAACAGCCCGGGCGCAGGACGAGAAGGAAGGGGAGAGCGAGTGCGACGACCAGCCCAAGGTGTCCATGGCCGATCCGAAACGGGGCGCGGACGTGCACGCGTGGGTGTGGGTGTCCGCCGACGAGGGATAGTCCCTTTGGGGGCGGCAGGAGGGCTGAGCTATGAGGGAAGGCGACACGGTCAAGATCGGCGACGAGGAGTTCGAGGTCCTGTCGGTTTACACCCGTGCTCAAGCGATCGAGGACGGCGTACTCATTGACGTGACGAACCTGGCGCCCGACCTGGTGCAGAACGCCGGGATCAAACTTCACGTGGCCATGACCAGCGAGGTGTGGGACGAGTACGTCGAGGTCCCCGAGGGCGTGATCGGGCAGGACTGGAAGGGACGGCTGTGGGACATTCTGTACCTGTTCCAGGTCCAGGCCCGTCGGGCGAAGGCCAGCGAGATCCTCTTCCAGCTGTACGCTCGCAACGACAACCGGCGCCCGCGGCTGGTCACACTCAAGGCGGTCTGCGGGCCGGACGACGCAGGCAAGCCGTGCTTGACGATACTGACCCCTGCGCAAGACTGAGGAGGCCGCGCTGCCAGTCCTCACGAGGGAGGACTCCCTTGAAGCGACCCAGGACCTCGCGTCGCCGGCGGAGTGGCTCGCTGCGGTGCGGGCGGCCTTCGTGTTGGCGGTGGCGGCCCTGGAGAAGGGCGAGGTACCGAGCAAGACTCGCCCGACGACCAAGCGCTTGACCGAGACGGAGTGGCTAGCAGTGCTGGAGGCTGCCCGGCGGAAGGTGGGCCGGAAGGAGGTAACCGTATGAACGATGCGGCGAAGTCACAGGAGGCGGAGTTCCGCCTGCTCCTGGAACAGGCGGTCTCGAATGGCCGCAGTTCGACTTGGATGGCGATGTCAATGGCGGAGACCTGGTCGAATGGTTCGCGACGTGGCGCGAGAGGGTCAGGGCGGCGGTTTTCGGACACACGTGATTGGATGGAAGTTGACCATCGACCAATTGACTAATCGACCGGTCCTAGAATTCCACGTGCAGTGCGGCCCCTTGCACTCCCTGCCCCACCAGGGGCACCACGCTCACCCTTGACTTCTCGCGCCGCGGCTCATTGAGTTTGGCCACCGCCTTGCCGATGAGCGTCCCGAGGGCCGCGCCAAGGAAGACGTCCGAGGCCCAGTGTTTGTCGTCGTAGATGCGGGTCAGCCCGGCCACTCCGGCAAGCCCGTACGCGAGAATGGAGACGGCCGGCTGAGGGAAGTGCTCGGAGAGCGTTGATGCCACGGCAAAGGAACCCGTCGTGGTGAAGGAAGGAAGCGAGCTGCCCAGATTGAGCGGTTCGTAGTGCGCCGGCCCCAAGTCCTTGTCCGGGCGGGACCGACCGATGAAGAATTTCGCAGGGACGGCCAAGACGCCGACCGAGAAGAGGCTCGCCTCCAGGGCGTCGGCCGATGCCGCCTTCAACTGGGGTTGGTCGAAGGCGTAGCCGATCCCAGCCATGCCGGCAACGAACGTGGCCGGGACGATCGTTTCGAAGGGCCGGAAGATGTTCGCCAGAGTGTCGGTCGTGGCGCTTCGCTCCTTCTGGACGGCGCGGCGGATCTCCTTGTCCGCGAACATCAGGCCCCCGGTAGTGGCGCCCACCCCGGCAAAGATGAGCCAATCGCGCGCGTCCCACCGCAAGGGCGAGGTGAGCAGGGTCCCGGTATCCTGGAACAGGCGCTTCACATAGCTCGCCGACACCACCTCGTCCGGATCGATGTCCGGAGGGTTTTCTGCCCGCGGCGCCGGCGGAGGCGTCATGGGCCGCAGGGCTTCCGCGCGGGGCGGCCGCCCGATCAGCCCCTTCTCCAGGGCCGCAAAGCTGTAGGTAGCCTGCAGGCGGACGATCTGGTTGTTCGCCCGCTGGTCGGCGACGAAGTCGTTGTTGTCGATGCGCTCGTACCGGTACCCCAGGAGCAGGCTCAAGGCCGGGATCGGCCGGTAGCTGATATCGGCCCCCGCGTACGTCACCTGTTCCCGCGGAAGGTTCACCTGGGCAAACTCGGTTGAGCCCACCTTCGCGAAGCCGAATTCCGAACCGATCTGGAGATTCGGAAGGACGCGCTCGGCCAGGCGGAAATAGAGGTCTTGCCCCCGGGTCCCCATGTAATGGGCCATGGGGAAGCCCTGATAGGAGATGCCATTGGTCCAGATGCTGTGCGTGTAGTCAATCGAGGTGCTCATGGCCCATTCCACGCGAAATTCGGTGTCGTTCCGCTGGAGGAAATTGGGCAGGTACAGGCCCACCATGTAGCCCGGCTTTATCGGCCAGACGATGTTCTTGCAGCAGGTATCGTCCACCTCCATCGCGGTGTAGATGCTGAGGTCCTTGGACAACGGGAACACCCGGTCCACATCATGCAGCCGAAGCGTTGCGTCGGGCGTATAGAGCTGGTTCGTCGAGTACCTGCTAGTGACCTTATCACTGCTTATGACAAGTGCTCCGAGGTAGTTGAACGCACTCATGGAAGGTCGCCCTTGGCCGCCCATCTGCACGGTTCGGGCAAACCCCAGTTCCAAGAGCGACAACGGGGAGAAATCCACACGCCAGGAGCCCAGAACGGTGTGGGGATAGTCCCGGTTCGCCTCAAGGCGGGCGTACATGAGTTCCATCCGCGTCGGGCCGAGATACTTGAAGACCCAGGGCAGGATGATCGGCTCGTCCGTCCCGATCCGGATCTGATCCGGGGGTGCCGCGTTGTTGCTGAGGATCATACTTCCGTGATAACCCGGCCCCCACCACATGGACTCGCGCCCGATGTGGAGGGCGAGGTTGCTGAGTTTCAGCTTCACGTAGCCCTCGACCAGCCGGCCGTTCTGGTCGTGTTCGTTCGCCTGGAATTCGGGATACAGATAGCCGCTCAGGAAGTCGCTGACCTGGAAGTACGAGTCGAACCCCACCGTTCCGTTGGCGCCCTTGGCGAGCTTCAGCCCCTGGGAGTTTTCCAGGTTGGTGTCCCGTGTGACTGCGAATGCGCTCGTCTGGAGATGGGAGAGGGGCTGGATGCTCAGCCACGGCTGACCCGCGAACTCGTCTTCGCCTTTCCGCACCGCCATGGCCTCCAGTTCGGGCGCCAGCTCTTCCATCAGGTCGTAGAGGATCGGCTCGAGGTCCGTCCGCTGCGCGAAGCGGCCGATCTGGTCCTCTTGAATCTTTCGCATGGCCACCGTGACGATGCGCGCCATCTCCATGCGGCTCATCGGCTTGGTGTTGAGGACCCAGGGGCCGACGAGGCCGGCCGTCACCAGCTTCTCGATGGCCGTGTAGGTCCAATCCCGGTACGGGTCGAAGCCGGTCCAGGGTTTCAGGGGCACGTCCACGAGGCCGGCCCCCTCGGCTGTCGGGGGTGCGGGAAGGATTCCGAGGTGAAAGGACAGGAGGAGGATTCCGGCCAGGAAGAGGCAGCGGTACCGTGTCACGTGGGCTCCTCGAAAGGGTCACGAGAACCGTTTCCAAATACTCGTTCCCCTCCCCGATGTCAACAAGAAATCGCTGGCCGCATTCGACGCGTCCGTGGTAAAAATAATCGGGAGGGAGACACCCTCGTGGCGGTCAGACTTGTGGTAATGGGGAACTCTGCGCAATCTGCGTACTCTGTGGAGAGATCGAGAGAGAAACGTGCGGGCGCTGGTAACCGGGGTGGCCGGATTCGCCGGATCCCACCTGGCTGAGCTTCTGCTCTCCCGTGGAATGGAAGTGCACGGGCTGGTCATGCCCGGAGTCTCTTTGGACAATCTTCAAGAGAGCCGGGCCGACGCGCCGTCCCCCGATCGTCTGCGGGTCAGAGAAGGAGATATCGTGGACGGCGAGGGTCTTGTGGCAGCCATCGCGGACATCCGACCCGACCGCGTGTATCATCTTGCCGCTCTCTCGTCGGTCCGTGATTCCCTGGAGGACCCTGCGGAGACATTCCGGGTGAACACGCTGGGGACCAGGAATCTTCTGGAGGCAGTCCGGCGTGTCGGGGGGACGCCGCGGGTCCTGGTCGTCAGCTCCGCCGAGGCGTACGGCGATTCGGCCAATCTCGGGAGACCGCTGTGCGAAGAGGACCCTCTGCTGCCCGTCAGCCCGTACGGGGCGAGCAAGGCCGCGGCCGAAGCGGTGGCGGTGAGATACGTCAAGGAATTCGACCTGGAGATCATCCGGGTCCGCCCCTTCCCTCACACCGGTCCTCGGCACGCCCCGCAATTCGCCTTTCCTGGGTGGGCCCGTCAGTTGGCTGAGGTGGAGGTGGGCCGGCGACCGCCCCGTCTCCATGTGGGCAATCTCGAGGTCCAGCGGGACCTTTCGGATGTGCGGGACGTCGTGTCGGCCTACCTTTTGGCGCTGGACCATGGAAAGCCCGGGGCGGTGTACAACGTCTGCTCGGGACGCGTCTACAGCCTGCGGGAGATTCTGGAGGCGCTGATCAATCTGACGCACCTGCATGTGGATGTGGTGCCAGAACGCGAGCGTTTGCGTCCCCAGGATTTGCAAATTCTGGCCGGGACGCCTCAGGCCCTCCACGCCCTCACGGGATGGGAGGCGACCCTCCCCCTCAGCCGGACCTTAGGGGATCTTCTGTCCTACTGGCGGTCACGGCTCCTCGGTTCGGCCTAGTCTGGGCCGTCATGACCACTTGGCGGTTGAGAAGTTCGGGATGGGGCTTGACGGCGCTTTTCCCTTGACACGATTTTTCCGGTTGGGGTATTGTTCGCCCCTCCGAACAGGCTGCCTGCATCCTCCTGAAATCATGGATCGGGTTTCCGGGACGTTCCAGGACTGAACAAGGATCCCCGGACTGCGCTCGGGTGAGAGCGGGTCGGGGATCCGGCGGCAACCCAGCCGGGCGACGGGGGTGGGGTCCTCAGAAACCACGGGATGCCTGCGCGACCGAAGCCACTTGGTTTTCAAATGCGAGACAGCACCGACCGGGACCTCATCATCCTGAAGGCCATTGGCGAGAACGAACGGCTCACCCAGCGCCACCTGGCTGGGGAGCTGGGCGTGGCCGTCAGCCTGGCCAACCTGTACCTGCGGCGGCTGGCCCTCAAAGGGTTCATCCGCGTCATCAACGTCCGTTCGAACCGCCTCCGCTACTTGCTGACCCCCAAGGGCCTCGCCGAGAAGACCCATCTGACCTATACCTGCCTGGCCCGCACGTTCGCGCGATACCGCCAGGCCCGGCAGGCGCTCCGCGAGGCCCTGCGATCCCTGAGCCAGGACGGGCGCAAACGGATCGCCTTCTATGGGACCGGCGAGGCGGCCGAGGTGGCCTATGTGTGCCTGAAGGAAACCGGCCTGGATCTCA
>Ga0187869_10001693_pt1 | contig 19118 bp, 13 predicted proteins | sample June2016WEW_13_1_2_FD_132972 | JGI IMG/M metagenome (GOLD analysis project Ga0187869, IMG submission 132972) | Peatland microbial communities from SPRUCE experiment site at the Marcell Experimental Forest, Minnesota, USA - June2016WEW_13_100 | ecosystem: Environmental > Terrestrial > Soil >...
GGAAGATTCAAGGCCTGATGAATCTCGGCCGGCCGGGACTTCATGGCGAAACCCGATTTCTGGCGCTGGCATTCGGCATCATGGGAGTCACGGTCTCCTGGCTCGCCCCGGCGGCGGTAATTCGCGCCATCGAACAATCGCTCCCTCTGCCCGGCGCCGATCTGTTTGTATTCGGCTTCGGCCCCGATCAAAAAGGACCGCTGATCGATCTGCTGCGCCGCAATCCCGACGTCAAGCAACCGGTCGAGCTGCTTCCGCTGGTTGTCCTGCGCCTCGCGAAGGTTGCCGGCGCGCCGGCTCCCGCCTCCGCTCCGGAGCGTTGGGCGGCCACCTGTTTCAGCGCCGCGCCTTCCGCGCCGCTTTCCGCCGGGCGCTGGTCGAAACCGGGTGCGGCCGCGCCGGAGGCCGTGATGTCGGAGTCTCTGGCCGCCATGCTGGGTGTGAAGGTGGGCCAGACGCTCGAGTTCCTCTCCAGCGGCAGAGATCTTCCGGCGCGCATCGTGGGTCTGCGCCGCATGGATGCCATCGAGGAACAGCGTGGCGGGCTGCTCTTTCCGTGCACTGCATTCGCCGGGCTGAACGTTTCCTATGGGGCTGGCATCTCGGTAAGAAACCCGCGCGCGGATGCGGTCAGGCGCGCGATCTCCGCCAGCTTTCCCAGCATCGCGGTGATCAGCCGGCGGGAACTGGCGGCGGCCATCGAATCGGTGGCGTCGGATGCCATCTGGAGTCTGCGCGAGATTACCCTGCTGATTCTGGCGGCCGGAACCGGCATCCTGATTCTCATGGTGCTGGCCGAAGAAAAGACCAGAACCCGCGAGATCGCCATCCTCAAGGCCCTGGGCGCCCGGCCTTCTCAAGTGCGGAACGGAATGCTGGCTGAGTTCGCCTTTTTGGGCGCGCTGGCCGGCTCCAGCGGCGGCGTGATGGGCAGCCTGTTCGCGAGCCTGCTGTTGTCGGTGATTTTTCGCAAGCTGGCGCCGGCGTGGGATGCGAGGGTGCTGCTCGGCGCGGCGGCGCTGGGCGTGGCGACCGGGGTCGCGGCCGGATGGGCGTCGATCATGCGCACCGTCCGCCAGAAGCCCTTCGCCATTTTGCGCAACGAGTGAGCTTGGGCGGCTGGCTTTGTATCGGGGCACCGGCTTCAGCCGTGCCACAACACATTGGCAGTCAATGGCTTTAGCCGCTGTGGCTTTCCTGCGGGCGCAGGGGCTGAAGCCCCAGTCTCTCTCGCGATCCCTCGGCACGGCTCAAGCCGTGCCCTGATACAAACCCTCCCGAAAGAAGAAGCCTTGCGCAGCCTACGCTCAGGTTCGCGGGAACTCATTAGCAACGGAGAGTTTCGCCATTCCTGTATCCCGCGCCCAGTGAGCCTCCGCTTCCTCGGAATGCCATAATACAAGCTTGATTCAGATCCGCGATCTCACCAAGTCCATCGACACCGGCTCCCATCGTGTCGATATCCTCAAAGGTATCGATCTGGAAATCCCCACCGGCCAGTTTGCCGCCATCATGGGTCCTTCGGGGAGCGGGAAGAGCACGCTGCTGGGACTGATGGCGGGCCTCGACTCGCCTACCAGCGGACAGGTTCTGCTCGACGGCCAGGACATTACCCGGCTGTCCGAAGATGAGATGGCGGTGCTGCGCGGCCGCAAGATCGGCTTCGTTTTTCAGTCGTACTACCTGATCCCCACGCTCACCGCCGAGGAAAATGTGCTGCTGCCCATGGAACTGGCGGGCCAGGATGGCGGCGGGCGGAAACGCGCCCGCGAGCTGCTCGACCGCGTCGGGGTCGAGGGGCGCCACGATCACTACCCCGTGCAGCTTTCCGGCGGCGAGCAGCAGCGCGTGGCGCTGGCTCGCGCCTTTGCGCTGCGCCCGCCCATCCTGCTGGCCGACGAACCCACCGGCAACCTGGACACGGCCACCGGCCACGCCGTGTTGGAACTTTTGCTGGCGCAAAACCGGGAGCATGGCGCCACGCTGGTGCTGGTCACGCACGAGGAATCGCTGGCCAACCGCGCCGACCGGCGCATCCTGCTGCGTGACGGCCTGGTCGTCAGCCAGTGAACTTCTTCTAACATCGGATTATGAATGACTCGATCATCGTCGTGGCGGGAGCTACCGGTAATCTCGGCGGACGCATCGTGAGAGCTTTGCTCGAACGGGGAGCCACCGTAAAAGCGCTGGTTCGCCCCGGCACTGCGCGAGACAAGCTGGAGCGGCTCCAGGAGCTCGGCGTAACGATTGCCACTGTCGACTTGAACAGCGCCTCGCAAGTGACGCCGGCGTGCTCAGGTGCGTCCTGCTTGGTGTCCGCGCTGCAGGGATTGCGGGACGTGATCGTGGAAATGCAAACGGCCCTCCTCGATGCTGCGATCAAGGCTGACGTTCCTCGTTTCATTCCGTCCGACTACTCGATCGATTTCACCAAGTTTCCACCCGGAGAGAATCGCAATCTCGATCTGCGCCGGGACTTCCACCAGCGCCTCGATCGGACTTCGATTCGAGCGACCACCATCTTCAACGGGGCGTTTGCCGATATGCTGACCGGTCAGATGCCGCTCATTCTCTTCAAATGGAAGCGGGTCCTCTATTGGGGCGACGCGGACCAGCGCATGGACTTCACGACGATCGACGACACGGCCGCCTTCACGGCAAGCGCGGCTCTGGATCCGTCCACCCCTCGCTTTCTGCGAATTGCCGGCGATCAACCGAGCGCACGGGAACTGACGGCGGTCGTGAGTGAGGTGACCGGAAAGGAGTTCCGCCTGTTCCGCGCCGGAGGTCTGGGAATGCTCGGCACGCTGATCAAGGTTGCGCGCACGGTCGCTCCCGGAGAGAAGGACCTTTTCCCGGCATGGCAGGGCATGCAGTACATGCGTAACATGTTCGACGGCCGGGCCAAGCTGGAGCCGCTCGATAACGATCGCTATCCCGGTTTTCGTTGGACGACTGCGCGGGATGTGCTCTCAGCGCGTCCAGTTAGCTAGCCTGCGCGCCGGCAAGAGCTCGGTGGGTGGCCTACCGCAGGCGAGCACAGCATTGCGATCCTGGCAGCCGAGCGGTAGCGGTCTCTCGCCGTCAGCCTGCGACTAGCCGGCAGGATGATTCAGCTAGGGTCCAGCCGGCGCCCCGGTGTCTCCACCCAGACGAGCGGCGGTCTCCAGGTCGGCGCGCGCGGCCGACTCTTGGCCGAGAAGCGTGAAGACGTGGCTGCGGAGAACAGAGAGGTGCGCTTCGCCGGGTGCCAGCCGAATCGCCTCCGTGAAGTCTTGGAGCGCGCACTCGGCGGCGTCCGGTTCTCCGAGACGCATTTGGCCGCGGTACTCCCGCCCCTGCCAGAGACGCGGGCTCAGCCGCAGCGCTTCATCCAGTAGCGCGATACCCCTGCCGGTCTCCCCCGATGCCGCCAGACGGATGGCTTCGCCGAGAATCGCGGCGGAATCGGGTATCGGCGGCCGGCGCACCCGCCCGGCAAGATAGAGATACGCCGCCGCAAGCAGGCATAGGCACGCTATTTCCGGCGCGCCATCGAACGACCAACTGCCCAGAAACACTTTGCTCGCCAGCGGCAGAGTGGCGAAGACGAGCGCCAGCGCCAGCGCCGCCCGGCACCACTGGCGAGCCCGGGAAGGCCACCCTTCCGCCGGCGGGTTCACATTCTCATCCTGCTGTGGTGCGGGCATGCTTTCACGATACCCCGTCCCGCTCCGCGAGGTCCCGAATTCAGTGATTATCGGCACGCCGCGCTCGGGCGGAAACCGCCACCAGCAGGGAACAGAGGATCAAGCCGGCCAGCGTGATGGCCACGCCGATTCTGAACGAGTCCGAACGGAAGGAGAACTGGATCTCGCGGTCCCCGGCCGGAACCACCACGCCCATCAGCGCCAGGTCGACATGGACGATCGGCAGTCTCTTGCCGTCCATGGTGGCTCGCCAGCCGGGATAATACGGCACACTCAAACGCAGGAGAGACGGCGAGGCGGCGCGATAACGAATGCGATAGGAGTCTTCGCTGTAAGAGAGCACGGCAGCCGTTGCCGCGGGGTCCTGCCGCATGGGGCTGTGCGGTGCGAGCGCGATCGACTGCAATTGGGGATCCAGCGTCTCGATCGCACGGAACGCTTCCGCCCTGGTTCCGACATCCACGATCGATTTGGGGAAATACGCACGAGGCAGGACGGATGCATTCGATGACACGCCGGCTGAATCGGCCGTCAAGTAGGCGCTGACGTTGAGACCGTCGCGAAGTTTGGGGTTTCGCTTCAGGACGGACAAATATCTCATATAATCCCCGATCAGCAGCGCGCCGTATCCGCCGGTGGTTTCGAGGCGAAGATCGAGCGCGTAGTCTTGCGGCCCGACGACGGCGCGCCGTCCTCCAAGGAAGCGAGTGAGAGGCGGCACCATCGGGACAACGTGACGCTCGATGGCGTCTTCCCCATCTCCATAGGCGCGGTCGAATGTGAAATGCCCGTAGGCGAGCGGGTTCTCGAGCAGATTCCAGTACCAGACATCGACAAACAGAATCGCGATCAGGATGGCGCCCAGGTAAGGCACACGCCAGCGCCGCTCCACCCAGTTAAATCCCGCCGCGGCCAGCATAGCCAAACCCAATGCAACCACAAACCAGCCCTGAATCGGCTCACGGACCTTATTCATTCCCGGCAGTAACATCGCAACGCGATAGAGACCGGCCGCCCCGCCAAACAGGAACCACGCCGCGGGTACGATCAGGAACAGCGCATGGGTGCGGCTCTTGGTTTTGGCGAGGCCCAGAGCCGCCAGAGGAAGCAGCAGGAAACCCGCGTAAAAGTAATACTGCGTAATGTCGGAGGGCCCCGTGTACTTATCCGAGATCGCGCCCAGCCAATCCGGCGCGACCAGAGTCGGCAAGGCTCGCAACTCCAGAACTCCTTCCGTGGTTCGCGAGTAATCCGACTTCGCGCGGAAGGTCGTCTGCACCAGCTCGAGGGTGGGGACAATCTGAATGGCAGCCACCACGATGGCCATCGCCAGCATGCCGGCCACGATCGAGACGATCCGAAACCAACGGCGCGGCGCGCGGTATAGGTCCGCCAGGGCATACAGTCCGAGAGCCAGGAACGCATACATGGCGGTCTGGAAATACCCGGCCAGAATCGTCGCAGCGCCCACCATCCCTCCTAAAGCGCTATACAGGACGGCGGTCCCGTCAAGCGCACGCCGGAACGCCAGCAGCAGCCATGGCAGACAAGCCGCGGCGGCGAAGATGCCAACGTGAGAAGCGTGGCCGGCAAAGAATCCGGACAGCCCATAACAGAGTCCCCCGAACACCGCGGCCGCCCGGCTTTCGACCAGGTGCGAAATCAGGAGAAATGCGCCGAGGCAGGCAAGAAAGGCGTTCAGCGCCAATTCCGCCTGAATCATGCGCGGCGTAATCCCGGCCAGAAAGAAGGGCCAGTGCGGCGGATACCATGCGGCGGTCTCCGGATAAGCCATGAAGGGATAGCCGGCGAAAACGTAGGGAGTCCATGCAGGCAGACTGGCCGAACGGACGTGATCGGACCAGTACTTCTGAAAAGGGTAATGCAAGTCGGCCGCGTCCCATTGAATACTGGCGGACTCGGACGCGAGCGGCACCGCATAGAAAACCAGAACCAGAGTGCCAATCAGAGCGGGCGCGGCCCAGCGCGAGTGCTTCTTTGGCTCCGGCGCAGGAGTCGCGTCGAAGGTTCTCTTCCGTCGCTTCTTCACGCTTGAGTCACTATTGTAGATCAGGGTGCGAGCGGAATAAGCGCCTGATGCTCCGCGCCAGGGATTGCAGCCGGCGTCACGCCAGCCCGATCACTCGTTGACGTGCACCACCTGCGCCGGCGCGAAGCCGTTGAACCACGTCGACGAGGCGTTGCTGTAGGCGCCGATTCGCTCGGAGTAGACCAGGTCGTCGATCTCCAGCTTCGGCAGCTCCTCGGACTGGGTAATGATGTCCATCCCGTCGCATGTCTGGCCGAACACCGTCGCCATTTCCTTCTCGCCGGTCTGGAACGCCTGCAAACGGTACTGGCAATGGTCGAACACGATGCCGGAATAGGTGTGGTATACGCTGTCGTCGATGTAGTAGCACGTCTTGCCGTCACGAACCGCTTTGCCGATGACGCGTGCGATTGCCGTGGCCGCGGTTGCCACCAGGTACCGGCCCGGCTCCGCCAGTATCTCTATTTCCTGCGGGAACAGCCGGTCGATCTCGGCGTTGATCTTACGCGCCAGCGGCCGCAGCGGCTTTACGCGATCGTCATAGGGAACCGGGAATCCGCCGCCGATATCGAGGATTTTGATTTCGTGGCCGCGGGTGAGGGCCTCCTGCCGCACCGCTGCCGCGATGTTCAGGGCCTGCACGAAATTATCGAAGTTGGTGCACTGGCTCCCCACGTGAAAGCTCAGTCCCTCCACCACCAGCCCGGCGCGGAAGGCCTCGTCGATCAGGTCGGCGGCTTCTCCGGAGTCGCAGCCGAACTTCGAGGACAGCTCCACCATCGACCCGGTATTGGGCACGCGCAGCCGCAGCACCAGGCCGGCGTGCGGAGCGAAACGCTTGATCTTGCGCAACTCCTCGAGGTTGTCGTAGGTCAGCAGCGGCTTGTACTGGTCCAGCGCCTCGAGCGTTTCCCTCGGCTTGATCGGGTTGGCGTAGATGATCTTGTCCCAGATGAAATCCTGCCGTTCCTTCGCCGGCAGGCGCTCAATATTTTGGTGCACCAGCAGAAACTCGGGCAGCGAAGCCACGTCGAAGCTGGCGCCCGCCTTATACAGCGTGCGCACGATTTCCGGCGCCGGGTTGGCCTTCACCGCGTAGTATGCCTGCACCCTCGGCAGGTGCCGCCGGAAGTTCGCGTAGTTGCGGCGGATCACGTCGTGATCGATCACCACTAGCGGCGTCCCGTGCTTACGCGCTTGGGCGAGAAGCTCCTTCTTAGTCATGAATCAATCGAGCACCGGCTCGGACCCGTCGAGCATCTTGACTTTGTTGTGGGCGAAGTATTCGCGCGTCAGCGCCTTCATCATCTGGACGCGCTGATCGTAAAGGCGGCGCGACTGGCGCGGCTTGTGGCGAGAGAGCGCGTAGTGCGTCAACAGCGGCATGGCGATGGTGGAATCGGTGTAGCACACCACCGCGTCGGGCAGGCGGTCGGGGTCCACTTTTCCCCAGCTCACCGCCTCGCTGGGAGTGGCGCCGCTCAGGCCGCCGGTATCCGGGCGGGCGTCGGTCACCTGCAAGAAAAAGTCCTGGCCGAATTCCTTGATGCGCAGCACTTCCTGGATCTGCGGCTCGGTTTGCAGCGTGAAATTCTTGGGACTGCCACCGCCCCATAGCACCACCGCGCTCCTGCCGCCCGACCGCTTGGCGGCCAGCACAAAGGCGGTGGTCTCATTGACGTCGATGGACGGGTTCAGCCGCAGCTTGTTGCCGCGCAGTTCCACGCCGGCGACGTTCATGCCGATGGTGGAATCGCCTGGCGACGACGTGTAGCACGGCACGCCGGCGCGATAGGCTGCGGCTAGCACCGAGACGTCCTTCAGCCCGGCCTTGCGTTCCCACTCGGCGGCGTACTTCCCGAGCAGGTAATGCAGCTCGGCGGTGCCCATCTCCTTCTGGAATTCCGGTTGCACCAGGATCTCGCGCAGAATTTCGTCGGTGGCCATCAGGCAGTCGCTGTAACCCAGCAGCACGTCGTAGACGCGCACGATATCGTTGTCGCGCAGTTCGGTGTCGTTCATGCGGAAATCGCCTACCCGGACCGGATAGTTCAGCGCGAAATGCATGTCATGGTAAAGATTGGCGCCGGTGGCGACGATCCAATCCACGAATCCCGCTTTGATCAGCGGAACGATGGATGAGCAGCCCAGGCCGGCCGGCGTCAGCGCGCCCGAGAGGCTCATGCCGATGGTCACGTCCGGCTCCAGCATTTTCTCGGTGAAGAGCTGGCAGGCTTCGCGAAGGCGCGCGCCGTTGTACGCCAGGAAAGCGCCGTCGATGAGGTCGGCGAGCTTCTCGCGGCCGGTCAGGTTCTTCGGCTGGATGCGTTTGCCGGAGAGAAACTTCTCGCGGTTGGGGCAAGCTTTCTTCTTCAACCATTCCGGCATTTCGGAGAGGTCTCTGCGATAGCGGTCGTGTGACGGATGAGTAATCTGTTTTTTGGCCATGATTTGGGTTCCCCACGATTCTACCAGCCTTGGGTGAAATGGACACGTCCGGCGCTTCCGATTATCCTCGACTCATATGCCCAAATCGCGCCCGCCGGCAGCTCAGCGTCCCGCCTCTCTCGGTTTTGCGATGCCCGCCGAGTGGGAGACCCACGAAGCCACCTGGCTGGCCTGGCCGCATCATCCAACCGATTGGCCCGGCAAGCTCAGCACCATCCGCTGGGTTTATACCGAAATCGTTCGCAAAATCGCCGCCGGCGAGACGGTCCGCATGCTGGTCCGGTCGAAAGAGGAAGCGACGAGCGCCGCGCGCCATATCGAGCGGGCCGGCGCGGATGTCGCCGCAGTCGAGTTCATCTTCCACCCCACCAACCGCGGCTGGATGCGCGACAGCGGTCCGCTGTTCGTCCGCCGGTCGATAGGCCGCAAGCTCGAAACCGCCATCATGCAGTTCCACTTCAACGCCTGGGCCAAATACGACGACTGGCAGAAGGACCGCCGTGTACCCGAGATGGCGGCCAGGCGCCTCGGCAAGCGGCTCTTCGACGCGCCGATTATCCTGGAAGGCGGCGGGATCGAGGTCAACGGCCGGGGCACGCTGATCACCACCGAGGAATGCTATCTCGATCCCAAGATCCAGGTGCGCAACCCGGGCCTGGGCCGTGCGGAGTTTGAGAACGCCCTGCGCGAGTGCCTGGGCGTTCGCAATATCTGCTGGCTGAGCCGCGGACCCACCGGCGACGATACGCACGGCCACATCGATGACATCTGCCGCTTCGTCGACGCCCGAACCCTGGTGCTGATTCGCGAGGACAACCCGGCGGACATTAACTACCGTCCTCTCAAGGAAAACTGGGAACGCGTGCGGGACCTGCGTCTGGAAGACGGCTCCAAGCCCGCGGTAGTGGCGCTGCCCATGCCCGCGCCGCTCACTTTCGGCGGCTGCCGCTTGCCGGCGAGCTACGCCAACTTCTACATCTCGAACGCGGCGGTCCTGGTCCCGACCTTCAACGATCCCAACGACCGGGTGGCTCTGGGGATCCTGGGAGAACTGTTCCGCGACCGCCCGGTGGTGGGGATTCACTGCCTCGACATGATCCTGGGTTTTGGCTCGCTGCACTGCCTGTCGCAACAGCAGCCGGCGGAGTAAATTCGGGCAAATTCGGCCGCCTTGACAACAAGGTGGGTGGTTGTTACAGTGGGGCCTTCGCTCTCTTTTGGTAGTGTGTCCAAGTAGCCCCACTGGGCCTTGCGGATTAATCCTCCGAATCTCACAAGGTCTGGCCGGAGAAGACTATGAGGCAGGAATACTTTGTCGTGGTAGTGGCCCATTCGCTCCGCGGCAGACTTCGCCGTATTCATGTTCCGCACCAGGCTGTTTATGCCGTTCTTGGTTTAGCCCTGCTCGGCTGTTTCACGGTTTTCGGTTTTGTGGCCAGCTACGCGCGCATGGCGTGGAAGGTCGCTAATTACAATGCCCTGAGGCGCGAAGCCGACACCTTGCGCACGCGTTACCAGAACCTCCAGAAAGTGGTGAATCAGACCGACCAGCAATTGGCCAGCCTGGAAATCTACGCCCAGGAAGTTTCGATCGCCTACGGCATTAAACAGAAGCTGGAAGGGCCGTCGGATATTTCCGGCGAAGGCAAGCTGACGCCGAGCTTCGCCGAGAGCGTGGAAGAGTACAACTTCCTGCGCAGCGCCAAGGCGATGGAATTGCACAGCGACCGCACACGCTGGATTCAACCAGCCAGCGCGCGGCCGAGCATCTGGCCGGTGGCCGGCCGCTTGACGGGAGCCTTCGGCGGGCGAATGGACCCGTTCTCCGGTGAGGGTGCGTTCCACACCGGCGTCGATATCTCCGCTCCGCCCGGCACTTCGGTTCGCGCCACCGCCGATGGCGTCGTGCTGGGGGCTTCTTGGGAAGGCGGATACGGCCTGATGGTCCAGGTCGATCACGGTGGCGGCGTGAACACTTTCTACGCGCACCTTTCGCGCTGCTTCGTGCAGATGGGACAGGCTGTGCGGCTGGGCCAGATCGTGGGCGAGGTGGGAGCCACGGGACGCGTGACGGCGCCGCACCTGCATTACGAACTGCGAATCAGCGGCGTGCCCGTCAATCCCTACAGCTATCACCTGGCCAAGTCGGGTCTCTATCAGCAAGCCGCGCGCAACGAGTTTTTGTTCTAAGGGTAGGACAGACGATCGGCTTCCGTCGTCTGTCAAGGTGTCGTGCCTTGGCGAGGCACGACAGGGTCGAAAATTCAGCTACCGCGTCGCGTCTCGGTGACCCCTCGTGTCATCGCCCGCACTCCGTTTGGAGTGCATCGACTCGGTAGCCGAAACTGCGTAGCTCTCGGATCATTCTGATGATCCTCGCGTTCTTCGATTTGGCGCTCACCGACGGCCCCCGCTCCTGGTACCGGACCCCCTGGTGCAGAATCTTCCAGATGAGTCGGCAGATCCGATGGGCGATTGCCCAGACGGTCTTTTGGTAGCCCAGGCGCGGCACCAGGCGGCGGAAGGTCACCTCGAAGATGCTGCCCTTGACGCGGATCGCCGCGTGAGCCGCCTGATTCAAGATGCGGCGGAGGGTACGGTTGCCTTTGGGAGACCGGTCGCTGCGGGATTGCTCCGCGCTCTCCTCCCGCCCGGGACATACCCCTACCCACGATGCCAACTGCTGGGCGGAGTCGAACGCCTCGGCGGCGGGACCGACTTGAGCAAGGATCTGCTGTGCCGAATCCGGTCCCAGTCCCGGCACTTCCGCGATCCGCTGCACCGCTTCGTGATGAGCCTCCAGCAAACGGCACATCTGCCGGTCCAGTTGTGCGATGTGGTCTTCCATCAGCTTCAGTTCCGCCAGCGACATCTGCAGCAGTCCCCGATAGACGGGGTTCAGTTCCGCACAAGCTCCCAGGGCATCGCGCAACTGCTCCGGCGTGGCGCGCAGGCGAAAATCAGCCAAGGACGCCAACGCTCCCGCATCGGTCTCTCCCGCCGCCAGGCCCTCCAGCATGCGCCGCCCGCTGACGCCAAACAGATCGCTCACCAAACTGGTCAGCTTGATATGCGCTTCCTCCAGCAGCCCCTCCAATTGGCCGCGCAGACGCACCTTGTCCTGCGTCAACTGGTTCTTGCGACGGCTCACCGCTCGCCACACACGCTGTTCGGCATCGGGCACAAAGCTCAACACCAACTCCTGCGCCACCAGTCGCTTGAGCAGCCGCTCGGCATCCTCGAAATCGTTCTTTCGCCCGCGTCGCGCCCGATTCGATTCTGCCTGAGCCAGGTGCAGCGTCCCCGACTTCGTCCCCGAGCCTTCCCGCTTCCTCCTCTCTGTCTGCCAATACCGTTCCAGCGACTGCCACACCGGCCTCCAGTATTGCGCTGTCGATTCCATCACCACTTCTTCGACTGCTTCGTCGACCAGCCACTGCGCCAGCGCCTGTAACTGGCTTGGGTTCGCTCCCCACTTCCTCTGCTGGAACTCGTATTCGCCCGCCGTCGCCACATCCGCAATCACCACGGCCAGCATCTTCTTGTGCACGTCAATTCCCGCTATCCTGTAGGACATTGCTTCTCCTTGCGGGAGCGAAGAGCATGCTCGACATACCTTAGACAGGGTCACGGGCTGTCGACGCTCCCCAGGGGGATCTCAACGCCCATTCATTCACGCAACGCACACTCTGGGTCAGGCAGACGATCGGCCTCAACGGCTCCACTGTCAAGACGACCTTCGTCGCTCCACAGTGTTAGTCTGCCCGACTCGAGAGCATTTTCATCCGCTTTCGCGGGCCGGAGGCCCATGAGGGCAGACGACAAAAACCGATCGTCTGTCCCACCTCACTTCGCACTAATCGCGTAAGCCAGGCTCTCGGTGGCCGACCTGCTGCTGCCTTGCACGGCGGTGATCCTCAGCTCGCAATTACCGGGATGGGAAGGGGCGCGCACCACTAACGGGATCGCGCCGCTGGGTCCGGCCGGCGGCGCATCGAGCGTCCGCGTCGCGATCACTTGGCCCTCGGCCAGCGACTCCACTTCGATCTTCGGTTTCCCGGGATTCGCCTTGTCCGGATACACCACGAAGTACGCCAGCGGCTGGGCCTGTGCGCTCAGCGTGGCCGACAATTCGGGAATCACCCGGGTGGCCCGGCTGCCGCTCGAAAACTCGAATGGATCCGCGGTGTCCACCTGGCCCTCGATGGTCTGTACCTGTTGCGCCAGCACCACGCTGCTCAAGCCGAGTCCTTTGGATGCCGGGCTCTCGAATTCCAGCTTACCAACGCTGGCGCGGCTCGCTTCCTGGTCCACCACCGCGGTTTCCAGCGTGTAATGGCCGGGCGGAAGCTGAACCGGGTGGGTGAACGGGATGGTGCTGTTGCGCATCCGTTCCAGGTTTTCGTCGGGAATCTCAATCGGCACGTCCCGGCTGAATTGGTCCACCACCTGTCCGGTCGAATCCTTCACCAGTGCGATCAGCGAAACGCGCAGGGTATGTCGGCTCTGGCCCGGCACCGGCTTGGCGGTGAAGGCGCTGGCCGGCAGCTCGAAGGCCAGCGCCTGCTCGACGCCCGCCGCCGTGGGACGAAACTGATACACTGCGCTGTGAAAATCGAAAATGTGCGGCTGCTTCGCCGCGTTGAGCGCCGCCAGGCCGATCATTTCCGGCAGCGTCAACTCGCCCGTGCCCGGGAACGCCGGCAGCGCATAGTAGCCGGTGCGGCTCTGCACGTTCAAATCCGCCCGCGCGAGCTTCACCTCGATCTTGCGCAGCCGCCCATCGAGTTTCTCGGAAGTAGGTTGGTAAGTGGCTTCATAGTGCGTATCGATGTCTTCGATCACGCGCCCAAATGGCTTGCCCAGGTTGTCGGTGTTGCCGATCAGGAAACCGCCCGTGCCTTCCGAGATGCTGCGCAAGGTTGCCTGCGTATCGCTGGTGCGAACGGCCATGTTCACATAGTCGCCCTGCCGCGCGTTCTCCATGCTGGCGCTGGCGCTGTTGTTCCTCAGTCCCTGCGACCGGCTCAACGTGGCGGCATGAGCCAGCGTGTTATTGCCGGCCTGCACATTGGAGTTTTGCGTCAAGCCGTTCACATCCACGGCGTAGATCGTGATCTGCCCCTTGTTGGCCGTGTCCAGCAGCCCCTGGAACAACTCCGGATCGCCGGTGGTGGCCAGGCCCGTGCTGAGCAGCATCACGGTCTTGCGGCCGGGCAGCGGCCCCAGCTCATTGAGCAGCGTCCGCATCTGGTCCCACTGGCGCATCCCTTCGATGTGGCCGAAGGCGCGCCGCTGGTCGGCCAGCAGGCCTCGCAGCACCTGGTCGCTCAGGCTCGTCCCGACGTCGGCTCCCGAGATCGCGGTCTGCGCGATTTCGCCGCCGGTGATGGTCAGCGCCGCGGTGCCCGTCGAAGCGTCCACCGTAATCGAAACCTGATACGGCGTGGCGCTCAACACGGCGTCCGACATCCGGTTGAAGGAAGGCACCGGACTGTCCAGCAGCTTCTCCGCGATCTGCGCTAACTCCACGCGATTGGTGCTGAACCCGTGCAGCGTGGTCAGCTTGTTCCCCAGGTGGAAGAACGCCACCGCGGCGCCCGGCGGCAAATCGTGGTCCAAGAACTGACGAACGGCATCCATCGCGAAGGTGATCGTATTCGGATCCAGGTTGTGGAATACGAAGCAAACCAGGTTCACCGCCGGCAGAGAATACGGCGTGGTCACCAGGTTGGCCGGCGCTGGTTTCTTTCCCTCTTTGACTTCCTTGGCTTGCTGCTCGACAACCTCGCGCCCGGTCACCATGCGGAAACTCTTGATCGGCTGGCGCACGCCATCTTCGAAAATCGCGACGTCCTCCGGCTTCAGGCTCTTCACCTGGCGGCCGCGGCTGTCGCGTACCACCAGATCCAGCACCACTTCCTGCGCTGTAGCGCGGAAGGTGACGCTAGGCGCTTGAGCTTCCTGCGCCACCACGCGGGCACCCGCCAGACAGATCAGGAAAAGCGCGACCACGCCAGATACCCTCTGAACCATGCAACTATTCTAATTCAAGATGCCCGGTTCGAGCCGATCTGGGTGCGGCGGTTTCGTGGCGCGGGCTATCAAGCAAGGTGAGTGGGGCAGGCGCTCCGCCAGGCGCTTCCGCCTGCCAACTGCTGGAACCGGTTTGGAGGCCGGCTCGAAAACCGGCAGAACCTGCCGGAATTTTTACCGGAACAAAGAACTTAGCCGCTGTTTTTCGGCAGATTCTGCCGGAATTGCGAATGGCGCCGGTAACGCCGGCGGTCTCTGGTCTCTGCCGCCGGTGTTCTTTCTTTTTGTCTTTATCCCGATGTGCCGGCAGCGCTGCCTCTTGCGCTGCAAAAGACACCGGCGACATAACGGAACCATGGATCAAGTGAAGCGATCTTCCCGGTCTCAGGCTGGGGCAGGCGCTCCGCCTGCCAACTGCGCCGTGCCACCGGTCATCGCAACGGGCTATCCGCGGGATTCCGCTTCCCATTTCCGTTGTATGATGTCTCAATGCGATTTCTACTTACGATGCTGATGGTGTTCCCGCTGTGCGCCCAGGCGCCACAAACTCCGCCTCCGGCCGCGCCGCCCGCCGGTGGCAAGGCCGCGCCGCACGTTCCCAAGAACCTGCAGCTCCTCAAGCCCGAGGAGGTGATGAGTGCCATGCACGCGTTTCGCATCGCTCTTGGCGTGGAATGCACGTTCTGCCACATCCAGGGCGACTTCTCGAGCGACGAAAATCGTCACAAGCTGGTCGCGCGCAAGATGATCGAGCTGGTGCGCTCGATTAACCCGCAGTTTCCCGACGGCAAGGAGCACGTCGCCTGCTACACCTGCCACCGGGGCGCGAAAGAGCCGCTGATGACACCGCCGCCGGCGCCGCCGCCCGCGCAGTAAGTCCTCGGCGGTTTCTGATAAACTACGAACCCGCCTGGCTCGGAACTCGGAGCCGGATATCGGCAGCCGGCCTTACTGTTGGTTGCGGCCACTCGTGGCTTTCGGGCACCGCGCCGGTCCGGCGCCAACCGAGCACCGTGGCGCTGGCTGTCAAGCTGGCGGAGCCGAGAGTCCTGTCGGCTTTTCTTCCCGCCGCGCGGCGTGATTTTCAACGGAACGGTCGGCGCATGATTACGCGACGAGCCTTGGCTGCGCGAGCCCGGTCGCGACTCCGCCATAATCGGTTGCGATTTCTGGCGAGCATCTGCGCCATGTTAAGTGTAGAATTCCCGGCTTCGGACGCGCGAATGATCAGGCAGGACACTTTTCTCCGGCTGCTGGCTTGGGCGGTCGCCTTTGCGGAAGGCTTCTCGACCCTGGCTGTCGAAGTGATTGCCATCCGTTTGGCGATACCGGTGGTCGGCTCCAGTATGACGCTGACCGGCGTTCTGCTGGCCGTGATCCTGTTCGCCTTGAGCGCCGGTTATTGGCACGGCGGCCAGTTGTCGTCGCGATGGAGCCGTTCGCGCACGCGCACCGCGCTCACCGTCAATCTCTTTCTGGCGGGCGCCATTTACGCGGCCGTTTCGTTCCCGTTCGAAGCCTCTCTTCTGGAGCGCTTTCTGGATGCGGGATTGAGCCTGGCGCCGGCCATCGGCGCGGCGGCCACGCTGTTGTTTGCAGTGCCGGTATACCTGGTGGCGCAGTCGGTCCCGCTGCTGGCCGAGCTCACCAACGACGAGGGCAAGGCCGGCAAGGCCTCCGGCCGCGTGCTCTTCTACTCCACCCTCGGCAGCGTCGCCGGCGGCATCGTCACACCCGTCTACCTGTTCCCACAGCTCGGTGTGAAAGGGTCCGGCTACGCGATTTGCGGGCTGCTCTTTGCCGCCGCCGCTCTCTGGACGGCCAGCCATGCGCGAAGAGGGATGATTCTGGCCGCGGGCGCCGCTGCGCTGGCGTTGGTGAGCCGCGCCGGTCTCGGAGCGCCGGTCCCCGCCAATCAGAAGTTTCGCTTCGACAGCCCGCACCAGACCATTCGCATCGTGGAAGAGCGGCGAGCGAGCGGGCGCATCGAGCGGGCCATGTATTTGAATGGCGGACGCGCTTCCGCCATTTTCGCGGACACCGGCGAAACCTCGGTTGGCTACGTGCTCGAGGCGGACCGCCTGGTGACTGCGGCGCCTTGTGCGCTGGTGCTGGCGGTCGGCGCCGCGGGGTTCACGTTTCCCAGAGACGTTTCGGCCCTGCCCGAGGTCGAGCGCGTGGATGCGGTGGATGTCGACCCGGATGTGCTGGACATCGCCGAGCGGCATTTTCTGCCGCGGCCGCTGCCGGCCAAGGTCCGTTTCGTCCCGCTCTCCGCGCGTTTCGCGCTGCGGCGGGCGCGCGCCCGGGGCGTACATTACGGCTTCACGCTGCTCGACGCGTACACCGGGAAAGCCATTCCCGCCGAGTTGCTCAGCCGCGAGTTTCTGGCCGACGTGCGCGCCGTCTCCGCGCGCACCTCGGCGAACGTCATCCTGGACCGCGCCGCCGAAACCGATTTCGCCCGAAATGTTTTGGCCACTTTTCGCCAGGTGTTCGGCCGCATCTGGATCAAAGACGTCGACCCGGGCGATTCCGATCCAACCAACTACCTGATTACCGACTGGCCGATTCCAGGCTCGGCCGAATGGACCGGCGCCGGCGCCATCTACCTGGATGACCGCAATACCGCCGACCGCGACCACACACGCATGATTTGGAGCGGAGAATAGAGCCATGGCGGAAGCGAGCAATCCGCTCGTCCGGGCGCCGCAGTTCGCGGAGCCTTCCGCCGAGCCGGAAACCGTCGCGCTCCTGCCGGCAACTCCGCCGCGCGAGAAACTCTGGCGCCGGCCATGGGCGCCGTTTCTCCTGGTCGCGTTCGTCTTAACCGCCGGGCTGGCTGTCTACGCGCAGACCCTCGCCTTCGCCTGGGACGAAGGATTCCACCTGCTGGCCGCGCAGCTCATCAAAGCGGGCAAAACGCCTTACCTGGATTTCTTTTTTCCGCAAGCTCCGCTGAACGCCTATTGGAATGCCGGATGGATGCTGCTCTTCGGCGATACCTGGCGAACCGCGCACGCCGTGGCGGGGTTAGTGGGCGCCGCCGGCGTGCTGCTGGCCGCGCACGCTGTTTACCGGCGCTTCCCCATTACCGGCTGGCGGCTCGCCGGCGCCCTGACGGTGGTCGCGGTGGCCGGCCTGAACCATCAATTCGTCGATTACTCGACCATCGGGCAGGGCTACGCGCTGTGCCTCTTCCTTCTGGTGGCGGCGTATCGCTGCGCGCTGTGGGCGGTGGAGCACCGCGGCTGGCTGCCCGCGGCCGCGGCCGGATGCGCTGTGGTTGCCGCGGCCGGCGCCACCTTGCTGGGCTCGGCCGCGGTGCCAATCCTGCTGGTGTGGCTGCTGGTTTACAATCGCGCCGGCGCGCGCCGGACGAAGCTTGTGGGTTTCCTGGCTGGCGCGGCAGTTCCGCTGCTTCCGTTTCTGCCCATGGTGCTGCGCTCGCCGCGCGCGGTGCGCTTCGACATCTTCGAATACCACATGTTTTACCGCCAGGTGGCCTGGGACGGCGCCACCAAGCACGATGCCGATGTGCTCACCGCATGGGCCAACGATCCGCAGGCGATCCTGCTCGCCATCCTGGTGGCCGCCGGCCTGTACTTCGTCCGTTTCCGCAGCAATTGGGACCGGTCCACGCGCGCGCCGTTCTATCTCTGCGGCTGGCTGGCGCTGGGTCTGAGCCTGCACATCTCCACCGCGCATCCCACTTTCGCGCGTTACTATCTGCTCACCGTTCCGTTCCTCGCCACCCTCGCCGTGGCGGGCCTCGCCTACATCGTGTCGCTGTTCGCCCGGCCCGCGTCCCCGCGCTGGGCCGCGGTTTTCGTTAGCTCCATTCTGGCCGTCTCGCTGGCCAGGGACTTGTACGACGATTGGGATGGCGCCCCGTGGTGGGGCCGCCTGACGAACATCGCCCGCAAGCTGGACGAAGTCGTGCCGCGCAACGCGCCCGTCTTCGCCGATGAGTCCATTTACTTCCTGACTCGCCGCACCCCTCCTTCCGGCATGGAGCACGACGATTCGCACAAGCTGCAATTGAAACCCGAGATGGAAAAACTGCTGCACATCTTCCCCAAGGCGGAATTGAAAAAACAAATCGCCGCCGGCAGATTCGCCGCCGCGGCCAGTTGCGAGGACACCGACGAGTTGGAGGAACTCGGCGTGGTCGCCGCTTTCGACAAGAAGTTCGAGGATAAGGGCCAGGATTGTGCCGTATATTGGAAGTGGAAGCCGCCGGCGCCGCCCAAGAAAAAGTAGCCCCGTCATAAATGCTGGCGCAAGCGCCCCTGATAAGCTGGGAGAAATTCCTTTCGGGCCACGGATGAACACAGATGAACACCGATAGGGCCTTGGTTCTTTATCCGTGTTCATCTGTGTTCATCCGTGGCAATCATTCTTTCACGCGATGGTAAACCCCGAACAATCGAACTACACCGACGAGCGGAGGGAATTCTGGGACGAATTCGCCCGCCGGATCGAGCGCTGGCAACCGCTGCGCCGCTACTATCGCGCCCAGCTCGAGCGCTGGTTCGCCTTCGCCATCCCGCCCGGCGCGCGCGTGCTCGAAATCGGTTGCGGCACCGGCGATCTGCTCGCCGCCTTGCGCCCGTCGCTGGGCGTGGGCATCGACTTCTCCTCCGAGATGGTGCGGTTGGCCACGGAGCGCCATCCCGAACTCCGCTTCGTCACCGCCGACGCGCACGATTTCGACCTCGGCGAGAAGTTCGATGCCATCGTTTGCTCCGACGTGATCAATGACGTCTGGGATGTCGAGGCAGTGCTGGAGCGCATCGCCGCTCATTGCCATGCTTCCACGCGGATCTTCCTCAATTTCTACAGCAGCCTGTGGGAGGCCCCGCGCCGCATCGCTGAAATGCTAGGCCTGGTGA